>Ga0209253_10002584_pt1 | contig 16052 bp, 4 predicted proteins | sample FrelakmetBRP12BR_FD_187145 | JGI IMG/M metagenome (GOLD analysis project Ga0209253, IMG submission 187145) | Freshwater lake sediment microbial communities from the University of Notre Dame, USA, for methane emissions studies - BRP12 BR (SPAdes)... | ecosystem: Environmental > Aquatic >...
CGGCCCCGGCGTCGTGTTCGGGGAGACCGCGATGCTCGACCGCGGCGTTCGCAGCGCCGCCGCGGCCGCGGACGAGCCCTCGGTCCTGTACGTGCTGACGCGCGCCGACTTCGACACGCTGCGCGAGCGCGAGCCCGCGCTCGCCGGCCTCGTGCTGCTCAACATCGCGCGCGAGCTGTCGGCGCGGCTGCGCTTCGCCACCGCGACGATCCAGGCGGCGGACCGTTAGCAGACTGTTGAAATTCGCGCCAACCATCTACCCGAGCCTCATTTCGAGCGCAGCGAGAAACCTGCTTCCGAACGAAATCAATTGATTGCAAACAGCAGGTCCCTCGCTGCGCTCGGAATGAGGCAGGTGAGAGGGGTTCATCGACGCTTTTCAACAGCCTGTTAGGTATCGTCAGGCTTCGAGCATCATGATGTCGTTGCAGGATCGCGCGCGGCCGCGCGATACCCCCAACCGTCGTCCCCGCGAAGGCTTGCCCTCGAGTGTCTTCGTCGGGGGCGGGGGCCCAGCGTCATTTGTCCTGGCGTCCGGCAACTTCGTGGCAACGTCACCGGGTCCCCGCCTTCGCGGGGACGACGATGGAGTGAACGCGATGCGCTCCGCACAGGGCGCATTGATGCTTTGCGGGAGAGCCGTCGCGCGACGCGTCAGTGACCAGGCCGCTCCGGCAACTACGGAATTACCTCGTCGCGCTTCTTGAGCTGCGTCCGCTGCTGCTCGCGCCGTTGCGCGAGCAGGCGCAGTTGCGCGGCCTCGATCGCCCGCAGGAGGTCGTTGGACTCGAGCAGCCGCGGCGCGCTGACGTAGCTCGCGCCCGCCGCGTAAAGCGGCTCGATCTCGGACAGGCGTTCGGCGTGCACGATGATCTGCGCGTTCGCGTTGATCTCGCGCAGCTGCTGGACGAGGCGCAGGTTGCTCGTGCCCTTGAGCAGCGAGTCGGGCAGCGAGCAGATGACGATGGACGCGTCGGCGAGGCCGGCGTGCAGCAGCGTGTCGCGCTGGCTGATGTCGCCGTAGATCAGGTCGACGCCGCGCTGCCGCAGCTGCTCGCCCACTTCCGGGTTGTAGTCGATGACGCACAGATCGGTGAGCAGCTGCGGCTTTTGGCGCACGACGTCGTCGAGCAGCGAGCTCGCGGTCTGGAAGAATCCGAGGACGAAGATGCGCCGCCGATGCTCCGGCGCGCGCTCGGACGCTTCGGTCGCGGGCAGGTCGGGCAGTCCGATCCGGTCGAGCGACGGCGACACCGCGCGCAGGAGGCTGTCGTTGCGGCCGATCGCGTAGGTACTGGCGACCGCGAGGAACGCGAACGCGAACGCCACGACGCCGATCGCCTCGTCGGACACGTCGCCGGATGCCTTGCCCAGCGCGAGCAGCACCAGCGAAAGCTCGCTGATCTGGCACAGGTTCACCGCCGGGAGGAAGCTCGCGCGGTGGCCGAGGCGCATCGCGTAGAGCGGCGGAAACACGGTCAGGAAGCGGCTCGCGATGACGAAGGCGCTGACGCTCAGCATCCACACGAGCATGCTCTGCGTGGGGAGCGGGATGCTCATGCCGAGCCCCACGAAGAACAGCGTCACGAAGAAATCGCGGAGTGTGGTGACCTTCGCAATGACGTCGAGCGTGTAGGGAAACGTCGAGAGCATCACGCCGGCGATGAGCGCGCCCATTTCCGGCGACAGCCCGAGGTATCCGGCGAGACCGGCCAGCGCGAAGCACCACGCGATCGCGCCGACGAGCACGAGTTCCGGCTGGCGCGCGATCAAGCGGAACACGGCGGGCAGAACGAAGCGGCTGATGGCGTAGCCGGCACCGACCAGCAGCGCCACCTTGACCAACGCGGCGCCGAATGCGCCGAACGCCGGATGCTTGAGGTCGGGCTGGATCGCGAGGAACACGATGACGAACAGGTCCTGCAGCACGAGCACGCCCAGCGTGATGCGCCCGGCCAGCGTGTCGAGTTCGCGCTTGTCGTAGAGGATCTTGATGATGATGACGGTGCTCGACAGCGCCGCCGCCACCGCGAGGTAGAGCGCCTCGAGCCAGTCGTGCGCGAGCCCGGCGAATCCGAAAAACACGAGGCCGAGCGCGACGCAGCCCGCGATCTGCGCGAACGCCGTCACCGAGATGATGCGGCCGGCCTTCAGCATGCGCCGCAGGTCCATCTCGAGCCCGATCATGAACAGCAGCAGCGAGAGGCCGATCTGCGAGATGACCTGGATGCTCGCCGCCTCCGTCACCAGGCGGAATCCGCGGGGTCCGATCGCGAATCCCGCGAGCAGGTACGCGAGCAGCAGCGGCTGTCGGACGAGCTGGCAGGCCACGGCGACCACCCATGCCGCGATGATGCACGTGGCGATGTCGGTGACGAGGTTGTGTTCCACGCGGGTTCTTCTTCGTTGTGTTGGCGGGCGGAGTCAGTGCGAATTTAGCATTCGGCAGGAGTCGTGCGGGAACGAAGGGGAAACCTCTGCACCCCTCGGGAGCGCCGGCAGGACCAAATGCGACAAATCGGGCGCCCCGAAGAAAAACCCCGCGCGGCACGCCGCGCGGGGTTGAGTGGGTAGTGCGGAGCGGCGGGGGACTACGGCGTGCCGTAGATCTCCGCACTGTCGAGTGCGTCGTCGGCGTCGGCGTCATCGTTGGCGCCGCCGGTGACCAGGATGCCGGTGATGTTGCCGGCCGCATCCTCGAGCGGGGTCGCCGTGTGCCCGGCGCGCGGCACCTTCATCGACGCCATCGATGCAAACGGGGGCCCGAAGACATCGGACTCCTGCTCGGCGTACCCGGCCTTGCTTCCGCCAGCGGCCAGCGCCCGACCATTCGGCAGTTCGGACAGCGTCAGGTCGCGTCGAGCCAGCGACAGGACACCCGTTCCCGTGGTGCTCCACGTGCCGGTGACGGTGTTGTAGACGTCGGCGGTGGCGAGATCGGTGTTGCCGTTCGCGCCTCCGGCCACGAGCACCTTGGTGCCGTCCGGCCACAACGTGACTGCGGCGTGCGAGTGGCGTGCGGCAATGCCCCCCACCGACGCCGTGCAGGCCGTCGCATCGCAGATCTGGTACGTCGCGTGCGTGACGTAGCTGCCGCTCGACTTCCTGCGGCCGCCGACGACCAGCACCTTGCCGTTCGGCAGTAACGTGGCGGTGTGGTGCTCGCGTGGGGTGTCGAGCACCGGACCGTTGGCGAACGTACCGGCGGTCGGGTTGTACACGATCGTCGAGCCGAGCGTGTTGCCCGAGTTGTCGGCGCCGCCAATGACCAGCACCCTGCCGTCGAGCAACAGCGTCGCCGTATGCCACGACCGGCTCGACGACAGCGAGCCCGCCGACGTCCAGGTCTTCGTCGCCGGATCGAACGCCTGGACGCTCGCGTTGCCGCCGCCGAACACGACCACCTTGCCATTGACCAGCAGCGTGGCCGTGTGGCCCGACGACTTGCTCGACAGGTTGCCCGCCGCGACGAACGTGCGTGTCACCGGGTTGTACAGCTCCGAACTCGCCAGCGGCTGGTCCGTACGGTCCCGGCCGCCGACGATCAGCACCTGGCCGGCAAGCGGTCCCGACTCGAAGCGCGTCGCCGTGTGGTACAGGCGCGGCTTGGTCATCTTCGCCGTCAGCAAGGTCCAGACGTTGGCGAGATCCGAGGCGGCGATCGCGATGGTGCGCACGGCCGGCGTCGCAGCGGCGAAGTTCGTGTCACCCGCCTGGCTCGCGGTGATCGTGCAGCTCCCTGCCGCGGTCAGCGTCAGCGTCGACCCCGAGACCGTGCAGTTGCCGGTCGCCGCGAACGTCACACTCAGCCCCGAGGTGGAGGTCGCGGTCAGCGGGATCGGCGCCGACGGGTATGTCCGGTCGCCCGGGCCCGCGAAGGTGATCGTCTGCGCCGCCTTGCCGATGGTGACGGACTGGACGACCTGCGGCGCGGCGAGGTAGTTGGTGCCCCCCGCTTGATCGGCATTGATCGTGCACACGCCGGCCGATTTCATCGTCACCGTCGTGCCGCTGACGGTGCAGACAAGTGGAGTGCTCGACGAGAAGGCCACGGTCAGCGAAGAGGTTGCGGTTGCGCTGACTGCGAACGTGCCGGCGCCGCCGGCGACAAACGTCGGTGGCGAAATCGGAACGAAGCTGATCGTCTGGGCCGCCTTGCCGATGGCAATCGTCTGCTGCGTCGTCGCCGCCACGTAGTTCGGCGCGCCCGGCTGATCGGCGCGGATGATGCAATCGCCGGCCGTGACGATGGTCGCCGCGGTGCCCGCGACCGTGCAGACGCCCGTGGATAGCGACGTGAACGTGACGGTGCCGCCCCCCGTTGCCGTGGCCGTCAGCCCGAACGTGCCGCCCGGCGCGTACGTCTTCGCCGGAATCGTGGGCCACGTGATCGTCTGCGCTGCCGGAGCGATCGCGAACGTCTGTGGCACGCTGGGCGCCGGCAGGTAGTTGCCGTCGCCCGCCTGGCTCGCCGTGATCGTGCAGCTGCCCGCACCGGTGATCGTCACGAGGTTGCCCGCGACCGTGCAACTGCCGCTGGCCGCGAACGAAACCGGGAGACCGCTCGACGACGTGGCGCTGACGGCGAACGGAGACGCACCGAAGGTCAGCGGCGCCAGCGCACCAAAGCTTATCGTCTGCGCGGCCTTGTTGACGGTAAACGACTGCGTGACCTGTGGCGCGGCGTTGTAGAACTCCGCGCCGGCCTGATCCGCTGCGATGGTGCAGCTGCCCGCGGCGATAATCGTCACCGTGGTGCCGCTCACCGTGCAGACCGGCGGCGTCGTGGAGCTGAACGTGACCGGGTTACCCGAGGCCCCGCCAGTGGCGGCGACGGTGAACGGCGGGTCGCCGAAGGTCCTGCTCGCCAAGGTGCCGAACGAGATGACCTGACCGAACTTGATGGCGATGTCCTTGGTCACCAGCACTTCGGCGTACGTCGTCGTCGCGCCTGCCGTGAGGACGACCCGGCACAATCCCGCGGCCACGGCGGTGAGCGTGTACTCCGTGCCGCCGGTCACCGGCATCGAGGTCAACGTGCAGTACGGGCTGGGATTCGGCTCGAGTGCGACCGTCACGGGTTGCCCGGACGTGCTCGTCACCGTGAACTTGGTGGATCCCGGAAACGTGATCGAATCCGGGAGACCGGCGCCACCGATATTGATCCCCTGCGCGGCGATGGTGAGATCCTGCGTCGAGCTCGCCGCCGTGTACGTTGCGTTGCCGGCAAAGGATGCGGTGACCTTGTAGCTGCCGGCGGCCAGCCCGGTCGGCGGCAGCGGCGCCCGCCCGACGTAGTCGGTGATCACATAGATTTCCTTCAGCACCGGCGAGCCGGCAGCGGGAGTCACCGTGAACTTCACCGTCTCCTGCAGCAGCGGCTGCGGCGCGGCCCCGCCCGTCGACGCCGTCAGCGTCGCGCCGACCGTCGTCAACGAAAGCGCGGCGATGCTCGTGACCGCCTTGCCGACGACGTACGATCCCCCCGAAGCGGAGGACGGCAGGTAATTGGCGTCGCCGCCGAACGATGCGACCACCTGGTAGGTGCCCGGAACCGATACCAGCGGCACCTTGACGGTGACCTTCCCGTTCGCATCGGTCATGCCGGCGCGCGCCGCGCCGCCGATGCCGACGATGACATTCCTGCTGGCGAGCGGCGTGCCGGCGGACTGCAAGGTCGCCGTGATGGAGGCGCTGCCGCCGAATGAAGCGCTGGCCGGGGCGACGGGGTCGAGCAACACCGCGGTCGCTGCCTGCGCCGCACCGCCCAGGCCGTGGTACGCGCCAAGCTTGTCGTCGAGCGTGACCAGGCCGTAGCCGTTCGCGGCCTGGATGATGTACCTGATGTTGGCCGGCAGCGTGGCAAGCCGGCCCTTCCACACCTGCGAGTCTTCCGCGGCGCACGTGGACGGCAGCGGGGCGACGCACTGCGCAAGATCCAGCGACGTCCAGGTGCCGATGCCGTCGCCGGTGTAGGTGACCCACACCTGATAGACGGCAGCCGCAGGATCGCCGACCACCCGCGCGGTGAACGCGACACCGCCGCCGTCGGGCTGCGCATCGACCGCGACGATCGACGGCGCGTCGGACAGCGCGGCCTGGCTCAAGTTGCCGCTGTAGAACAGGCGGAGGTTGAGGTTGTTGAACGTGCGCCGCGCGCTCGTTCCCAGTGCAATGTCGGCCGCGCGATGCTGGGCCGGCGTGACCAGCAGGCTGGTCGCACCGTTGCCACCCAGCGATCCGAAATAGTTGACCGTCCAGGGGCGCATCGGGAAGAAGACCGGCGACACGAACGGAACGTGGACGCCGCGCAGCTCGGTGGTCGGGGCGCCGGTCAGGGGCGTCACGACGTCGTCGGTATACGCACCACCGCGGAAGCCGACCCCGCGCAGCACGAGGTTGCCGTTCGTTGGCGTGACGTTATACCCGGCGATCGGCAATGCCGGTTCGGCCGGGTTGGTGACGACGCCCTGCGGGCCTTCCCACCACTTGGCGAGTACGTTGGACGAACCATCTCCGACGCCGGTCAGCGGCAGTTCCTTCGGTGTCAGCGCGGGCGCGACGTCGAGATCGGAGGTCATCAGCCCGAGGCTCAACAGCGAGGCGGAAGCCGACGCCGGCCAGCTGGCTGCGACCGGCGTGATGGCGCCGGGCGGCCCGGAGATCGCGCCGCGGCCGGCCGGCATGTTGACGCCGAGCATCGGCAGTCCGAACAGCGTGGCCTCCAGCAGCGCCTTTTCGTGGATGCCGCGGATGTCAGGCGTGACTGCCAGGTAGTCGAGCTTGGCCTTGACCAGCGCCTCGCCGACCGCAACCGCGGTGCCCGGCTCGCCGGCGCGCAGCTGCCGTGCGAAGTTGTTGTAGAGCCGTTCGCTGTACTCGAGGAAGTCGGTGTCGCCGTACTGGTACCCGGTGCCGGCGATCAGCGTCGCCTTCTTTTGCGCGAACGCCTGTACCCAGTCGAGCTTGAGCGTCACGCCTTCGATCGCCGCGGCGTCGACCAGGTTGTAGCCGGAGTGGCAGCCGGCGCTGAACACGATCGAGTTGGTGAAGTTCGCGGTCGACGCGGCGAGGTCGGTCGTGATCAGGCTGGTCTTGAAATCGGCGGCCAGCGCGCTGTTGGCGCTGAAGTGGCCGGCGAGGAAGACGAGGTCATGGCGGGTGCCGAAGAGCGCGTCGCCGAGCTGTGTCGCGGTCCACGACGCCGGATCCTCCGGCGACTTGCCGTTCGGCGTGATCAAGGTCCTGACCGTGGTTCCGCCGTCGGAGAGTTCGCCCTTGACGGCGTTGGCCGCGTCCTCGAGGAAGTCGTACCCGCTGACGAACGACGTCCCCGGCGTGACGACGCCGCCCGTCGCGGTGTAGGCGTCGATCAGACCGGCCATCTCGCCGGGCGTCTCGACCAGCCGGCCGACCGCGAGGCCGGGCACCGGGAAGCCGCTGGTGCGCAGCGACACGCGGGTGCCGGAGCCGTACGCGTCCTGGCTCAGCACGTGGTCGGTGCGCAGGCTCGCCTCGGACGCCGAATCGCTCCTGACCGGCGGCACGTAGCCGGACTCCTGGCCGAGCAGGCTCTGGTCCGGGTAGCGGAAGAATGGAATCGCCTCGTCGTTGCCGGCGATGACGACATACTTGAGCTCCGGATTGTTGGGCCGATACGAATCGACGATGCCCTTGATCTCCTCGGCGACGAGGTTCGTGGCATAGGGGCAGGCAGCGTTGTTCGCAGCCTGCACCTTGAGCGTGTTCACGCGGGTATCGGTGCCGACGTCGACGATGACGCCGCCGATCTCGGCGCGCGCGGCGAACGCCGTCAGCTTGCCGCGCAGCGTGCTGCCGCCACCCAGGTCAGCGTCGAGCGCGACCTTGCTGGAATCGGTGAGGATCACCGTCCTGACCCCGGCCCCCGCAGCGGCGCTGCGCGACGTCAGCGTGGAGTCGTTGACGTTGGCGCAGCTCACCCCGCTCTTGGCGATGCCGACGGTAAACTGCCCGCCCGTCGTGTACGCGCCGGCGCGGCCGGAGACGCGGACGTAGAAGTCCCCGGTGTTGTTCCAGGTGTTGACGACGACCGACTCGTCGCCGGTGCCCGGCGTGGCCGCGACGCCGATGATGCTGCGCGTCTGGGCGCTGGAGAACGCCTGGGCGATTTCGGTAGGACTGAACACCGACGGCGAGAACACCGACGGCGAGAACACGCTCGGGCTGAACACCGACGGGCTGAACACCGACGGCGAGAACACGCTCGGGCTGAACACCGACGGACTGAACACCGACGGCGAGAACACGCTCGGGCTGAACACCGACGGCGAGAACACCGACGGCGAGAACACGCTCGGGCTGAACACCGACGGCGCGTACGCGTCGGGGCTGAACACCGACGGCGAGAATACGCTCGGGCTGAATACCGACGGCGAGAACACCGACGGCGCGTATTCGGCGGAAAGCTTGGTCAGGTCGGCCGGTTTCGTGGGCGTGACCTGCGCGAGGAACGCCGCGCCGATGTCCTTGAACACCGCGAGGTCGTAGTCGGCGGGCAGGCCCGACAGCGTGACCGTTACGCGCTGCCCGGGCAGGATCTTGAACTTGTACCACCGGGCCTTGCCGGGAGAGTCGATGTAATCGCGGGCCGTCGGCGACGAGTCGATGACGTTGAGCGCCTTGGGCCAGGCGTCGTTGTCCCCGGAACTCGCGAGGCAACCCGACGTCGCCGTCGACACCGGGGCCGTCACCTTCACCGCGACGAAGTTGCCCGCGGCGACGCCGCTGAACGGCGTCTGGAAGTAGCCGTCCTTGTCGGTCGTAAGCGCAATGGGTGCCCCGACGGTCGTGACGGGGGCCGCCAGCACGCCGTTGGTGCAGACCGAGGCGGCCGTAATCTGCAGCGAGATCGGGGTGTTCGCGGCGCCGTCGACGCGCCCGAACAAATAGCCGTCCGTGCCCTGGGTCGCGACCACGCGGACGAGCGACGGCGTGGCGAGGCTGATCAGCGCGGTCGCGCGGACATCGTCGATCTGCACGCCAAAATTGTTGTTGCCGCCGGCGGGCGTAAACGACAGAACCGTCGAAGCCGAAGTGGCCTGCACCGTGCGTTCCGTCGTGACCCAACCTTTGTCCGCCGAGATCGTGAACGTTTCGGTGAACGTCGGGCTGCCAACCGGGCCCCACTTCACGGTCACACGCGGAGTGGATCCGATCTGCGTGCTGTACTTGAAGCTGAGCTTGTAACTCTTGCCCGGCAACGTCGCCAAGGTCTGGGAAATCTTCCCGTCATCGGTGAGATCGATCCACTGGCGGCCCTCGGGTGCGCCCGAAGTGCTTCGACGGAGCTTGATCGGGTCGTCAAGGACAGTCCACGGCGCGAGCCCCGTACCGGGATTGATCTTCGTGGACCCGTCGCTGATCACCGGCGTTTCGAAGCCGGCGTTGCCGACGATGTTGGTTTGCGCCGCCGCCGCGTGCGCCAGCAGGCCGAAGCCGGCGAGAAGGAGCGCTTTGCGGGCGTACGCACGCGCGAATGCGATCATGGTGGTCCCGGAATGTGAGTGATTCGTCATCGCGCTAATTTTCATGGATGTGAACTGGTAAGGCCGATTGCGGTTCTACCACCCACAAGTCCCTGATGCAACGGGAATTCTTGCGCGCTGTGTCCTACATTTCGTGCGGGTTGCCGGGGCGCGGAGCACCGTCGGGCAGTTGTCGCAGACAACCGTTCCCCAAACGGGGCGTCGGTTCCGGCCGTGGCCCAAGGAGGGCCGTTTCGCCGGCTAGTTTTGTTGGCTACAAAAATCGAGGGCGTGCGTCAGAGCGGCCTCGAAATCGCGTGCGCGACCGCGTGCCCGATCCGCCGCCTTGACGTCCGCCGGGACCGCGGCGACTGCTGTGGCGAGCTGCGCGGCAATTTCATCCTCGAGCGACGGTGCGCGTGGCACGCCGATCGCCTCGCGCAACGCATCGGCGGCGCCGACCAGCTCGAGCGCCGACGTGGCGTCTCCACTGAACGCCGCAAGCACGCCGATGTCCTCGAGCAGGAACGCGAGCGCCCAGCGGTCGCCGTATTCGCGGTAGGCACGCAGGCTCTCGGCGTAGTGCTTGCGGGCCGCCGCATAGTCGCCCAGGCCCCGCGTAGCATTGCCGAGGTTGTTGTGGCCGATCGCGACCATCCAGGCGTCGCCTACCTCGCGGCACAGCAGCATCGACTTCTGGAACCACTCGCGCGCCGCAGGGAAATCCTTCTGGAGCGCGGCGATCATGCCGAGGTTGTTCATCGAGACGCCGAGCGCCCACCGGTCGCCGATCTCGGCACGGTACGCAAGCGCGCTCTCGTGGAAGGCGCGCGATTGTTCGTACTCGCCCCGGTATTCGGCGATGACGCCGAGGTTCGACAGCAGGCTTCCCATCGCGGCCTTGTCGCCCAGGCGCTGGCGGATCGCCAGACTCGCCTCGTAGTGCTCGACGGCCTTCGGATAGTCGCCGCGCTGCGCCGCCAGCGTACCGGTGAGGTGCAGCACCATCCCGACGCCTGCCTCGTCGCCTGCGGCCTCGAAATCCTGCCTGGCACGCTCGAGTCGCGCGAGCGCCTCGTCGTAACGACCCTGCTTGCGGGCCACCTCGGCGAGCGCCGTCTCGCACGATGCACGCGCGCGGCCGTCGCCCGCGCGTTCGGCGAGCGCGAGCGCCTCGCCCTCGACTTCCTCCGCGCGCTGCCACTTGCCGGTGAGCTCGAGCACCTTGCCGAGCTTGAGCAGCACGTCGGCGCGGGCGCTGCCCTCCACCAGCGGCGCCAATTGCTCGAAGTAGTCGATCGCGGAAGCATTCGCGTAGGCCGCTTGCGCGGCCGCGCCGGCGCGCGCGAGGAACTCCCGCTTCTTCGGCAGATTCGTGCTGTGGCCGTAATGGTGCGCGAGCAGGTCGAGGTTGCGCTCGACCGCCTCCGCCCCGGTCGACTCGATGTAGCCGCCGACGCGCTCGTGCAGCATCGAGCGGAAAGCGAAGGGCATGCTCTCGTACGCCACTTCCTGCGTGACGACGTGCTTGAACAGCCAGGACTGCTCGGCTTCCTGGTCGACGTTCACGAGGTCGACCGTCGCGAGCGTCCGCAGATGCTCATTGACCTCGTCGAACGCGCCGAGCTCGGGATAGATGCTGGGCAGCACCGGAGCGAGGAAGACGCGCCCGAGGACGCTCGCCACCTTGAGCGGCCGGCGGTCCGCCTCGCCCAGCGTGTCGATGCGGCTCAGGATCAGGCTGTGCAGGCTTTCGGGAAGCTCGAGCTTGCGGATCGCCGCGTCGTCCTTGAGGTCGACGCCCTTGCTGCGGATGAAGTTGAGCAGCTCCTCGATGTAGAAGGGGTTGCCCTGCGCGCGGTCGGCGACGAGTTCCACCAGTGCCGCCGGCGGCTCGACGCCGGCTCCGAGAATGGGTTCGAGCTTCGACCGGATCAGCATTGCAGCGGAAGGCCGGTCCAGCTCGGCGAGTGCGACTTCGCCGAAGTGCGGCAGGCTCTCGATGCCGAGGCCGCCGCCGATGTCCTTGCCGGGACGGTACGCGAGCACCAGCAGCACGCGCATGCCCGCCACCGCCCGCGCCAGCACCTCGAGGAGGTCGCGCGAAAGCGTGTCGAGCCAGTGGCAGTCCTCGAGGGCGAGCACGAGCGGCGTCTCGCGCGCCTTCGCGCGCAGGCACTCGACCAGCAGGCCCTCGAGCGACGTCTTGCGGAGCTTCGCGTCGAACGCGGCGGTGAGTTCGTTGTCGGGAATCGTGAGGCCGAGGAGCCCGCCCAGCAATGGCGCGCGTGCCGCGAGCGTCGGGTCGATCGCCGCGAGCGTCGTCTCCAGCGCCTGCACCTGGTCCACCTCGGGCGTCGCATCGTCGAGCCCGAACAGCGTCGCCCAGATCTCGCGCCAGACGAAATAGCCGGTGTTCGTGCCGTAGGCCTGGCATTCGCCGATCGCGACCAGCGCACCGCGCTTCGCGGCCGTACGCGTGAACTCGGCCACCAGCCGCGACTTGCCCATGCCCGCCTCGGCTGAGACCCCGACGATCTGCCCCTCTCCCGCCAGCGCCTCGTCGAGGCGCGCGATCATCGCGGCGAGCTGGCCGCCCCGACCGATCATCGGCATCTCGTGTCCCGCCTGTCGGCGTGCCGCGGCGCGCTTCGACGCGGTGAGCGCGAAGGCCGTTACCGGTTCAGCCTTGCCCTTGACCGTGATCGGCGCGAGCACTTCCCACTGGAAGAGGTCGCCCGCAGTGCGCTGAATGGCTTCGGACGCATAGATCTGCCCCGACGGCGCGCTGCCCATGAGACGTGCCGCGAGGTTCACGGCGTCGCCCAGGCAGGTGAACGTGCGTCGCCGCTCGTGACCGTAGGTGCCGCTGCGCAAGCGGCCGTAGGCAATCCCGATCTGCAGTCCCTTGACCGCGGTCGTCGACTCGAGCTCGCGCAGCTCGAGCGCGGCCGCGGCCGCCCGCGCGGCGTCGTCCTCGTGCGCGAGCGGCGCGCCGAACACCGCGCACAGGTACGCACCCTTGTCGCCGAGCGTCAGGGTGAGCAGGTTGCCGCCGTACGACGTGAGAATGCGCTGCACCCCGCGGATGAAGGCATCGAGCTTCGCGATCGCATCGTCGTCGTCGTCGTAGTCGATGCCGCCGAAACGCACGAACAGCGGGTAGGCGGGCCGCAGCTCGGCGAGGAACTCCCCGCGCCCGGCGCGGACGCGCTCGTAGACCGCCGGCAGCACCCATTCCTTGACGACCGCGTCCGGCAGCGCCACGTCTTCCGACGGCACCGGCCCCGCGGCGGCGGCGACCTTCAATCGCGCCAGGACGCCATAGACGCTCCCGGTCTCCTCGTCGATGCGCTGTTCGCGCAGCTCGACGCGGTCTCCGAGCGATGTCACCGCCGACCAACCGAGCAGCACCTCGCCGCGCGCGGCCTGGCGCTCGGCGGACGCGAGTTCGTCGATCAGCGCTCCGGCGAGGACGTCGATCCGCTGCACGTCCGGATCGCCCACGAGGAAGCGCCGCGCGCTCCCCACGGACACGGCGACCTTCATCGCCAGCCGGATGGCGATGCCGCCGGGTGTCGTGACCTCACCGACATCGGCCATCTGAGCCTGCATCGCGAGGCCGCATGCCACGGCGCGGACGCCGTCGTCGCCGTCGAGCCAGCAGGTGATCGCGTCGCCGCTGAAGTAGATGACGTGCCCGCCGAAGCCATGGAGCACTTCGATCAGCGCCTGGAAGACGCGATTGAGATGGGCCGTCAGCTCCTCTGCGCCGCGGTGTGGTCCAAGTTCGTTGGCCAGCGCCTCGGTCAGCGGAGTGAAGCCGGAAATGTCGGCGAAGAGCGCGGCGCCCCGCACGCGATCGGGCATGGGGGTGCCGCTGGCGAGCGCCCGCCTCCGGTCGCCGGGAATGTAGGCGTCGGGGTTGTCGCGCGGATGGCGCGGTCCCGCCGCGCCGCCGTTGTCGGTCATGCTGGTGCGGTTCTCCGTGCAGCGGCCTGGGTGCGGGCGTTGCCGTTGTCCTGCCCGCCGGGGGCCTGCCACGACGCGACCTGCGCCTTGGTGGCCTCGTACCCGATGTCGATGATCGGCGCGTACTGTTCGAACGCGAGGATCGCGTAGGCCTCCACCGCCGGCTCGACCAGCAGGTCGGCGAGCTGGCGGAACGGCACCTGCCGCATCCGGTTCGCGCTGTTGATCTCGGTGGCCCGCATCACGCTCCCGATGATCAGCGGCGCGCGCATGCCGGCGCTCATGATCCCGAACCGGGCGAGCAGCGCGCGCCATCCCGAGATGCTCGGGCCGAAGTTGTAGTTCTTCTGCTTGTCGCGCGTGGGCATCGGGTTGACGCCCAGCACCGTGCCGCCTTCGCATTGCGCGCGCATCACGTCGAGCGGCATGTTGTTCATCACGCAGCCGTCGACGAGCACTTCGCCGTCGTCGTCGAGCAGCGGCGGAAAGATCGCGGGGAGCGCCGTGCTGGCGCGCACGATCCTCCAGACCAGTCCCCGGCGCTGCACGACGGCCCGTGCGCGCGAGAGCCCGCTCGACACGCCGAAGCACGGCGTCCACAGGTCCTCGATCAGCAGGTCGCCGAAGAGTTTCCGGTAGAACGTCGTGACCTTGCGGCCGACCATCAGCGCGACCACCGGCAGCGTGCGGTCGAGGAGTTTCTTCGGCGACGCGAACGTCTCGGCCAGCCCGCGCATCGCGGCGACCGAGATGCCGGCGGCGTACGCGGCGGAGATCAGCGCGCCGATGCTGGTGCCGCCGACCATGTCGATTTCGATGCCGGCTTCCTCGAGCGCACGCAGCGCGCCGATGTGCGCGAAGCCGCGCGCGCCGCCGCCGCCCAGCACCAGCCCGACCGCGCGGCCGCTGGCGCGCCGCGCGACGCGCCGCAGGTCGCGGTCGTTGCCGAGTCGGACGTGGTGATGCGTGACGACGTTGCGTTGCTCGAGCCACGCCAGCGTGCCGGTGGGGCGTTCGGTCGCGTCGGGATGGAGCAGCACCAGCTCGGCGCGCGTCTTGAGGCCGAGCGCGTGGAACGCGCGCTCGACGGGCCCCGGGGCCGCGTCCGCGCCTGCGCGGCCGACGATCAGTACGCGATCCGCGTGCATCAGGCAGCGGCGGGTCCACGGGCTCACCTGCGCGTCCGCGACGAAGACCACCGCGGCATGGCCGCTTTCCTGGGCGCCCAGCCACTGGTTGAGGGATTCGTGGACGACGTTGTCGTCCCCGCTTTGCGCGATGCCCGGCTTGGCGAGCAGCCGGTCCACCTCTGCGGCGTCGAGCTTTTGCGTGCGGCCGAACGCGGCCAGCGTCTGCGCGAGCCGCTCGCCGAACGCGGCCAGCGGAACGTCGGGTCCGGCGCCGATCAGCGCGAACGTGACCGGCCGGCTGGTGTCCTCCATGTGCCGCCGGGACGCGTGGCGCAGCCGGGTGACGGCGCGGCGTGCGATCTCCATCATCGCGAGCGGGTGCCGCACGAGCAGAGCGTCGTAGGCGGTCCGCGTCAGGCGCAGCAGGTACGTGTCGCGCACCGCGTGCACGGTCGCGGCGCGCGGTTCGCCGGTCAGGAGCGCGATGTCGCCGATGGTACCGCCGCGCCCGACCTCCTCGAGCACGCGCTCGCTGCCGTCGCTATCGGCGACGGAGACGCGCAGGCGGCCGTGACTGACGAGGTATACGTCGTCGCCGGCGTCGCCTTCCGCAAACAGCCGCTCGCCGCTGCGCAGCTGCACCCATTCCAGTTGCGCAGCGATGTCGGCCAGCACGTCGCGCTCGAGCGCGCCGAACACCTCGGTCAGCAGGTGCGCGAGCTGCGTGCCGCGCATGCGGGGCACGATGCGGCGCAGGAACTCGTTGAGCGCCTCGGGATGCCGCAGCGCGAGCCGCTCGAAGTCCTCGCGCGACACGCGCGCGAGGTCGGAGTCCTCGACCGCGAACACCGTCGCCGTGCGCGGCTGGCCGGTGAGGAGCGCCATCTCGCCGACCAGGCTGCCCGGGCCCACCTCGTCGACCAGCGTCGACGTGCCGTTCGCGTGCTCCGCCCTGACGCCAAGGCGTCCGCGCAGGATCAGGTAGACGTCGCGGTCGGGGTCGCCCTGGCGCAGCAGCGTCGCGCCGCGGGCGAGCGGCGTGTGCCGCAGCACGCTGCGCAGGTCCGCGAAGGCGGCCGCCGTGAACGGGTCGTTGAAGCGGTTCTCGATCAGGAGTGCCTCGAGTTCGGGAGTGAGTGTCTCGTTGTGCATGCTCGATGGAGTTGAAGTGAAGAGAGCTAGTGAGTGCGGGGTAGTTGCGTGCGGACGACTGGCCGCTGTAGTACGCGCCGTCGCTACAGTTCCAGCCTCATTTCGAGCGCAGCGAGAAATCCACTGCCGGACAGTATCAACGGGTTACCAGAAGCAGGTTCCTCGTCGCGTTGCTCCTCGGAATGAGGCACAGGAAATTCACAAGGCCGCTACGGGCGCGACGCGGCGCCATAACCCTCGGTGCGGCGCAGTTCGAGCAGTCGTTGCAGGTTTTCGCGCGCGCGGGCTTCGT
>Ga0209253_10002585_pt1 | contig 16048 bp, 15 predicted proteins | sample FrelakmetBRP12BR_FD_187145 | JGI IMG/M metagenome (GOLD analysis project Ga0209253, IMG submission 187145) | Freshwater lake sediment microbial communities from the University of Notre Dame, USA, for methane emissions studies - BRP12 BR (SPAdes)... | ecosystem: Environmental > Aquatic >...
GGGCCGTGAAAATGTACGGCGCCGCCGTCGTGCGGAACAGCCGTGCGTCGGCAGATATGCGCAACCTCCCGTCGAGAACGACAATCTGCGGACTCCTCCCCTTTGACAGGCGAACATTCAGTCGAGGGTTGTCAGCAAGAACCGTTCCTGCCCCGACAAGGACGGCATCGTGTTCCGCCCGCCACCGGTGCACGAGACGCCGCGATGCGGGCGAGGTGATCCATCGCGGAGCTCCTGACGCTGGCGTGATGGAACCATCGAGAGTCTGCGCAATCTTCACATGGACGAAGGGCCTGCGGCGTGTCACCTGCGTAACAAAATGCCGGTTCAGACCCCGCGCCTCATCCTCGAGAACTCCCGTGATCACCGTGACCCCCGCCCGTCGCAGCTTCCGGAAACCCCTGCCGGACACCAGCCGATTCGGATCCTTCATCGCGGTGACAACCCGGCGGATCCCCGAGCGGATGATCAGCTCTGCGCATGGCGGAGTCTTGCCGTGATGGGAACAGGGTTCAAGATTGACGTAGAGCGTCGCCCCGCGCACCTCCCCGTGATACCTCCTCAGACAATCGACCTCGGCATGCGGACCTCCGAAGCGGCGATGGTACCCCCGCGAAACAATCCGACCGTTCTTCACCAGGACTGCACCGACCATAGGGTTGGGGCTGACCCTTCCGCGTCCCTTCGCGGCGAGCCGGAAGCACTCGCGCATGAACTCTCGGTCTGTCATCGCTTCAGGGTAAATGCGAATGTACTCCCCTTCCCTACCGAGCTCTCGACGGTGATTGTTCCGCCGTGCGCCTCGACGATATGCTTCACGATGGCCAGACCGAGACCGGTTCCACCAACGTCGCGCGATCGATCGCGGTCTACACGGTAGAACCGTTCAAATATCCGCGGCAGATGTTCCGACGGAATCCCGCACCCGGTGTCCTGCACCTGCACGACAGAACGATCGCCGTCCCGGCGCACGGCGCATACAACCGATCCGCCCGGTTCGGTGTACTTGATGGCATTGTCAATCAGATTGACCATCACCTGCTTCAACCTGTCCCGGTCTCCGTAGACCTTCTCGTCCGCGGGAATCCCCGGGGAGAGCGACAGGGAAAGGTTTTTCTTCTCCGCCTGCCCGCGCATCTCCTCGATCACCCCGCGAAGGAATTCCCCGATGGAGAAATACCGGAAGCTCATCTTCATTTCGCCGGATTCGATCCGGGAGATCTCAATCAGGTCGTTGAGGAGTGCGTTCAGCCGTCCCGCGTGCCGGTGCGCCTTGTCCAGGAAGTCCCGGTTCACCGTCGGGTCGTCGACGGCCCCATCGAGTAGCGTTTCCAGGAATCCCTGGATCGAAAAGATCGGCGTCCTGAGCTCGTGGGAAACGTTGGCCAGGAATTCGCTTCTGATACTCTCCAACTTCTTCAGGCGCAAGATGTCGTTCCCCAGCTTTTCCGCCATGTCGTTGATGGCCTTCCCGAGATCCCCGATCTCGTCTTTCGACGCAACCTGCACGCGCTGGTGGACATCCCCTTCCTTGATCGCCTTGGCTGTCGACGCGATGTTCAGGATGGGACTGGTGATGCGCCGGGAGACGCCATAGCTGACCAGCGTGATTGCTGCAAGCGTGAGGAGCCCGATCACCCAGACGATGGTCTGGACCTGCGCGTCCAGGGTCCGGATCTCCGTGACATTCAGTGCGCCGCGCACGTATCCGGAATCAAGTCCGGCAGGGAGCGAACCGGGGAGCATTTTTGCCGCGTAGAGGAATTCCTCGTTCACTGACACGCTTTTCCGCTTGTCGGTCCCGATTCCTCCGCCGCGGGCGCGAAGAACCTCGGGCCGGTTCACATGATTCTCCAGGCGGCCGAGCGAATCACGAGGAAGCGTCGAGTCGAAGATCACCGTCCCGTCCTTGCGGATCACCGTGACCCGGATATCGAGCGTCCGGGCGAGATCCCGGAGCGCGGCATCCTGCGTCCCCGCGGAGTCCACGACGAGCAAGCCGCGGCCAAAAAGGCCGGCGAGCATCTCGACATGGGCGTTCAGTGAATTGGCGGTGCGACGGTCCAGAAAATTGTTCACCTGCCATGAGGAGAAAAGACTGACCAGTGCGATAGCGATGACGGTCAGGCCGACGTACGTGAGGGCGATTTTGGTGTGGAGTTTCATCTGGAGCAGGCGAAAACGGGCAATGTGGGGAGGTACTCCATCATTCGCGATACCGGTATCCGACGCCCTTCACAGTTTCGATGACGTCGTCGCCCAGCTTTTCGCGGATTTTCCGGATGTGGACGTCTATGGTTCGGTCGATGACCACCACTTCCGTTCCCCAGATAGTGTTCAGGAGCATTTCGCGGGAGAAGACTTTCCCCCGGCTGGAAGCGAGAAGGGCGAGAATCTCGAATTCCTTCTTCGGAAAGAAGATTTCCTTCTTTCCCAGCCGAACCGTGTAGTTTGTACGATTGATTTCCAGGCGGTCCACTTTGATGAGGCCGGCCTCAGGCATCTCCTCGCCCGCGGCCTCCGCGCGCCGGAACACCGCTCTTATGCGTGCCACGAGTTTCCGGGGACTGATGGGCTTCTGGATGTAGTCGTCCGCCCCGAGCTCGAGGCCGAGGACCTCGTCGACCTCGCTGGAACTGGCGGTGAGGAAGATCACCGGGATCTGGGACATGGACGGGTCGGATTTCAAACGCTTGCAGGTTTCGAAGCCGTCGAGCAGGGGCATCATCACGTCGAGGATGACCAAATCGGGGCGGGATGCGGCTTTCTCGAGTGCCTCCTTCCCGTTGTAGGCGACGATCACGTCGTATCCTTCCCTGGAGAGGTTGTAGCGAAGGAGTTCAACGATGTCGCGTTCGTCGTCAACAACGAGAACCTTCTTTTTCACGGAGTGCTCCGCTCATCAGGAAAGGGTTACTTCCTTGCCGAGGCGGGCCGATTTGTAGATCGCCTCGATGATGCGCATCCGCTGGACCGCTTCTTCCGCCGTGGAAACCACCGGGTGAAGGTCACGGACTGCTCCCAGGAAGTGCCGCAATTCGTTCTCATAGGAGCGCTTGAACAGGTGCTGCGGCGGCTCAATTCTTGAAGGGGCGAGATTGACGAGGCTGCCGTGCAGCTCCTTGTTGATCCGGAGGGGGTTCAGACTGGCGCTGCCGTCGGAACCGTACACGTTGCAGTAGTACACGTCATCATCGAGAAACATCGACCAGCTGACCTCAATATCGATCTGCGCCTCGTTCTTCAGCACGAGCTTCACGAGCGAGGTGTCCTCGACCTGTTTTGTCTTATGATAATAGTTCGAAGCGCTCACTCTTTTCACTTCAGGGTAACCCAGCATCCAGAGGCTCATGTCGAGCATGACGATGCCAAGGTCCACGCACACGCCACCGCCGGATTTCTCTTTCTTGAGAGTCCACGAGCTGTCATTGGTGCGGCGACGGAGCCAGCCGGCTTTTGCGGCGAAAATCTTGCCGAGCTCCTTCCCTTCGATGAAGCTCTTGAGGATCATGGTGTCGGGCCGGAATCGGTGATTCATCCCCACCATCAGTTTCCGCTTGTATTCACGCGCCGTGTCTGCCATTGCCGCGGCCTCCGAGTACCGACGGGCGATGGGCTTCTCCACGAGCACGTCTTTTCCGGCCTTGAGCGAGGCGAGGGCGACTTCCCTGTGCGCGTCGGTTGATGTGCAGACGATGACCGCCTGCAGGTCCTCCTTCTCGAGCATCTGGTTGACGTCCGCATATACATTCCGGAGGCCGAATTTCTCGGCCACAAGCCGCCCCCGGGGACGGTCGCGATCACAGACAGCAACAACGATGGCTTCCGGGAGCTTCATGAGGATGGGGAGATGAACAACCTGGGCAACCCAACCGAGTCCGACGACACCGATTCTAACAGGTTCCATGAGCAGCGATCCGTTGGTTAAGGCAATGCTGGTTTGGCCGCGAGGGCATGCTACGATCCCACGGCCGCCGGCTGCGGTCTTCCACTGCCGGTACTGTGAAGGAATTCGGTAACCATTGCGGCGATCCCCTTTGGATCGAGGTGCAATTCCGCCGCCAGCTCGGCCGGTGAACCGTGGTCGACAAACCGGTCCGGAATTCCATGGATCTTTAGGCGTACGCCCGTTACGCCGGTAGAGGCGAAATGCTCGGCCACCGCGCTGCCGAATCCGCCCAGAACGGCGTTGTCCTCGAGCGTGACAACACGGTCAAACCGTGACGCGATGGAGGCCAGGAGCGCTTCGTCCAGGGGTTTTACGAACCGCATGTTGACCACCTCGCAGGACAACCCTTCGGATTCCAGGAGCCGCGCTGCGTTCGCTGCGGGGTCCACCATCTCTCCGATCGCAAGCAGAGCGACGTCCCTGCCGGATTTCACCGTCTCCGCCTTGCCGATTGGAACAAGATCGAAACCCTGTTTCAATGTGACACCCAGTCCGTTGCCCCGCGGGTATCGAAGCGCGACCGGACCCTGATCGTACATCACTGCGGTATAGAGCATGTCCCGCAGCTCGCTCTCGTCTTTGGGGGCCATAATCATCATCCCCGGAATCATCCGCAGGTACCCCAGGTCGAAGACACCGTGGTGCGTCGGTCCGTCCGCACCAACAACGCCCGCCCTGTCGAGGGCGAAAACAACGTGGAGATGCTGAAGCGCAACGTCATGGATGATCTGGTCGAAGGCGCGCTGGAGGAACGTTGAATAGATCGCCGCGACAGGGATGCACCCCTGCGTCGCAAGCCCGGCGGCGAACGTGACGCCATGCTGTTCGGCGATGCCGACATCGTAGAACCTCGAAGGAAGTTCCTTCTGAAGAAGGTCGAGCCCCGTTCCGTCCGGCATTGCAGCGGTGATGCCCACGACGTTCGGATTCAGACGGGCGATCTCAACCATCGCCTGTCCGAACACTTTCGTGTATGGGGGAGGGACATCGGCTTTCTTCGGGGAGATGCCGGTAACCTTATCGAACGGCGTGACTCCGTGCAGCCGCTGAACATCGGCCTCCGCGGGCTTGTATCCCTTCCCTTTCTGCGTTATGGTGTGAACCAGGATGGGCCCTTCGTAGTGCTTCACTTCTTCAAAAATACGGACAAGTTGAGCCATGTTATGTCCGTTGATGGGCCCGAAGTAACGGAAGCCGAGAGATTCAAACAGGATGCCGGGGGTGATGATGACCTTGATACCCTCTTCAACGCGCGCCGCGACGCGTCGGATCCGGTCGCCCCATACATCGAGATGTTCCGTGAGCTCCACGACGTTCCGTTTGAACCGATTATACGAGGGATTGGCGATGAGCTCGGTAAAATAGTTGGAGATCGCCCAAACATTGGGCCCGATTGACATGTTGTTGTCGTTCAGGACGACAATCATGTTCTTCTTCAGCAGGCCGGCGTTGTTCATCCCCTCGTAGACCATGCCGCCCGTCATCGATCCGTCGCCCACAACGGCGACCACGTTGTATTGGTCTCCCGTCAGATCACGCGCCGCAACCATCCCCAGGGCTGCAGAAATTGCCGTGCTGGCATGGCCCGCCCCGAACGTGTCGTATTCGCTCTCGGAGCGCTTCAGGAATCCGCTCAACCCCTTGTACTGCCGGATGGTGTGAAGCCGTTCCTTCCGCCCCGTCAGAATCTTGTGAGGATAGGCCTGGTGCCCGACGTCCCAGACGATCTTGTCGTGCGGTGTCTGGAACACATGGTGCAGAGCCACCGACAGCTCAACCGCTCCGAGACCCGCGCCAAGATGACCGCCGGTGCGGGAGACCACTTCAATCAGGTATTCGCGCACATCGTTGGCAAGTCCCCGGAGCTCCGCAATGGAGAATTTGCGGAAATCCGCCGGGTCGTTGACCCTGTCCAGGTATGGGTACTGATGCTCCGTCATTTCCCTGATTCTTCTTCTTCCTGCTCAAAGAGTTTCAAGTTCCCCTCCAGATCCCTGCCGAGCCGTTTGAGCTTCAGTTCGGCCGTGGTCAGCGTTTCGGCGCAGACCTTTGAGAGTCCGATCCCCTCTTCGTAGAGGTCAAGCGCTTTTGCCAGCGGGACGTCGCCGCGCTCCAGCTGTTCGACGATCTTTTCGAGCCTGGCGAGGGATTCCTCGAAATCCTGTTCGGCCGTCGCCTTCTTTTTCGTTGCCATGCATCATTCTCCGAGAACCCGTGACCGGATCGTCCCATCATGAAACTCGAGATCGATGAGGTCCTCCGTGTTCAACTCCGCCCTTCCATTAACGATGCTCCCATCCCGCGAAACAATGGCGTAACCACGCTTAAGAACGAGACGGGGGTCAAGAGCAGCCATACGGTGATGAAGGCCAGTATACCGGGAGCGAGTGAGGGCGAAGAGATGATCCGTGGATGACTCCAGTGACCTGCCTGCTTCGTCGAACCGCTGGCTGAACTGGCGGAGAAGGTCGATAGGCCGGTTGAACGCGTAACTCCCGAGGAGATTGGTGATCCGTTTTCGCCGGTCATCCAGCATGATTTCGACATTCTGCCGCATAGTGTACGAAGAATCGCGCAGAAGTTCAAGAAGCGCGGCCCGATCACGCACGGTCAGCTCGGCCGCCGCCGTCGGAGTGGGAGCGCGCAGATCAGCGACAAAATCCGCAATGGTAAAATCCACTTCGTGGCCCACAGCAGTTACCACAGGGATTCCGGAAGAGGCGATGGCACGCGCGACCACCTCTTCATTGAATGCCCAGAGGTCCTCGAGCGATCCTCCGCCCCTTCCTACGATCATGACGTCCACATCATCGCATTCGTTCAGTTCCGCAATCGCGGCCGCAATGTCCTGTGCCGCTCCCGGTCCCTGGACCCTTGTGGGCCGGAGGATGACCGTCAGAGCGGGGAAGCGGCGACGGAAGACGGTCAGCATGTCGTGCAGCGCGGCGCCGGTCTGCGACGTGACAATGCCGATCGTGGAAGGATACAAGGGCAGCGGCTTCTTCCGCGCCTCTGCAAACAAGCCTTCGGCCAGCAGCTTCTGCTTCAGTTTGTCGAATGCGACCTGCAGTTCCCCGATCCCGAGCGGACGAATGCTCGCCGCATCAATCTGGTAAACCCCACGGACCTCATACACGGTGAGCCGGCCGTTCACGATCACTTTCATTCCGTCTTCGGGCTTGAAACTCATGCCCTGCATCCGGCTCCTCCACATCACCCCGGAAATCTGAGCCAGGTCATCCTTGAGGGTGAAGTAAAAATGACCAGAGGTGTGGAGCTTGGTGTTCGAGAGCTCACCCTGAACGGTGACGGAGGAGAATCCGCGCTCCAGCGTCTGCTTAATCTGCCTGGTGACTTCCGAGACGGTAAGGATTGATGGATCAGTCTTCATTCCGTTCAATATAATCATTTTGCGAGTTATCAACACCTCCTCTGTGCCGCTTGGTTCCCGCCTTTGCGTTCAACAAGGTGAATATCTATATTGAGGAATCTGACAGGAGACATATGAAACTGGACGTTCTGGCAATCGGGGCGCATCCCGATGATATTGAACTCACATGCGGCGGGACACTGATCAAGCTGGGGAAGCAGGGAAAACGCGTGGGGATTGTTGACCTGACGGAGGGCGAGCTGGGAACCCGCGGCACACCGGAAATCCGCGCAGCCGAAGCCGCCGAGGCAGCCCGCATCCTCGGGGCCGCGGTACGGGAGAACCTCGCCATTACCGACGGGAATATCGAGAACAACCCTGATAACCGCAGAAAACTGATCGTCGCCATCCGGAAGTACCGGCCCGATGTTGTTCTCATTCCGCACATGCCGGATCGCCACCCCGACCACGAACACGCGCATATCCTGTGCAAAGAGTCCTGCTTCTATGCCGGACTCGAGAGAATCGAAACAGATGCAGACGGGATGCAGCAGAAACCGTTCCGTCCCAGGGCTTTGTACCACTACATGCAGTGGTTTGAGTTTGTCCCTTCGTTCATCGTCGATGTCTCCGACGAATACGAACAACGGATGAGTGCCGTCCGCGCGTTTCGGTCCCAGTTCTTTGATCCGGCGAGCAGAGAACCCTCGACCATCCTGAGCACCCCTGAATTCATGGACTTGGTGCGCACGAGGCTGGAGTATTACGGAGACCGGATCGGCCGCCGGCATGGTGAGGCGTTCTTTTCGGTGGCACCCCTTTGCGTGAACGATATCTGGTCGCTGAACACCTGAGCAATGACGAGCGTCCACCCCTTTCTCGTCCATTTTCCCGTTGCCCTCCTGACGGTTGCGATCGGTCTCGAGATTGTCGCTTCACTGACGGGGAGGGAGGAACTCTCGCGCGCGGGCTGGTGGAACCAGCTCGCAGGGAGCGTCGGACTGGCTGCTGCAGTGGTTAGCGGGCTGTTTGCAGAGAAGGCCGCCCAGATCGGCGGCGGCGCCAAGGCAATCTTCGAAGTCCATGAGCAGATAGCGTTTGCGGCCTCGGCCCTGTTCGCACTGCTCCTGCTCTGGAGGATCGGTTCGCGAACGAGAATTCCTCGGAATTACCGACTCCTCTACCTCCTCCTTTTTGCCGCTGGGGTTTGCCTCCTTCTTGCCGGTGCCTGGTACGGCGGGGAGCTTGTGTTCCGGTTCGGTGTCCGGCCGGCGGCATGAAGCTGAGGAGACGACATCGTCTCACCAAGTACCCCCCCTATCTTGGCGTGTCTGCAACTGAACGGACAGTGAATCGCCTGATGCTCCGTTGCGTGCAAAGCTGCAACTGATTGCCATTGGGAGGGCGTTGAATGATCCAGGAGCTGCAGATTGCTTCGCTCCACTGAGTGCCGTCGTAGTAGTCGCTCGCGGAGCGACGTCCGTCCCCTTTAGGGGATCTCGACTACGTCCGATTCTCAGGACGCAGTCGGACAATCTGATGTACCTCGGATTCCCCGACGTCAATCCTGCTCCCTACACCACCCCCGCTTTCATCGCGGCTTCCTGCGCTCTCCGCACAATCGTCACCAGGAATCCGACGAGCAGGATGATGACCCCTGCCCAGACCAGGTTGATATACGGCTTGACGCTGGCTTCCGCCACGAGGATGTCGGGTGCTGCGGGTGTGTCCGCAGCCCTCATGACGTCCCGAACTGCAAGCTCCACCGTCGAATTCTCCCGGCTCTCCCTGTCTGGGCTGAGCCCCGCGATGGTAATCTCGAACCTCTCTTCAAATCGCGCGGGCACGTCGCTCGTCTGACCGTTCTTGATGACCTTGGCGGGAGTGACCGGCTTCGCGGCCGACCCGTCCCTGGAGACCGACAACTTGGCCCCGATCGTGATGTCCTTCCCTTCCATCATCGCTGCAGTGTGCGTGACCGGCAGGTCAAAACCGAGAAACGTAATTTGGATATCACCGACCTCTTTCGTTTCGCCCGTCTTGAATGTGCTCTTCTCAATGGTTCCGTTTTGCTGTTCGCTCGGCTGTTCCAGTGAAAGGGGGGCCAGATAGAAATCCTTCGTGATGAGATTCACGATGTCCGGATTGCGCATCAGCCCGTCATTGTAGGAGCTGTAGTACATGATCGGTGCAACGCTGAACCGCCGGCCTTCCTTCTCGACACTTACATGGAAGGCATATTTCTCGCTGTCCACGGGCTTGTAGCCGTCGTAGGTCAGCATGTAGCCAAGCGCCTTCGTCGGCTGCCCCTGCACCAGCGAGATGGTCTCCTTCGCATCGTATTTTGAGGACGCTACGAACCCGAAGAACATGACAGCGAGACCGATGTGGGCAACCGAGCCCCCCATGTACTTCGGGTTTCCTTTAAAGATCCGGATGGCCACCTGGATGTTCGCAAAGAGTGCGAACGCGGAGGCGAACACAAACAGCGCGACCATGACGTCGGAGACGCCCACGACGGCAAGGATCCCCGTCGTCAGAAGGGCGAGACCGGCCGGGACAATGAGGGTTTTCAGCACCTCCGATTTGTCGGAGCGCGTCCACCAGAGTAGTTGGCCCAGGCCGGCGAGGATTCCGACAACGATGCCGAGGGGGAGTGTCGTCGTGGAGTAGTAGGCAATATCCACGGCGCTCTTCTTTCCCTGAACGATGTCGGTGATGAGCGGCGATGACGTCCCGACGGTGATGAAGATCGCCGCTGCGGCGATGGCCGTAGCGCCAAGAAAGAGCGCGAATTCACGGGAGTAGTAGTTGTGCTGTGCCGCGGGCTTCGGGATCTCTTTCCATCGCCGCGCGAGCATGAAGATCCCCAGCGCCGCGAAGAGGACGAGCAGGCCTGTCAGCAGCCAGTAGACCGCCATTCCCGGATCAACAAACGAGTGGACGGACGTATCCCCCAGGACGCCGCTGCGGGTCAGGAACGTCGAATAGAGCACCGTCAGGAAGCAGAGCATCCCGAAGACCAATGTGGTTTTGATGAACCCACCGGTCTTGCGCTGCGAAAGGACCATGTGGATGCAGGCGATGCAGAACAGCCATGGTACCAGAGACGAATTCTCAACAGGGTCCCAGCCCCAGTAGCCGCCCCAGCCAAGCGTCTCATACGCCCAGAACCCGCCCATCATGATGCCGGTCCCCAAGACCAGGGCGCCGAAAATCAGCCACGGCGTGGCCGGCTTTATCCATTGATTGTAGTCTCGCTTCATCAGTGCGGCCATGGCATAGGCATACGGGACTCCCATGGCGGAAAAACCGCTAAAGAGGACCTGCGGGTGGATTACCATCCAGTAGTTCTGCAGAAGCGGGTTGAGGCCTCTCCCGTTCGCCGGAATGAAGCCCGCTTCCACCTGCCCGGGCCAGCTTGCCCACACTGTCTCGAACGGGTTCTTCACGATGATCATCAAGAGGAGCATCACGTCAATGAGCGCATAGACGCTCATCACCTGGGACTCGTACCCCATCTTTGCGGAATGCCTGATGAGGAAGAGTCCGATCAGGGAGGTGTACAGGATCCAGAGCATGAAACTCCCCTCCTGTCCCGCGTAGAACGTGGAAATCAGAAGCGGAGTCGGAAGCTCACGGGAGCTGTAACTCCAGACGTACGTGTACTGGAACTGGTGGGTGAGGATGAGGGAGAGAAGATACGCTGAGGTTGCGACGACAATTCCGACGGTGAAGAAGAAGGAGATGCGGCCAATCTTCAGAAAGCCCGGTGTGCCGCGGAGATGATGAAGGAAATACGCAAGGCTGGAAACCAGGCACGCGGCAAATGCGGCCTTGACCAGGATTTCGCCGATCATATCAGACTCCTTTACGTGAAAGAACAGTCAACAGCACGAAGAAACCGGACGTCAGCTTCCTTGCTTCATTTCGGACGGTTGCGCCTCGTACTTTGAGGGACACTTCGTCAGGACTTCCGTGGCGTGGAAATACCCCTTGTCCTCAAGGTACCGGCCCTTGGCCACGACGCTGGTTGCGAGCTCGAAATTGTTCGGCGCCGCTCCGTCGAGCACCACCTTGCACTCTTTCCCCTTCTCATCCACAAGGTAGAACGTGAACTGCGTGGCCGTTGCGTCGAACGCGGATTCCTTCTCTTTGTTCCAGAACCCTTTCAGCTGCACCTTCTTGTGCTTTGCCATTGCCCCGGCAACGTCTGTGTACTCGACGTTGCTCTCCATGAACGAATAGGATCCGAAGATAACAAACAGCACGACAATGACGGATGCAATGATCACTTTGAGTTTCATGCGCCCTCCCCTCTCCTGTGCTATGATTTTCTAATTTCGTCTTCAACCTGCTTCAACCGCTTGTCGATCCGGAACAGGTAGCCAAGGATACCGCCCCAGACCACGAGAACCACGATCAGGACAACCCACAACGAATTCTGTGCAAGGAAATCAGTCACGCGAGGCACCTCCATGAATTTGACTTCGCTGGTAATGAATCCGCTCTGCCCGGACGTGCAGACTCCACATCCAGTAGTACAAGGCCGTGAAACCCGCGAGCGAGGCAAGGAAGACAATCAGCATCATCGTATTCATATGGACCTTCCCCTGCGCATTCAGGAGCGGCTCCGGATGAAGACTGGCGAGGATGCGGGGCATGATGAACATGAAGAACGGCATGGTGACGCCGCCGATGATCGCATAGACAGCCGAAAGCGATGCGCGTTTCTCCTCCACCTCCACCGCGGACCGGAGCGCGAAATAGGCTCCGTAGATGAGGAGGAGCACGAAGATCGAAGTTTGACGGGGATCCCAGTTCCAGTACGTCCCCCAGCTGAACTTCGCCCAGATTGCCCCGGTGACCGTAGCCAGGAAGCAGAAGAGAAAGCCGATCCCGGCGGACGACGCCGATTTGATGTCGTCGATCGGTTCCTTCTTACGGAGATAGCGAACGGCGTAGAAGAGACTCGACAGAAACGCGAGAACGCTCAGCCAGGCCGTTGGCACATGGAAGAAGATGATGCGGGCTTTCTCCGCGAGACCCGGAATAATCGGAAGGTCATACCAGTGTTGCGGCTGGGCCACCATGGGGAGGCTGAAACCGAAGATGATAACGGCACTCAGCCAGAGGCCGAGGAAAATGCGGAGGCCCATGCATTAATCCTTCCAAACGTAGTCAAAGACCGTAACAGATGCCGTAATGACGACAACAATATACGAAATGAGAAGCTGAAATTCACCTGCCGCCTCCTGAAAAAAGGCCCCGTCGGCTGCCAGACGCGTGGCGTTGATGACGGTCAGGAGCAGCGGGAGCAGAATCGGGAACGACAGGACCGGATAAAGAGTTCCCTTGGTGCTCGCCCTGGCAATGATGGCGGCGATGATCGTCGCAGCAGCGGCGAAGCCGATGCTCCCCAGGATGATAGTTACCGCAAAAATGGAACCCGTCTGAATGACGAAACCGGAAATGAAGAGTGCGTAGAGGGAGACCGTCACAACGTTGAGGAGGGTGACCAGAGCCAGGTTGAAGAGGAGTTTCCCGAAATAGACCGCACTGCCGGGGCTCAGCAGCTGAAGCGTCGCCGCCGTGCCCCTCTCCTCCTCGGTGACGAACGTGCGTGCCAGGCCGGACATGGCGGCGAAAAAGATCACGACCCAAAGCATGCCCGAGAGCGCGTCCGGAGGAGCCCCTTCGCTCCCCAGTGAGAAGAGGATGATCGCAATCGTCGTCACCACGAACATGCCCAGGGCGCTGAAGGCATACCGCGTTCGGAGCTCGGAGCGCCAGTCCTTGAGGAAGATGGCGACCACCGATCGCAGCCACCGCCGTGCGTTAGCGGCCTGCATTGAGGTCGACGTGTTGATCATATCGCTCAAGGTCACTCAGGTCATTGGTCGCGACAATAAGGATTCCCCCGTTCCGGTGCTCGCCCATGATCGCGCGAACAATGCCGATGCCTTCTGCGTCAAGATTGGACATCGGCTCGTCAAGGATCAGAATGGGCGGGCGGTGAATCAGGGCAAACGCGTATTTTACGCGCTGCTTCATCCCCGAGGAGTACGTCCTGACCGGATCGTCCTTCCGGGGGAAAAGTGCAACACGCTTCAGGAGGTCATGAGCGTACTGCTGGTCGTACGGCGCCCCGCGAACAGCCATGGCCAGCTTCAGGTTCTCTTCCGCAGAGAATTCATCATACATCTGAAGGTACGGGGAAACCATCCCGATCGACGCCCGGCGATCGAACTCGCTCGCCGAGCCAACTCCATCGACAACCACTGACCCCTTCGTAGGCGTCAGAAGTCCGGCCACGATTTTCACCAGCGTCGATTTTCCCGATCCGTTCCTGCCGCTGATCAGCATCGTCCGCGGACTCTCCATCGCAAAAGAGATGTTCTCGAAGATGACCCTCCGGTTGAAGACCTTCTTCAGGTCCGTTCCCGTTATGCTTGTCCGCCCGGTCATTTTCGCAACACCGCGATCTTCCCCTTCACGATCCGGTCGCCGTCCAACGAAAGGACGAAAACGTAGACGCCGGAGGGGACGGCCGCACCGTCACCCTTCCTCCCATCCCATGTGAAGACCTGCCGTTCGACGCCGACAGACTGCTGCGTGTCGGAGGAGTACACAAGATCCATGCTGCTCGAGAAAACGGAAAGCGTTCCCGCTACACGCGAGCTCCCGTCCACCGGGATCGAGACAAGGGAACTTCCGTCCGGCGTAAAGGGGTTGGGAAACGCACTCCCCTCTCGCAACGTCAGGATCCCCGCGTCCCGGCGGGCCGTCGATCCGACAATGTACCATGTTGACCAGTTGAGCGGGGTGCTGACGATGAGCTTGACATAGACGCCCGCGTCCGTCGGCTTGAACAGGGGGTCACTCTGTTCGGCACTCACAATGTATTGATAGGGTTCCATCGAAAGACTCCCGTTGAACGCGCCCGGGATGTCAATGCTGGAGACGGCGATGGTCAGCGTGTCGCGCTTGTTCTGTGTCGGCTGGAGCAGCACCTGATGGTAGCGCGCTCCCAACGGTTGCAGTGATCCGTCGAGAGTGGTGGATGGTGGCATGAACTCGCGCGGCATCTGGGCAATCTCGGGATACTGTCTCCCTTCAGGGTAGTACGCCACGGAATCGCTCCGGCTTCCGGTGAAGTAGTTCCAGAGGGTCCATTCCGCGTATGCGGCACCGAGACTGGAGCCATATTCCGGCCGGCCCAGCGCCCGGTCAATCGCCTGAAGCGGTCGGAAAGCAGGGATCTCCTCCCATGTCCGCTTCATGGCCTCGCGCCCGAATCTCTTCTCGATGTATTTTCCCCAGATGCCCCGGCTGTACATGATGAGGTCGTTCGCTGCAAAAGGCCGGTCCGGATTGCGGAAGTGAGACCAGCTGGCGAGAAGGTACGTGAGATAATCGTTGACCGCTGTGTAGACCTCGTCTTCCATCCAGACAGATGTGATCTCATAGAAAAAGACGTCCTCCGTCCAGTAGCCGTAGCATCCGATCTGAACCGCGTGATGGAATTCATGGGCCGCCGTCACCCGGAGTGCAGGCATCCCCTTGTTGCTGTCAGGGCGGACAAACGTGAAATCGTTGTCGATCGATATGAAGGTCGTGGATTTCCCCCCGTCCGATATCAGCTGGTCAGGGGTCGTGTACCCGTACGTGCTTCCCAGGTCCATGATGTACACATCCAGCTCAGGCCCTCCCCCGAGCGTGCCGTCGGCGGGTGGAGAAGGATATCCCAGGCCGGAGGTTTCGAAAACGGAGACGTAGCCTATGACCGCAGCGACCGAGTCCACGAAGACGCGGGCTGTTCCTTCGATCCTCTGATGCGCGGCATTGAGCATTGCGGGAGTGTTCGGCCCTGTCGTGTCGAAATGGATCCTGATGTTCCCGGGCATCACGCTCGTCTGGAGCTGCGGCCGGTCGGTCAACACGCGCAGTGCTGATTCCGACTGCAGGCTCAGCGTGCGGCGGTTCCGGAGCGCGAGGGTAATTGCGGGTAGCCCGCACTTATCCGGCCCCGAAGACAGGAGTCCCATTTCTGACGCAAGGACATGATACGCGGAGGCAGTTCCGGAAGACGCGTGCTGCAATGTCTGCGCGGGACCCACGGAGATCGCACCCGCCAGCGCCAGGCCGGCACAATACCAGCGGACCATCATCGATTCCCGTTCTGTCGGTTCCGGAATGGTGCATGGTGCATGGAGACGGTCCCCCGTTCTGCGTCAGTCAGAACCAGGTCGAGTGCTCCCTCAACCCCCAGCGCCTTGACGGCCATCGCCGAACCAGACCGGGCGCGACACAAGACGATGGGCGGAGTGAATTGCCCCCCTTCGAGGCCATACAGCGCGAGTACTTCTCCGCGTTCAGCATCCAGGACGAGGAGATCCCGCAGGCCGTCGCCGTCGAGGTCCCGAAATATCACAGATTCCTCTCTCGCAGCGTGAATCCCTTCGACCCATGTCAAGGGCCTCCCCGCGTCTCCTCGCTCTCCTCTGAAAGCGATCGCGAGAGCGTTGCGCGGCGGCCCCATGCCGAGGAGAACGTCACTCGCGCCGATGTTATCCCTTTCGGTGCAAAGAATGAATCGCGCGGCATTGAGTGAGTCGGGAATGGTGAACAGAGTCTTGAAGCCTTTGTACGAGGAGACGTCCGTCCCCGGAGCAGCGGAGACGGTAACCTGACCCGCTGACCGGTCTGTTGTGGCAAACACGATATCC
>Ga0209253_10002586_pt1 | contig 16046 bp, 14 predicted proteins | sample FrelakmetBRP12BR_FD_187145 | JGI IMG/M metagenome (GOLD analysis project Ga0209253, IMG submission 187145) | Freshwater lake sediment microbial communities from the University of Notre Dame, USA, for methane emissions studies - BRP12 BR (SPAdes)... | ecosystem: Environmental > Aquatic >...
GGAAACGTCAAAACCAGGCATATTTGTCTGTGGCGCATTCTCAGCGCCCAAGGATATTCCTGAAAGCGTTGCACAGGCAAGCGGTGCAGCCGCAAAGGCGATGGGCATGATCGCCTCTGAAAGAGGAACACTAGTTACAAAGAAAGAGTATCCATCGGAGAGAGACGTGAGCCAAGAGGAGCCGCGTATCGGTGTTTTCGTTTGCCACTGCGGGATCAACATCGGCGGAGTAGTAAGGGTTCCTGAAGTCGTGGAATATGCCAAGACCTTGCCCAACGTAGTTTATGCTGAGGCAAACCTTTACACATGTTCACAGGACACGCAGAAACTTATCAAAGACAAGATCGTTCAAAACAAGCTAAACCGTGTTATCGTAGCTTCATGCACGCCAAGGACGCATGAACCGTTATTCAAAGAGACAGTTCAAGAGTCTGGCCTGAACCCCTACTTGTTTGAGATGACAAATATTCGAGACCAGTGTAGCTGGGTGCACATGCATGAACCCAAGGAAGCGACGGAAAAAGCCAAGGACTTGGTGCGGTCAATAGCTGCAAAAGCAAAGCTTCTGAAACCCTTGGAAAAACCGCTCATAAACGTCACTCCTGTCTGTTTGATCATCGGAGGCGGTGTATCTGGCATGACAGCTGCCTTGGAGCTTGCGGAGCAGGGATTTGAAGTGCACCTTGTCGAAAAAGAGAAGGAATTGGGCGGACATCTGCGTACGATTCATTATTTGCTCGAAAAGAGCGACGATCCGAAGACAAGGCTCGCCGCTCTGGTGAAGTCTGTTCAAGAAAACGACAAAATTCACGTTTATTCAGGAGCAGAAGTAGTCGACATCTACGGTTTTGTCGGCAACTTCAAATCAAAGATAAGGCAACAAAATGGCAAGGAAAAGGAAATCGAGCATGGCGCCGTGATTGTGGCTACGGGTGCAGTTGAATACAAGCCGACTGAATACCTTTACGGCAAAGATCAGAGAGTCATGACTCAACATGAGCTTGAAGAGAAACTTGCAGAGGGCAAGTTCAATGCCAAGAGCGTAGTCATGATTCAATGTGTTGGCGCCAGAAACGAGGAAAGACCCAACTGTGCAAGAATATGTTGCGGGCAAGCTATCAAAAACGCATTGAAGATCAAGGAAGTAAGCCCAGAAACAGAAGTCTACATTCTGTACAAGGACATGAGAGCATATGGCTTCAAAGAGGATTACTACCGTGAAGCTGCAATGAAAGGAGTATTGTTCATCAATTATGATGACGAAAGAAAGCCGAAAGTTATGAGTGAAAGCGGAAAAATCAAAGTTTTCTTCTGGGAGCCTGTGATCAGAGAGGAAGTTGAAGTTGAACCAGACACAATAGTCTTGAGTGCCGCCACAATCCCCAATCCCAGCAACAAGCATTTGGCAGAAATGCTCAAAGTTCCGTTGACGAAAGATGGGTTCTTCTTGGAGGCACACATGAAACTGAGACCAGTGGACTTTGCAACCGAAGGCGTATTCCTATGCGGCATGGCTCATTCGCCGAAGTACATTGACGAGAGTATAGCTCAGGCTTGCGCAGCTGCCGCAAGAGCTACGACGATTCTCTCGAAAAAAACGCTTGAAATGGAAGGAATCATCGCAAACGTGTCCGAAGATTTATGTAGTGGTTGTAGAATTTGTGAATATCTATGTCCCTATGGTGCAGTTGAAATGAAGGACAAGGATGGCAAAACCCTTGCACACGTGATTGAAGCTCTGTGCAAAGGTTGCGGAGCATGCGGCACCGCATGTCCAACCAAAGCTATCACGATGGGACATTTCACGACTGACGAGATACTTGCGCAGATTGAAGCTGCTTTGTGTGAGGCGAAAGCATGACTGAGAAAGACGGGTTTGAACCTAAGATAATCGGTTTCCTCTGCAACTGGTGCAGTTACGCGGGTGCAGACCTAGCAGGCGTTAGCAGAATCCAGTATCCGCCAAATATCCGAATTATCCGCGTGATGTGCAGCGGCAGAATTGACCCTGCTTTTATCCTTGAAGCCTTCAAGGATGGCGCTGACGGCGTGCTAGTTGGTGGTTGCCACCTTCCATCTGACTGTCACTATATTAGCGGCAATTTCAAGGCGGTGAGAAGAATTAACCTGCTAAAGAAGGTTCTGGGCGAATTTGGAATTGAGCCGGAACGTGTTCGGCTGGAGTGGATTTCAGCCAGTGAAGGAGACAAGTTTGCCGCTGTTGTTCGCGACATGACTGAACAGATAAGGAAGCTTGGACCGAGCCAAGTGAAGATACCGGAGGTTAAAGCCTAATGACTGAGGCAGCGCAGAAAACGATAAAACCATCAGAAATTGACACGAAATTCAAGTATGAAATCTCGAAAATGCATGGCGGAGAAAAACTGATGCGCTGTTACCAGTGCGGAACATGCACATCAGACTGTCCGATCGCAAAGTTCAGCGACACCTACCGACCGAGACAGATTATCCGCATGACTCAACTTGGACTGAAAGACAGAGTCCTGAAAAGCGACACTCTATGGCTATGTGCATCGTGTTTCACATGCACCGACCGATGTCCACAAGATGTTGAGGTTGCCAGCGTCATACGAGTGCTGAGGAACCTGGCGGCAGAACAAGGTCACATTCCGCAAGTGTTCAAGGAACAGTGCGCAAGCATTCTCGAGTCAGGTTATGCTTACAAGATTCCAGAATTGAGAATCAAGAAGAGAGAAACCTCAGGCCTTCCACCATTACCGAAGGGCAATTCTGAAAGCATAAGAAAGACGCTCCGCGAGGTTCATCTTCTGAAGCACATGGAGAAGAAAGGTGAGTAGGATGGCAGAATCCAAATATCTTATGTTTCTGGGATGCGCGATTCCTTACCGTGTCTCTGCTTTTGAAATCTCGTCGCGAAAGATTCTTGAAAAACTCGGCATCGAACTTGTCGAAATGCCAGAGTTCAATTGTTGCGGCCTGCCTTTGGATCCCATTAGCCACGAGACTATGCTTATTCTAGCAGCGCGAAATCTGGCGCTGGCCGAACAGAAGGGCTTGAACATCATAACCCTTTGCCCGGGCTGTGCTGGAACGTTAAAGAAAGTTAACAGGATGCTGAAGGAAGACAAAGCTCTGCGCGATGAGATCAATTGCCACTTAAAAGAGGCTGGTCTCGAGTTCAAAGGAACGCAAAATGCGAAGCATTTCATGCAGGTGCTTATCGAGGACGTGGGGTTGGAGAAGATAAAGAAATCTGTTGTCAAGCCTCTCACGATGATTAAAGTTGCAGAGCATAACGGCTGCCACATTCTGAGGCCGAAGGAGTTCATAGGCTTTGATGATCCTGAAGATCCGAAGACTTTGAAGGCACTCATTGAAGCCACAGGGACTCAATGCTTGGACTACCTAGACGAGACGGAGTGTTGTGGTGCTCCAAGCGTAGGTGTAAATGACAAAATAGCGTTGCAGCTGGCTAAGGACAAGCTGAACCACATGAAAATGGTTGACGCTGAAGCCATGGTCACTATTTGCCCGTTCTGCCACATCATGTACGATACGAACGAACTGCGGATCGAGAAGATGTTTAATGAAACCTATGGCATTCCCGTCTTACATTACCCGCAGTTGCTAGGTTTGGCTCAGGGAATGAAGCCAGAAGAGCTGGCGTTCAACGAATTAAGAGTTGATGTTTCAAAAATATTGGCTAAAGTGAATGCAGGTGGAAAGTAGTATGACGAAAGAAAAGTTGAAAATAGCCTTCTATTGGGCTGCAAGCTGTGGCGGATGCGAGATAGCAGTTTTGGACATAAACGAGAAAATCCTTGACGTAATAGGCATAGCTGACATAGTGTTCTGGCCTGTGGCCATAGATGTCAAATATAAAGACGTCGAAGCAATGCCAGACAAGTACATAGACATCTGCTTCTTTAACGGATCCATCCGCAACTCAGAACAAGAGCATGTAGCCAAGCTTCTGAGGAAGAAGGCGAAGACGCTTGTGGCTTTCGGTTCATGTGCACAAGAGGGCTGCATTCCAGGATTGGCGAACTTGCACGACGCAAAAGAGATTCTGAATACCGTTTACTTAAAAGAAAAGTCAGTAGTTAACCCCGAAGGTGTGGTTCCAAAACCTGAAACCGAAGTGAAAGAAGGCAAGCTGGAGATTCCACACTTTTATGACACTGTGAGAACCTTGGATCAGACGGTTGACGTTGACTACTACTTGCCTGGTTGTCCGCCGCCTGTGAAGCTTATTTCCAACGCTATAGATGCTATCGCGAAGGGTGAGCTTCCGCCGAAGGGTTCAGTGCTTGCGCCTTTGAAGAGCGTGTGCGACGAGTGTCCCAGAAAGAAGGAGAACAAGAAGATCAGCAAGATTTACCGTGTCCATGAGAAGGCACCAGAACCTGAGAAATGCTTGCTTGAGCAAGGAATCATTTGCATGGGACCAGCGACCCGTAGCGGGTGTGAGGCTCAATGCTTAACGGTTGACATGCCTTGCACGGGATGTGGCGGACCCTGTCCAAACGCGCCGGAACAAGGTGCAGCCATGATGAGCGCTCTAGCTTCAATCCTAGGCTTGGAAAACGAGCAGGAACACTACAGCGAAGAGGATGTGGAGAAGCTCATGAGCCAAATAAAAGACCCTGTTGGAACATTTTACATGTACTCGTTACCGTCGTCAATTCTTAGAAGAAAGGTGATGAAACAGTGAAAGAAATACTCATAGATCCGATCACGAGGCTTGAGGGCCATGGAAACATATCCATATTCCTCAACGACGCAGGCGAAGTTGAAAATGCATATTTGAAAATCCCTGAACTTAGAGGCTTCGAGCAATTCTGCGTAGGCAGAAGAGCCGAACTCATGCCCCAATTGACTACAAGAATATGTGGAGTCTGCCCTGTAGCTCATCACTTTGCAGCTGTAAAAGCTCTGGATGTCGCGTTCAAAGTTGAACCTCCGTCAGCAGCAAAGAAACTCCGCGAACTAATGTACGCTGCCTACTACATTTATGATCATACACTCCACTTCTACTATCTCGGCGGGCCCGACTTCGTGGTTGGTCCTGATGCTCCACCTGAGAAACGAAACATAATAGGCGTAATCGAAAAAGCAGGCTTGGATGTTGGCAAAGAAGTCATCAAACATCGCGCCTATGGACAAAAGATAACTGAAATCCTGGGCGGAAAGGCTACGCACCCTGTCTGCGGCTTGCCTGGCGGAATATCTAAACCTCTAAGCGAAGAGAACCGAGCCGAGATCGAGAGAATGGCTGAATCCTGCTTCAAATTTGCACAGTTCACGCTTAAGCTGTTCCACGACATTGTGTTGGGCAACAGCAAATACGTGGACATGATCATGAGCCAAAGCTACACGCACAAGACTTACTACATGGGCTTGGTGGACGAGCACAACAAAGTCAACTTTTACGATGGCAAAGTCCGTGTTGTGGATCAGAACGGGAAAGAATTTCTCAAATTTGAGTCGCAAGATTACCTGAAACATGTCAGTGAGCACGTTGAGCAATGGAGCTACGCAAAGATGCCTTATCTGAAGAAGATAGGCTGGAAAGGCTTGGTTGACGGCCCAGAGAGCGGAATATACCGTGTTGGACCATTGGGAAGACTTAACGCTTCAGATGGTATGGCCACGCCGTTAGCCCAAGCAGAATATGAGGCTATGTATAAGACGCTCGGCGGCAAACCCGTTCACAACACACTAGCCTTTCACTGGGCAAGACTCGTCGAACTGCAGTACGCCACTGAAAGAGCAATGGAACTGGCCAAAGACCCAGAAATCACGAGTAAGGACGTGCGCGCTAAGCCTGGCGAGCCTGGAGAAGGCATAGGTATCGTGGAAGCAGCAAGAGGAACCCTGATACATCATTACACTCTGGACAAAGATGCGCTTGTCAAAGATGTTAACATGATTGTGGCTACGACAAACAATTATCCGGCAATCTGCATGTCCGTACGCGATGCGGCCAAAGGCATGATACACGGCGGCAAAGTTGACCAAGGCGTGCTTAACAAGGTGGAGATGGCTTTCAGAGCTTACGACCCGTGCTTCGGATGCGCCACACACTTTGCAGTGGGACAGATGCCGCTTACAGTGAACATATACGACAGCAGCAAGCAGCTAATCAAAACGGTGAAACGATAAACACCCTTCTTCTCTAAACCTTTTTTCCTCTTTTCATTCTGATCCAATCATGGCGATTTCAGTTGGTTAAAGGCGATTACGATTTAGAGAAAGAACTCAAGAAATGGCTGAAAACCGCAGGTAGAATAGTCATTGCGGGAATTGGCAATCCGATAAGAATGGATGACTATGTCGGCGTCAAAATAGCCCAAGATCTGAGGGGAAAAGTCTCTGACAGAGTCATGCTGCTAGAATGTGAGACCGTTCCAGAAAGCTATGTTCAACAAATTTTGGACTTCGATACGACGCATTTACTTCTAATAGACGCTGCGCTTCTAGGATTGAAGCCGGGAGAAGCGAAATTAGTGAATCCTAAACAGCTGGTTGGTTCCTCTGCTTTCTCGACGCACATGCTTCCCTTAAGGATTTTCTGCGAATATCTCAGAAAAGAGTTGAAGATTAGTATCGCGCTCCTGTTGATTGAGCCTAGGAAGACTGATTTCGGAGAAGGACTGGAACCGGAGATAAGCTCTTCAGCGAGTAAAATAGTGAAAACTCTGGACAAGATTCTCTCTGAAAAGACTTAGCATACTGCTAGTTATCCTCTTGCTAGGTTCCATTACTCTAGCAGCATATTATTATCACCAAAAGCCAAAATCCCAAGTGAATATTGCAGCATAGTCAGGTTCTCCGTGGACACGAGTTTGTACAATAGCTTAATCAGCTATAGACATCAACTCACTCATAGTTCCGCTTGATTATAGTAAGGTTTGTTTTATTGCGTTCCTGTGCATGATTTCTTTGACTATGAGCCTAGGTGAGGACATGTATGCCAGCAGGGATGGTTCTCGGAAGCAGTCGATCATGCACTCGTTGCAGCTTATCTTCTCTGGAAAATGCGGTTGCATTTCATCCAGAATGTTGAACAGTTTTTTCTTGGCAAAACAAGGATAAACGTCTCCATGCCAGTCCACGTAAAACACGTATTCTCCTGCTCTGCACGGAAACCTGACCTGTTCGCCGTTCAGGAACCTCAGTGCGTCTTCCATGTAAGAAGCCATATTCACTATGCGGTAGCCCTTCTTCTTCAGCTCAACCAGTTTCTCAATAATCTGCCCAATCATCTGCTCAGAATGCTGTTGAACGGACTGGCCTAGGCGATAGGTGTTTTCCGCTGTGGCGGCTGGGTAGCAGAAGCCGAAAGAGGCTCTGAGAGAGTGATTGACATAGGCAACCATTGTTTCAATGTTTTCAGGGTTCAAGTGGGTGCCCAAGTGCGTCATGCTGTACGTCCTCAACCCGAGTTCGTGTGCAGTTTTGAAAGTTTCCTTCTGTTTCTGTCCTATGTTTCTGTGTCTTCTGATTTCCTCTGAGACAGCAGGGTTCCACGAGTCAATCGAGATCGACACAGCGTACAGGCCAGCGTCTTTCAACTCCCTAAGCATGCTCTTGGATAATGTGCCGTTTGTCGTGAGAGAAGTCACCAAACCCAGCTTGTCCGCGTGTTCCACGATTTTCGGAAGATCTGGGTGTAGACTCGGTTCGCCTCCGGTGAAGTATGTTATGAGAAACTTGTTCGCGGCCATAAAATCAAGAATCTTTACGGCGTCAGAGTAGCTGAGGTCAACGGGTTTGCTGTCATAGATGTTGCACATCTGGCATCTGCAGTTGCATCTTGAAGTCACGGCGATTATAGCTGTTCTTCTGGAACCCTTCAGAAACCTGTTAACTATGGTTCCCGCGTTGACCAAGCACTATCCTCTCGTCATAAGTAGGTAAAGTAGCCTCAAGATATAATGTTTAACCCTCGTTCAGAAAGCAAGAAAGATGCCTGTAATAAGAAATGTGGAAGATCAGGTTTTACCCTAGCTTTTCATTGCTTCGTGGAAAAGCTTCTTCACTGCCGTCAGCCGCGCCTTCTGCGCGAGCACATCGCTTGTAACCAGATCCAATGCTTCCTCCGGACACCATTTGATGCACTGCGGTTCGCCCTGATCCTTGCACAGGTCACAAACATACACGACCTTCTTCTCCGGATGCAGCATAATAGCGCCATAGTCACAGGCTTCTATACACCAGCCGCAGCCATTGCACTTGTCTTTGTCCACGCTCATCGTTCCCGTTTCTTCGCTCTGCGTCAAAGAGTCACGCGGACAAGCCTTCACACATGGTGGGTCTTCGCAAAGTCTGCACGTAACCGGCATGTTCACGAGTTGGTTGATTCTGACCACTCGTATCCTTGATTTTATCGGGTTGAACGCCTTGTCCTTCGTGTACGAACATATGTACTCGCATATTTGGCAGCCTACGCACTTGTCTGGGTCTGCTGAAACGAATTTTCTATCGTGAATCTTCACCATGTTCTTAAGCCTCCGCTCCTTTCCTGGCTAAACCAAGCAAATCGTCCATGCCCAGTTCCTTTAGCTTTGCTTCAGTGGGTACGCCTTCTCTGCTCCAGCCTCTTGCCTCGTAGTAATCGTCTAATAGCAAATCCAGTTCCGCTTGCGTCACAAAGGCTCCTTTGCTTGGGCCTTCGTCTGGAATCGGTTCATTCATCACCTTCCACGGCAGATTGTCATCTTTCCTTCCTAAGCCTTCCCTAACGTTAAACAGTCTTGCAGCGTTCTGTATCCTTTCTCCAGCTCTCTTCAACTCTTCAGGCGTCATTTCGAAACCAGTCACCAGGCGGTACAGTTTCGCCAGATCATCCAGTTCTTTATAGTACGTGCCTCGCGAGAATTTGCATACAATGAACGAGTCTATCAGGTTGTACGTGTCTTCCATGTCTCTGACAAGCTTGCCTCTGCCTTTTTCAGCGATAAGCCTGTTCACTTTGCCCTTCACATCAAAAGCATAAGCTCCATGTCTATTATGATCGGCACCTCGGAACGACACCGCAAAACCTAGAGCTGCCGTTTTCAAAGCACGCAGATCATACCCAGTTGTCTCGACGCCTTTAATGTGTGCAGCCAATTTCCCTGAACCTTTTCCGATCTTCTCAGCAGCCACCTTCACACCGTCAGCCAATAGCTCGCCTACGCCTTCACGCTTGCCGATTTTTTCAACAAGCTTCACCATGGCATCTGCGTTTCCGAACTTTGCATCTAATCCATCCAGCTCCGCTTGCGTGAGTATTCCTCTTTCGTAACAGTCCATTGCGAAACCAACTATTACGCCCGCGCTAATTGCATCTATACCGTAATAGTTCGAAAGTTCCATTCCCTTTATTATAGCGTCCAGCCTGTCGACGCCGCAGTAAGGGCCGAACGCCCACAGCGTTTCGTACTCCATCCGCGTCATAGTTTTCTCATAAGGCCCTTCGGCGACTACACACATATGTTCGCAGCGCATGGCACAGCTGCTGCAGCCAATGATCTTCGCTACATACTTCTCGTTCAGGTTTTCTCCGCTAACCTTCTCTGCGCCTTCAAACCGTGAATTGTTATAGTTTCTAGTTGGCATGCAAGAAAGCGAGTTGTGAACAAGAACGTTTTCAGGAGTGCCCAGTGTGCGATATTTCTGCGTTGCTGGGCCCTTCATTCTCTCGTGAAACTCTTTCAAATATTCCATGAACTCTTCAGGCTTCGCGACTGTAATGTCCCGAGTTCCTCTAACAGCGATAGCTTTGAGATTCTTCGAACCCATAACCGCGCCTAAGCCTGTTCTTCCGGCTGCGCGAGTTTTGTCGTTGATTATACAGGCGATTCTTGAGAGTTTCTCTCCGGCAACGCCAATAGCGGCTACGCGAATGTAGTAGTCACCAAGCTCTTCTCTAATTGCGTCCTCGGTCTCAGCAGGTGATTTGCCCCACAACTGTGAAGCATCCATAAGCTGGACAGAATCGTCATCAATCCACAAGTAAACCGGGTTCTCAGCCTTACCCTTAAGAATCACAACATCATAACCTGCACGTTTAAGCTCCGTGCCAAAAGAGCCATGCGCCTTGGCTTCACCAACACCGTAGCTTTGCGGAGATTTGGAAACGAACGCGTGTCCGTTTCCGCCCGTAGGCCACATTGTGCCTGAAATCGGGCCTATAATTAGCAAGAGAGGATTGTCTGGGCTGAACGGGTCTACACCGGGTTTTGAATGATCCAGCCACATTCTGATGCCTAGACCGATTCCGCCGATGTATTTTTTCGCGTAATCCTCGTTCAAGGGTTCAACAGATGTCTTGCCGTTTGACAGATCCACGTGAAGCACGCGACCAGCATAACCAAACATCATGCTTCCTCCACAGTTGAATGTAGAGAGCGTTTTGGTGTTTATATTAGTTTATCTCTGGGATTCCTGAAAAACGCGCATTGCAAGTCAAAGATAAGCCTGATCTATTTCGCGTTGTCCTTATAAGGTAAACAGTTTTTGATCCGAGCACGATTGGTGGAATGGGTAAAGAAGAGTCTAAAGAGACTCTTTCAACAGTTCTAAGATGTCTTTCACGATGATCTTGTTTTCCACATCCAACACTTTCACAGCATCCTCTAGTGTTGTAATGCAGTATGGGCAAGCGACAGCAACAGTGTCAACTCCGAGTTCTAGCGCTTCTTTGATTCTGTTCACGCATGGTCGCTTCTCTGGGTCAGCCTCTTCCGTCCAGACTCTGCCCGCTCCGCCACCGCAGCAGAAGCTGCTCTGCTTTGTTCGTTTCATTTCGACAAGTTCTAAGCCAGGTATAGATTTCAGGACATCTCTGGGTGCATCAAAAACGTCATTGCGTTTTCCCAAGAAGCAAGGGTCGTGATACGCCACTTTGCGTTTCACTGTTTTGGTTGGCTTGATTTTGTTCTGTTTTATGGCTTCAGCTAGGAACTGTGTGTAATGTTGAACGTTCAGTTTCTCGTCGCTGTATGGCTTGTCATTCTTGAAAGTGTTGTAACAATGTGGAGACATCGTAACGATTTTGTCTGCGCGGAACTTCTTGAACATCTCAATGTTGTGTGCCGCCAGCTCCTCAAACAAGCCTTTTTCACCGAGGCGTAGTATGTGGTCTCCGCAGCACCATTCTTCAGCGCCTAGTGTGGCAAAATCCAAGGATAGCTTGTTGAAGATGTACACCATGTCTCTGGCAACTTCTTGGTTTCTGATGTCGTATGCGTGAGAGCAGCAGGCAAAAAATAGGACATCCGCTTTGGCAGTGGCTGGGTACGTTTTAACATTCATGTCCTTCGCCCAGTCCATTCTCTTACTCTGATGCATTCCCATAGGGTTGCGATACTTGTAAACTCTTTCAAGAACATCTATCACAGTTTTTGGAACGTTTCCAGCTTCAACCAGCAAGCTGTGGTCATCTACCAGAGCGTTGGCGCAGCCTACAAGCTTCGGACAGAACAACGTGCAACTGTTGCACTGAGTACACAGCCATATGTTGTCCGCCATAGGCTTCAGCCGTTCAGCGCAGCCCTGATCCCGCGAATCAGCGATAAACCTGTAATTTGCCGTCAGGCTAGCTGGTCCGAGAAACTTTTCATCGATTACTGCAGGGCAAGCTGAATAGCAGATCAAGCACTTTATGCACAGCGTCATGTCCCAGAATTTCTTTAATTCTTCAGGTGATTGAGCAAACTCGAACGGTTTCTTGAACTCTGCCTCTGGCTTAATCAAGATCGTCCTTGTCTTTTTGTACTGTCTGAAGAATGGCTCAATGTCCACAACTAAGTCTTTTATCACGGACAAGTTTGAAAGCGGCTCAACTGTCAACGAGTCAGCGTTAAGATGCAGAACTTGCGTGTAGCAAGCAAGCATCGGCTTGCCGTCAATGTTTACGGCGCAGCTTCCGCAAATGCCCATCCTGCACGAGTGTCTGAAAGTCAACGATCCGTCAAGCTGGTCTTTGATGTACATCAGCGCATCCAGTATGGTTGTTCCTACGCGTATCGGCACCTTGAATGTGGACGTGTAGTGTTGTTTGGTTTCCGGATTGTATCTGCTTATCTTGAACTCAACGATTTTTTCAACTTTTGTGCTCATGTCCTTCACATCTTTCTTTAGTAGGTTCGGGCCACTGGAGACCACTTTGTGATCTTCACAGGAATGTACTCTAATCTAGGTCCATCTTTAGCATAATATGCAAGCGTGTGCTTCAGCCAATTCTGATCATCACGCTTCGGAAAGTCCACACGTGAGTGTGCCCCTCTCGACTCTGTTCTGGGGATCGCGCAGGCAACAGTCACTTCTGCAAGCTCAAGCATGAAATCAAGCTGCAACACATCAAAGAATCCCGTGTTGAACGAGTTTCCCTTGTCCTCGACCCTCACGTTCTTGAAACGTTTTCGCAGTCCTCTAATCTCTTTCAACGCACTTTCAAGATCGTCTCCGCGCCGGTAGATCCAGGCTTTCTTGTTCATGACTTGCCTCATTTCGTCTCTTATTTTTGACGCCTTTTCGCCGCCTTCTCTGCGGAATAGTTCAGCAACTCTGTTTTCTTCCGCTACAAGTTTCTCATGTGGAATCTCGCAAAGGCTAGCAGATTGTGCATGTTTCGCCGCCTCTACACCTGCAACTGCTCCGAAAACGAGGCAGTCAGCTGTTGAGTTAGTGCCAAGCCTGTTAGCTCCGTGCACGCTGATGCATGAACATTCTCCAACCGCATACAGACCGGTGAGCGGAGTCTCGGTTTTGATGTCTGCTTTGATCCCGCCCATCGAATAGTGCGCTGCAGGACGAACTGGTATCGGTTCCTTAACTGGATCAACTCCGCCAAGTTTTATGGCGACATCACGGATAAGCGGTAGTCGTTGGCTGATCTTTTCTTCACCCAAATGCCTAAGGTCCAAAGCGATGTAGGATCCATACAGACCCTGCAGTCCTCTTCCCTCGTTGATTTCAGTCTGTTCAGCTCTGGAAACTACGTCTCGTGGGGCAAGCTCCATCTTTTCAGGCGCATATTTCTTCATGAAGCGTTCGCCGTTGGCGTTGATGAGGTAACCTCCTTCGCCTCTGGCTCCTTCAGTTATCAGAACACCGGAAGGCACTAGGCCGGTTGGATGGAACTGGACAAACTCCATGTCTTCAAGCGGCGCGCCTGCGCGGTATGCCATTACCATGCCGTCGCCTGTTGTTGAATGTGAGAAGGTGGTGAACTCGTAAATGCGTTCATGTCCTCCTGTAGCGATTACTATTGATTTTGCTTTCAGTGCCTGCGTCTTTCCTGTCTTCATTTCTATGGCAGTCAAGCCTATTGCCGTATTGTTCTCAGTTATGATTGACGTGACAAACCATTCGTCATAGAATTTCACGTTATCAAATGTCAGAGTTTTGCCGTATATGGCGTGCATTTCATGGAAACCTGTCATGTCAGCGGCGAAGCAGGCTCTTGGAAAGCTGTGTCCTCCAAAGGCGCGCTGATCTATCTTGCCATCGGACGTGCGGCTCCACGGGCATCCCCAGTGTTCTGTTAAGACTATTTCATTTGGAGCTTGTTTTACGAAGAATTCTACGGTATCCTGATCGGCGAGGAAGTCTGCGCCTTTAACCGTATCATATGCATGCAAGTCCAGCGAGTCTTTTTCCCTCATGACAGCGCCTGTTCCACCTTGTGCACAGACAGAGTGTGAACGAAGTGGATGATGTTTGGATAATACGGCTATGTCGAGTTTGCTGCTAACTTCTGCGGCCGCGACAGCGGCTCTCAATCCGGCTAGGCCAGCTCCAACGATAATCAGGTCGTGAGTGCATTTCTCCATCAGTTTCACCTATGTTTTGAAGATTAACATAGGTTAGTACCTACGTTTTATAGTTTTCCAGTTGTCGTTGCGTTAGTGATGTTGATATTTTTCTTGTTCACAATCATGTTTACAAGGCTTTTATATTTCCCCTTTTTCTCTGTGTAGCCTGTGGGACAAGATGTTCGACACTAACCGGTTCATTGAGGAGAAGGTGAAAGAGTTACAGGACAGAATCAAAGGTAAAACCATCATTGGCGCTTCTGGCGGCGTCGATTCAACGGCTTCCGCTGTTCTTTTGAGCAGGGTAATAGGCAGCAATCTGCTCTGTGTTTTGGTTGACACTGGTTACATGAGGAAGAATGAAGTTGAAAAAAACCAGCAAGTGCTAAGAAAACTAGGTTTAAATGTTCTTGTCATCGACGCCAAAGAGCGATTCTGTCAAAGACTCAAGGGCGTGATTGATCCAGAACAGAAACGCAAGATTATCGGCGAAGAGTTCATCAGAGTTTTTGAAGAGGTCGCTCGAAAGGAAAATGCGAAGCATTTTGTCCAAGGAACTATTGCGCCGGATTGGATAGAGAGTGGCGGAGGATTGAGGGACAAGATCAAGTCTCATCATAATGTGGGCGGATTGCCTGAGAAAGTTGAGTTCGAGATTGTTGAACCACTCCGAGACCTGTATAAGGACGAGGTACGGATGGTTGGCAAAGCGTTGGGCTTGCCTGTGGAGCTCTATGAGAGACAACCGTTTCCAGGTCCAGGGTTAGCTGTAAGAATTCTCGGCGAAGCCACTGCTGACAACGCAAGAGTTGTGCGTGAAGCATGTGCGATCGTTGAAGAGGAGATCGAAAGAGCCGTGGCTGCAGGCGAAATGAGTAAGCCTTGGCAGTATTTTGCAGTTCTGTTGCCCTGCAAGGCTGTTGGAGTTCATGGCGACGTTCGTGTTTACGGACGTGTTGTGGTAGTTCGAGCTGTCGAAAGCATCGACGGCATGAGCGCTGCATACTCCAAAATTCCACACAAAGTACTGGAGCAAATCAGTATCAGGATAACGAACATTTTGAAAGACGATGTTACCAGAGTCGTTTTTGACATAACGAACAAGCCGCCGGGGACGATTGAATATGAGTAGGCCAGTGAGGGTTTATGTTGTTGACAATGGTGGACAATGGACCCACAGAATCTGGCGAGTCGTGAGAGAAATCGGCTGCGCGACCAAGATAATTCCCAACACGACGCCAGTGTCTGAGATAGACGCTGATGCCTTGGTCTTGAGCGGAGGAGCACCACGGGTTGCTTGGGAATCTCCGAAACTGGGAAACTGCATAGAATATTTGGATCACTTCAACGGGCCGATTCTGGGTGAATGTCTCGGGATGCAGTTAATGGCCATCCATTTTGGCGGAAGTGCTGGACCTGCAGAAATTCCAGAATACGGTTTATCTAAGATGAAGGTTATTGAAGAAGATGATCTGTTCAAAGGTCTGCCCAAAGAGTTTTCGGTGTGGGAATCACACAACGATGAAGTGAAACAGGCGCCAAACTTTGCCGTTCTTTCAATGTCAGAAAACTGCAAGGTTCAAGCAATCAAACACTTGAAGAAGCCATTTTATGGGATTCAATTCCATCCTGAAGTAAATAACACCGAACACGGCGAAGATATTCTGCGTAATTTCGTCAGCACTGTGAAACTGTAATCAAGCCAAGACTCCTCTTCTTTTGGTTTGGCCATCTATTTGTTAATTAAAGAATGACATATCATCACAAAAAACAGCTCATCCAACAACTGCAAAACAAGAAATTCTGCAGTAAAAGCATAGTTTCTATACACAGAGAACCCTATACTCTGCTGCGTTCTGTCACATCAAAAATGGTTATTGCTAACCATGCATGGCCTTGTTTTCTGCACTCGCTTTCGAGTTTCGCCGAACATATCGCCCAGACACCGCTTCAAGGCTTAATACCTTGGGCGGTTGGAGGCCGCAGGCTGAGCTGGTCGACCGAAGTCTTCCAGCGTACACCCCGGCTCCATCAAACCCATCTTTTATGGGAGCCCTCGTCCCACATGGGGAATGGCTGCCTATTTTCAGGAGAGGCTTCGAGCTTAGATGCTTTCAGCTCTTATCCTCAGCTGCGTGGCTGCCCGGCATCTGCCCTATCGGACAACCGGTTAACTAGAGGCAGCAGCGTCCCGTTCCTCTCGTACTAGGGACCCTTTCCCCTCAGGCAGCCTGCACTCCCAGCAGATAAAGTCCG
>Ga0209253_10002587_pt1 | contig 16046 bp, 17 predicted proteins | sample FrelakmetBRP12BR_FD_187145 | JGI IMG/M metagenome (GOLD analysis project Ga0209253, IMG submission 187145) | Freshwater lake sediment microbial communities from the University of Notre Dame, USA, for methane emissions studies - BRP12 BR (SPAdes)... | ecosystem: Environmental > Aquatic >...
GTTCACAGAGAAATTCTCTGTGGTCTCAATGCTATAAAATCTGGAAGGCAACAAATTAAGAATTTACCGTTTATTATCTTGGGGAGTTCCTGAATTCGAAATGTTTTATCAGTAAACACGCTGAAGACGCCGGGCGTAAGCCCGGGGATGAAAGCGTGCCAGCCGAAGGCTGGTAATTTGTAAAAGAGCTATGATATGCTTGCTGCATGGAGATACGTTATAGCGCCCATGGAGCATATTACCACCAATACCACATAGTGTGGATACCAAAGTATCGAAAAGCTCTATTAAAGGGTGAATTAAAACAATACATTGAGCAACATCTCTATGACATTAGTGCATATCATCCTGAGATAGTGATAGAAAAACACAGTATTCAAAAGGACCATGTGCATTTGGTTATAATCATTCCTCCGAAACATAGCGTATCGGAGGTAGTGGGTAAGATAAAGGCCAACACAAGTCGAGAGCTAAGAAAACGGTTTGTCTGGCTCAGGAAAGAATATTGGCGCAATGAGTTTTGGTCACCGGGATTTTTCTCATCAACGATTGGGATAAATGAAGAAGTCATAAAGCGCTATGTTGAGTTTCAAGAAAAAGTTGATAAGGGTGCTGTCCAGTTAGGTTTTGGTTTTTAGGGCCACGGGCGTAAGCCCGTGGGTATCTACTTTAAAAAACCATTATGGTTATGAAACACCGCTTATCAGGGAATCCCGTATCTGCTGGATCTCTTCCTTTATCTCTTTTAATACCTCCCGGTATTTATGCGGTACAAAGCCGAGGGGTAACTGTTTCTCTTTATCTTTCTCTTTCTCGTGAATGTTTGAATCTTTCAGTTTTAGCTTTGCCCCGGCAATGGTAAACTTATCCTCATAGAGCATTTTTTTTATTTTTAGAATTGATTCAACGTCTTTTTTACGGTACAGGCGCTGATTTGATTTTGTCCGATATGGTTTCACTAACTTGAATTCTGATTCCCAATAGCGCAAAATGTACGGCTCAACCCCGGTAATCTTGCACACTTCTCCTATTTTAAAGTAGAGCTTATCGGGAATTACTGCTACCATGATATGTCTGCTCCCGGCGTTTCATATCTGACTTAGTTATCTTTATATAAATTATTAACTAAGTGCAAGGAAATTATAACAATAATTAGAATTTATATGCAGCTTTATGGTAACGCTGCTAAATAAAAAATAAAGTTATATTATCTATTTAGGTATTTCTTGAGTACCGGGCTTGCCTTAAAAGTAAGCACACTGCGCGCTGAAATGGCGATCTCTTCCCCGGTCTGCGGGTTTCTGCCCCGTCTCACCTTCTTTGAACGAACATTAAAATTTCCGAACCCTGATATTTTTACCTTATCGCCGTGCTCAAGGGAAGATCGGATAATTTCAAAAATAAGCTCAACAATCATTGTTGATTCCTTTTTGGAAAGCCCCACCTTTTCATAAATGTTTGCAATTAAATCTGCCTTGGTCATAAATCAGTGCCCTCCTTGAAATGTGTTACCTGAGATCAGCTCCTACCTCTTTGGTTAGGTGTAGGAGAAGCTTTTCCTGGATTTTATTTATTTCATCATCAGTAAGGTTGCGGCTGTAGGATTGATACTGTATTCGATATGCAAGGCTCTTTTTCCCCGGCGGAATCGTGCCGCCGGAAAAACAATCGAACAGCAGGATATGCTCAATCAGTTTATTTTTAAATGAAGCAATAGCATTGTGTACCGCCTCTGCGGTTACGCTTTCATCAACTATCAGGGCAACGTCGCGATAAATCGCCGGATGGCGGGGCAGTGGGGCAAACTGAGCAGCTTTTCCGGAAACAGAGGAACAGATAAAATCAAAATCAAGATCAAACAGATACGCAGTCCGGTCAATATTGAATTTTTCCAGCACTTCAGGATGCACCTCGCCAACAAAGCCGGCGTAGAAATCATCGGCTACCAGGGACAGGCAATTGTGCGGATGCATGAATGGCTCACGGATATCATGCATAAAACGGATATTTGAAATAGATGCTTTATCAAGAAGCATTTCCACGCAGCCTTTAATGTCAAAAAAGTCCGCCTCGGCCCGGGGAAAGCTCCAATTTTCCTGAAAACGGAGCCCGCACATCAGACCGCATATCCTTTTCTTTTCAACCGGCAAGGGGCGCGCATGATCAGCAAAAAATACGGTGCTGATTTCAAACAGCTTAATGGTATTGTTTTTATGGCGAAGATTATCACCGAGATTGACCAGCAAACTGGGAATCAAAGAAGTGCGGAGAATAGACTGACCCTCTGCAAGCGGATTTAAAATAGTAACGTATCTAAGACGCAGGTCGTGCGCCGGAAGATTTAAACGAGGCAGAAGGGCAGGGTCAACAAAGCTGTAGTTAATAGCTTCATAAAATCCCTGTGATACCATGACATCCCGTGCAAGAGCGGTCAGTGTATGAGAAGCGGCACGGGGTCTCCCTGATATGCGCGCCAGGGGATATGTTAACGGAATATGCTGATAACCATTGAGGCGGGCTACCTCTTCGATGAGGTCAACAGGCTCCTGGATGTCAACGCGAAATGTAGGCGGGGTGACCTGCAGTTCGTCTGCACCGGATTTGCTTACCGACATGTGCAGGCGGTTCAGCAATTGTTCAATAACCTCATTGGTACATGATATGCCGATGTGCTTGCGCGTTTTTGCGGTACTGAGGTTAATTGATGGCGGCGGCGGCAGGGGCAGGGGATAGCAATCAATAATGCCGCGGGAAATATTGCCATTGCATAATTGCGCAATGAGTGAAGCGGCCCGGTTAAGAGAAGGAATAACGCCCTGTATATCGACCCCTTTTTCAAACCTGAGCGACGCCTCAGTTTTGAGATTTGCTGCCTGGCTGGTTTTCCTGATGGAAGCGGGCAAAAAGTAGGCACTTTCAAGGAGAATACGGCTGGTTGAAGCATGCACTTCTGAATTTTGCCCTCCCATGATACCTCCCAGCGCAACCGGACGAGCGCCGTCACAGATCATGAGCGAATCGGAATTCATTATGCGCTCATCACCGTCGAGAGTTATAAAGCGCTCTTTATCAGAGGCCCTTTTAACAACGATTCTGTGGCCTGACAAAAGATCATAATCGAAGGCATGCAGCGGCTGGCCCCATTCAAGCAAAACATAATTTGTAACATCGACCGCATTGTTGATTGAGCGTATCCCTGCTGTTTCAAGCCTCCGGCGCATCCACAGAGGAGAAGGTCCTATGGTTATATCCGAGATGATACGGGCGGTGTAGCGGGGGCAAAGGTCCGTATCGATAATTTCAACACTGGTGAGCGTTGCAAGGGGTGTCCCGTTCTCCTGCAGGGTAATCTCCGGCATGGTGAAGGGCACGTCAAGGATCGCAGAAATTTCCCGTGCCATGCCTATAACACTCAGGCAGTCAGGGCGGTTTGGTGCTATGCCCAGCTCAAAGATAGTGTCAACAAGACCGAGCGCGTGCGCAAACGGTGTACCGGATTTTTGATCAGGGGAAAGTATCATGATCCCTGAGGTATTATTACCCAAAGCAAGTTCCTGTTCTGAACAGAGCATCCCCTGAGAAAGCTCACCCCGGATTTTTGCTTCCTTTATCTGCATGCCGCTCGGCAGATCTGCTCCCGCCAGAGCCAGGGGCACTTTCTGGCCGATCGTTATATTTGATGCGCCGCAGACAACTGAAAAGATCCGTTCACCAGCCTGAACCTGTGTCAATGAGAGCTTGTCTGCCTGAGGATGGGGCTTGATATCAAGAATCTCGCCCACCACAATATTTTTCCATTCACCGCCGATATGAGATATCTGTTCCACCTCAATGCCAGCCATGACCAGTTTTTCGGCAAGCGTTTCAGGTGACAGATCAAACAATATGAAATCTTTAAGCCAGTTAATGCTGAGGAACATAGGGTGAATGCTAGAACTGTGTTAAAAATCTGTAATCGTTTTCAAAAAAGAGCCGGATGTCATTTATGCCGAATTTAAGCATGGCGATTCGCTCAATCCCAAGACCAAAAGCAAAACCAGTGACCTTTTCAGGGTCATAGCCGACATTGCGAAACACCTGTGGATGCACCATGCCGGAACCAAGAATCTCCAGCCAGCCTGAGTTACCACAGACACGACACCCTTTGCCCCGGCACATCACGCACTGGATGTCAACTTCTGCGCTTGGTTCAGTGAAAGGAAAAAAACTCGGGCGGAATCTGAGCCGGGTATCCTCATCAAAAATCTGCTGAACGAAGGTTGTCAAGAGACCTTTTAAATCGCCAAACGAGATGTTTTCATCAACCATTAAACCTTCGACCTGGTGAAACATGGGCGTATGGGATATATCTGAATCACAGCGGTAGACCTTGCCGGGGCAGATTATTCTGATCGGCGGCCTGGTTACCTGCATGGTGCGAATCTGTACCGGTGAGGTGTGCGTTCTGAGCAGGGAATCATCTGATATGTAAAAGGTATCATGCATGTCCCTTGCCGGGTGGTCTTTAGGAAGGTTGAGCGCTTCAAAATTAAAGAAATCAAGCTCTACCTCGGGCCCCTCTACAATCTCAAAACCAAGGCGGGTAAATATATCAATTATTTTATCAGCTACAATGGTGACAGGATGTCTGCCTCCCAGGTGCACCTGTCTTCCCGGAAGGGTGACATCTACCGTGTGTTCGGAGACCTTCAGGTTGCGCACTGCAGCTTGCACCTGGGACAACGCCTGCTCTATCTGTTCCTCCAGCTCGTTCTTGAAGGCGTTAATGAGCGCTCCAACTGCAGCACGTTCACCCTGTGGTACATTTTTAAGCAGCTTTATCAGCTGGGTCAGGGACCCGTTACGGCCGAGATAGCGGCTTTTAAACTGATATATATCAGTTTCATTTAACAGGTTTGTTAATTCCAGCTGGCTTTGTCTTTTTAGCTTTTCGATTTCTTCTTGCATGGGCTGGTTTCGTGCCGTTCTTAAAAGATTTTGTGAGCGGCAGAGAGCTTTACCTGTCACATTGTTCTAAGCACCGTGCGCCGGATGTCACCATAATGCTCATGATGCGGCAAATAGACGGTATGTCCCCTTATGCAGCCGCAGGAGCTTTTTGCTGAATATGTTCTTTTACCATGCTGACCAGCTGGGTAAAAGATTGCGGGTCAAAGATGGCCATATCAGCAAGAATTTTTCTGTCAATCGTGATATTGGCCAGCTGCAGCCCATGTATGAACTGGCTGTAGTTCATGTCGTTATTTCTTACCGCCGCATTAATGCGGGCAATCCAGAGGCTCCGGAATTCTCTTTTTCGCACCCGTCGGTCACGATAGGAAAATTTAAGGGCCCGTGCGACAGTTTCGTTGGCGATACGAAACAGTTTGCTGCGGGGGCCGGTAAAGCCCTTTGCAAGAGCCAGCACTCTTTTTCTTCGTCTTCTCAGCTTAAAACCTCTTTTAACTCGTGGCATGATTACTACCCTTTCAACTTTAAAATTGTATCTATTTCTGTTTCATTAGAGAACATGCGTGCTTAAAAACACTGCATTATGTTGCTTACCGTCATTTTACCTCAGTCTCAAGCCGGGATCCGGCCATGACCCGGTAAAAGAAGGGGCGCAGATGTTTTGCGCACGAGCATGTGCAACAAAAAAACCGGGAAGTGCAACGCACTGTTCTACGCATAGGGGATAAGCCTGCGAACATTTCTTTCATCTACTTTTGCTATGAGTGCTCCTTTGCGCAGGGTTCTTTTCCGATTCTTATTTTTATGGGTGAGCAAGTGGCTTGCGTTTGCCTTTGACCGTTTTACTTTTCCGCTCTTAGTCAGTGTGAAGCGCTTGGCAGCGCCACTATTGGTTTTTAATTTAGGCATTGCGTTATATTCTCCTGAAAAATAGTGTTAATTGCCCGTTGCTGGGACAGCTCATAATCGAAGACTGCCGGTCAACATTATTTCTGTTTTTTCCCGGTGAGGAGCATCAGAATATTTCGGCCTTCCAGGCGAGGTTCCTGCTCAGTGATGCCATGCTCCTGAACAGCTTCCTTTATTTCCTGTAATAGGGCGAATGCATTTTCCTGATGAAGTATCTCCCGCCCGCGAAACACAACAGATATTTTTACTTTGTGGCCCTTCTCCAGAAACTCCAGTATATGCCGGATCTTCACCTCAAGGTCATGCTTGCCGGTATAGGGCCGAAGTTTGATTTCTTTTACATGCACGGTGCTCTGGACACTTTTTTTGTGAAGTTTCTTGCTTTGCTGATATTTAAATTTGCCATAGTCCATGAACCGGCATACCGGCGGGTCTGCATTCGGTGATACTTCAACAAGATCGAGGCCCTGTTCAGCCGCCGCGGCTAATGCCTGGTCAGTAGGCAGAATACCGAGCTGTCTTCCCTCGGCATCAATTACCCGGACCTTATCTATTCTAATCATCCTGTTGATGCGCAGTGATTTTTCTATGCTGATACTACACCTCCTTGCTGATGGTTCACTGTAACTTCTGCAGATTTATCTGCAGTTCCTGACGGCAAACCGTCCTGATAACATCTATAAGCTGATCGACGTGCATGAACTTCAGGTCTTCCCCGCTGCGTTGTCTGGGAGAAATACCTCTGTTTTCAACCTCACGATCCCCTATAACGAGCATGTAGGGTGTTTTCTGCAGCTGAGCTTCACGAATTTTCAAGCGCAGGCTCTCATTGCGCAGGTCAATCTCCGCTCGTATATCATTGTCCATGAGCTGTTTAAAAACTTCTTCACCATAGGGGAAATGACGGTCTGCGATGGGCAGTACAATTGTCTGCACGGGTGATAGCCAAGTCGGAAATGCCCCTGCATAATGTTCTATAAGAACTCCGAGAAAACGCTCTATTGAACCGAGAATTACCCGGTGCAGCATTACCGGACGGTGTTTTGCCCCGTCTTCCCCTATGTAAGAAAGGTCGAACCGATCCGGCAGGGCAAAGTCACACTGGATAGTGGCACACTGCCATGAACGTCCCAGACAGTCTTTGAGCTTAACGTCAATCTTGGGCCCGTAAAATGCGCCGTCTCCCTCATTTATGTCGTATGGAATATGATATTTATCCAGTACGGTGCGCAGGGCAGCAGTAGCACGCTCCCAGTCTTCATCAGTGCCGATAGATTTTTCCGGGCGGGTGCTCAGTTCCATTTCATACGTAAACTGAAAAATACCCATAACATCACGCACAAAATCAATGATGCGTGCAATTTCCTGATCGAGCTGAGCGGGAGTGCACAGAATATGGGCATCGTCCTGGGTGAACTCCCGCACGCGGGTAAGGCCGTGAAGTACTCCTGATTTTTCGTGCCGGTTTACAGTACCAAGCTCAAAGTAACGGACCGGTAAATCACGATAACTGTGGAGCTTGGATTTATAAATGAGCATATGGGCGACACAGTTCATGGGCTTCAACCCGTACTTTTGTCCGTCCACTTCAGTAAAATACATAAACTGCCGGTAGTTATCGAGATGGCCGGATTTTTGCCAAAGATCCTGGCGGAGTATTTGCGGGCCCTTTACCATCTGGTAACCTCTTTTAAGGTGCTCCCTTACCTCAAAATCCTCCAGTATCCTGCGCAGCAGTGCTCCTTTGGGATGATAAACTATTAGTCCCGCACCAGCTTCATCATATATATTAAACAGGTCGAGTTCTCTGCCGAGCTTTCTGTGGTCGCGGGCTTTGGCCTCTTCGACAAGCTTAATATGGCGCTGCAGCTCTTCTCCGGAAGGAAACGCCGTGCCGTAAATCCGCTGCAGCATTTTATTGCGTTCATCACCACGCCAGTAAGCACCGGCAATGCTCAGGAGCTTGAATGCCCTGATTTTTCCGGTTGATGGCAGGTGAGGCCCGCGGCATAAATCAATAAAATCTCCCTGCTGATACAGGGAAACTGTTGGAGACGGTATTTCCTTGATGATTTCCACCTTGTAGTCTTCTTTTCTCTCGGCAAAAAGCTTGATAGCATCTTCCCTGCTTGTTTCAACACGGGTAAAAAGATTATTCCGGTCAATGATATCCTGCATCTTTATTTCTATTTTATCCAGATCCTCGGGAGAAAAGGTATTGTCATAATCAAAGTCATAGTAGAATCCGTTCTCTATTGACGGCCCTATTGTTACTTTGATATTGGGATACAATGCTTTTACTGCCTGAGCCATGACATGGGAAGTGCTGTGGCGAAGAATTTCCCTGCCTTCATCAGATGAGATGTCAATGAAAGAGAGTTCAGCGTCCTGTACCAGCGGAGTGCTCAAGTCAACGGGGTGACCGTCAAGATTTGCAGCGATAGCATCGGGATTAATCTGCAGATCACTGAGCAGTGCTGCAATCAGCTTCCCTTTTTCAACGGTGTGGCTCACGCCCCCGGGCAGTTTTATTTTAATTGTTTCCATGCGGTTGATTATGTAAAGAAAATGGCACCACAACTGTCTTTTATGATGCCATTGCGATATTAACGTTTACCTGGATGTTGTCAGGATTTTGAAATGAAATGGTAGGCGCGGGCGGTTTCGAACCGCCGACTTCTACCGTGTCAAGGTAGCGATCTCCCGCTGATCTACGCGCCTGAAATTCTTAACTTATTTTCATGTTATTGTTAACAGCCTCAAAAAAATTTGTCAAGAAAATTATTTAGTTAGAGTTATTATTGCAAATATAGTATAAGAAAAAAAGATTAAGCAGAATAAATTTCAAGCTTGTTAATTAAATTGATAAAATAAAATTAGCATATTACTTTAATGTAATCAATGGACTAATAATGTTATATGTAACAAATAAAGGAATAATAAAAGTAGTAGTAATGAATTTTATTCTGCTGTTAACAGTTTAAACTTTAAGAGAGGGTGATTGTTCTTGTTAGAACTCTTATTCAGACTCAAGCAGGTGGTAATTAAATACACCCTTCTTCCCTGAAGCTGAAATAACCTTGTTTTCCTATAATGAGATGGTCATGTACCTTGATGCCGATATTTTCAGAGATCTGCTTAAGCAGATCGGTTAAATTCTTATCATGAACAGATGGCTCAGGACTGCCACTGGGGTGGTTGTGAACAAAAATTAATGCGCTTGCCCTGTGCTTAAGAGCATGCTCAATTATTTTGCGGGGATAGACAGCCGACTGATCAACAGTTCCCTCCTGAAGAGGTTCATCGGCTATAATTTCATTTTTTGTGTTCAAATAGATTACCCTGAATTGTTCATCTCCAAGTCCAGCCATAGCGGATTTGCAATAATTAAGCAGCGCTTCTGGTGATGAAATTATATCTTTATGGTATATTTTCCCTCTGAGATAGAAATCACTGCACTCTTTAACCAGTTTTATGAGAAGGGCAGAATGCTCCCCGATGCCCGCGACTGTTTTTAATTCATTGAGAGGTGCATCAAGGACACCCTGAAAAGTCTGAAAGCGGGAAATGAGCTGCTTAGCCAAAACCTTTACATCTTTTTGTGCAATGGCAAACGTGAGCAATAGTTCAAGCACTTCATAATCATGGAATGACGCAAGACCGGTCTTTAAAAAGCGCTCTTTGATTCTTTTTCGATGACCAAGATAGTGTTGATGTTCACTTTTTTGTGATTGCATGCTATAAAACCCCCTGCGGTAATGCATTGTTGGATCGCTACACTGGCATAGCAAATATATTTCAGCATATGAGAAATTATTCAAGAAAATTATTTCGCACCTGCCGCGCGGCAGGGACTGGGCTCGTTTGATCTGCAGAAGATAAAGTTTATAAATGATGGCTACGAGAGTAGTGCAGGGACAATATAGAAAGGGCACGGGGATATGAAACAGATACTGCTTTTTCATCCTGCCGGGCAAATTATTGCATGTATCTGCGGTCTTTTTAACATATTTACGGGTATAACGAGAAGATGTTTTGTTTTGAGCCTTCACATAAACTGCGGTCTGTTATATTATTTCATGTCAGCACTTGGCTTTATTATGGGCATTTCTGTGTACTCATGGGCAGTGGAGAAGGGTATCAAGTTATCTATGCAATCCCATCTGTTGAGTGGTGTCTGTATCATTATGTTATCCATTGCCGGGGCAGCCAGTGGCTTTATGTTGCGAAATCAAATGCCGGTTAAACAGCAGCTGCGCTCTCTTCATAAATGGGTAAACATAGTGAGCATGGTGCTCTTTGTTGTTCAGAGTATGACCGGAATCCTGGCGTTGATACCTGTTATGTGATTTGTTAACAGGATAATGCTGAACAAGCACTATTATTAGAATATGTTTCAATAAATAATATAATTCATAGGTAAACAAGGAGGAAAAGACAGGATGATTGATACATCAGATATCAGAAAAAATTTAAAAGTTGAAATCGATGGATACCCGTGGATAGTTGTTGACTTTCAATTTGTCAAGCCCGGGAAAGGGCAGGCATTTACCCGCACCAAATTTAAAAATCTGATTACTGGTAATGTGATTGAACGGACCTACAAATCAGGGGAAAAGCTGGAAGAGGCGGCAATTGAGGAACATGAAATGGCATTTCTATATTCGCAGAGCAATAACTATCATTTCATGAATAATCAGACCTATGATCAAGTGGAAATGTCAGAAGACCAGGTAGGGGAAGCAAAATCGTTTTTGACTGAAAATATGGTTGTGGAGGTCATGTACTTCAAAGGCAGGCCCATAGGCATTGAACTTCCAAATTTTGTTGAACTGCAGATCGTGCATACCGAACCAGCCGTCAAGGGAGATACCGTAAGTGGTGCGACAAAGATAGCAGAAGTATCAACCGGCTATAAGATGCAGGTTCCGGTATTCCTGAGCAATGAAGAGTGGATTGTTATAGATACCCGGACCGGGGCATATGTTGAGCGGGTTAAACGATGACCGGAGGAACGGCAGAGCATTCCTTTCCAGAGAACTTTTTGAAAACCTTAACAGCCCGGCATCAGATAATAAGGGCGATAAGAAATTTTTTTGATTCCGCACACTACCTTGAAGTCGAAACACCCATAAGGGTACATTCTCCGGGAATTGACCCCTACATTGATGCCATCCATGCCGGAACTGGCTATTTCTTATCACCTTCTCCAGAGTTGCAGATGAAACGGCTTCTGACCTTAAGAATACCGTGCATCTACCAGATAACACATGCCTTTCGCAACAATGAGCGGGGATCTCAGCACAACCCGGAATTTACCATTCTTGAGTGGTATCGGTGCAATACGGATTATGTCAATATCATGGAAGAGACAGAACAGCTTATTTACTCTCTTGTTCATGACGCTGCAATCCGGCACACATCGCAGCCAGCGTATACATTTCCTTTTCTGCGTATTAGTGTGGATGCATTATTTAAGAGCAGAGCAGGGTGGGAGCCATCCTGCCAGTGGGACGAAGACAGGTTTTTCCTTGACTGGGTAGATAAAATTGAGCCGTATCTCAACTCGTTAGCTGGAGTTTTTGTTGTTGACTTTCCCGCCCCGCTTGCGTCACTTGCAAAGTTGAAAAATGACAACCCCTTACTCTGCGAACGCTTTGAATTGTTTATGGGGGGATTGGAGATTGCTAACGCCTTTTCCGAACTTACTGACTCAATAGAACAGACACGGCGTTTTGAAAATGCCCGGAAAAAAAGAAAAGTCATGGGCAAGGAAAGCTATAAAATTGACGAAAGATTCATCTCTGCCTTACAGCTCGGCATACCGGAATGTGCTGGAATTGCACTGGGTATAGATCGGCTTGTTATGGCAATTCTTGGCTCTCGCGATATCAGTATGGTGCAAACTTTCCCTGATGACCGTCTGTAGGTCTGATAATAAACAGCATGAAACAAACTATTGAGTATATTAAAACTATTGCGGAAAAAACTGACACCTTTGTGCAGTTTCAGAAAAGTATCCTGACGTCGGAACAGGTAGACATCTTAAAGAAAATACCACGTCTTGCCATGGGAGAAATACGCGGGGTTGAAAGCATGGTTGCAGTGTACGATGCTCTAGACAGAAAAACAGTAGATGCATTTTTACCTACTGTTGTCTACACCGGAACAGAATATGGAGAATGGAAGACATTACTTAAACACCTCAACACATTAAAAAAGAAGATAGAAAAAACACATCAGATATACTGTCTCGAACCTGTACTGATTGGTGCGCCTGAGTTTTGGGGGGCTTTAAATGGCCGTTTTATGCACGAACTGCTTAATCGTTTTAAATTTTACAGCCCTTGCCTTGGATGCCGTATCTACTGTTATGCAGTGCGAATTCCTTTATGCAAACAGCTCAATTGCAGTGTGATAATATCCGGTAGAACTCCAGGGAATGCAACACCTGTTGCCATTAACGCATCACAGGAAGTTATGTATTATTGCAACACACTGCTTTCAAATTTTGGTATTAACCTGATGTATAGAATCGTGGAAGAAAATAAACAGGATATTATTGAACAAGACGCACAGGTGAAACCAATCGGTAGAAGAGATACCTGTGCTTGCTGCTTATTTAAAGAAAATTATAAGATGATGCGCAATGATCCCAAGGAACCGCATGACAACAAAAAATATTTTGAGCAATTTGCAATACCTGCTGCTGCTAAAATTGTCAGCCGTGTTCTGGCTGGTAAAATGCCAGATTACCTGCATGAGGTAATGAACACGCTGCTACCCGGGGAAAATATAAAATCTAAAAAGCTACATAACAGGTGAACAGAAAAATCGTTTCAACTCCTTATTCTTTTTTGACGATTTATAAGCATAATTTTAATGATGGGTATCGATGATAGCGATAGAGGATTGTAAATCATGGATGAGTTAAATAAAAAACCAAAAAAACGAGAGGATTTGGCAATTCATGAGCTTGGCGATGAAGTAATGTTATATGATGCAGCAAATGAAAAGATTCATGTATTAAATCACACAGCATCTTTAATATGGAATTTTTGCGATGGGCAACATTCCATAAAAGACATAAAAGAAGAAATGAATAAATATTTTCCAATAATTGAAGATAAACATTTATTGCAAGATATCATGAAAACAATAGAAGAATTAAATAAAAATATTTTATTGATACTATAGTAATAATGTCTTTAATATTAGAAAAATACAGACAGGAAGAAATTTAAAATAACTACGGAAAGGTCTCAACGGCAGAGTAAATCGATAAACCAATTGCAAAAAGCCTGATTTGGGGTTATACACTAATAGCGTGTGTAACCCTATTTTTTTTATGTTTTGATCTCATGTTGCATAATACTCTACTAACCGATACCCCGCAGCTGCCAGAAGGCTCTTTTCATAAAGAGAAAGAATCATTCCATATAATAACTCATCCTTCAAGACCATCGTGGGCTGTCATAAATAAATTTGGCTGGGAAATCCTGCAACAGTGTAATGGAGGAAATTCGATAAACGATATTATTAATACCATAAAATACCAGTATGATATTTCCGATAGTATTCTTAGAGATGATATCGCGACCTTTATACAATCTGTCACCAAATCCGGCATCATGTCGAATGACGAATTGCCGGTTCAAGCAAACGCAGCGGCAATTAAAAGCGCCTTTCTTCATTTGACTGATACCTGTAATCTTCATTGTAAGCACTGCTATGCACATAACATGTCCGAAGGGAATCCGGAGCTTACCGACAAGGAACTGACCTCTTTGGTAGAAAACTTTTACGAAGCCGGGGGCAAAGCTTTAGTTATAAGCGGTGGCGAACCGTTACTACGGAAGAATTTTAAAAACATTTTTGAAATTAACCCTGAAGCGCACTTCATTCTTTTAACAAATGCTACCCTCATTGATGAAAACTATGCGTCATTCCTCGCCCGGTTCAATGTTTCAATACAGGTAAGTATCGATGGCGCAACCGCCGGTGTGCATGATAGCATTCGTGGAGATGGAGCATTTCAGGCCGCAATGAAGGGGATTGAGCATCTGCAACGATGCGGATTACAGAAAAAAATAAATTTATGCACTACGGTCATGAAACAGAACATCAACGATCTGCCGAATATTTTTGCTCTTGCCAGCAGTCTCGGAATACCTTTTGTCAGGTTCCTTCCTCTCCGACGGAAGGGCAACGCACGTACTAACTGGCAGGATATCCAGGGTGAGGTTTCTGTAAAAGATTATGAGCAATTTTATACCTATGTATTTAAAACTGCTATGCGTCAGTATCCAGAACTTGATATACGATGCGGCTTAAGCGGATTCATAGTGGACCCTAAGAAGCTTATGGATGATGGTCATTGGTGCCCGATTGGAAAAAACATAATAATCGACACCAGAGGGAATGTATATCCCTGCTCTCTGCTTATCAACGATAGATTTAAAATCGGCAATATAAAAGAAAATACTTTCAACGATATACTAAAACACCCCACTCTTCTGGAGTTAATGGCTGCACGAAACAAAAGAAAAGATACAATTGAGAAATGCAAAATATGCATGTGGAAAAATTTCTGTCAAAGCAGTTGCCTGGGCTCCATCTTCGAGCAACAGGGTACCATCTGGGATACCGACGAGTTTTGCGATTTCAGAATCAGGTTATATGAGCAGAGTGTTATTAAACTTGCCCACAATAGATCATCAGCCACGCCCCCTATGCCTATCGGAGATACCACCGAAGAATGCTTCTAACCTTGAATGATAAACAACTATCAGCCATTAAACGGTCTGCAGTTCACAGCGCACACTTCCGGTTTCTGAATGTAAGCCTCACCTTCTCCTCAGATTCAAACGAGGCCGTTGATATTTTTTCAGCCATGTATCAAAATTTTATGGCGTCTGCGCAACCAGTTCCTGACATTTTGTGTTATATAATAAAGGACACAGACACGGGAAGCAAACCGGCTGCAGTTGTTAATGGCAAGGCCTATGAACTGTTTGAAGACGAGCTTTTCATAAGCCATGCACATATGATTGTTTTTCAGCATGTTCTGGACACTATTGACGACCACCTGCTTATACATGCAGGAGTTGTCGCAAAAGAAGGCAGGGGGATTATAATTTCGGGTCCGTCAACATATGGAAAAACAACAATGATGCTTGAACTGGTATCACGGGGATTTGAATTTTATTCAGACGAATTCTGCGCGGTGAATCTCAGTGACTCTACCATTACGGCTTTCCCTCGCAGCATCGGTCTCAGGGAAAGCAACCCTTTTCTCAGCCGCATAGACAAAAGTAAATGCTTATTGCTGAAGAATATAGGAAGGGGTAAAAAATATCTGGTTAATTGTGATAACATATTCCCGAATTCCAGAGGATCAATCTGTAAAGCACACTATCTTATATTGTTAAAAAACAGGCAGACCACTGAAAAAATGAACAATAAAACTACGATTGATCTTGCCCTCTATAATGATAACCAGACTCTTGCTGATGAAATTTGCAGCCATGATGGCATCGACCATATAGGTACGTATATGGAGAGCGACTATGTGGTATACCGCTTCTCTATACCTTTACAGACCGGTCTGACTAAAGCATTCAGAGACATCTGCAACCGTTATACAGATCAAATATTTTATCAGGAGCGGGTGACACAGGAAGATCCTGATTTTATCTCCGAGCCATTTCTTAAACCTATAGCAAAATCCGCCGCTTCCCTTGAGATACTTAAAAATCTCAGAAACCGCTCGATACACAGCAAACTGCTTAATAAATTTAACCATAAAAGCTCTCAACTCCTGCTTACCATAGGTGATTTTCTCAACGGAGTGGAGTGTTACGAAATGACTACCGGGCCATTAAATAAAATGGCTGCCATGATCGAATCACTGTATCAGAAAGGATAGGATATAAAATGAAAGTTATTATTAGGATTGCATCATTGTTCTGGGCGGTGGTGTTCTGCTTCCACGAGAAGAGAATAATCATGAGAGGAGGAGCAAGATGATAAAGAGAGTCACACTTGTCATTGCGTCCACTACAAGTATCCAGGATTCAGGGCTCTTTGACGTGCTCATCCCTGCCTATGAGAGGTCATCACGGTACAAGGTGAAGGTAGAGGTTATTGCGGTTGGAACAGGGAAGGCTATCCGGATTGCAAAAAAG
>Ga0209253_10002588_pt1 | contig 16044 bp, 14 predicted proteins | sample FrelakmetBRP12BR_FD_187145 | JGI IMG/M metagenome (GOLD analysis project Ga0209253, IMG submission 187145) | Freshwater lake sediment microbial communities from the University of Notre Dame, USA, for methane emissions studies - BRP12 BR (SPAdes)... | ecosystem: Environmental > Aquatic >...
GCTTTTCGTTCATCTATTTTTCTACCATAGAATGAAAATAAGGTCAATTGAAAAACACATATATGTTAAAATAAATTTACTTATGTTCCACGACATCCACGAAGAGTGCGGCGTATTCGGGATATACGGGCACCCGGAAGCAGCAAACCTTACATATCTTGGACTTTATGCACTTCAGCACAGAGGGCAGGAGGGCGCCGGCATATGCTCTTCTGACGGAAGGCAACTCTTCCTTGAAAAGTCCATGGGCCTTGTTGCCGATATTTTTAGTGAAAAAAGACTTAAAAGGCTCCCCGGCTATATGGCAATAGGCCATAACAGATATTCGACAGCCGGTACCAGCGTGTTGAAGAATGTTCAGCCTATAGTTGCAAATTTCGCACTCGGAACACTTGCCATAGCCCATAACGGAAATCTTGTCAGCGCTACTGACCTCAGGGCATCACTGGAGGACGAAGGGGCAATATTCCAGTCTTCATCAGACAGTGAAGTAATTGTGCATCTCATTGCTCATTCCAAAGGAAATGACTTTTGTGAAAGAGTAGCCCATGCAATTACCCAGATCAGTGGTTCATTCAGCCTGTTAATTCTCAGAGAGAAAGAACTTATCGCAATACGGGATCCTTTCGGTGTCAGACCACTCAGCCTTGGCATGAAGGACGGCGCTTATGTCATAGCATCAGAGACATGTGCCTTTGACTTAATAGACGCGACCTACATACGTGACATAGAACCTGGAGAAGTGCTTATCATAAATGAGCAGGGGCTTGAATCTCTGAAGATATTCAACAATCAGAGGAAGGCCTTTTGCGTTTTCGAATTCATCTATTTTTCGAGACCTGACAGCAACATCTTCGGTTGCCTGAATGTAAACGAGATGAGGAAAGAATTTGGGAGACAACTCGCAAGGGAGTCGACTACAGATGCAGACCTTGTTATACCTGTGCCTGACTCTGGTGTGCCGGCAGCAATTGGATTTTCAGAAGAGAGTAAAATACCGTTCGATTTTGGTCTTATAAGAAACCACTATGTTGGACGGACTTTTATAGAACCAAAAAACAGCATCAGACATTTTGGTGTGAAGATAAAACTGAACCCTGTTCGAAAGATCCTCGAAGGTAAAAGAATCATAGTCGTTGATGACTCAATAGTCAGAGGTACCACAAGCAAAAAGATTGTTAAAATGCTGCGGGAAGGAGGAGGTGCAAAAGAGGTACATTTGAAGATAAGCTCTCCTCCGACAATCGGCCCCTGCTTTTACGGCATAGATACCCCCACAAGAAGTGAACTGATTGCCTCCACCCATCTCATCGATGAGATCAGGAAATATGTGACTGCTGATTCCCTTGCTTATCTCAGTCTGGAAGGTCTCAGGAAGATTGTCCCTGATTCTCATAATTACTGTACTGCCTGCTTTGACTGCAACTATCCGATCAGTTTCCCCGGCGCACATCTCAAACAGATGGAATTTTTATTCAAATAAAATCACCTTGATAACCTGTACTCTAAGGGATATATTCAGGGTCAACCTCAGTGTAAAAAAACACGAGCGTGTTCTTCTTTTTAATGACAAGGTAACAGACAGAGAAGATATTCATGAATCGGACAGGGAGAGAAGATCAAAGCTCAGATGCCTCTCTATGCTTGCTGCTGAGACAGGCAAGAGTTTCTGTAAATCAATCATATCCTTTGAATATCCTGCAACAGGCAGTCACGGTTCAGAACCCCCTCAGGAACTCTGGGAGCTTGCATTCGGAGAAAAAGCAGTCAGGGCGCTGAAGAAAGATGGGATCTTTAACCCAATTCTGAATAAAACTGCAAAAGAAAAAGATATAAAAAGGGCTGAAAATATCATCACACGATATAACAAAAATGCTGTTGACTGCGTTATCGCCCTATCAAATTTTTCTACAAGCCATACCAGGTTCCGGGATTTTCTGACAAGGATTTGCGGTTGCAGATATGCAAGCATGCCTATCTTTGATATCTCTATGCTTGAAGGGTCTATGAATGTTGACTGGAAGGCATTGGCAAAAATGACAAACAGTATCGCTAAATTAGTAAAAACGGCTGAACATATTGAGGTAAAAACACCGAATGGTACCCGCATCTCTTTCTCTGCAAAGGGAAGAAAGGTTCTATCAGACACGGGAATCCTTACCAGACGAGGGTCTTTCAGCAACCTCCCCGCAGGTGAGGTCTACCTGGCGCCTGTCGAAGGAACAGCGCAGGGAAGACTTGTCCTTGAATGGTCTCCAACAAGGCAACTTACATCTCCCATAACCGTTACTGTAAAAGATGGTTGCGTTGCTGATATCTCCGGTAAAGATGAGTACACAGAATTCCTCAGGATGAAGCTTGCTGAAAGGCCTGAAAACAGGAATATCGCTGAACTCGGTATCGGCACGAATAAGGCTGCAAAGAGGCCTGATAATATCCTCGAGGCAGAAAAGATTTTCGGTACGATACATTTAGCCTTCGGTGACAACAGCTCATTCGGCGGAAAAGTTCAGACCCCGTTCCACAAGGACTTTGTTTTCTTCAAGCCGACAGTAACCTTAATTAAGAAAAACGGGACTACGAAAGATATTCTTAAGGCAGGAAAATTGTCAGTTTGAGTTCAGAAATCAAATAATTTTTAAAAAGTGTAAAATTAAAGGCACATATCCATATGCGATACACAATACTCGGAACTGCAGGACATATTGATCACGGCAAGAGCTCTCTCGTAAAGGCCCTTACAGGAATAGATCCTGACAGGCTCAAAGAAGAGAAAGAGCGTGGCATTACCATTGATCTCGGTTTTGCAGACCTGCATTATCCTGATGGCCTCACTGTTGGCATTGTGGATGTTCCGGGACATGAGAGACTTATCAAGAACATGCTTGCAGGCGCCGGCGGTATAGACCTTGTTCTTCTTGTTATAGCTGCTGACGAGGGGATCATGCCACAGAGCCGTGAACATCTCAATATCTGTAATCTCCTCAAGATCAAATCAGGTCTCATTGCGATCACAAAGGCAGACCTTGTCGAAAAAGACTGGCTCGATCTCGTTGCGGATGATGTAAAGACCTTTGTAAAAGGCACCTTTCTCGAAGGTGCATCTATAGTGCCTGTCTCATCAAAGACAATGCTCAATATCGATCTCCTGACAGACAAGATCAAAGAAGTGGCCTTGCAGGTCGAACCAAAACAGACTAAAGGTCTTTTCAGGCTTCCTATTGACAGGGTCTTTACCTTAAAGGGTTTCGGAACAGTTGTCACAGGCACTGCCATTTCCGGAAGCATATCGGTTGATGAAGATGCTGAGATACTGCCGAGCAATATAAAGAGCAAAGTCAGGGGTCTCCACAGCCATGGCAAACCCATACAGACTGCGTACGCCGGACAGAGGGTAGCGATAAATCTCCAGGGAGTTGACAAGGACGCATTAAAAAGGGGTGATGCTGTTGTGGTGCCTGAGAGGCTCACGCCAACAAGGAAGATCGACGCTACGGTGGAGCTGCTTTCTGATGCACCAATACTTAAGAGTAAAAGTCTTGTCCATTTCCACCTTGGCACATCCGAAACCACAGCAAGGGTTATTATCTTTGGAAAAAATGAGCTTAAGGCAGGGGAAACCTCTTACTGCCAGTTCAGGCTCCATGAGCCTGTTATTGCGATGTCCGGAGACAGATATATCATCAGGAGATTCTCACCGGTAGACACGATCGGTGGCGGAGAGGTGCTCGATCCCTTATCCTATCGCAGGACTTATAAAGAGGGGCTGGATGACCTGCTGACATTCGAAACAGGAAACCCATCTGAAAAGATTGCTGTTAAGGTGAAGAGGTCAGGTATCCATGGCATTAAAATCTCCTTAATCGAAGGCTGGATTAAGGCTGAAATCCCTTCCATAAGAGAATCCATTAAGGATTTAAAAGGAAAAGGCATCCTGATGCAGTTTGAAGACTTACTTATTCATAAAAGCGCATTTGAATCTTTCAGGGAAACAATAAAAAAGATCATGGATGATTTCCATAAGAAAAACCCTTTAAAGCCCGGAATGCTGAAAGAGGAACTCAGGGCGCGTCTCGCCATTGAGCCACGTCTTTTCGGTAATTTGTTACCTTCGGTGAAAGATATCACTATTGAGAAGGAACTCGTCCGTCTTGCTGCTTTCAAAGTGGCGCTCTCACAGGGAGATGAGACAGGAAAGACAAAGATCCTTGAACTCCTTGAAAAAGGCGGATTTCAGCCTCCTTTGAAAGAAGAACTCCTGCAATCTCTAAAAATGGACCAAAAGCATTTTGCAGATATCATGAAACTCATGTCAAAGGAAGGCAGCATAGTGAGGATTAATGACTCGATGTATATAGCATCCTCTGTATACAGTATGATGATCGGGAAATTAAAGGAATTTTACGGCAGTAAACCGGAAATGACCGTAGCAGAATTCAGGGATGTCCTCAATACAACAAGAAAATATGCCCTTCCGCTTCTTGAATACCTCGACTCGAATAAAGTCACCATGAGGGTTGGAGATATCAGAAAGCTTATTCTGAAATAATTTGCTCAATACGCTTCAGCAAACAGACTGCATATACTGCAATGCCTTCGCCACGACCTATAAAGCCCATACCCTCGTTTGTTTTTGCCTTAATATTAATTGCCCCTGAAGGGATTCCTGACTCTGATAATGCTGTTTTCATGTCTTCAATATACGGAGAGAGGTTAGGTTTTTCCGCTATTATGCATGAATCGATCCATGAGACTTTATAACCATTGATGCGAATTAGGTTGATAATACGTTTCAGAAGCTCTATGCTTGAAGCGTCCTTCCACTGAGGGTCTGTATCAGGGAAATGCTGACCTATATCGCCGAGGCCGAGCGCTCCTATAAGAGAGTCAATAATCGCATGGCTTAAAACATCTGCATCAGAGTGGCCAAGAAGCCCCTTTTCGAACGGGATTGTTATCCCACCGATTATTAGCCTTCTTCCCTCAACGAGTTTGTGAGAGTCGTAGCCAATTCCGATACGCATAGAAACCTATCTTCTCTCTTTCAAATGAAACATTTCCGCAATCTGCATATCTTCCGGCGTTGTAATTTTAATATTTTTATATGACCCAATTACAATCATTATCTTCCCCCCGTATTTTTCTATAAGGGCAGCTTCATCCGTTGAATAGAATCCCTCTTTCATCGCTTTTTCGTATGCATGAATCATTTTATCATAAGGAAAAATCTGGGGTGTCTGGATAGCCCACAGAGAACCTCTTTTCAGGGTCTTCTTTATTATACCGCCCTCTGCCTCTTTAATCGTATCTTTTACAGGAACACCAAGGACAACACCATCAATCCCTCCCTCAACCCCAGTTGCTTTCGCCTCAGTGAATCCGCCTGAGTGCGGAAAAGTAGAGACAGAGGGGGTTAATAATTTCTGTATCGCCTTTTCAATCAGTTCTTTTTCAATAAAGGGCCTTACGCCATCATGTATGAGCACTAAACAATCTGTATTTTTTATGAGCCTGAGTCCGTTATACACTGAATCCTGCCGTTCTTTTCCGCCAGGCGCTATCCTCCTTATTTTTGAGATGTTGTATTTCTTGAAAATCTTCTGCCCGTATTCCATATCTTCAACCTTAAGAACAGGGATTATCTCTTCTATTTCATGAACAGACTCTAATGTCTCAAGAGACCAGATAATGAGCGGTTTACCGCCAAGACTTTGAAAGGGTTTGTTAGTATCCGCACCAAATCTCTTTCCCAGACCAGCCGCCGGAACAATTGCAACAACTCTCTTCTGTTCCTGATCTTCTTTCATTTTGGTTTATGACCTACTTTGCTGCCTTTAACTCCCCTCTCTTTCATAGTCCTCTTTGAGCTTCGAAAATATCATCCTGCCTGCTGTTGTCTGTAACACACTTGTCACCGTTACATCCGAATTTTTACCGATAAGTCTTCTTGCATTTTCCACAACAACCATGGTCCCGTCATCGAGATAGGCAACTCCCTGATTATATTCTTTTCCTTCTTTCAATATAAAAACCCTCATTGCTTCCCCCGGCAGCACAACCGGTTTCAGAGAATTAGCAAGCTCATTTATATTCAGTACAGATACCCCTTGAAGTTCTGCAACCTTATTAAGGTTAAAATCATTTGTTATGACTTTGGCGTTTAAAAGCTTTGCTAAGGCAACAAGTTTTGCATCGACCTCTTTTATCTTTGGAAAATCCTCATCGACTATCCTCACAGTTATGCGGGACATCTTTTGGATTTTGTGGAGAATATCAAGTCCGCGCCTCCCTCTCGCCCGTTTCATAGTATCGGAAGCGTCTGCTATGTGTTGAAGCTCCTGAAGTATGAATTGGGGAAGTATAAAGACGCCTTCAAGGAATCCTGTCTCACACACATCTGCAATACGTCCATCTATTATTACACTGGTATCGAGAATTTTCAGGTGCTCTTCCATCCCCTGTCCTCTGAAGAGCCTGAAAATAGCTGCTACAGATATTGCCTTGCCCCTGCTCAGACCAAGGAGAAGTCCGCCATATCCGAATACTGCCATTAACCCAAAATATATAAGATTTACATCTTCACCAAGAAATAATTTCAATGGGAGCATAAGAAGGTACGCAAATAAAAGCCCGCAGGAAATTCCCAATAATCCTCCAATAATGGTGCCAAGTTCTATCTTCTTCAATTGTATCTCTGCAGCTATGGCGATTAAACCTAAAACCCCTCCTGTCAGAACACCGTATATTTCGTAATTATATTTAATACCGATCATGTATCCTGATAATGCAAAAACCAAAAAAACAATGACCCTGAGAATGATAAACATTATTTTCACCTCCTTCCTTTTTCAGAATATCTATTTAGAAGTTACAAGAAGGGGAATAAAGTTCGTTGCAGGATAGGAGCATTTATGGACAGAGTCTGCTGTCTTCAAGATGCCTTGAGGATAATATAATATTTTTTGCCGCTTCTGTTAATAAAAAGAAGGACTGATTCATTCTTTTTTATATTTTTTGTTATCCTGTTAAAATCTTCCAGGTTATATATCTCCTTTTTATTAATTTCTTTTATGATATCACCCTTTTTGATCTCAGCATCATCTGCCGGACTTCCTGGTTCTACCCTTACAACAACAACCCCTTTTTCGTCTTTATTAAATCCAAGCTGCCTTACAATCTCCCTTGAGAGATCCATAACAGTGAGTCCTGTCAATGCCTTTGCTTCTGTATCGTTTGGCAACCGCTCAGGAGAGACTTCAGCCACTTCTCTTGGCAATTCAACAATAAGAACTTTAACAGCGAATTCCTTCCCTGCTCTTAGAATCTTTAATGTAATCTCACTTCCGGTCTTACTCTGGGCAACCATATTTCGCAGGCTGCTTACGTCTTTTACTTCCTTTCCATTGAATTCAAGAATTACATCTCCCCTCATGATCCCGGCTTTTGCGGCCGGACTGTCTTTTCCCACGTCACTCACAAGGGCTCCCTTTGACTTTTTCAGACCAAACTCCTGAGCAAGTTCAGGTGTAAGTTCCTGAATGGTAACACCTATCCATCCCCTTGTAACCTTTCCTTTTTGAACAAGCTGGTCCATTACGAGACGCACCATATTGCTTGGTACTGCAAAACCAATCCCCTGATACCCCCCGGTTTTAGAAAATATTGCTGTATTAATCCCGATAATCTCTCCTTTTATGTTCACCAAAGGCCCGCCTGAATTTCCGGGATTTATTGCAGCGTCTGTCTGAATAAAATCCTCATAATCTGCGATTCCGACATTAGCCCTTCCAACAGCACTGATAATCCCCATCGTAACGGTATTGCTCAGACCATACGGACTTCCTATGGCAAGGACAAATTCACCAACCTGTAACTTATCAGCATCGCCCCATGTTAATGTCGGAAGATTGTTTGCATCTATCCTTATTATGGCGATGTCTGTTTTAGGGTCGGCGCCTACAATATGTCCCTTGAATATCCTCCTGTCGAGTAAGGTCACTTTTATCTCATCTGCCTTTTCAACAACATGGTTGTTTGTGATTATATATCCGTCGGAAGATACAATAACCCCTGAGCCTAGACTGCGTTCCTTCCATTTTTTAGGCATCCCAAAATCATGAAACGGACTGAAAAAATCAAAGAAAGGGTCTTCTGAAAAGGGGCCTGTATCTTTTCTTACGACCTTTGTAGTAGAGATATTGACAACTGAAGGTGAAACCGTGCTGACAATCTCAGAGAATGCCCTTTCTGTCTCTATGATCTGGCGGGGTACATTTGGCTTAGCTGTATGTGGCATATACTTATATTGACCGGTAACCCTGCCCAGGACATAGAATGTAAGCCCGCCAAGGAGGAAGCCTATGAGTAGAATCGAAATGCCGATTAGTATTTTCTTCTTCACTATAACTAATTATAATAACCTTATTAGTACCTTGTAAAGTTGCCCTTGACCAAAAGCCTATTAGTGTGCTAATTTCCAAAGTCTGGCTAATCGGTAATATAATTTATTTCAGGAGGATTTTTCATGTTAAAACGTTATTTATTGGCACCTGGACCAACACCTGTTCCTTCAGAGGTGCTCCTTGCGATGGCAGCACCGATAATACACCACCGTTCACCCGATTTCCTTCCAGTGCTTGATTCAGCAAAGAAGGGTCTTCAGTGGCTGTATCAAACGAAAAATGATGTGCTTATCCTGAGTTCAACAGGCACAGGAGGAATGGTCGGAGCTATTAATAATTTTTTCAATAAGGATGACAAGGTTCTTGTTATAAACGGCGGTAAGTTTGGAGAGAGATGGACAAAGATATGCCAGTCTTACGGTCTTGATGTTGAAGAAATTATTGTTGAATGGGGTTACGCAGTTAAACCTGAAGAAGTCGAAAAGAGGCTTAAGAAGAACAATGATATAAAGGGTGTATTTGTCCAGGCATCAGAGACTTCTACCGGTGTTTATCACGATATACAGGCATTGGGATGTGTTGTAAAAAAATACAAAGATACATTATTCATCGTTGATGCTATAAGTGCCCTGGTTGCCCATGACCTGAGAACAGACGATTGGGGTATTGATATCATGGTTGGTGGCTCACAAAAAGGTGTAATGCTGCCGCCAGGCATTGCCTTTGTCAGTGTGAGCGAAAAGGCATGGCTAAAAGCTGAGACTTCAAAATTACCCCATTTTTACTTCAATTTCAGGAAAGAAAGGGAAAACCTGGCCAAGAACCAGACGAACTTTACATCACCAGTAACCCTTATCATAGGGCTGAATGAAAGCCTGAAGATGCTTCAGGCTGAAGGGCTGGAAAATGTATTCAACAGACATGGAAGACTTGCAGATGCAACGAGAAAAGCTGTTCAGGCGATAGGACTGGAACTTTATCCGAAGGAGTCCCCATCTAATTCGGTAACGGCGATTATGGCGCCTCCTGGAATAGACGGTCAGGCTGTATATAAAAACCTCAGGGAGAAATATGGAATCACTGCAGCCGGCGGACAGGACAGGGCAAAAGGCAAAGTTTTCAGAATCGCACACCTGGGATATTCAGAACGATTCGATATTATCACAGCGATTGCAGGGCTTGAAATGGTACTGAAAGGTATGGGTTATCCTGTAAAACTCGGTACTGGTGTGGCTGTTGCCCAGGAATTATTAATGGCTTAGGGAGGACGAATGAAAGTTCTTATCAGTGATAACATATCATCAAAATGCGTTGAGATACTAAAAAACGCAGGGCTTGAGGTTGACATGAAGGTTGGTTTAAAGCCTGAAGAACTCAAGGCCTGCATAGGCGATTACCACGGCCTGGTTATAAGGTCAGCAACAAAGGTTACATCAGACATAATATCTGCTGCCAAAAACCTGAGGGTCATAGGACGTGCAGGTTCCGGACTCGATAATGTTGACAAGATAGCAGCCACCAAAAAAGGGATTGTTGTGATGAATACCCCCGGCGGCAATACTATAACCACAGCAGAGCATACTATTGCGCATTTGGTTTCACTCGCAAGGCTGATACCACAGGCGACGATGTCGCTTAAGGCCGGTAAGTGGGAGAAAAAGAAGTTCATGGGAGTAGAACTGTACAACAAGACACTCGGCATCCTGGGCATAGGCAATATAGGCAGTCAGGTTGCCAAAAGGATGCAGGCCTTTGCCATGAATGTCATAGCATTTGATCCGTTTTTAAGTGAAGATAAAGCAAAGATTATGGGAATTGAAAAGGTTGATCTTAAGGAGTTATTCAAACGCTCTGATTTCATTACTATCCATACGCCTTTAACTCCGGAGACAAAATATCTCATCAATAAAAAGACCATTAAGATAATGAAGCCCGGCGTCAGGATAATCAATTGCGCAAGGGGCGGGATTATCAATGAAAAAGACCTTTATGATGCTATTGTCGAAGGTAAGGTTGCCGGCGCTGCACTTGATGTATTTGAAAAAGAACCACCTGGGAACAACCCTCTCCTTACGCTTGACAATGTTATTGCTACCCCACATCTTGGCGCATCGACGAAAGAAGCACAGGAAAATGTTGCAGTTGCAGTTGCAGAACAGATCGTAGATTATCTGATACACGGCACAATAAGAAATGCTGTTAATTTCCCGTCTATCCCGTTAGACCAGGTGTCAAGGCTTCAGCCTTATATAAACCTTGCTGAGAAAATCGGGGGATTTGCTGCACAGATGTTCGAAGGCGGTGTAACCGAGATTACTATTGAATATCAGGGAGATGCATCCAGGATCAATACAGCCCCGGTTACTATTGCAGCTATTAAGGGATTTCTTTCCCCTATGCTGGAAGAGACAGTGAACTTTGTGAATGCGCCGGTTATTGCCAAGGAACGGGGCATAGAGGTCAAAGAAATCAAGACCTCAGACGAAGGTGATTATCAAAGTATGGTTGCACTCAGGGTTAAGGCAAAGGATAAACAGAGCTATTTTGCAGGCACCCTGTTCAGTAAAAAAGACCCCCGTATTGTGAACATTGACAACTTCAAGGTTGAGATCATGCCTGAGGGAGAGCTGCTTTTCATGTATAACAATGATAAGCCCGGTGTTATAGGAAACATCGGCACACTCCTTGGCAAAAACAAAATCAATATTGCAAGAATGCATTTCGGAAGGGAAACTCAGGGAGGTAAGGCAATCTCTGTTGTCAGCATTGATACACACGCTTCACCGCAGATTATCGAGGAGATTAAAAAACTCCCGAATATCCTCTTAGTTAAACAAATAAGTCTCTAAGTCGAGGTAATAAACATGCCAAGTATGGTTGTAGTAGGTTTACAGTGGGGAGACGAGGGCAAGGGAAAGATTGTCGATTATCTTTCTGAAAAAGCGGATGTTGTTGCGCGATATCAGGGAGGCCATAATGCAGGCCATACTGTTGTCATCAATAACGAAAAGTTCATACTTCATCTCATTCCTTCAGGGATACTCTATAAAGACAAGTTGTGTCTTATAGGAAATGGCGTTGTTGTTGACCCGGCAGCGCTCATTAAGGAAATAAACGGGCTCAGGGACAGAGGGATTGAGGCAGGCAAGAACCTTTTTCTGAGTAAAAATGCCCATCTCATAATGCCATATCACGTTGTCATAGATAAAGAAAATGAGAGGCTCATGGGTTCAAAAAGTATAGGCACAACAGGCCGCGGCATAGGGCCTGCCTATTGTGACAAGATAGGAAGAGGAGGAATACGGGTAGCAGACATTCTCCAGCCTGCTGTATTTAAGGAAAAATTAAAGGCAAATCTCGTTCATATGAATTTCATGTTCGAGAATTTCTATAAAACTCCTCCCCTTAATGCTGACAGTATTTTTAAGGAATATATGGAACATGCAGAGAAACTTTCTCCTTATATTGCTGATACGGATATTCTTATAAACGACATGATATCCAAACAGAAGAACATATTGTGTGAAGGTGCACAGGGCACTCTCCTGGATATTGACCATGGGACATATCCGTATGTAACTTCTTCGAATGCTATTGCAGGAGGAGCCTGCACCGGTCTCGGTATCGGGCCGACAAAGATATCAAAAGTTCTCGGCGTAGTAAAGGCTTACACAACAAGGGTTGGCAGCGGGCCTTTCCCTACTGAACTAAAGGATTCCCTTGGAGATACGATCAGGGAAAAAGGCGGAGAATATGGTGCAACAACCGGCAGACCAAGGAGATGCGGCTGGCTGGACATGGTCATATTACGGCACTCTGCAAGGATCAACGGCCTCACAGGAATTGCTATAACAAAACTTGACATCCTCGATGGTATGAAAAGCCTGAAGATTTGTACTTCTTACAGGCATAATGGAAAGATATATACTGAGTTTCCAAAGGAACTGAACTTCTTTGATGAATGTGAACCTGTCTATGAAGAAGTAAGGGGTTGGGATACAAGCACACTCGGCACAACAGAATTCAAAAAGCTTCCCAGGGCTGCAAAAGCATATGTACGGGAGATTGAAAAATTGATGGGAGTGAAAGTGCACATAATCTCAACAGGCCAAAGGAGAGATGAGCTCATTCTTCTGAAAAAACAATTCTGATGCAGAAACAAAGAGGTTACCAACGCTTTCCAAGGTTTACGAAAAGGCTTGAGGTTACCTTTAGTTCAGGCAACCAGAGTAATAAGGGTATATTGAGCAATATTTCTGAAAACGGAATTTTTATAAGGACTAATCGCGGGTTTGCCCCGGACACAACCGTCGATATTGAAGTGATGATGCCGGATGGAAGCATCTCTCATCTTAAAGGTATTGTAAAAAGAACTGTCAAGACGCCTCTGACTGCAGTGAAAAATGGTATGGGGGTAGAACTCTTTCAACAAGATGAGGCTTTCCTGAATTTTGTCAGATCATATGGAGAAGGACAGGAAACAGAACCCGCGCCGGAAAAAGAAAAAAGCACTCCTCCGGAATTTCAGATCATTATATGTTCAGGCTGCGGGGTAAAAAACAAGGTTTTGGCAAGTAAGCTCTCCCTCGGACCAAAATGCGGCAAATGCGGAAAATCTTTATTCGTCATAATGTTCTGATTGCAAGACTCTTAAACATCCTATACCCCTCACTATGCCCGAAGTGTGGCACTTCATCTGATGTATTCAATCTCTCACCCATCTGCAGCTCGTGCTGGTCCGGGATAAGAAGATACAGGGGGCCTTCCTGCAAGGTATGTGCACTGCCTTTTGTATCTGAACATTCGAAGGTCTGCGGGCAATGCCTTAAAAAGACGCCTCCTTTCTCTAAAGTTATTACATATGGTCTTTATGAAGATATAATACTCGCAGAAGCGATCAACCAGCTTAAATTTTATGGCATCAAAAGAATCTCAAAAACACTTGGCAGGTTATTGCTCAGTCTTGACCTGCCGGAGACTGACGGTATCGTGCCGGTTCCGACAACCATAAAGAGCCTCAGGGAAAGAGGGTTTAATCAATCCCTTCTCATTGCAAGGGTCATAGCAAAAGAATCGAGAGTTCCCCTGTTAATGGATATCCTTCTGAAGAAAAAAGAAACACCTCCCCAGATAGGGCTGTCTGCAAAAGAGAGGCTGTTAAACCTGAAGAATGCATTTGAGGTAAAAGGTAATATAAAAGGTCTGAGACTCTTACTTGTTGATGATGTAATGACAACCGGTGCAACAGTGACAGAATGTTCAAAAGTTCTTATGAAAGCCGGTGCAGAAGAGGTTATTGTGCTCACCCTTGCACGGGCAGGGATGATCTGAAAAATGCAGTGGTATGAAATAACTGTTATCCTGCCTCTGAGGCTCCTGGAATCTACCTATAACTTTCTATGGTTGTATGATGTAATTGCGGTTGAGAAGAAAGAAAAAGACTTTTTGCTCAGGCAGCATGACATAGCGCTCATTTGTCATTCTGAGCGGAGCGAAGAATCTCGTTCTAAGAATCATAAAGTTCAAATCATTAAAAGAAAACAGATGAGATTTTGTGCGGACTTTCTGGGATTGCAGAGTTAGCTGCGGAATCCATGGTTATTCTCAAATAAATCTGATAAAATAATCGGACATCTTTTTTATAAAGGCATAAATTATGATTGATTTGCATACACATACTTTTTTCAGTGACGGGGAGCTTGTTCCTTCTGAGTTGATAAGGAGGGCTGAGGCGTTTGGCTACAAGGCCATTGCTATCACAGACCATGTTGACGCATCAAATATTGATCTTGTGATTCCGAGAATTGTAAATGCGATTAAGAAAATCAAGGGTTTTATTGCCATTGAGGCTATACCCGGCGCTGAGATTACCCATGCACCGCCACAGACTATCCATGATCTTGTGAAAGAGGCACGGAGCCTCGGCGCAAAAATAGTGGTTGTTCATGGAGAGACATTGGTAGAGCCGGTTGCACCAGGCACAAACAGGGCAGCGATTGAGGCGAATGCAGATATTCTCGCCCATCCCGGGATCATTTCCGAGGAGGACCTTCTCCTGGCAAAGGAAAAGGGTGTCACCCTTGAAATCACTGCCCGGAAAGGACATTCCCTGTCAAATGGTTATGTAGCTAAAGAAGCAATGAGATTTGGTGTGCCCCTGTGTATTAACACAGATGCCCACAGCCCATCGGATTTAATAACAAGGGAGTTTGCAGTAAAAATACTCCTTGCCGCTGGTATTGAAGAGAACCGTATTGAATCTGTGTTCGAAAATTCAAAGGCTATAGTAGAAAAAACGCGCAGGAGGGATTAATGCCAAAAGCAATTAAGAAAAAAATACCAAAGAAGGTTACTGATACAGAGGAAGAAGTAAAGGAAAGACTGAGCAGTTTTAAAGATACACTCATAGAAAGACAACAGACAGCTATAAAGTATGGAATAGGAGTTCTGGTAGTAATTATAGCTGTTGTTGGTTTTTTTGTTTATTCCCACACCTTACAGAAAAAGGCAAAGGGTCTCGAATACGAAGCGTACAAGACTTACCACTCGAAAACCCAGATGCAAGGTGCAATTAAGGAAGAACAGAATAAAAAAGCCCTCGACCTCTTCAGGCAAGCCTACAATACAAAGAAATCACCCATATCGCTTTTTTATATTGCCGCTATTCAGTATGAGCTTGGTCAATATGATGATTCACTCAAAACACTAAAGGATTTCGTACAGAAATATTCAGGCGACGAACGGTTTATTCCCCTTGCATACCAGAAAATGGCTACGATGTATATGCAAAAGGGAGACATCAATGAGGCAAAGAAGTCTCTCGATCTGCTTTATAACCTGAAGACTGATATATACAAAGATTTTAGCCTGATAGAATACGGCAGGCTTCTTGAAAAAGAGGGCAAAACGGATGAAGCAAAGAAAAAGTATGAAGAGCTTGCTGCGAAATTTCCCAATTCACCATTTATAGATGAAGTAAAACCGAAACTACCTGAGAAAAAATAAGGCTAAACAATTTTCTCTTCTGATAATATTCATGGTGAACTAATGGATTTCTGAACCAACTCACGCAATGGTTACGTAGCTCTCTCCAGCACCAATCAGTGGCAGAATCATCTCAGCCCTGAATATGACAAGATGCTTTGGCCCTTTCTCTTTGTCTTCTTCAGGTGTCAGACTCCTCCTGGTCATCCTTGCAATCACCTCAGGATCATTATCTTCCCTGATCTTCTTCAGGAAAAGTCTTATGCCCTGATAGCCTGCACTTTCTTCAATGAACATGAAAGCTGCATGCGGATTGGTTTGGAGATTATGATACGTCAGACGTTCTCTCATAATAAATGCTATGCTGTTATCCTCCAGAATACGCGGCATAGAATAAATTGCTGTTGTTACCTTACCATCCCTGTCAGCCGAGGAAAGGATGCTGATCCCCTTTGTCTTTTCAAAATAATCCTTAAGTTTCATAATCTGTTTCTCCTCCCTGATATCCCAAAATACAAGCAAATGACTTGAATTATAAATTTCCTGAGAGAGGATTTATTTAGTCTTTTTTGTCTGGAGCGTCCGGATCAATTTGCTTGTATCATATGATTGCAATTTCAATTTTTCGATAATATTATTATAAAGCTGATCATCCATT
>Ga0209253_10002589_pt1 | contig 16043 bp, 12 predicted proteins | sample FrelakmetBRP12BR_FD_187145 | JGI IMG/M metagenome (GOLD analysis project Ga0209253, IMG submission 187145) | Freshwater lake sediment microbial communities from the University of Notre Dame, USA, for methane emissions studies - BRP12 BR (SPAdes)... | ecosystem: Environmental > Aquatic >...
AGAACCTCTTTTCGGACCTCGTGTACAGCAAGGGTGGGTGGGTGCTCCACACGCTCCGTGGGGTGCTCGGCGATTCCATGTTCTTCCAGTCGCTCCGGAGGTACCGGCAGCAGTATTCCGGCAGCAGCGCAATTACCACAGAGTTCCAGGCATCCGTCGAAGCTGCTGCAGGCACAAACCTTACCTGGTTCTTCAATCAGTGGATTTTCGGCAAGGGGTGGCCGGTGTACGCGTGGACCTTTTCCTGGGTGCCGGACACTCTCTCGGTCAGGATCGTTCAGCAGCAGAGCTCCCTCTGGCCTACGTACAGGATGCCGGTTCAGATCCGCGCGTACCGGCAGGGGAAGGACACGACCTTTGTTGTGTGGGACAGTCTGAGGGTGCAGTCGTTCAAGCTTCCGCTGGCCTTCCAGCCCGACAGTGTCGCATTTGACCCGGACTCCTGGATTTTGAAGCAGATGGGAACGCCGCTGGATGTCGTGGGAGAGCCCGCGGCTGCACCACAGGCCTTCTCCCTCGAACAGAACTACCCGAATCCATTCAATCCCACCACCAGCATCAGATTTTCCGTTCCTCACGCCACAACGCGCCAGGTCGTCTCGGTCCGGGTGTTTGATATTCTGGGGCGGCTTGTGGAGACTCTTGTGAATAAGGAACTCGAGCCGGGTGCGTATCTGGCGACATTCGATGCCTCGGGGAAAGCCAGCGGTGTGTACTACTACCGTTTGCAGGTTAGTGACGCTTCTTCAACGAAGCGGATGGTGCTGCTGAAATGACCGGCGCGGGCGATCCCAGAACACTAACGATCAGGATCGCGGCGGATGAGGTTTCTCTCTCGGAGAAACTTGACCACCTCCCTACTGGCCCGGGCGTTTATCAGCACAAAGACGCAGACGGCAGGGTGCTGTACGTCGGGAAGGCGAAGAACCTCCGGAATCGCGTCCGGCAGTACTTCCAGAAGTCCCGGAACGTTGATCCCCGCATCGACCGCATGCTGGCTCGTGCGACGGATGTCGAGATTATTGTGACGGACTCTGAAGTGGAAGCCCTCATTCTCGAATCCAACCTGATCAAGAAGCTCAAGCCACGCTACAACGTCAACCTTAAGGACGACAAGAGCTACCCATACATCGTGATCACCAACGAGCCGTACCCGCGCGTCTTCATCACCAGGCAGGTACGGCGGGATGGCGCGCGCTACTTCGGGCCGTACACGGACGTCAAAAACGTTCGATCCGCTCTGAAGGCCATCCGCGACATTTTCATGATCCGGAGCTGCAATTTCTTCATTGATGATGAAGCGATCCGGAGGAAGAAGTTCAAAGTCTGCCTGGACTACCACATCAAGAAGTGCGGCGGTCCGTGTGAAGGGTTGGTGTCGCAGGAACACTACAACGCCATGATCGACCAGGCGGCCTCCCTTCTCAGGGGCAAGACAGAGTCGTTGATCGGAGAGATCCGCTCGGAGATGGAATCGCTCGCGAACGCGATGAAGTTCGAAGAAGCGGCGATCCTTCGTGACCGGATCAGGGGGCTTGAGGCGTACAGCGAGCGGCAAAAGGCGGTCGATCTCGACGCAACTGACCGTGATATCATCGCCTTTGCGGCCGAGGGGGATGACGCCTGCGGGGTGATCTTCAAGCTCCGCGATGGCAAGATGGTTGGCCGTCAGCACTACTATATGGGAAATGTGGATCAGAAGCCCGAGGCGGAAATCCTCCAGGCGCTCCTCCAGCAATACTACCTCGAGGCCGACTACATCCCAAAGGAGATTTTTCTTCCTGCGGAACTCGAAGATCCGGAGGCACTCACTCAATGGCTCTCGCAGCGGAGGGGAGACGCCGTCACCCTCGTCTGCCCGACAGAAGGCGAGGAGGCGAAGTTGGTCCGACTCTCTGCCACCAACGCGCGATTCCTGCTGGACGAGTTGAAGCTGCAGAAGATGAAGCGCGCGGATTACATCCCCCACGGGGTGAAGTCGCTACAGAGCGATCTACGCCTGGAGAGACTTCCGAAGAAAATCGAATGCTTCGACATTTCGAACATCCAGGGGACGGACACCGTGGCGTCCATGGTCGTGTTCGTGGACGGCAAGCCGAGAAAGAGTGAATACCGGAAGTACAAGATCCAATCGGTTGCCGGCCCCGATGACTTCGCCAGCATGCGCGAGGTGATACGGCGTCGGTACTCCCGTCTGCTTGAAGAGCAGGGAGAGTTTCCCGACCTGATCATGGTTGATGGGGGGAAGGGGCAGCTTTCCAGTGCGGTTGAGGTGCTCCGGGATCTCGGGCTGACAGTGCAGCAGATTGTCGGGCTCGCGAAACGGCTGGAGGAGGTGTTCAAGCCGGGCCAGAGTGATCCCGAATTGATTCCCAAGGCGTCAACAGGGCTGAAGCTTCTCCAGCAAGTTCGTGATGAGGCGCACCGCTTCGCGATTACGTTTCACCGGTCTCTCCGTGCGAAGCGGACGCTCCAAACCGAGCTGGATTTGATCGAAGGGATCGGCAAGAAGCGGGCGCAGGAGCTGCTAGAGGCATTCGGATCGGTCCAGGGTGTGAAGTTCGCAACCATGGAGCAGATGGCGGAGGTGGTGGGGGAGAAGGTTGCGGCGAAGATCAAGGAGTATTTTTCGGTGGAGGAGTAACATGGTGTACCGCGAGCTTCAGCTCGCGCCTTTTCAACAGCGCGGACTAAAGTCCGCGGTACAGAAGCGGGGCGCGCGACGGATTGAGACCAATACTCAGCCGGGCCGTCACGGCATGGGCCGTGACAATCAGACGAGGTGACTTACACGGCGGGAGAAGGATGGTCCTATGTGCCGTCGCGGTACGGACCCCCGCAAAATGAGTTCGGGGCGGGCGCGACGGCCAGGGAGAATGCTTGAAGTCTGCGGCACAAGGAGGGGGGCTTTCAAAAGACGTGCGTCGTTTGTATCATTCATGCTGACGTATCTAGCCAATGAATCCTCACTGGGAAAGCGCATCATGAGAAACCTGTTGGCAATACCTCTTGTTGTTGTAACGACCTTGATGGGCGTATACGGCGGTGCGGCACAGGACACACGCCGCGACAAGGCAGTTCTTGCGGAGCCGAAGAACGAGTTTTATGATGACATCAAGAAGGAAGCGGACGCTTTCAAGAAGAAGGGTGCCCCGTCGAAAAAGGAGCTCCGGCTCGACTTTGGTGCTGTCAAAGCTCCTGCCTCCCCGGAGGAGTTCACAAAGGCCTGGCACACCAAGCCGATTTCCCAAGGGCTGTCAGGAATGTGCTGGTGCTTCTCCGCCACTTCGTATTTCGAATCAGAGATCTACCGCCAGACAAAACGGGAGATCAAACTCTCGGAGCTATACACGGTCTACTGGGAGTATGTGGAGAAGACCCGCCGGTACGTGCAGGAACGGGGGAATTCGGCCTTCGGTGAAGGCTCAGAGGCCAATGCCGTGCCGAGAATCTGGAAGTCCTACGGCATCGTTCCCGCGGAGGCCTATACGGGTCTGAAACCCGGACAGAAGGTCCACGACCATACCGGCCTTATCCAGGAAATGAAGAACTACCTTTCGACGCTCAAGAGTTCAAACGCGTGGAATGAGGAGGAAGCGGTCGGGACGATCCGATCGATCCTGGACCACTGGTTGGGAGAGCCTCCCACGAAAGTGACGGTTGGCGGCAAAACGATGACACCAAAGGAGTATCTGGCCGGCATCGTGCGGCTGAATTTGGATGATTATGTCGAGATCATGTCGCTGATGGAAAAACCCTATTACCAGCGCGTCGAGCTGGAGGTGGGGGATAACTGGTGGCACAGTAAAGACTACTGTAACGTGCCGCTGGACGACTTCATGGCGATTGTGAAGCGTGCGGTCCGCAGCGGCCATACACTCAGCCTGGGCGGCGACACTTCCGAGCCGGGCTACGAGGGGCACGCCGGCGTCGCGGTGATTCCCACGTTCGACATCCCCTCCGCGTTCATCGACGAAAGTGCACGACAGTTCCGGTTCAGCAACGGGACGACGGGGGACGATCACGGGATTCACCTCATAGGGTATGCGGAGAAAGACGGAAAGGACTGGTACATCATCAAGGATTCCGGGTCCGGATCGCGGAACAACACCCATCCGGGGTACTATTACTATCACGAAGATTTTGTGAAATTGAAGATGCTGGGATTCACCGTGCATAAGGACCTTGTGGAAGATCTCCTGAAGAGGATTCCGCGTTGATTGTGGAACCGGTCGGGAGCGTCACGAACTTTCCCGTACTCATGAACACTACCGGATGAACAGTATGAAGACCTGGGAAACCGTCGAACGCCGGACCATTCTCGACCGGGGGAAATTCCTTGTTGTGGAGAGCCACGCCGTGCGCCTGCCCGACGGAAGGGTCATCGAAGACTGGCCGTGGCTGATTACACCCGATTACGTCAATGTCGTGGCGGTGACCGAGGAGGGGAAGTTCTTGTTCTTCCGGCAGACCAAGTATGCCGTTGAAGGAGTTGTGCTGGCGCCGGTGGGGGGGTACATCGACGGAGTGGAGGAGCCGCTTGCCGCTGCCCGTCGGGAGCTTCTTGAGGAGACGGGACATCAAGCCGCAGCGTGGGTTGATCTCGGCCGGTATGCCGTGGACGGGAACCGCGGTGCCGGGACAGCGCATTTGTTTCTTGCCCTGGGAACGAAGAAGGTCGGGGAGCCGCAGAGCGACGATCTGGAGCACCAGCAGCTCGTCATGCTCAACCGGAGCGAAGTGGAAGCGGCACTTTCCTCGGGAGAGTTCCGGGTGCTGGCATGGGGTGCCATTGTGGCACTTGCACTGCATTGCCTGCGGTGAGCGGTTGGCCGTGAGAGTCCGGGGAATCCGGCTTGCATTCCCAGGGGTGCTTTTGTATATTAGATGACAGAACGGGCGATTAGCTCAGTTGGTTTAGAGCGCACGGTTCACATCCGTGAGGTCATAGGTTCAAGTCCTATATCGCCCACTCACCTTTAATTCCTGCACGGCGAGGCAGGAAAGGGAGATTTGATGACAGATTGCCGATTGCAGTTTTCGAGAAACCTCCGTCCCGTGGTTCGGGCGCGGAGGTTTTTTTATGCCCTCACTTCACGGTCGCACCTCTTCAGCATCAGGAGCCCACTCCATGAGAAAGACCAAAGCGCAGATTATTGACGAAGCAGGCTTCGAGCGGACCATCACGCGCCTGGCGCACGAAATCCTCGAGCGGAACAAGGGGGCTGAAAACATCGTCATCGTCGGCATCCGGACCCGCGGGGAGTTCATTGCCCGCCGCATCGCTTCGGTGATCGAAAGGGTCGAAGGTTGCACGTTGAGCATCGGGTCTCTGGATATCACTCTCTACCGCGACGACCTCCTGGGGAAGCTGGAGCAACCGCAGCTCAAAGGGACGGATATCCTGTTTGACCTGAACGGGAGAGATGTGATCCTCATTGACGATGTGCTGTTCACAGGGAGAACGATACGTGCCGCGCTGGACGAACTGATCGATCTCGGGCGGCCGCGGACCATCCAGCTTGCGGTGCTCGTCGACCGCGGCCACCGACAGCTGCCGATCCGCGCCGACTACGTCGGCAAGAATGTCCCGACCATGGCGGCGGAATCGATCCGCGTACACATGCGTGAGGTGGACGGTGAGGATGCGGTTCTGCTGATGCACCCGGAAATCCCAGAGTAACCCAGACAAAGGAAAACGCCTATGCCGCTCCAGAGCAGACACCTGCTCGGGCTGGATGGAGTAAAACGGGAGGACATCCAGCTTATTCTGGATACCGCCGTCTCCTTCCGTGAAGTTCTCGACCGCCCGATCAAGAAGGTCCCGCCCCTCCAGGGAAAAACCATTGCCAATCTCTTCTTCGAAAACTCCACGCGGACGCGCCTCTCATTTGAACTGGCTGAACGGCGCCTTTCAGCGGATGTTCTGGGCTTTGCCGCGACCGGGAGCAGCGTAACCAAAGGGGAAACGCTGAAGGACACCGCACGCAACATCGAGGCGATGAAGGTGGACATGGTGGTCATGCGCCACTCCGCGGCGGGGGCGCCCCACTACCTCTCCCGGGTGATCGAAGCAAACGTCGTGAACGCCGGTGACGGCGCGCACGAACACCCGACCCAGGCATTGCTCGATATGTACACCATCCGGGAAAAGCTTGGACGACTCGAAGGACTTCATGTCTGCATCGTCGGCGACATCTCCCACAGCCGCGTGGCCCGCTCAAACATCTACGGGCTGCTGACGATGGGAGCAAGGGTCTCCGTGTGCGGACCGGCCACCATGATTCCGCGCGAAATCGAAAAGCTCGGCGTCGGAGTGTTCCACCACATCGATGATGTCCTCCCGCATGTCGACGTGCTGAATGTCCTTCGCATCCAGCTGGAGCGCGATGCGGGCCGGCTGTTCCCGACGATCCGGGAATACCACAATTTCTACGGCATCACCCGCCAGCGGCTGGAAAAGGCCGGGCGGAACATCACGATCATGCATCCGGGGCCGATCAATCGCGACGTTGAGATCTCGGCCGAAGTTGCAGACAGCGAAGATTCCGTCATCCTCCAGCAGGTGCTGAACGGCGTGGCGGTCCGGATGGCTGTCCTGTATCTGCTCTCGACAAAGAACTGAATCCCGGACTCTCGCAGGAACACTCATCATGCAGATCTTGCTCAAAGGCGGAAGGCTCATCGATCCCGTTTCAGGCCGCGACGAGGCTCTGGACATCCATATCGCGGAGGGACGCATCGAGCGAATCGGAAGATCGCTTTCTGTTTCCTCTGCCCAGGTGATTGATGTAAAGGGGAAAATCATTGCTCCCGGATTCCTCGATATGCACGTTCATCTGCGCGAGCCGGGATTCGAGTACAAGGAGACGATATTGACCGGCTGTACTGCGGCGGCGGCGGGAGGATTCACCGGGGTATGCTGCATGCCTAACACGAAGCCGGCCATCGACGACGAGGCGGTGATCCGCACGATCCAGAGTAAAGCCCGCGCTGCGCTCGACGGTCTTGTGGATGTTTATCCTGTTGCGGCGGTCACCGCCGGCCGCAAGGGGGAGCAACTGGCGCCCTTCGCGGAGCTGTCCGGTGCGGGGGCCGTGGCGTTCACCGACGACGGTGATCCCGTCTCCGATGCGGAAATCATGCGCCGTGCGCTCGAATACTCCTCGATGTTCAAGAAGCCGATCATCCAGCACGCGCAGGATATGCCGATGACGAAAGGAGGCGTGATGAACGAAGGATTTACCGCGACCGCCCTTGGTCTTCCCGGCATGCCGGCCGTTGCCGAAGACATCATGATCGCCCGTGACATCCGACTCGCCCAGTTCACCGGCGGTCAGTATCACGTTGCGCATATGAGCACGGCCGCGGGCGTGGACATGGTCCGCCAGGCGAAGGCCAGAGGCATCCGGGTGACCTGTGAAGTGACGCCGCATCATATCGTCCTCACCGACGAAGTGGTCCGGTCCTACAATACGAACACGAAAATGAACCCGCCGCTCCGGACGAAGGAAGATGTCGACGCGCTCAGACAGGGGCTGAAGGACGGAACGGTGGATGCCATCGCGACGGACCATGCACCCCATTCGTTCGACGAAAAGGAAGTGGAATATCAGACGGCACCTTTTGGCATCGTCGGACTTGAAACGGCGATCGGCCTTGTTATCACGGAGCTCTTCCTGAAAAACGTCCTCTCACTTTCTCAGATCGTGGAAAAGTTTGCAGTCAACCCACGGCGCATTCTCCACCTGCCAGATGTCAAAATCGGAGAGGGCGAGATGGCCAACCTGACCATCTTCGATCCGGCCGCCGAGTGGGTTGTCGACCCTCAAGCGTTCAAATCCAAATCAAAGAATACTCCTTTCGGTGGCTACCACCTTACCGGCAGAGCCGTGGGGGTGTTCAACAACGGGCAAGTGTACTGGGCGTAGGAGCTAACGCTGGGGCGTCTGCACCGTAGACGTCGGTCTGCGCTCGCCAGGAGCACGAGCCGATCCTTGCGGTCCAACGAACACAACCGTCCTAAATTCTGGACGGTCGCATAGCTCGCAATACATCCCTCTCACCCCTCCTCGATCCTTGTCTCGAATTCCGCCTCAATTCTCGTGATTTCTGCCGGTCTCCCTGTGGCACAACCTTTGAGAATACTGTAAGCAGAATCATCTCACGGGTTGGGGAGGCGAGAAATGAAAAACTTCTTCTGGGTCCTAGCTGTTGTGTCCCTCGTACTGACGGGCTGCGATCACAACTTCTTTTCGCCGGACTATCTCCCCCCGGCTCCGCCGACAGGGGTCCGGACATTGACCGGCGACAATTTCATCGAGATCTTCTGGAAAGCAAATCTTGAATATGATGTGGCCGGGTATAACGTCTTTGCCAGCTCGACCTATGAGGGCAGGTATCAGCTGATCGGCTCTTCGCGCGAACCATACTTCAGGGACCTCGGGGCGATAAACGGCAATACCTACTACTATGCAGTCACAGCCTTTGACTACGACGGGAATGAAAGCGCCTTCAGCAAGGAGATGGCGTACGACATTCCGCGTCCTGAGGGATATAATGTGATCCTAACGGACTACCGATCTGTCCCAGCCAGCGCAGGGTATGATTTTTCGGACTATGCTGTCGTCCCTTACAACCACCAGAACACCGATATCTACTACGAATACTACGCCGGCAACTATTATATGAACGTCCGAACCGATTCGGACATCCAGGACGTTGGGCGGACGGAATCGCTGTTGGAGATCGGCGAGGCTCCATCGGAGGGCTGGTCGCCGACGCATGATGTCCTGCTGGTGCCCGGCCATACCTACGTGGTCTGGACGTGGGATGACCACTATGCGAAATTCAGAGTCGTGTCAATGTCGCCGGGCCGGCTCGTGTTTGACTGGGCCTATCAGCTCCAGCCTTCGAATCCGCTGCTGAAGCGGGGAAGCGCGCAGCGGAGTCCGGCTTCCAAATCACCGGGGATCCACGAAGAAGCACGACCCTTGTCCATGAACTGAAGAGGAGATACGTGCTGAGGGACAAGGGGACCGCAGTGGAGAAGGAGGTACTGCCAAATGGACTTGATGGTGGCCGTTCGGTGGTACCCCTCTCCATATGCGGTCTTCTGTTTTCTTCACTTCTACAGTTTCGGAGGCCGTATGCCGACCAGAGGGTTCTTCGCCGAAGCCATGATGCTCCTTCCCGCGGTCTTCCTCCTGGCCAGTGCGGATGCTCCTGCGCAGACGCGCAGAGACATCGGCTCCACCCGTTCGTCAGGAACGCGCGAAGCGTCTCCACCGGCCTCTTCACCGCGGGATGATGGACGGAACGCCAAACCTGCTGCGCCATCGCCTGCGCCTTCGCCGCCTTTGGTGTCCGTCCCGGCCCCCGTCCTGATCCCCGGCCAGACGGGAGGTGTCACGGTTGACGCCCCGATCCCTCCGATGATTCCCGTAGTTGCGCCCTCTCCAGGTCTCTCAGACCACGTTCCATCGCCAATCAGGGAGGTGGAGCTCAGCGACCGGTACAAGTTTCCTGATTACGCGGGATATGATTTTTCGGAAGAGGAGGTCGTTCCTTTTTCTGCCGGAAGTGTGGATATGTACTTCGAATTCGTGGAGGGCCAGTTTCGTATGTATGTCTCTTCTGACACCGATATTCAGGACCTCGGCCCTGCGACATCGGTGCGGGAGAACCTTCGCGGTAGCGAGGAAGGCTGGTCTGTGACGCACAGTGCCGCTCTGCAGGCTGGTCATCAGTACATCGTATGGCAATGGGACGGCACCCGCAGCAGGTTTTTCGTCAAAGACGTATGGTCCGGTGGGGTTTTGCTTGACTGGATGCCCCTGCCAGCTTCTTCCCGTTTTGCGCGGGGCGGGCCGGTTTTCCCCAAATAGTAATGTTTGATTTTCAACGATTTGGCATGTAGCTTTAACCTATGAGTCGGCTCACTGCCATACTTCTTCTCTCGAGTCTCCTTTCGATGCAATGGGCGGAGTCTGCCGCCCAAACCAAGCGGACGGTGGCTCCCGTCCGTTCCGTGCCACCGCAGGGCCAGATGGCGCTCCCGGCACAGCAGGAGAACCAGTCGCGTGGCATTCCAGCCGACCGTTCTGCCCTCCGGAAGAGCGCCGACGTGCGTGAGGAATGCCGCCGCATTTTCTCAACTGTGCAGGAGGGGCTTGCTGCCGGAACCGTGGGCGTGTTTTCGCAGCACATTGGTCAGCAGGTCTTCATGAATCTCCGTGGTGGGGAAAGCGGTTACTACAGTGCCAACCAAGCGTACTACGTTCTGGAGAACTATCTCAAGACAAGGAAGCTCGCAAACCTGAACTTCAGCACCATCGGCGAATCCGGGGAAAACCCTTACGCGACGGGGAGTGCCGGATTCAGTTTCCGGGGAACAAGGGAGTTCGCTCAGGTCTATGTCTCTCTTGCGCGCTCCGGGGACCGGTGGATCATCACACAGATCAATATTTACTGAACCGCGCATGAATGAACCCATGCGGCGGGTCCTGGAGTTTCTGAAAGGGAAGGGACGGTCCTGGGCGATCAGGAGCGTCCTCTTTTTTGCCGCCCTTATTCTGCTCTGCCGGGGGGTGGAGGAAATCTATCTCCGGTACGCGGATGAGAACTGGGATTCCCTCGTGCAGGACCGCTCAGCGGAGTATCTTTCCGTCGCGGCAAAGGAGTTCTCGGGCATCCAGCGCCTGGCACGGCGGGTTGCCGTAGAGGTCGGTGGCAACCCGGCCGTCCAATCCTATCTCTCCGGTCGCACGCAAGACCGCTTTGCCCTCTTCGAGCAGATTTCCAGGGTCAGCCGCGAGCAAGATGTCGGTATCGAGGTGTATGACCGCTCCGCGAACCTGGTTGCATGGGAGGGCCGGAGCGGACCTCCATTGAGGGCGGAGGTGCGGGTCGCGCTGGACGGGCGGATGACATCGAACGTCGTGCGTACACAGAGTTCGTCGCAGCTCTTCATCGTCACGCCAGTGCGGTACGACGGCATGATCAGCGGGGTGGTGCTCCTCCGGAGAACAATCGAGGTCACCTATCCGTTCAGCAACCGATTCATCAACGCGGAGGGACTCGGCGATCAGCTGGGAAAACAACTCGGCGTGAATGTGGAGTTCAACTTCGCCGAGAATGCGGAACCGCGCAGGGACGGGCGGTACGCCTCTGCTGTCCTGTTCGGCATCGACAGCAGCAAGGTGGGAGTAGTGAGCATCATGCGGCCGGGAAGGACCGCGCATCTCGAAGACGTGACCGGCGGCTTTCGGGCTTTCCAGGCGGGCCTCATCGTTGCTCTTATGGCTCTTCTTGCCCTTTCGGCGTGGCGGTTCATCGAGGGGTTCCCGTCAGCGATCGTCAGGATCATCGCGATCACGGTCCTCGTCTGGCTCGTCCGCTTCGCCCTCCTGCGGTTGGATATCCCCTCCTCGTTACCCGTTGGCGTACTCTTCGAGCCATCCGGGTTCGCATCAAAATTCGGTGGCGGTCTGGCGAAGTCCATCGGAGAGCTGACGGTCACGGTGATTGCTCTCGCGGTGACCACCGCGTACCTCGTCCGGACGCTGGTTTCCGTCCACGAGGCCAATGCGCACCTCTGGCGCCCACCGGCCAAGATCATCCGCCTGCTGGTTGCGGTCGTGGTAACCATCCTGTTCTTCTGGACGCTGCGGGGCTACGGTGCCGCGGTCCGGAGCGCGGTCTTCGACTCGTCTCTTGAATACGGCGATCCGCGGGTGATCTTTCCCACGGTCGGGCTTGCTGTGATGATGTTCAATCTGATGGTGCTCGGTGCCTGCCTGATCTCCGTCGCTGCCGTAAGCACATTGCTGCTTGTTTCCTGGTTTGCACCGGCGGAGGACGAACGAGGCCACGGCAACGATGCGTGGATTCTTCTCGCGGGCTTGTTCGTGGTCGCGGCAATCCTTTTCGATGTCGTCCAGGAAAGCCCATTAATGTCAACGATCTATCGTCTGGGTTTTGGTGCCGGGATTCTTGTCTTCACCGGGTACGTCATCCGGCGCATGAGGCGTGGGATCCCGGCGCTGGCGCGCGTGAACCTGGTGCTTGCTCTGGGGTTTTCCGCTCTTCTCCTTTACCCCTTGCTGGAAGAGAACACCCGCGAACACGATAGGCGGAGGATCGAAACGCTTGCACAGGACGTCCTCCGCCCGGTCGACAGCTGGTTCTCGCTGGTGGTTCAGGACGCTCTCCGGAGTTTTACGTCCGGGGAATCCGTGTCGGTCCTGAGCGGCGGTGACTCTACGGAGATTCAGCGGCTTGCGCTCACTCGCTGGGCTGGAAGTTGGGCCTGCCGTGAGGGGTATACGTCGATCTTCACCCTGTTTGATCCGCATGGGAACACGCTGAGCCGCTTCGCCATCGGAGGGCAGGTTGGCCAGGCTGGGGAGGTGGATACAGCGCTCTTTCATGACAATGTCATGGAGGTCACCGAACGGGACATCGGCCGTGGAGTCAATGCACTCAAAGTGTACGCCGGCGTTACCGATATCCGGTCGGGGGACGGAACGGTGCTGGGGATTGGACGCGTGACCCTTGCAGCCGGACAGCAGACGCTCTTTCGGGGCGAAACACCGGAGATCATGCGTGGATCGACCAAAGCGAACCTGCAGTCATTCTATCGGCCGGTGGAAGTGTCGGAGTTCAGGGACGGGAGACTCCTGCCTTCAGAGACCGGCATTTTTCCGATCGGGTATTCCCTTCCCGGTCGTGTCGCGCATGCCCTGCGTGCACCTGTTCAGGGTCACATCTGGTCGGACGAAACCCTGGAGGGCGGGAGTTATGAGACCCTCTTCATCAAGCGGGAGGGAGGCGGGAGCGAGACGATCGGTCTCAGTCTCCGCAAACCCGGTCTGGCGGATTATCTCACGGGGATTGTCAAGGTTCTCATTCACTATGCACTGCTGGCAGTCGCGGTTTTCGCGGCCTTTCTTGCCCTGGATTTGGTGAGGGCGCGCCGCTACCTGCTAACGTTCAGAGGGCGGCTGTTGCTCGCGCTGATTGTGACGGCGGTGATCCCGCTGGCGCTTCTGTCATTCTATCTCCAGTTTGACGCACGGGAGAGGCTGCTCGAGGAGTCGTCACGGGCGCTGGACGAGCAGACGGGAGAGGTTGCCGCTTATGTCTCCAATGGTGGAAACGGGCAGGCTCTGGCGGCGGCGGATGTCGCCGCGGACGTGAACACCGATTTCAACCTTTACGAAGACAGCCTCCTTACATCCACGAGCAGGCCCGAATTGTATGACGCCGGTATCCTGGACCGGCGGATGAGCGGCAGCGCCTATGCCTCAGTGATCGTTCGGGGGAACCGGTTCCATCTGGAGACAGAGAGCATCGGGAAGCTTCAGTATGCCGTCGGCTACAGGCCGCTGATCGACAGCAGCGGCGCGATAACGAGCGTGATCTCCGTGCCGGCTCTGTTCCGCCAGTATCGGCTTGAAGAGGAGACTGCGAGGCGCAACGCGTTCGTGTTCGGCGTGTATGCTCTGGTTCTTGTCGCGCTTCTCGGCATCGCCACGACGCTGGCCAACCGGATCGCGGCGCCGCTCCAGCAACTGAAGGAGGCCACCACGCGGGTGGCGCAAGGGGATCTCGATGTTTCCGTCCATGTTCCGGGGGCGGACGGGGAGTTGAAGGAGCTTATCAACTCATTTGGTGCCATGACGCGCGATTTGAAACGGAGCCGCGAGGAGCTCGTCAGGGTTGAGCGCGAGCTCGCCTGGAAGGAGATGGCGAAACAGGTCGCGCACGAGATCAAGAACCCGCTCACGCCAATGAAGCTTTCTATCCAGCACCTTCGCCAAACCTACCGTGACAAGGCCCATGACTTCGACCAGATCCTCGACAACGTCACCCGGACGGTGATCGACCAGATTGACACGTTGGGCAGAATCGCATCGGAATTTTCGCACTTCGCCCGGATGCCCAAGCGCCAACTCGAGGAGTACGACGTCAATGCGGTCCTGCGGGAGTCCGTGCATCTCTTTTCACAGGATTCGGGTGTCCGGTTCGAGGTCACAGCCGACGCATCGGTCCCGCCGGTCACCGCCGACCGTGAGGAGCTGCGCCGCGCATTCATCAATATCATCCGGAACGGCATCCAGGCGATGGACGGCCGCGGGAAGATCGTCATCACGACGGCGCGGGTTCAGGGCGGGGTCCGGATCAGTATTCGTGATTTTGGGAGAGGGGTCCCGGAAGAGATGAAAGAGAAGCTCTTCCAACCGAACTTCTCAACCAAGACCGACGGCATGGGCATGGGTCTTGCAATCGTCAAGAAAACGATCGATGACCTGGGGGGATCGGTAACGATCGGCCGCGCCCCGCGAAAGGGGACAGTGGTTACGATCGAGTTGCCGACAGCGTAATGTCGGGAACCCATCTGGTTCACTTGCCAGGGCATCAGGGCGGGAAAGCAGAACAACACATGGACAGGAACACAACGGTTATTGAACCAGGAATCCTGAACCGGCACCCGCACGTCCTGTCCGCATTCAGCACCCGCAAAGGCGGCATCAGCCCGGAGCCGTACGGGATGAATCTCTCGTTCCGTGTCGGTGATGCGGAGGAGAACGTCCGTAAGAATCGTGAGATCTTTCTCGACGGACTCGGTATTGGTCTTCATGAGCTTGCCCTCCCCGGTCAGGTGCACGGCGCAGCCATCGCGTGCGCGAAACAACCGGGAAGCTATCCCGAGACGGACGGGCTGATCACGAATGTACCCCGGGTGTTTCTCTGCATCATGGTGGCCGATTGCGTGCCAGTCCTTCTCGTGGATCCTGTGGCGCGGGCGGTATCGGCGGTTCATGCCGGATGGCGGGGGACAGTCAAGGGCATTACCGCCGATGCCGTCGCCCGTTTGCAGAAGGAGTGCTACGCCGTGCCGGGCCGCATCGTGGCCTATATCGGTCCGTCGGCTGGTGTTTGTTGCTACCAAGTGGGGGAGGATCTTGCAGCGCGCTTCGATGGGCACTTTGTCCGTCGGGATGACCATGGGACATCCGTCGACCTGAAAACGGCGAACCGGCATCAGTTGCTTGATGCCGGCATCCTGCCTGAGAACATCGAAGTCTCCACCCACTGTACAATCTCCGAATCCACTCTTTTCCACTCCTACCGCAGAGACAGGGATCGCTCGGGTCGAATGATGGCGATCATTGGCCTCCTATCATAAACTCGCCGTTTTTGCGGCGGTTTCGAGGGCAAGCGATGCGTTGATTTTCAGGCCGATTTTGGTTAAACTTAACTTTCTTACGGCGACAACAAATTCCCGGGGGATGTATGTGTGGTATCGTCGGTTATATCGGTCCGCGGAACTGCGTTCCGATCATTCTCGAGGGGCTTCGGCGCCTGGAGTACAGAGGATACGACTCTGCAGGGATCGCTCTGATAAAGAACGGCGAATTCTTCATTCAGAAGAACGCCGGAAAGGTTGCTGACCTGGCGGCCAGGCTCGGCTCCGCAAACGGGAGTCTGACCGGCCAGCTGGGGATGGGGCATACGCGCTGGGCCACGCACGGCGAGCCCAATGACGTAAACGCCCATCCTCATTTTGATTCGCAGAAGCAGATCGCCATCGTCCACAACGGGATTGTGGAAAACTACATTGCGATCAAGACCAAACTGACGCGGGAAGGACACGCATTCCTGAGCGCCACCGACACCGAGGTCCTGGCGCACCTTATCGAGGAGATGTACAAGAAGACGCACGAGCTGACCTCGGCGGTCCGGCTGGCTCTTTCCGAAGTGGAAGGGACCTACGGACTCGTGGTTATCTCGTCACTTGAACCGGACAAGATTGTCGTTGCGCGCAAAGGAAGTCCGTTGATCATCGGAGTTGGAGAGGGGGAGAATTTCGTCGCGTCGGATGCCTCTGCCATCATTGAATACACACGGCAAATTGTCTATCTGGAAGACGGTGAAATTGCGGAAATCACCCGTGACAAAGTCCGCACGATGACCATCGACGATGTCGCGGTGGAGAAGATGGTCCATGAAGTCACGCTCGAGCTGTCGCAGATCGA
>Ga0209253_10002590_pt1 | contig 16031 bp, 14 predicted proteins | sample FrelakmetBRP12BR_FD_187145 | JGI IMG/M metagenome (GOLD analysis project Ga0209253, IMG submission 187145) | Freshwater lake sediment microbial communities from the University of Notre Dame, USA, for methane emissions studies - BRP12 BR (SPAdes)... | ecosystem: Environmental > Aquatic >...
TGGTTTGAAACAGTATGGACGCGCTACCGTAATGGAGAGATATATAACGAAGCGTGATGATGTTGGTTTAATTCTTCCCGGCTCATATCTGGCCGAATAATTATTTTCATCAACTCATTTTCTATTAATCCCTTGTATTTTATATAAATTTATGCGATAATACCAAATGCCATATGGCAATGCCACATGTATTTAAGAAAAAACTGGGATTAGGTTAGTCAACCTATCTGTCAAGTGACGAGATAAATTTGATGATAGGCAGGAAAGTATCGTGCAATGGACATTCTGAAAACATCGACAAAACCATCTTCTCGAAAATCCATAGGATCAGTTCAACGAGCTCTGGATATTCTAAACTTGTTTGATAAAGGGCACACAGAGCTTGGTAATGCGGAAATTGCGAAGCTAATGGATTTGCCTACCGGAACTGTAGCCGGTTTGATATACACGCTTAGAATCAATCATTATCTAGACCAGAACCCAGTCAACCGTAAGTACAGATTAGGATTAAAGCTAGCCGAAAGAGCAGCTGTTCTTCTAGACCAGCTCGATCTCCGTAAAGTTGCTGCTCCTTTCCTCGAAGAAGTAAGAGACTGGTGTGGTGAGAGTGTGAACCTCGCCATCCGGGATAATAACGAGGTGGTCTATATTGAGCGAATGTTTGGTGACCATTCCCTGGGTATCCGCTCGGAATTAGGACGGCGTGGACCACTACATAGCACTGCACTCGGAAAAGCGATGGTGTCTTTCCTGCCAGAATCTGAACGACAAAAATTTGTCCTCTCTTACGATTTTTATCCAGTTACTCCTAATACAATTACCGATAGGGAAATTTTTATTAAGGAACTCGAAGATATTAATCAACGCGGGTACTCGATCGATGAGCAGGAGAATGAGTTGTGGGGACGATGTGTAGGTGCCCCAATTTTAAACCGGTTTGGCTATCCAATTGCAGCCATCAGTATTTCAGTCCCAATTCAGCGTTTTCCTAAAGAAGATATCCAGAAGTATGGAAGGAAATTAATAGATATTGCAGACTCCATTTCTCAAAAAATGGGCCATCTTAATGAAAATCATAGTTAAACGATATGGTAATTATCCGCTTTTAGAATCTGACAATGACATATAAACCCTTAGGAGGTGAAATTAAAAAGATCAAATCGATTCAAGGTTCCATAGATCCACTCAAATCTGAGAAAAATTAGCGACAATTCAAGAGGAGAATGAAATGAAAAAAAGTATGTTTTTGTTACTAGTGATTATTATGATTGCATCCCTCGCACTTAGCGCTTGTGCGAGTCCCACAACAGCTCCAACAGTTGCGGTTACAGAAGCTCCCGTTGTCACTGAGGCTCCCGTTGTCACTGAAGCCCCCGTTGTCACCGAAGCCCCCGTTGTCACCGAAGCCCCCGTCGCAACCGTAGCTGCTCCAATAAAAATCGGAACATCACTTCCTTTAACTGGTGAGTTCTCGATCACCGGTACCAAACACCGCGATGGTTACCAGCTTTGTGTTGACCTAATCAACGAAGCGGGTGGCCTTTTAGGGCGGCCAGTAGAATTGATCGTCAGTGACAACCAATCTGATGTGGACACAACACTTGCCCAACATGAACGTTTCATTAATGTGGATAAAGTTGATCTCATTTTTGGGACCTTCTCAAGCAAACTGACCTTCCCTGCTTCTGCAATCACTGAACAGGCAAACGTTTTACTCCCGATCCCCTCAGCAGCTGCTCTGCGTGTTTACGAACGTGGATTTAATTATTTGGTCTACTTCCAGCCAAACGCTGCGGAATACATCGGTGCTTCCCCTGTAATGATGATCAAAGATTTGATCCCTGCCGATGAGCAACCCAAGACCATTGCCCTTGCTTGGGCAGATGATTTCTACGCCAATGCATTGATCGCTGGTTTGCGTGGCGATGATGTCACCTTCCAGAACAACGATGGTACGGATAAGACAATCAGCCTTGCCCCGGGTGAACTATCTAAGTTAAATGCAGAGGTTGTCTTTGAAGAACAATGGCCGGAAGGTTATTCTGATTGGACAACACTTGCCTCAAAACTAAAAGCTGCGAACGCTGACTACCTCTTTACCCCAGTCACTTCGGCAGATGAAGCCATCAACCTGATTCGCGCCTTACAGCAGGTTGACTACAATCCAAAAGGTATTTTCATGAGCCAGGGCGGACAGAAGGAATTTGCTGAAGCCCTTGGAACTGCAGCAAATGGTGTCACGATTCAGGCTTCTTGGCATCCACTTGCGAACTTCACTGGTTTATTGAATGGGAAAGAATTTACCAACCAAATGTTCCTTGATGCCTTTCAGGCAAAATATGGTGCTGAAGGTGGAGAAGATGAAGCCATCCCCTTCGCTCTATGCCAGGGAATCGAACAGGCAGTTCGTGCTACCGGATCAACCGACAACACGGTTCTCCGTGATTGGCTTGCTGCCCGCACTGCTGATGATCCTGTAAAAACCATTCTTGGAGATTTTTATTGGGACGAACGTGGGCTCCCGATTAATAAATCATTCATTATGACCCAATGGCAGGATGGAAATCTCGAGTTTGTTTACCCGACTGATGCTTTCCCGGGTGTAGAACCCCTTGTTTATCCAAAGCCTGAATGGTAAATAGTTTCTAGCTCTCAACCGTGTCTGGTGGAAACACCAGACACGGACGTTTTGAAGAGTCAAATTTAGGTCAGGATATTTTTACCAGACACGGCGATTAAAATGGCATTATTAGAAATAAAAGGACTTAATAAGCATTTTGGCGGTATCCAGGCAGTTAGTGATTGTACATTCTCTGTAGATGAAGGAAGTATCACAAGCCTGATCGGTCCAAATGGTGCTGGTAAAACAACAGTATTCAATCTGGTTACAGGGTTGTTGACTGCTGATTCTGGGGAAGTCATATTCCAGGGGAAAAAGATTACGGGTTTGCAACCGCACGATATTACCCGCAGAGGGATCAGTCGCACTTTTCAAATAACGCGTGATCTGCAGGAAATGACGGTATTGGAAAACATGGTCATCCAATCCCAGGTGAAGGGATTCTTTGATATGTTTGGTTCAAGCATGTTAAAGCATGAGGCCGAACACGCGATGGAATTGCTTTCATTTGTTGGAATTTCTCACCTCGCACAAGAAAAAGCCAAGAATTTGTCTTACGGTCAAAAAAAATTAATGGAGTTCGCATCCATACTGATGTCTGAACCAAAATTAATTATGCTTGATGAACCCGCAGGTGGAGTAAACCCCACCTTGCTTGAAAGTATTATCGACCGGATTCTGGAATTAAATAAAAAAGGAATTACTTTCTTAATTGTTGAACACAATATGGACTTGGTAATGAAAATCAGCGATCCTGTCATCTGCATGGCATATGGAACTGTCCTGGCACAAGGGTGTCCTAAAGACATTCAAAATAACAACCAAGTGATGGAAGCCTATTTAGGTGAATGAGATATGGGTACTCTCATAATAGACAATGTCGTCGCTGGTTACGGAAGCGGTCCTAATATTCTTAAAGGGTTGTCCCTTACTGTTGAATCCTGCCAAGCATACTGTATTATCGGACCCAATGGGGCTGGAAAATCAACTTTGATCAAGGTCATCGCTGGATTGCTCAAACCCCGTGAAGGAAAAATCACTTTCAAGGGAGAGGTAATAAGCGGATTGCGGGCAGATCAGGTTTTACAACGAGGGTTATCTTACGTTCCTTCTGATCGCAGTTTATTCCCTGACATGACCGTGAAAGAAAATCTCCGGATGGGCGGATATATTTTGAGAGACGGTCGGTTGGTCAATCGAAGAATTGATGAATTATTTACCATGTTTCCAATTCTTAAAGAAAAAAGTTCTCAAATGGCAAGAACACTTTCAGGCGGCCAGCAGCAATTAGCATCGATCGCCCGGGCACTTGTGCTCAAACCAGAAATGATTATGCTTGACGAGCCCTCATTAGGATTATCCCCCAAGGTGGCTCAACAAATCTTTTCAACAATTACCGACCTACGCAAAAACGGGATGACGATTCTACTTGTTGAACAAAACGCCCGAAAAGGCCTCCAAAATGCTGATGTGGGTGTTGTATTGGACCTCGGAACAAATAGTTTTGAGAGGCCCGCTTCGGAAGTTCTAAGTGATCCGCGTATTCAAGAGCTTTACCTCGGCAAACGCCGTGAACCACTGGCTACGGAAGACCAAGAATGATACAGGTTTTCCAGATAGTCATTCTAGGTTTGGCTTTGGGAGGGGTTTATGCCCTTATGTCATCGGGAATGACCCTGATCTTTGGAGTGATGCGCATTGTGAACCTCGCCCACTCTGCATTTATTGTTATGGCAGCCTATCTGGCTTTTTGGTTATTTAAAGCCATTAACCTTGATCCGACCCTTTCTATGGCGATCACGATGCCGGTTATGTTCTTGATCGGAATGGCATATTACCGGATCCTTTTTGCCTCACGTGCAGATAATCCCCGATTCGTCGATATCACTGTGTTAATCACTTTTGCAACGGGTTTGATTATTGAAGGTGGTCTGGCTTTTATATTTACTGGAATATATAGAACAACAACCCCGGAGTATGCCAAAACCTCATATACCTTTGGACCATTTTTTATTCCTCAAAGTCAGTTGTACGCCTTAATAATCAGCATTGTTTTGATTGTAGGATTATGGTTGTTTCTACGTTACACCCGGATTGGAAATGCAATCCGAGCAACCATGCAAAACCGGAACGCTGCGCAGGTTGTTGGAGTGAATGTCAGATGGATCTCGACCCTGTCCTTTGGGATTGGTTTGGCTATGGCAGGCGCTGCTGGTTCATTGCTTAGTTTTGTGTTTACTTTCTACCCGGCGAAACATGTAGCTTGGATCGGTATGATCCTGTGCCTGGTAGTTCTGGGTGGTATGGGCAGCCTGGTGGGTGCGCTGGTCAGTTCGTTCCTGCTTGCCACTGCCGCATCGTTTGTTAGTTTTTACTTGGGGGCGACCTGGGCTCCGATCACTTTTTACCTGGCGCTTTTCTTGATCCTCTTGTTCAGGCCACAAGGCCTATTCGGAAAAAAGGTGGAGGGTTAAATGTCAGATATTTCACCTGTAAATTCGAATGAACATGGGGCTATGATAAAAACAGAGAAGAACAGTCCTTTAAAACCATTTATTATCCCAGTATTGATTTCTATGCTTTTTGTGGTTTGGAAATATGTATTAAGTGCAAACGGGATTCTCAAATCACCGCCTTGGATGGAACAATGGGGAGAGGCCATGTTGATTTTAGGACTTGGCTTATGGTTCTTGTTCCTGCTCACACCTTATATCACCCGTTTTTCAAAAGTTAATAAGTGGGTAAAAGGAGGGCTGCCTTTACTGATCCTGGCAGTATTTCTTGTAATCCCTTTAATTCAAATTAAAACCGGAACGCTAAACTACTGGTTATACATGCTGACGATTTGTTTCATGTATATCATTTGGTCGAGTAGTTGGAATATCATCGGTGGATACGCCGGATACATTTCGCTTGGTCATACTGTCTTTATTGCCATCGGGGCTTATTTTGCGGGTATGATCTTTGTATTCTGGAGGATATCTCCATTTATTACAGCACCTGTCGCGGGTATTGTTGCCATGGTCAGTGGGCTCCTCTTTGGATTGATTGCCCTCCGCACACGGGGGAGCACCTTTATTATTTCGACGATTGCATTAGTGCTATTGGTCGCAGAAATATTGGATAATTGGAAGCTTACCGGTGGGGTAAATGGATTAGCTATGCCGATGATCTCCCTAGAAGGGGAGATAGCGAAGATCCCATTTTATTATTACATGTTGGTGATCATGGTGCTGTGTGTGTTGATGACTTACTTTATCCAGCACTCAAAATTTGGGTTGGGATTGCGCGCAATTTCACAGGACGAAATAAAGGCGGAGGTGGCTGGAATTCCAACCCGGCAATACAAGATCCTGGCATTTGGCTTAAGCGGAATGTTCATAGGAATGTCAGGAGCAATTTATGGATATTCACTCACTTACCTGCGTCCATCAATTTTCCTGACGGTCGCCATAGGAACCGGAATTGTCCTCAATACAATATTAGGCGGTAAAGGCACAGTGAGTGGTCCTGTTATTGGGGCAGCGATCATGTTGGCAGTGAATGAGTTTGTAGTTTCAAAACTAGGTGCCACAGAATTAAATATTGTGGTCACTGGATTGATCCTCATGCTTGTTTTGTTATTCTTCCCAGAGGGGATCGTTGGGTCATTACGGAATAAGGGTACCCTACCAACTTTCCTGGATTGGGATTAAGCGTTCTAGCAGCCTAATCCAGATAAATATAATGCGAGAAATAATGGATATGAAAATTAATGTAGCAATCATAACTGGCTCCGGCCGAGGAATTGGACGTGGGATTGCGATACAACTGGCTCGAAAAGGGTGGAAAATTGTCATCAATGATATTGGCAATCCCGAACCTGCGGCTGAAACGCTTGACCTAGTTCGGAAAGAAGGTTCTGATGGTTTAATCATTTTGGCAGATATCACGATGGCAGCTGATAGACAGAGGATCGTGGATGAAACGATCATCGAATATGGCCATATCGATTTATTGGTTAACAATGCCGGTATCGGACCGCGTATGCGCATGGATATGCTCGAGATTGGTGAAGAAAGCATGAATGAAGTGTTAGCAGTAAACACAGTAGGCCCTTATTTTCTCACTCAACTTGTTTCGAAAAAGATGATCGACTTGATTTCGCAAAAGAGAATCGAATCAGGAATAATTGTGAATATTGGATCGATAAGTGCCTATACGAGTAGCACAAGTCGGGCGGAGTATTGCATATCAAAAGCGGCAATGGCGATGAATACTCTCCTGTTTGCAGATCGTCTTGCACGTGAAGGCATCAATGTCTATGAGATCCGACCTGGAATCATTAAAACACCTTTAACTGAAATTGTTAAAGATAAATATGACAAACTGATCGCTGAAGGGATCCTTCCGATCAAACGCTGGGGATTGCCCGAAGATATCGGCAAAGCTATTGTAGCGATTGCAGAGGGCTATCTTCCATATTCAACTGGACAAATTATCGACGTGGATGGCGGGTTCCACATTCACCGTTTGTAGAGGAAAAATGAAAAAGATTATCACCTTTGGTGAAATCATGCTGCGGTTATCTCCACCAAACCAATTGAGATTTGGCCAGGCAAGATCTTTTGATGCGACTTATGGCGGGGGCGAATCGAATGTTGCAGTCTCGCTGGTTAACTATGGCTTGGAAACCGAATACGTTACCCGTTTGCCGGATAACGACATTGGAGAGTCCTGCCTGCAGTATTTACGTCAATATGGCGTTGGCACCCGTTTTATTCAACGGGGTGGTAACCGCATGGGGATCTATTTTCTTGAAAATGGGGCAGTTATGCGAGGCAGCCAGGTCATTTATGACCGAGCAGATTCTTCCTTTGCGACAATTTCGCCAAATTCATTCGATTGGAATTTAATTTTCAAAGACGCATGTTGGTTCCATTGGACCGGAATCGCACCTGCAGTTTCAGCGAATGCGGCAGCAGCGTGTCTTGAAGCAGTAAAGACAGCCAGCACAATGGGTATCACCATTTCGTGTGATTTGAATTATCGGGCGAAACTCTGGAAATGGGGAAAAACAGCAAATGAAGTGATGGACCAGTTGGTATCTTACGTTGATATCGCAATCGGAAACGAAGAAGATGCCGAAAAAGTATTTGGTATCCAAGCACCAGAAACAGATGTCACCCACGGAAGGGTTACCGCTGATAAGTATCTATTTGTTTGTGAGGCTTTAGCGAGTAAGTATGAAAAGCTAAAAACGATCGCGATCACATTGAGGAGCTCAGTCTCAGCATCACACAATACCTGGAGTGCGGTTCTATGGGACTCTGGAAAGACGTATGTTGGACCAATTTACGATATTACCCATATTGTGGACCGAGTAGGCAGTGGGGATAGCTTCATGGGAGGTTTGATCTACGGCTTATTAATGTATCCCTCAGATCCGCAAAAAACTTTAGACTTTGCGATTGCTGCTTCCGCCCTTAAGCATACAATATTTGGTGACTTTAACCTGGTTTCTATTGGTGATGTGGAAAAATTAATGAAAGGTGACGGATCAGGCCGAGTCAGTCGCTAGTTACGGCCAATCAAGGAAAACCACATATGGAAAAATTGTACCCTCATCTCGCGCCCATGAAAACGGCCGAGAAATTCAAGGACCATATTAATTCAATCAAAGTACAACTTCCTTTTGATTCAGACATATTACCAGCTCCTGATGGGCCACTTGCAGAACCCTACGTCTTAAAGGACGGAAAGTTAATCGGGAATCGTTTCTGCATACTGCCTATGGAAGGTTGGGATGGAACCACGGATGGACGACCGACTGAATTGGTTTTTCGCAGATGGAAAAATTTCGGTTTAAGTGGCGCAAAATTGATTTGGGGCGGCGAAGCTACCGCCGTCAGACCAGATGGACGGGCAAACCCAAAACAACTAATGATCCTTGACCAAACCATGCATGACCTGGAGCAGCTACGACAGGCATTGGTTGATGAACACCAGAGACATTTTGGACAGATTAATGATCTGCTTGTCGGTTTGCAGCTTACGCATTCGGGTCGCTTCTGCAAGCCGAATGAAAACGCACAACTTGAGCCCAAAATTCTTTATCACCACCCTGTTCTTGATAAGCTTTTCAATATCGCACCAGACTATCCTGTTATGACGGATGCAGAAATTGATGATCTTATCGGGTATTTTATTCGTGCTGCTAAGCGTGCTCAAACCATTGGATTTGAGTTCGTAGATGTAAAACATTGTCACGGGTATCTTGGTCATGAATTTCTTAGTGCTGTCACTCGACCTGGGAATTATGGTGGTAGTTTTGAGAACCGGACCCGGTTTTTGCGTGAAATAGTAAAAGGAATCCAAAATGAATGCCCCGGCTTGAGGATTGGGGTCAGAATAAGCAGTTTTGATATGCCTCCATTCCGGCCAGATGAAGAAAATGTCGGTCATATGGTGGAGTATCGTGACGAAAACGGTTGTTATCCTTATGCTTTTGGTGGAGATCCACACGTTTTGGGAGAAATTTTACTGGATGAGCCCATTCGATTGATGAAAATGATGGAAGAGATTGGCGTGGAGTTGGTGAATTTCTCTGCTGCCAGCCCGTATTACAATCCCCATCTCACTCGACCGGCTTATTATCCTCCCTCAGATGGGTATTTACCTCCAGAGGATCCAATTGTAGGTGTTGCTAGGCAAATCCAGGTGGCAGCGTTGTTAAAAGCTGCTACGCCTAACCTGGTGACAGTTGGTTCCGGTTATAGCTATCTTCAGGAATGGATTCCTAATGTTGCGCAAGCTGTAGTCAGGGAGAAAAAGATTGATTTTGTTGGGCTTGGTCGCTCCACTCTATCTTATCCTGAATTGCCTGCTGATGTTCTTGCAGGTCGCCCTTTAGTTAGAAATCGTTTCTGCAGAACTTTCAGCGATTGCACCACAGCCCCGCGCAAGGGAATGGTTTCCGGTTGTTATCCCCTGGATGACTTTTATAAAAAGCGGCCTGAAGCAAATGAATTAAAACGTATCAAAAAAGAATTAAAACTTTAGGATTCATCAGATATATTAGGAGTATTCAATTGAGAGTAGTCTCTTTTGACAAGGCAGTTGGTTATATTTGTGATGGCGATACAGTAGTGATTGGTGGTTCTGGTGGTGGTCATGCCATTCCTGAGGCATTAATCGTCGCTCTTGAAAAAAGATTCCTCAAAGAAAACAATCCTAAAAACATTACGCTCTTACATCCGGTTGGTGTTGGGGATAATATCAGCCAAGGGGTTGGCCATCTTGCCCACATCGGATTGGTTAAAAGGATTGTAACTGGGGCACTGGTTAACAGCCCAGCTTTTCAGGATCGTGCAGAACAGGATACCGTTGAGGCTTATACCTTACCTCAAGGAGCTCTTTCGGAATTGATGCGTGAGATGGCCGCTGGTCGTCCTGGGTTGTTCTCTCAGGTTGGCTTACACACATTTGTCGATCCGCGCTTGGATGGCGGAAGACAAAGCAAATGCGCAAAAGAAAGCCTGGTGGAACTAGTTACTCTCGAGGGGAAAGAATGGATCTTCTATAAACCCTACAAGATAGATATTGCCTTTCTTCGTGGAACAACTGCAGATGAAGATGGTAATGTAACCATGGAACGTGAAGCGATTTTTGGCGAGATGTTATCGATGGCACAAGCTACTCGCAGGAACGGCGGAATTGTTATTGTTCAAGTTGCCCAGCTTGCTCAAAAAGGTACTTTACCAGCAAAGCAAGTTAAGATCCCAGGTATGTTGGTTGATCTTGTAGTTGTAGATCCAACACAAAGGCAAACATATCTAATGGAGTACAGCCCTGCGTATGCAGGTGAAATCAAGGTACCAATGAGTGACATCAATCCTCTACCGCTGGATGTCCGCAAAATAATTGCCAGAAGGGCTGCCCTTGAATTCACACCGGGTGCTGTATGTAATCTTGGATCGGGAGTTTCTACTGGAATTGCGGCTATAGCTGCTGAAGAAGGAATTTTGGACCAAATTGTCTTAACCAATGAACAAGGACTGATTGGTGGAGCGCCTTCATCCGATGCCGGTGCCGCGATAAATTTCACATCGATTGTAGATCAACCCTATATGTTTGATTTCTACGATGGGGGTGGACTGGATCTTGCCTTCTTATCGTTTGCACAGATAGATGCGACAGGAAATGTTAATGTCAGCCGTTTTAATGGACGGATCATCGGGATTGGTGGATTCATCAATATCAGTCAATGTGCAAAAAAAGTGATTTTTAATGGAACTTTTACAGCTGGCAATCTTGAGATGAGTTGGCCTGGCGGGAAAACAGTTATTCGAAGAGAAGGAAAATTTAAAAAGTTCTTATCAAACGTTGAGCAGATTTCATACAATGGTCAGTTTGCGGAAGAACGCGGACAAGAGGCTCTCTATATCACAGAACGGGCAGTGTTTAGACGTGGAAAAAAGGGGCTTGAATTGATCGAGATTGCCCCGGGAATTGATCTTGACCGTGATATTCTTGCGCACATGGACTTCCGCCCAGAAATTGCTAAAAATCTAAAACTTATGGATGAACGGTTATTTGTTGATAAACCAATGGGATTGGAAATTGATTTACAATCCAAACAAGCGCTCAATATTCCAATGCGATTATTAGAATAAGGTCTTCAAATGTCAAAAAAACAAGAGCAGAGAAAGCAAACAGAAGATACCTCAGCGGTTCAAGTCACACGACCCACAGAAGGAGTCGCACTGATAACCATCGTATCTGAACCGTTGGGTGTATTGCGACACTCAGTTAAAAGGGCATTAATGAGCACCTTGTCTGAACTTGAGAAAGATCAATCTGTTCGCTGTGCAGTACTTACAGGTATTGGAAAGGCATTTTCAGTTGGATCTGACATTAATGATTTCAGCCAGGATGTTGGCTGGCTGCTTGAAAATGACTATTGGGAATCTGCCGTAAACCAAATGTTGGAAGATGCCAGGTTTCCAATCATCGCAGCCTGCAACGGATACACTTTGGGGGGCGGGGCAGTTCTGGCTCTTGCCTGTGATTTTAGAACGGCTGCAGAAAGCGCTAAATTCGGTTTTCCTGAGGTGAAAGTAGGGGCATTTGCTTCGGGAAGCGGAACTCAACGACTGCCAAGATTAGTAGGAAAAGGAAGGGCAATGGAATTGCTCCTTACGGGTAGGGTGATCACAGCACAGGAAGCTATGAAATACGGATTGGTGGAATACATCTTCCCGGATGCAACTTTTTTGGAAGAGGTATTGAAAATAGCGTACACGATCGCCTCTTACTCCGGATTAGTTACCGCTGCTACCAAAAAATGCGTCAACGTTGGGTTAAGCCAAGGGATGGAGGCTGGTCTGGCTTTGGAAAGTGACCTAAGGGTCAAAACGGGGCGTGGGGATGATGCGATTGAAGGGCGGACAGCATTCCTGGAAAAACGTCCTGCTAAATTTAACAAATCGTAATTCTGGAGAATCCAATGCATCTCTTTTCTTATCTGTCGAGAGGTCAGGTACGTTCTGCGCGACAAGTAGGTGAGCTTGGTTTAGATCTCAATTATTCGGCGGAACTTTTTCGTAAAGATCACTCGAATATAGAGGTATCATTTAATAGTTTACCAATATCATTATCCGAGTTGCTGTTACTTGGATCTGAGGGGATAAAATTTTCCAATGAGGTAACAGATTGGATTCTAAGTACCTTCCCGATATCTCAATTGAAAGATTTGGAAAATGAAGCAGCTTTCAACATCCAGGAAGTCACTTTTTTAGCTCCTATACCCAGACCCGGTAAGGTGATTTGCATTGCTGGTAATTATCCAACATCAAATGAGTCGGAGAAACCGGATTTCCCGACCGTTTTCCTTAAGCCTTCTGGGGGAGTGATCGGGAATCAACAAAGTATCATCGTACCTAAGATAGCAGAAAGCGTTACTTATGAAGTGGAATTGGCTGTCGTGATCGGTAAACGCGGCAGGAACCTCACTCCCCAAGATACGTTATCCGTTATCGCTGGGTACACGATTGCCAACGACCTGGGAGACCGACTTCTAGAAAAGCGTACTTCTCAATGGTCAAGCGGAAAGATGTTTGATACCTTCACACCTATGGGTCCAATATTGATCACTCCCGATGAGCTGATCGACATAAGTAATTTAGCATTATTTACAAAGGTAAATGATCGAGTTGTCCAAAAGGGGAATACCTCTCAAATGTTTTTTGATGTACCACAATTGATAAGTTATATTTCCACATTGACGACATTGGATCCAGGAGACGTGATCCTTACAGGGAGTCCCAAATTGATGGACGGAGAACCAAATCCAATCGTAGTTTTAAGACCCGGAGATAATGTTCAAGTAGGGATCGAGACAATCGCAACCTTGACAAACCCAGTTAATGCTGAGAAAGCGGTGGTCTAATGCAGACTTATGCGATGGCGTTCATCCCAGAACCGGGAAAGATTGAATTTCGCGACATGCCTTTACGTGAGCCAGAACCGGATGAAGTATTGATAAAAGTCCGGACCGCCGCTATCTGTGGAAGCGATTTGCACTTGTTTAAAGGGAAGCATCCCTCTGTTTCGCTTCCGTCAGCCGTGGGTCATGAATTGGCGGGTGAAGTGGTTCATGTAGGTGAAAAGGTGACTGGTTTTGTTGCAGGTGACCGGGTCACTGTAGAACCGTTAATTGCATGTGGTAGTTGTTATTATTGTCAGAGGGGTGAATATCATTTGTGTACAAACATTAGTTTCCAATATCGTAAAGGTCAGGGTGCATTTTCTGAATTCTTTTATGCACCTGAAAACCGAACTTATAAACTTCCGGAAGGTGTTTCATTTGAAGAGGGAGCCCTGATCGAACCCTTATCGGTAGCGCTTCACGCAGTAAAAATGAGTGGCATACACATTGGTCAATCAAGCACTGTTATTGGAGCGGGTGCAATTGGTCAGCTAGCCGCAATGCTATTAAACAATATTACGGGAATCAAACCCATTGTTGCTGATATTAACGAGTTCCGTGTTCAGAAAGCTATTGAGCTTGGTGCAAACGGCGTTTTTACAAACCGAGGTGAGGACCTAAAAGAAAAAATAATGAGCTGCACAGATAGATTAGGCGTTGACTGCGCGTTTGAAGCAGTTGGCTTGGAAACCACATTGGTACAGGCTTTAGAGGTGATCAAAAAGGGCGGAAAAGTTATGCTGCTGGGTATTTTTGAAGAGCCACTTCCAAAAATTCCAATAAATTCATTTGTTCAACGGGAAATCGGTCTAGTAGGATCACAAGGATATGCCTGGGATTTTCAGGATTCTATCAAATTGGTATCTGAAGGGAGAACTAAAATTTCTGAGTTGATCACGACTCGTTTACCTCTCGATCAACTTCAAAAAGGATTTGAGCTGCTTACGCAACCGCAGAATGACCAAATCAAGGTAATCATTGAAAATATCACTTAGTAAATCAATTAAAGGTTCATGTTATAAAAAAAAAGAGAGTTTTCATCAGGGGTACGGATGTTCAAACTGCATACTATTTCCATAACGTATTTCTATGGTTGCACATGAAATAAACCTAACCCCCGCACCAATCCCAAAATCCCTTGAAAGTAGACATCTTTATATAAATTCCCATTCCTCGGGGAGTTCAGTGGGTCTGGCGGGACTCGAACCCGCGGCTTCTTCAGTACGATAGAGAAGCAGGTAGGGGAAAGGGGAAATTGGCGTCTATTACGTCCAAGATGTACCATAATCACCATACAACTCGCTGCGCACCTTGCCTGCTGTTTGAGAATATCTGTTCCCAAATTCTACACACAGTGTACCCGATATGCATCGGTATGGAGCAAAAAGATGTGATTAGCAATCCTGCCCAGGGGGAGAGATGTATCAAAGGATATTGTAAATCGGCGATATTCCTTGAAATCCCATATAATCCAAAAATCTAACGTGCTTACTAAATATTGAATCCCATTGTTGTAATTTTGGTAACCAGGTTAACGAGAATTCAAACCTACAAATAAACACATTGCTTTGTCCTGGTAGTTAATTATTCAGCGTAGGCAGTCTGGCTGGAAAGGAAACATATGATCCTCTGGAGAGAAATTGAATCAGAATAAAGAAACCTTTTTAAGGTTTTCTTAGTTTTTTTCATTGGTTAGATCTGGTGGGATCTCCATTGAGTTAAAACAAGGAATTTGATATAATATAACAAAAGAATGAACTATTGTTCAATCGTTTGAAGGATAACCCCTATGAAATTATCATTCCTCGATGAGCATACCGCAGCTCATGTAGCAGAGCTTTTTCGCTCATTTAGTGACACCAGCCGTGTTCGCATCCTTTATGCCATTATGGAGCAGGAGATAACCACATCTAAGCTTGCAGAATTACTCGACTTGACCGAATCAGCGGTTTCCCATCATTTGCGCGGTCTACGACAGCAGCACCTGGTGTATGCTCACCGGGTTGGGAAGGAAGTTTTCTACCAGGTGATTGATGAGCACCTCATTGCCCTATTTCAACAAGGAGTTAAACACATACAGGAGAAGTAGGTTTTCGTTGGCATGCTAATGTTTAAGACGCATTTATTCCTTGGATTTCTTCACCGATTAGCAGTAGATTTATCTTACCACTTGTGCCTTTGAGACGACACCGGCTGCTGTAAAAAGCACACAATATGTTTTCGCTTTTTCAAGAGGTATTGCCAATGCTGATCAAGTGCATCAAGAAACAGTGGAGGAGGATTTAAAGCCCTCCAGAAGGGTTGACCATGTCTGATGCAAAATCTCTAACTTTGAGCGGCGTGGCTGAAACGTTACTCATCCCGCTTTACAACCGGGCAATGGAATCGCAGCGCCCGGACGCTATTATTAAGGACGAGAAAGCAGTGGCGCTTGTGACGCAGATGAGCTACGATTTCGACCAGGTCAGGAAGATCCGGATGGCCGAGGGAAACAAGGTAGCGCGCATCATACTCACCCGCGAAATGGACCGCTACGCCCAGGACTTCCTTAACCGTCATCCGGATGCGGTTGTGGTTCACATCGGATGCGGCCTCGACTCGCGCTTCGAACGGGTGGATAACGGCCGGGTGGAGTGGTACGACCTGGATTTGCTGGACGTTATCGAGCTGCGCCGGAGGTGCATCGGCGGTGAAGGGGAACGCTACCATCTGCTGGGCTGCTCGGTGCTCGAGGACGCCTGGCTAGAGGCGGTGAAAGTGCATTCTCAACGCCCATTCATGTTCCTGGCCGAAAACGTCTTCGTATACTTTATGGAAGTGCAGGTCAAATCGTTGGTGCTGACACTGCGTGACCATTTCCCTGGGGCGGAGCTGGTCTTCGACGGCTGGAAGCCATTTTTTGTCTGGCTGGGAAACCTCCAGCTCTCCAGTTCAAAGTTTGCT
>Ga0209253_10002591_pt1 | contig 16025 bp, 18 predicted proteins | sample FrelakmetBRP12BR_FD_187145 | JGI IMG/M metagenome (GOLD analysis project Ga0209253, IMG submission 187145) | Freshwater lake sediment microbial communities from the University of Notre Dame, USA, for methane emissions studies - BRP12 BR (SPAdes)... | ecosystem: Environmental > Aquatic >...
GTGTGACTTCGCAATTGTTCAAGCCGTGCGCGTATATCATTATCCGAATATGACGGGGGTGTCTGTTTTTTCCCGGCAATTATTATGGTAATTTCTCCTTTTACAGTCTTTTCCTGCAGTGTACCCATAACACTGCTCACCGTCCCGCGCAGGATTTCCTCAAAAACCTTTGTAAGTTCTCTCATTACAACGATCCGTCTGTCACCCAGGACGGATTCTATATCATATAGTGTTGCGATTAGTCGCTTGGGAGATTCATACAACACAAGTGTCTTTATTTCATCTGCGACAGACTGCAAAAAAATCTTTCGACTCGCTGACCTTGAGGGTAAAAATCCATAAAAAATAAAAGGCTCGACAGGCAAACCCGAAACGCTGAGCGCCGCAATAACTGCTGATACACCAGGAACAGGGACAACCTTGATGCCGTGGGCGATAGCCTGATCAACCAGCACATATCCAGGATCGGATATACCGGGTGTTCCCGCATCAGAGACATATGCTACATTCATCCCTTTGTGCAATCTGGATATCAGGCGACTGCTCTTTTTTTCCTCTACCTGTTCATACAGACTCATTAAGGGAGTGTGAATATCATATGCGTTCAAAAGCTTTCTTGTCCTGCGTGTATCCTCGGCAGCAATCAGCTGTACGTCTTTGAGAATGCGTATCGCCCTTAATGTAATGTCCTCGAGGTTCCCTATGGGGGTAGCCACGATATACAATGTACCTTTTTTTATATCATCATTCCGCCGCATAAAAAGACACTTGAGTCCGAGCCCTGAGATTGTCCGAGATCTCAGGGGATATTTCCTGTTGACAGAAGAAGGAGGTTTCCGCTAAATAGCAGACTTGGAAATAAAATACCATAAAAACTCATGAAACGAATACTTATTACAGGCGGCGCAGGCTTTTTAGGTTCTCATCTCTGTGATCGACTTATCGAACAGGGCAATGATGTCTTATGCCTGGATAATTTTTTTACCGGCAGTAAAGACAATATTCTTCATCTCCTGGGAAACCCTACTTTTGAACTGATAAGACATGATATCATCAACCCAATTTATCTTGAGGTGGACCAAATATACAACCTGGCATCTCCGGCATCACCGATCCACTACCAGTACAACCCAATCAAAACCATCAAGACGAACGTAATGGGAACTATTAATACCCTTGGTCTCGCAAAGCGGGTGAAGGCCAGAATCCTGTTAGCCTCCACTTCCGAGGTCTATGGCGATCCAGAAGTTCATCCTCAAAAAGAAGATTACTGGGGCAGGGTCAATCCCATCGGGATCAGAAGCTGTTATGACGAAGGAAAGCGGGCGGCTGAATGCCTCATGATGGACTACCATCGACAGAATCGCGTGGATATAAAAATCGTCAGAATCTTTAATACTTACGGACCACGGATGGCAATGGATGATGGACGTGTTGTCAGTAACCTGATCATCCAGGCCCTGAAAGAGGAAGATATTACCGTATATGGAGACGGCTGCCAGACCAGGTCATTCTGTTATGTCGATGACATGGTAGACGGCATCATGCGAATGATGGAAAGCCGAGATGATTTTTTCGGTCCTGTAAATTTGGGGAACCCGAACGAATTTACAATCATGGAACTGGCTAAAACGATACTCAGAATGACTAAAAGTCGATCAAATATTATTTTCAAACCACCGCCCCAGGATGATCCCAAGCAACGCAAACCCGATATTTCTTTAGCCAGAGAAACCCTGGCCTGGCAACCAAGGATCGGTCTTGAAGAGGGTCTTGAATGCACAATTGCATATTTTCGCAATTTAATTTAACCATCAGGAGTTGACATGAATTTCAAAAAAAACATCCTGTGTATCGGCGCCGGCTATGTCGGCGGTCCGACGATGGCGATGATCGCCTTCAAGTGCCCTCAATACAGAGTCACCGTTGTGGATATCAATCCTAAACGCATCGCCGAGTGGAACTCCGACGAACTTCCCATCTTCGAACCCGGTCTTGACGAAATTATTCTGGCAACCCGGGGAAAAAATCTCTTCTTCACCACCGACATACAAAGTAGCATCAGGGATAACGACATCATCTTTGTAAGCGTCAATACTCCGACAAAAACGTTTGGCGCGGGCGCGGGCATGGCAGCGGACCTCCAATACTGGGAAAAAACCGCCAGACAGATCCTTCAGTTCTCCGGGTCATCAAAAATCGTGATCGAAAAAAGCACCCTCCCCGTGAAAACTGCTCAGGCGATGGAAAATATATTGCGCAACGTTCATTCTTCCACCTTCGACGTGCTCTCCAACCCTGAATTTTTAGCGGAAGGAACGGCCATTAAGGACCTGGAAAACCCTGACCGCATTCTTATCGGTTCCCGGGAGACGGAAAGCGGGTTAAAGGCCAGGGAAGCACTTGTCGAAATATACGCCAACTGGATACCGCGGGAAAAGATCATTACCTCAAACATCTGGAGCAGCGAACTTTCCAAAATCGTGTCGAATGCCTTTCTCGCCCAGAGGATATCGTCTATCAATGCTATTTCTGCCCTCTGTGAGAAAACCGATGCCGACATTGCTGAGGTTGCAAGGGCTGTTGGCATGGACAGTAGGATCGGCAATAAATATCTGAATTCGAGTGTTGGTTTCGGCGGTTCCTGCTTCAAAAAGGATATCCTGAACCTGGTCTATCTCTGCAGGCACTATGGTCTCAACGAAGTTGCCGACTACTGGGAGGGAGTTGTAAAAATCAACCAATACCAACAGGAACGCTTTACACTAAATATGCTGACAGCCATGTTTAATACCCTTGCCGATAAGAAGATATGCCTCTTCGGAGTCTCTTTCAAGGCCAATACAGGTGATACGAGAGAAAGTCCCGCGATTTTTATTGCTAAAAAGCTCTTGGAGGAAAAAGCAGAAATCGTTATTACGGATCCGCAGGCATTGAGAAACGCCAAGGCCGACCTGGCAGGCATCGATGGCAACGTCAGCTTTATCGAGGATCCTTACAGGGCAGCCGCAGGCTGTCACGCCATTGCCGTACTGACCGAATGGGACCTCTATAGAGACCTGGACTATCAAAAAATCTATGACACAATGATCAAGCCGGCCTCTCTATTTGACGGGAGAAATATTGTCGACCACAGAAAATGCCATAAAATCGGGTTCAATGTCTATCCCATCGGGAAACCAGCCCTGACTCATTTCTGATATCAATGAGCCACATCGATACTTTCAATATCACTATTATCGGCGCCGGGGTGATTGGACTCGCCATTGCGGAGGAGCTTTCCCCGCACTATGAACGGGTGCTCGTAGTCGAGAAAAACATCAGCTTCGGCCAGGAAACGAGCAGCCGCAACAGCGAGGTGATTCACGCGGGTATTTACTATCCCCACGGATTCCTGAAGGCCTCCTTCTGCAAGGATGGGAACCAGCTTCTCTATAAACTGTGCAGGGAACGAAATATCCCTCATAATCGCATCGGAAAACTGATAGTCGCCACAAACGAGGAAGAGTGTGAAAAACTTGTATCCATCAAAAAGCACGCCGAGGGAAATGGCGTCCGTGATCTGACCCTGTTGGGGAAGAAGCAAATCCTGACTCTCGAACCCGAGGTAATCGCCAAAGCTGCCATCTTTTCCCCTTCCACAGGTATTATCGACAGCCACAGCCTCATGAGATCATTTTACGTAAATGCGGAATCCAATAGAGCCATCGTTGCTTTCCGCTCGGAAGTGACGGCAATTCATAACGAGAACGGATCTTACGAACTGGAAACGAACAGAGGCGAATACAGGTTCCGCACGAAGCTTCTGATCAACTGCGCAGGTCTCTATTCCGACAAAATTGCCGCCATGGCCGGCATTAATGTTGACCGGCATGGATACCGTCTGAAATACTGCAAGGGAAATTACTTCTCTGCGTCGCCAGCGCCAAAACTGCACCACTTAGTCTATCCCGTACCACCTGAAAATACCGTCAGTCTCGGCATCCACGCCACGCGCGATTTGGGCAACCGAGTCAAGTTCGGCCCGGACAGCCAGTATGTCGATGAAATCGAATACAGCGTCGATGAAGGGAGGAAAGTATCATTTTACCATTCCATCAAAAAATATCTGCCGGGAATAAAGGAAGGTGCACTCCATCCGGACATGTGCGGCATCAGGCCGAAACTCCAGGGCCCGGGGGAACCGTACCACGATTTCATCATTAAAGACGAGCAAGATGAGGGATATCCCGGCCTGATAAATCTCATCGGCATTGAGTCGCCCGGGTTGACGTCCTGTGTTGCCATCGCACGGTATGTATCTTCCATAGTGACTCAATACTTTTAGGTTCAAGGTCTGGAGATAACGCTGGAATGGGATATATGGTTTAATTATGAAAGGCAGGTTTAAAAGGCAAACTCGAAAGCGTTCTGAATGAGTTCTATCATGTTTCCGGCAGGCATCATTTTAATCGCCACGACATCAAATCGCGCATCACAGGGGTAACGATGTTTTTCTTTCAGATATGCGAGGGCAACCCGTGAAATCTTCTTCTGCTTTTCCCATCCTACCGCAGCCTGGGGATCACCGAAATCTTCTGATTTTCTGCTCTTCACCTCCACAAAAACAACCGTATTCCCTTCTTTTGCCACGATATCGATCTCTCCATAATGGCATTTATAGTTACGTTCGATGATACGGTAGCCATTTTTTTTCAAATATGCAACGGCAAACTCTTCTCCCCTTTTCCCTGTCTGTATCCTGCCGTCACCCTTCATAACCATCTATGGATACCACGTTGCGTTGAAAAAATGTAACTTATCACAATTTGTCATTGCAATCGAAGTGACGCAATCTCACTCTCTTGGATTGCCGTGTTGCATTGTTCCTGGTTTATTGTTGTCAAGTAATTTGTAACTATTTTTATGTTTTGTTGTGCGTATAGCACCTTGCTCGACCCTCGCAATGACACGATGGCAACTTCACATTAAAATTCCAGTTCCGCATTAATCTGGAGGGGACTTTTCTCTCTAATAATGAAGGACCGACGATGAATCTTGCAACGGCCGTATTTTTTGATTGCCTCCCGGTGTTCTCCTGTACCATAACCCTTATTCTTCAAAAAATTATACTGGGGAAACTGACGATGATAGATCTCCATGATACTGTCCCTGGATACCTTGGCAATGATGGACGCTGATGCTACAGAGATACTGCGGGAGTCTCCTTTCACGACGGCTTCCTGGGGTAATGGAACAAAGATACAACATAACCCGTCTATGATCAGATAGTCAGGTTTTAAAGAAAGATTCGACACCGCCTCTTTCATGGCCATTAGTGTTGCCTGAAATACATTCACGTCATCGATAACGGACGCCTCGACAACACCGAGACCAATTGAGAGGGCATCTTGCTTTATAACTTCGTACAGCCTTTCCCTCTTGCGAGGAGAAAGCTTTTTTGAATCTTTTATTTCCGGGTTTTCGTAATCGGGGGGAAGGATAACGGCTGCCGCAACAACGGGACCTGCAAGAGGCCCTCTTCCTGCCTCATCAATACCAGCTATCAATCTATAACCATGCTGATGGGCACGCCGTTCGAAGCTATTCATCCTTGATAGTTATTTTCCCATTTCTTTGATTCTTGCCTTCTTCCCTCTCAAACTTCTCAAGTAGTACAAACGCGAACGCCGTACTTTACCGCGATTGACCACTTCAATTCTATCGATAACCGGTGAATGCAGGGGAAACGTCCTTTCCACTCCCACACCATAGGATACCTTTCTTACAGTGAAGCTGGAACGGCAGTCACCACGTCTTCTCCGGATGACCACACCCTCAAAGGCTTGAATTCTCTGTTTCTGTCCTTCAACAATCCTGACATACACTCTTACCGTATCACCCGGTTTAAACACAGGAATATCTCCTCGCATTTGCTCTTTTTCAAGCATTTCCATTACATTCATAGTGATAATTCCTCCAGATTGAGTAATTAATGATTTTTCTTTATTTCGTCGAGTATCTCTCTGTCTTCCGGCGACAGTGTTATTTTTTCGAGTAAATCCGGCCTCCTTAAATATGTCCTTCTGAGCGATTCCTTCCTGCGCCACGCCTGAATTTCTCTATGGTTCCCCGAGAACAGCACCTCAGGAACCAGCCAGCCCCGGTAATCACTGGGACGCGTGTAATGAGGGTACTCCAAAAGTCCCATAGAAAAAGAATCCGAAGATGCCGATTCATAATTGCCCAGAACGCCCGGAACCAAGCGGGAAATGGCGTCTACCATCATCATGGCCGACAGCTCTCCCCCGGTCAGAATATAATCACCCATAGAGACTTCTTTGTCAACCAGATGATCCCTTACCCTTTCGTCCACGCCCTCATAGTGGCCGCAGATAAGGACAATTCTTGAACAGAGAGACATTTCTTCAGCCATTTTCTGGTTGAAGGTTTCCCCCTGAGGAGTCAGGAGAACTGTGAGGACATCCTCTCTTTCCTGTACTATTGACGCGAGGGCTCTGTCGATCGGTTCCACCTTCATCACCATGCCGCCACCGCCCCCATATGGGGCATCGTCAGTCATTTTATGCTTATCCTCGGCATAGTCGCGTATATTATGCAGGTGGATTTCCACCAATCTCTTTTCCCTCGCCCTTTTCAAGATACTGCAATTAAGGGGGAATTCAAACATCTCGGGGAATATGGAAAGGATGTCGAACCTGATCATGATCTCTTATAACCCGTCAAGCAGCCTTACTATCATCACCCCCTGCTCAATATCAATCGTACGTATTACCTCGGCAATACCGGGCAGCAGAATCTCCCTTTCTCCTCCACTACAGACGTACACATCGTTACTCCCCGTGGGAAAAACAGCCGCAATTGAACCAAGAACGTGACCATCTTCTGTTATAACTTTAAGACCTTTAATGTCCCGCCAGTAATACTCGTCTTCGGGCAGTTCCTTGAGCTTATTCGCAGAGATAAGCATTTGACATCCTACAAAAGCATGCGCTTTTTCGATCTCTTCGACTCCCTCCATATCCACAAGAAAATTATTTTTCCTTACCAGGATATTTTTCAGCGTGAAAGGCCCTTTGGTATCTTTTTCCTTCCTTACATAGACTTCCTCAAGGGACTGAAGTGTATGATGCGACTCGATATATGACACCACCTTCAGGCGGCCCTTGAGTCCGGAGGTTTTCACAATCTTGCCGATAACAAAGAGTTCCATCAACGTCATTCGATAATTTCTAAAACAGCCCTCTTGCGAAGTTTCGTTGATGCCGCACTCAAAATAGTTCTCATGGCTTTCGCGGTTCTTCCCTGCTTGCCGATAACCTTACCCAGATCTTCTTTTGCAACCCTCAGTTCTATCACAGAAGTCTGCTCGCCAAGCACCTCGGACACTTCTACTAAGTCAGGATTATCCACTAATGACTTCGCTATGTACTTGATCAAATCTTTCATCGTCACAACCTCCACTGATTACTTGTTCGTTAATTCCATTAGTAATAGCGACTTTAACCGTAAAACCATTAATCTACGCCATTTATGCTCTTCTTGTAATTCCTTTCTTCGCAAGCAACTGAGATACTGTCACGGTAGGCATGGCTCCCTTGGCAAGCCAATCGGCTACACGTTCCTCTTTGAGGACAATCTCTGCCGGATTTTTATGGGGGTCATAACTTCCAACTATTTCCAGAAATCTGCCATTCCTGGGAGATCCGGAATCAGCTACCACAATTCTGTAAAAAGGCCTGCTCTTTCCGCCAAGCCTCGCCAATCTTATTTTCACTGCCATTCTTTTTACCAATCACCTCCTGAAAAATATTATAACTTTCTGCAAGAACTTTTATTATAAATCATTTTTATATTAATTAAAAGGGCAAATTGCCACGACGAAATAATTTCATTCCTTCCTTCGCTGTCATTTTCTTCATTATTTTTCTCATTGCTGCATAATTTCTCAGCAAAATGTTCACATCCTGTACTGCCGTTCCGCTTCCCTTGGCAATCCTTTTCCGCCTTTGACCATCAATGATCAGATAATTAAGGCGTTCCTTTCTTGTCATTGAATCGATGATCGCTGTAGTTTTTATCAGTTCCTTCTCATCCGGGGTAATATTTTTTAGTGCCTTGATCCTTCCTAATCCCGGAATCATGCCGATGATATCTTGAATAGAACCCATTGATCTGATCTGCTTAAGTTGATCACGAAAATCTTCCAGGGTGAATTCATTTTTTCTTATTTTCTTTTCGAGCTCACGCGCCTGTTTTTCATCAACCGCAGCCTGTGCTTTTTCCACGAAAGTCAGGATATCACCCATACCAAGAATCCGTGACGCCAGACGTTCAGGGTGACATACCTCTAATGCGTCGATTTTTTCACCAACACCAATAAACTTGATGGGTTTTCCGATCACCGCTTTCAGGGAGAGCGCTGCACCGCCCCTCGCATCGCCATCCATCTTGGTCATGATCACACCGTCAATGCCGAGAAGTTCATTAAATTTTCCGGCAACGTTGACCGCATCCTGGCCGGTCATGGCATCGGCAACAAAGAGAATTTCCGAGGGATTCACGGCACTCTTTATCCGTTTCAGTTCATCCATCATCTCATCGTCTATATGAAGTCTGCCTGCCGTATCAATAATAAGCACCTCATAGCCGCTGCGTTTTGCCTCCTCAACAGCGTGAACGCACATCCTTACCGGATCATTAACATCGGCGGAAGCATAGATTCCCACACCTTTAATTTTCTCTCCCATTACCCTTAGTTGATGAATAGCCGCTGGCCTGTAAACATCTGAAGAAACGAGATAGACCCTCTTGCCCTGGCTGACGAGAAGCTGTGCAAGCTTGACTGCTGTCGTAGTCTTTCCGCATCCCTGAAGACCGACCAGCATCACAGGATCAGGGAACCGACTGGTAAGCTTAAGCTGACTGCTTTTCCCGCCCAGCAGATCAACAAGCCGGTCATGGACAATTTTCACAATCTGATGTCCGGGTGTGATGCTTTCCAGAACTTCCTGACCGACTGCCCGGCTCCTGATTTCCTCTATAAAGTCCTTCACTACTTTAAAATTTACATCCGCTTCGAGAAGGACCATGCGTATCTCTCTCAGTGCAGAGGCAATATTTTCTTCATTAAGACGGCCTCTCTGCCTGAGCTTCTTAAATATGTCTTCCAGTTTTTCCGTTAATGTTTCAAACATAATTCACACACAATGTTAATTGCTTTTCTCTCCCATTTTGCTAATCACACAGTTCAGACCTTTGACGTTTTTCTCCATACTACCAACCGCTTTCTGTGCCTGTTCCCGGCTTTCAAAACCTTCGAGAATAATGCGATACCACTTCCCTTTTCCCGGTAATTCAATCACTACGACTTTTGGCTTAAATCCAAGAGGCGTCAGTTTCTTGCTGAACTGGTCCGCCTTTCTCCTATCCTTAAGGGAAATAACCTGAATCTGATATCTTTCCTTTCCAGGAGCCGGTTTCGATAATGCTCGTTCGACAACAGGGGTTGGCAGTGGCTTTTGTCTCTGCGATGCTGCTACCGCGGGCTGCTTTTCCTCCGTCACGCCAGGCGTTGTACGTGGAATTTTCTTTTCTTCTGCACTCTTTTCCTCTCCCTCGACATTCGCAGGCTCCTTCGGTCCTTCTACAACGACGGCAACGGCCGTTTCCGTCTTGCTTGACGACCATCCGAATTTTTCCATGAGAAGTCCCGGAAGGCCACGTGAAAACTTTTCCGGGTAGGTATCAACATTTTTACCGACCGTCACGCCAAAGAGAAAAGCAATAAAAAGTATACATGACATCCCTATGATAAACAGTATCAATGCCCGTTTACCCAATTTCAGTTCAAAAGTACGAACATTCTTAGATGTCATGGAAATTCTTTACTCTCGTTACATTCTTTCCGGTGCGGAAACACCAAGCAATCGTAAGGCATTTCTCACTACCGTAAGTATGGTTTTTATCAAGAATAATCTCGCTTTGCTAAGACCCTCTTCATCGGACAAGACCCTGTGTTTATTGTAGTAACTATGGAATAGCGCCGCGAGGTCATTAAGGTAAAAAGTCAACCGATGGGGCTCAAGGGCTGTTGCCGCACCTTCAACAACCTCAGGAAACCTAATGATTGTTTTGATCAAATTAACCTCTTCAGGAAGTTTCAGAAATCGTAAATCCACTTCCTCATATGCCGGGATTGTATAGCCTTTCTCATCGGCATTTCGCACAATACTGCAAATTCTCGCATGAGCATACTGGACATAATACACAGGATTCTCGTTGGATTGCTTTTTTGCCAACTCCAAATCGAAATCAAGGTGACTGTCGGATCGTCTCATAAGGAAATTGTATCTCGCCGCATCCTTTCCCACTTCATCTATAACTTCCTTCATTGTCACGAATTCACCGGCCCGCGTGGACATTGGAACAGGCATCCCGTCACGCAGGAGACTTACAAGCTGTATAAGAACGATCTTGAGAGAATTTCTTGCATGACCAAGGGCCTCAATGCAGGCACTCATCCGAGGAATATATCCGTGATGGTCAGCCCCCCAAATATCGATAATCGAATCAAACCCACGAATATATTTATCGTTATGGTAGGCGATATCTGCGGCAAAGTAAGTCGGTTCTCCATTCCTCCTGACAACAACTCTGTCTTTCTCATCTCCAAAATCGGTAGTCCTGAACCAGAGAGTTTCCCCGTCACTATATACGACGTGTTTCTCCTCAAGATCCTTGAGCAACGTTGCCACACGATCGTCTTTGTAAAGAGTTCTTTCGCTAAAGTAATTATCAAATACGACACCGAAGGCTTTCAGATCCTCCTTGATTCCTTCCAGAATAGCGCCGGCAGCGTAATCTGTAAAAATACGAATGGTGTCTTCCTGATTTTTCGAACGATAGATGTCGCCGTCTCTGTCAATGATCTCTCGGGCGAGCTCCTTAATGTAGTCACCCTGATAACAGCTTTCGGGAAATTCGACATCCTCACCAAGAAGTTCAAGATAACGACACAGGACTGACTTCCCGAGGTTGTTCATCTGGTTACCCGCATCATTAATGTAATACTCGCGAAAGACTGAGAAGCCCGATACCCCCTCGATATTCGCAATGACATCGCCGACAACTGCCCCCCGGGCATGGCCTATATGAAGAGGCCCCGTGGGATTCGCACTTACAAATTCTATATGGATCTTCTTCCCCTTTCCATAGTCAGAGGAACCATAATGATCTCCCAGATTATCCACATCTGACAACAAGGTAGACCACACACCCTCTCTGATAAAGAAGTTCATAAACCCGGGACCTGCGACTTCCACCTTTTCCAGCATGCCAGCGTTATCCCGTATATGTTCTCGAATGATCTCCGCAATTTTTCGGGGGGGCAGTTTTCCCTTCACGCGGGACGCCAGTACCATCGCTATATTTGAAGCATAGTCACCGAACGCAGCATCTTTCGTTACATCAATTTCTATTAAGGGAACCACTTCTATTTCCAGTAAACCTTGATTAACACAAGCCTTTACCGCGTCTCCCAATAGTGTTCGCAATCTTCCTTTCATTACTCCTCATATGGGGCGAAAACTTTGCGCAAAGTTTCTCTCTATTAAAAAAAAGTTGGCCACACGGCCAACCTCTTTACACAGAACAATGCAGAAATGTATGACACCACCGGTCACGAATCACTTCGAGATTTTTTCTCTACTTCATCAATATCATTGTCCTTAATTCTGAAATCTCTTGTATAATCAGAACAATGGACATAACCTGAGGAATCAATGGAAACATGAAACCTTTTCTGACAGTTTTCTCTCCACGCACAAATTGAACAGTATTTCTTTTCATTTCCCATAACAATTTACGTCCTTTATCGATGCTCCACCTTAAATTTGTCTGTACAGTATATTTATACAAATTTGATGTCAAGATATTTTGAGACATTTACACAAGGTCTCTCTGTGAGGGAGTCCTCTTTCAAATTCCCCGTTGATTTCTTTTTTTATAACAATATCTTGTAAAATTTATCTGTGATAGATTGAGTGAAAACGTCAATATCGGAAGAAGAAATACTCCAGAACATCAAGACCTATAAAAAGATACGCAACAGCAGCAACGGATAAAAAAGGGCCGAAAGGCACGGCATATTTCATATCTTTACCCTTGACGATCATTGTGGAAATACCGACGACAGCACCGAGTAAAGAGCTGACAAACAGGATGAAAAACAACGATTTCCATCCCAGAAAGGCCCCCATCATGGCCAGCAGCTTGATATCCCCACCTCCCATACCTTCCCTTTTTGTGATGAGTTCGTACACGAAGGCAATGGCAAACAGGCATCCTCCGCCGATTAAAAGCCCTAAAAGCGCCTCCATTACCTTTACATCCATAAAGAAAACCGCAGCAAGGAAGAACAGAGGGATGCCCGGTAATGTAATGACATCGGGAATGATCTGAAGATCGAGATCAATAAAGGTGATGACAATCAATGCTGCGGTAAAGGCAAAAGAAAAAAGGTATTTTACGCTCAGGCCGAATTTCCAGAATAAGAGCAGTGACATGAGGGCTGTAATTGCTTCCACAAGTGGGTACCGGAGAGAAATTTTTTCCTGACAATCCCGGCACCTTCCCCCCAAAACAAGGTAACTGATGAGGGGGATATTATCATAAAACCTGATGCTGTGCTTACATTTCGGGCAATGGGAAGAAGGATAGATGATGGACCGACCTTCGGGTATCCGGCAGATCAGTACATTGAGAAAACTCCCCACGGCAGCGCCGGCAACGGTAAAAAAGATATCAAAGAACACGTTCATGATCATACAGCCCCACTATTCCAGCACTAAGCTATCCGTCTTTCCTTCCCCAATCATAAGGAATGTCATTATTGTGGGGATGAACTCTGAATTCGTCCGGTTCTTGGTAATTGTATACTTCCGTGGGTGTATTGACAACAACGGCCTCCTCCGTGGAGATACACTTGAAGCCATGATACACATAAGGGGGAATATGTATCATTACAGGATTGTACTCGCCTGCAAAAACTTCATTTATCTCACCGCAAGTTGCAGAATCGGACCTGCCATCGTAAAGAACGATTTTCATCATGCCTTTCACTACCGCCATATTGTCATACTGCTTTTTATGATAATGCCAGCCTTTCACAACCCCCGGATAGGCGGTCGTCATATACACCTGGCCAAACCCCTTAAATATCTCATCGTCCCCGCGCAGGATTTCCATCAACCTGCCCCGTTCATCCGGTATGACCTTCAGCTTTTTAATTATAACACCTTCGATCATAATTTATTCGCTCCTGTTTTCGCGACCATATTTCCCGCATATTGCAGTGATTCAAACGTCCCCGCATCACTCCACCAGCCGTCAATAATATCCCATTCCATTTTCTCTTCGTGAATATAAAAGTTATTCACATCTGTAATCTCGAGTTCCCCTCTCTGAGAAGGTTTCAGGGTTTTGATAAAATCAAACACTCTTCTGTCATACATATAGATACCAATGACGGCATACTGCGACGCTGGTTTAGCGGGTTTCTCCTCAACGCGGATGATACGGCCAGCATCGAATACAGGAACACCGAACCGCTGGGGATCGGGCACCTCTTTCAACATGATGCGCGCCCCATCCTTCTGTTTCTTGAAGGTCTCCACAGCCTTCCTTATGTTCTTCTCAATGATGTTATCCCCCAAGACAACGACAATCTTGCCATTATCGGCAAAATGCTCCGCGAGACTGAGCGCCGCGGCAATACCCCCTTCTCCCTCCTGATAGGTATAGTTGAGGTGCTTGAGGCCAAATTCACTCCCGTTTCCCAGAAGCCTGAGAAATTCACCGGCATTGTTTCCGCCCGTCACAATGAGTATTTCTTCGATGCCGGCATTCACCAACGTCTTTATGGGATAGTAAATCATTGGCTCATTATAGACTGGTAACAGGTGCTTATTCGTCACCTTCGTGAGCGGAAATAACCGGCTTCCCAGTCCTCCTGCTAAGACAACCCCTTTCATACCTTTTTCTCCTATACGGCAGGATTCCTCATTACCTGCCCTGCATCTAACCAAAAAATAAAGATCAATTAACCTTCCTTCAGCCCGAAGCTGATTGTATTCGCGCTTCCCTATATCACACTTGAGAACCATCAACAACAGAAACATGCTTTTGCTATTCATCCTTTACATACACGACAGGCGTGGTATATGATGCAAGAAACGCAAAGAGGAAACTCACCATGACTGACGAATTCTATATGAAACGGGCCCTCATGCTCGCCAGAAAAGGGGAAGCCTGGGTAAGTCCTAATCCAATGGTGGGCGCCGTCATCGTGAAGGAGGGTCGTATTATCGGTGAGGGATACCATCAAAAATTCGGAGGTAACCACGCTGAAATCAACGCCATCAATTGCGCATCAGAGCCTATTGATGGTGCCACGGTCTACGTGAACCTCGAACCATGTACCCATTACGGGAAGACGCCCCCGTGCAGTGAATGTCTTATTACACAAAAACCGGCGAGAGTGGTCATTGGCACCGCCGATCCCAACCCGCTGGTCTCCGGAAAGGGGATCGATTCCCTCAAACGACACGGCATAGAAACGACCGTTGGTGTTCTCAAAGAAGAATGCATGAAATTGAATGAGAGATTCTTCAAATTCATCAAGACAGGACTTCCCTTCGTCACCCTCAAGTTCGCCCAGACCCTTGACGGGAGGATTGCCACTGCCTCGGGGCAATCACGGTGGATCAGCTCCGATTTCTCCCTCAGGCTTGCCCACAGATTGCGGAGTGCGCACGATGCGGTACTCATCGGCGTCAATACAATGATTCAGGATAACCCGGAACTGACCGTGCGCCTTATCAGGGGAAGAAATCCCCTCAGGGTCATCGTCGATTCCTCGTTGCGCATACCCGTGGAGGCGAAGGTTTTGAAAAATCAGACCAGAGCGAAGACCATTATCGCGACAACAGCAACCGCCCGTCCGGAAAAAGTTGTCCGGCTGAAGAGTATCGGTATTGAGACACTGGTGATTGGAGATGATAGGGATCACCACGTCGATCTGAAGAAACTTTTTGCCGAACTGGGAAAAAGAGCCATCTCATCAATACTGGTAGAAGGGGGATCGGCAATTATCACTTCCATGCTCAAGGAATGTTTGCCTGACAGGGTAGTAATCGTCATTGCGCCGAAGATATTGGGAAAAGGGATTGAGGCGGTCGGCGACCTCGGAACAAAAACCATTGATGAATCGCTCCGCATCGCCTACAGAAAAATTTCGCGAAAAGGTGCCGATATCATCCTTGATGGAAGGCTCCAGCGAAAATAAACATCAAAAAGTATCAGAGCGCTATGAACTATCTGTTTTCCCCAGGTTTAAAACTAAAACCTCTTTCTCTAAAGAGCGTTAGACAAACATCCACCGCTTCCCGATCATAGAGAACCCCTCGGTGTTCTGATATCTCCTTCAATGCCCTTTCTATACCAAGGGCATGCCTGTAGGGCCGGTGTGTACATATGGCTTCAACCACATCGGCTACCGCCATGATTCTCGCCTCCGGAAGGATTTCTGTCCCCTTAAGACCTTGAGGATAACCGGTGCCGTTCATACGTTCATGATGCTGATAGACTATCAGTGCAACGGGCCTGCCAAAATCTATATCCTTCAATATCTGATGGCCCATTTCCGGGTGGTTTTTTACAACGCTGTATTCAGCATCACTGAGGCTACCGGGCTTTTCTATAATTTCCACCGGCACGGATATCTTGCCTATATCATGGATTAAACCTGCCATACGAATGCCGTTAATAACGTCTGTAGATAAATTCATATGTGAGGCAATAGCTCCGGCAAGATCTGTTACTCTTTTTTGATGTCCCGCGACATAGGGATCTTTTTCCTCTACCGCTCGCGCCAAAACATTAATAATAAATCCCGTTGCCTTTCTTAATTTTTCAAGGCTTTGCGAAAGGGCATCCTCCGCCCGGATGAGCCCGCTGTTTGATTT
>Ga0209253_10002592_pt1 | contig 16022 bp, 15 predicted proteins | sample FrelakmetBRP12BR_FD_187145 | JGI IMG/M metagenome (GOLD analysis project Ga0209253, IMG submission 187145) | Freshwater lake sediment microbial communities from the University of Notre Dame, USA, for methane emissions studies - BRP12 BR (SPAdes)... | ecosystem: Environmental > Aquatic >...
GAAACAGCGCCTCGCGCTCGCTGACGAAGTGAGGCGCTTGCCGCCGATCGCTAGTCAAGGCCATCAAGTAGTAACGCTCGTCTCGAACGACGGTCGCCTCGGCACGATCGAACTCCACCGTGCGCCAGCCAAGATCGGCCCGCGTTTAGCCCCGTTTAACCCCTTTCCCGCGCGCGGCTCGTTCAATGGCGCACGTTCACACCGGAGCACCCCATGGAAGCATTCCCCTGCCCGGCGCGTGTGCGCCCGGCCCGGTCGCACCTCGCGCGCGCATCGGGCGTGCTGGGCATCCTGTGCGGCGCATGGCTGGCGGCCGCGCCCGCCCACGCGTTCTGCGGCTTCTACGTCGGAAAGGCCGACGCGTCGCTGTTCAATTCGGCCTCGCAGGTGATCATCGCGCGCGACGGGCCGCGCACCGTCATCTCGATGCTCAACGACTACCAGGGCGAGCCGCGCGAGTTCGCGCTGGTCGTGCCGGTCCCGCAGGTCCTGCAGCGCGGCCAGGTCAACGTCGGCGACCGCCGCATCTTCGAGCGCATCGACGCCTACTCGTCGCCCCGGCTGGCCGAGTACCGCGACGACAACCCCTGCGAGCCGCGCATCGCGCTGCAGCGCGCGCTGCCGGCCGCGGCAGCCGGGCGCGCCACGACCGCCGAGACCGACACCCGCGCCCGGGCAACGGGCGTCACGGTCGAGGCGCGCTACACGGTGGGTGAATACGACATCGCGATCCTGTCGGCCCGCGAGTCCGACGGGCTGGAGGTCTGGCTTCGCGACAACGGCTACCGGCTGCCCGCGGGCGCCTCGGCGGCGCTGGCGCCCTACCTGAAGCTGGGCATGAAGTTCTTCGTCGCGCGCGTGAACCTCGCCGAGCACGCGCGCAGCGGTTCGGCGCTGCTGCGCCCGCTGCAGTTCGCATTCGAGTCCGAGAAGCACATGCTGCCGCTGCGCCTGGGCATGCTCAACGCCAACGGCCCGCAGGACCTGATCGTGTACGCGCTGGGGCGGCAGGGTCGTGTCGAGGCCACCAACTACCGGACCGTGCGCCTGCCGGCCAACGTCGAACTGCCCGGCTTCGTGAAGCAGGACTTCGCCAGCTTCTATCGCGCGATGTTCGACCGGCAGGCGCAGCGCGAGGGCCTGCGCGCCGTGTTCACCGAGTACGTGTGGGACACCGGCTGGTGCGACCCGTGTGCGGCCGATCCGCTGACGCCCGCCGAGCTGCGCCAGGCCGGCGTGTTCTGGTCCGACACCCAGCGCACGGTGCTCACGCGGCTTCACGTTCGCTACACGCCGCAGACCTTTCCCGAAGACCTGATGCTGCAGGAAACGCGCGACCGCGCGAACTTCCAGACGCGCTACGTGCTGCGGCAACCGTGGACGGGTCCCGCCGAATGCGATGCGGCGGCGGCCTACCTCGATCAGGTCCGTCAGCGTCACGACCGTCAGGCGCGCACGCTGTCCGACCTGACCGGCTGGGAGCTCGCCCGGGTGCTGGACCGGATGGAACTGAAGCCGCCGTTCGCCCCGCAGCCGGACAGCGCCCCGTGGTGGCGCAGCCTGTGGCAGCAGTCCTGGTCGACGCGATGAACGCGGCCGCGGCGGTGGGCGCGGTTCGGGCGATGAAGGCGCCGGACGCCCGGGTGCTGCAGATCGCGTTCCTCGGCACCTTCCTGCTGATCGGCGTGCTGGCGCGCGATTTTACGGTGGCGCCGCTCCAGGTTGCGGCCACGTTCGCCGCGGCACTGGCCACGCAGGTGCTGTGGCTGCGAGCGCTGTCGCTGCGCCAGGCGGGCGTGCTCAGCGCGATCGTCACCTCGTTCGGCCTGTCGCTGCTGGTGCGCGCCGACTCGTGGTGGGTGCACCCGCTGCTGGCGTCGATCGCGATCAGCAGCAAGTTCGTGCTGACGCGCGCCGACGGGCCCGGGCGACGGCGCCACGTGTTCAATCCCGCGAACCTGGGCGCCGTGCTGGCCGCGTTCGTGGTGCCCGGGGCGTGGGTGTCACCGGGCCAGTGGGGCCAGCACGTGCTGGTCGCCGCCTGGATCGTCGCACTGGGTTCCGTGGTCTGCCGACGCGCCGCGCGCCTGGACATCGGACTGGTGTTCCTCGCGTGGTACCTCGGCCTGCTCGGCGCGCGCGCGCTGGCACTCGGCCAGCCGGCCGCGGTGTTCGCGCACCAGGTCAACAACGGCGCGCTGCTGCTGTTTGCGTTCTTCATGATCTCGGACCCCATGACGACGCCCCGCGCACCGCTGGCGCGCGTGCTCTACGCTGGCGTCGTGGCGCTGGCCGCGGTGCTCTGGCAGTTCACGGCCTATCGACCGCACGGACTGCTGGTGGCCCTGTTCGCGCTGTCGCCGCTCGTTGCGCTGCTCGACCGGGCCTTCCCGGGACCCGCTTTCGCGTGGCATCCCGGCGAGCTTGGTAGAATGCCGGCTCGATGACGGACCCACGCCGCTTCTCGATTCGAGTTCGCGTCTACTACGAGGACACCGACGCGGGCGGCATCGTCTACCACGCAAGTTACCTGCGGTTCATGGAGCGTGCGCGCACCGACTGGCTTCGCGCGATGGGCGTGAACCACGGCGAGCTCGCCGATCGCGACCGGGTGCAGTTCGTCGTCGCCGAGATGGCGCTGAAGTTCCTGCGGCCCGCCCGGCTGGACGACGTGCTGGGCGTGTCGCTCGACGTGACCGAGGTCCGCAGGGCGTCGCTGCGGATGGTCCAGCGCGTGACGCTGGACCCGGGGGGTGCGCTGCTGACCGATGCCACGGTCAGGGTCGCCGTGATGGCCCGCGAGAGCGGGCGGCCCGCGCCGCTGCCCCAGTGGCTGCACCGCAAGCTTGGAGATTCGTGAATTGAATTCGGACATCTCGATCCTGTCGCTCGTGGCCAATGCCAGCCTGCTGGTGCAGTTCGTCATGGCCGGCCTGCTGGCCATCTCGGTCGCGTCCTGGACGCTGATCTTCCGCAAGGGGTTCGCGATCCGTGCCGCGCGCGCCGCCACCGACCGGTTCGAAGCCGAGTTCTGGCGAGGCGGAGACCTCAACGCGCTGTACCAGCGCACGGCCGAGCAGCCCGGCGACCACGGTCCGCTGGCGCGCATCTTCGAGGCAGGCATGCGCGAGTTCCTCAAGACGCGCCAGCAGAAGCCCGGCGACACGCAGGCGATGCTCGACGGCGCGCGGCGCGCGATGCGCGCGTCGTACCAGCGCGAGATGGACGCGCTGGAGTCCAGCCTGGCGTTTCTCGCGTCGGCCGGTTCGGTCAGCCCGTACATCGGCCTGTTCGGAACGGTCTGGGGCATCATGAACTCGTTCCGCGGGCTGGCCAACGTGCAGCAGGCCACGCTGGCCGCGGTCGCTCCCGGCATCGCCGAAGCGCTGGTGGCCACGGCGATCGGCCTGTTCGCGGCGATCCCCGCGGTGGTCGCGTACAACCGCTTCGCCTACGACATCGAGCGCCTGTCCAACCGCTTCGACACGTTCGCCGAGGAGTTCTCCAACATCCTTCAGCGGCAGGCCCGCTGAGCGCGGAGGCAGCGATGCCCACGGTGTCCTCGTCCCGCCGCCGCGGCCGCCGCGGCTTCGTCAGCGAAATCAACGTCGTGCCGTACATCGACGTGATGCTGGTGCTGCTGGTGATCTTCATGGTGACGGCCCCGCTGGTGCCCACCGGCGTGATCGACCTCGCCACCGTCGGGGCCAGCAGCGCACAGCCCAACGCCTACGTCGAGATCCAAGTGCTGGCCAACGGCCAGCTCAAGCTCGTCACGCGCAACCTCCCGCAGAAGGTCGAACGGCCGATCGGCCGGCGCGACATCGGCGGCATCCTGCGCGAGATCGGCGATCCCAAGGCGCTGCCCGTCGTGATCACCGGCGAGAAGCAGGTCAAGTACGAGAGCGTGCTCGAGGTGATGGACGAAGTCCGCGCGCAGGGCGTCACGCGCGTTGCGCTGATGGTGAAGTCGGCCAAGTAGCCCTGCGAATGAAGCGTTCCGAACCCGCCCCGCCCGATCCGGCATCGCGGCCCGCCGGAGTCCCGACGCGTCCGCCGCGCGCGGGCGGGCGCACGCGGGCGCTGCTGCTGGCGATCGCGATGCACGTGCTGCTGTTCGCGCTGCTGTTCGTGGGCATCCGCTGGCAGAACACCGAACGCGGACCCGTGCAGGCCGAACTGTGGGTGCCCCCGCCGCCGGCGCCCGAACCGCCGCGGCCCGAGCCCAAACCGCCGCCCGAGCCCCGGCCCGAGCCTGCCCCCCCGCCGCCCAAGCCCCAGCCGGCGCCCGAACCCCGGCCGGATCTCGACGCTCAGATCAAGGCGGAGCAGGAAAAGAAGCGCAAGGAAGAGGCCGATCGCAAGGAACGCGAAGCCGAGAAGAAGGCGGCGGAAAAGAAGCTGGCCGAGGAACGCCGCCAGCGTGAAGAGCAGGCGCGACGCGAGGCCGAGAAAAAGGCTGCCGAGAAGCTCGCCGCCGACAAGGCTGCGGCCGAGAAGGTCGCTGCCGAGAAGAAGGCCAGCGAAGAGAAGGCACGGCGCGAGGCGGCGGCTCGCCACGAGGAGACCATCAAGGCGCTGATGAAGCAGGCCGGCAGCGCGGGGCAGCCGGCGGATACGGCCGCCAAGGCCTCCGCGGGCGGCTCACGCGCCGACGCCGGCTTCAGCGCCCGGGTCGGCGCAGCCGTCAAGGCCAACACGACCTACCAGGTGCCGGCGGACCTCGAGGGCAATCCCAAGGCCGTGTTCGCCGTGCAGCTGCGCCCGGACTGCAGCCTGGTCTCGGTGCGGCTGCGCCGCTCGAGCGGCGTTGCGGCCTGGGACCAGGCCGCAGAGCGCGGAATCCAGCGGACCGACCCGTTCCCCCGTCCAGCCGAAGGCGCCTGCCCGGCGGACCTCGAGATCACCCGCGGCCCCCGCGATGAGCGGTAGGCCGCCGCGCCTGGACCACGACCGCTTTATAATGCGCCGATCATGATCCGATCCGCTCCTATCCTGTCGTTTCTTTTCGTGTTCCTGCTCGGTTTCGGCCCGCGCGAGGCCGCCACGCAGGTACGTATCGACGTATCCGGTGTCGGGGGCACGCAGCTGCCGATCTCGGTCGCCACGTTTGCCAGCGATGGTCGACCCGCTCAGGACGTGGCGGCCGTCGTTCGCAGCGACCTCGCCCGCAGCGGCTGGTTCCGCGTCATCGACCCTCAGCAGACGCTGTCCGACACCGGACCGGTCGACTACGCCGGCGCTCGTGCGCGGGGCGCCGAGACCGTGGTCGGCGGCACCGTGACCCGACTGCCCGACGGCCGATACGACGTGCGCTACAAGCTGTACGACGCCGTGCGCCAGAACGTGCTGGCGGCCGAGTCGCTGGTGGCGGCCGAGGCCGACCTGCGCCTGGCGGGCCATCGCGTGGCCGACGCGATCTTCGAGAAGCTGACCGGCGAAAAGGGCGTGTTCTCCACGCGAATCGCGTTCGTGACCAAGCAGGGCGGGCGCTACCGGCTGAACGTCGCCGACTGGGACGGCGAGAACATCCAGTCGCCGCTGGTCTCGCCCGAGCCGATCATCTCGCCGTCGTGGTCGCCGGACGGCTCGCGGCTGGCCTACGTGTCGTTCGAGGCAAAAAAACCGGTGGTCTACGTGCACACGCTGGCCACCGGCCAGCGCACGGCCGTCGCCAACTTCAAGGGCAGCAACAGCGCGCCGGCCTGGTCACCCGACGGACGCACGCTCGCAGTCGCGCTGACCCGCGACGGACTGTCGCAGATCTACCTGATCAACGCCGCCGACGGCAGCAACTCGCGCCGCCTGACGTCGTCCAACGGCATCGACACCGAACCCGCGTTCTCGCCCGACGGACGCAGCCTGTACTTCACGTCCGATCGCGGCGGCGCGCCGCAGGTCTACCGGATGCCGGTCGCGGGCGGCGACGCCACCCGCATGACGTTCGGCTCGACCTACAACGTCAGTCCGCGCATCAGCCCCGACGGCAAGCAGCTGGCGTTCCTCACGCGCCGCGACGGCAAGTACTTCGTCGGGATGAAGGACCTGGCCAGCGGCAACGAAACGGTGCTGACCGACGGCGGCCGCGAGGAGTCCCCCAGCTTCGCGCCCAACGGCCGCTGGGTCATGTACACGACGCAGGAAGGCGGGCGAGACCTGCTGATGGCCACCTCGGTCGACGGGCGAATCAAGCAGAGGCTGACCTCGCCCACCGGCGACATACGCGAGCCCGCCTGGGGCCCGTTCCTCAAGTGACACCACACCCTGGAGCACCCATGATCCAACGTTCCCGCCACGCACTGCCCACTCCCCGGACGGCCTCGTTCCTCGCCCCGCTCGTCGCGCTGATCGCAGCGTTCGCGCTCGCGGCGTGCAGCTCTTCGGTCAAGCTGGACGAACCGGCCCCGGTCGAGGACCGCAGCAAGACGACCGATGCATCCGCCGGTTCGGGAGCGACCGCCGGCAGCGCCGGCGGCGGGGGCACCGAGCGCCCCGTGGCGCAGGTCACGGTCGACCCCAGCAAGGATCCGCTGAACGACCCCAACAGCCCGCTGGCCAAGCGCAGCATCTATTTCGACTTCGACAGCTTCACCATCAAGGACGAGTTCCGCCCGGTCGTCGAAGCGCACGCCAAGTACCTGGTGACCAACAAGGCGCGCAAGATCGTGATCCAGGGCAACACCGACGAGCGCGGCAGCCGCGAGTACAACCTGGCGCTGGGCCAGAAACGCTCCGAGGCCGTGCGCAAATCGCTGGCCGCTCTCGGGGTCGCGGAAGCGCAGGTCGAGGCCGTCAGCCTGGGCGAGGAGAAGCCCAAGGCCACCGGCAGCGACGAGGCTTCGTGGGCCGAGAACCGCCGCGCCGACATCGTCTACCAGTGACGCGCAAGCCGATGAGGCCCGGTCGGTTCGGCCCGCTGCGGGTCTTCGTCGCCGCGCTGCTCGTCTGGGGCGCGATGCCCGCGCACGCCCAGCTGTTCTCCGACGACGAGGCGCGCCGCGCGGTGCTGGACCTGCGGGGCCGCGTCGAGCAGATGCAGCGCGACGTCAACCGCAGGCTCGAGGAGATGTCCGCCCGCATCGATCGCCTGGAGCAGACCACGCGCGGCCAGCTCGAGCTGCAGAACCAGATCCAGGCGATGCGCCAGGAGATCGCCACCCTGCGCGGCCAGGTCGAGGTGCAGGGCAACGAACTGGCGCAGACGCAGAAGCGCCAGAAGGACCTGGCGACCGACGTCGACACCCGCATCAAGCGCTTCGAGCCCGTGGCGGTCACCATCGACGGCAAGGCCTTCAACGTCGACGTCAACGAGCGGCGCGCGTTCGAGGCGGCCCTAAACCTGTTTCGCAACGGCGACTTCCGTGGTTCGATCGTCGCGTTCCAGCAGTTCCAGGCCGCCTACCCGCAGAGCCCGTACGTTCCCGGCAGCGTGTACTGGATCGGCAGCGCCCAGTACGCGCTGAAGGAGCCCAAGCCCGCGATCGCCACGCTGCAGTCGTTCGTGGCGAAGAACGCCGACCACCCGCGCACGCCCGATGCGCTGCTGACCATCGGCAACGCCTACGCGGACCTCGGCGATCGCAAGGCTGCCACCGACACCTACCGGACCCTCGTCGAGAAGTACGACGGCACGGCTGCCGCCCAGGCCGCGCGCGAACGGATGACCACGCCGGCGCCACGGCGCTGAGTCGCCGGCGGCTGGTCGCGAGCCGGCGAAGGCGATGCGTTGCCGCGCCGATCCGAGGCCGCGCATTTGCGCCGATCCGGCGCGCGCGGTGGGCTGCGGTGCAGTTTGACCGCATTCCGGGCGGCCGCTATACTTTTGGGCTCTCCAAGAAGAAGAACCAACAAGAAGAAAAAGCGGCAGCAAAGACCTTGGGTCGTTAGCTCAGCTGGTAGAGCAGCGGACTTTTAATCCGTTGGTCGCTGGTTCGAATCCAGCACGGCCTACCAAGACATTCAAGGGGTTAGCGACGCATGTCCGCTAACCCCTTTTTGTTTCCGCGATCCATCCAGGCGCCATGCAGGCGTCGTGGCCGAACCCCGCCCGCGGCTGCGCGAAACCGCCGTGGCTGACGCCCATGACGTTCCGGGTGCTAGAGTCGCGCGGCAGGGGTGCTGCCCCGCGGGCCGCATGATGTCCAATCCTGCCCATCGCCACCGTCGTCGTGGAGTAGCGCGTTGAAATTCTGGAAGATAGCGGCCGGAGCCTTGGCGGCCCTGCTGGCGGCCGGCACGGCCGGCTGGTTCAGCCTCGACAAGGAGACGCGCGGCCTGCTGGCGACGGTCCCGACCAACCGCGACCTGCTGTTCTGGAGCGTGCCGCAGCGCGATGCGGCCTTTCGGGCGCTGGATCGCCTGTCGGTGCTGGCCAAGTGGCGTGTCGTGCCGGCCGGCGGTACGCCGCTGCCGCTGCTGCCGGGGCCGCCGTTGAAGCTGGGGCTCGACGTTGACGCCTACCTGGCCGGCCAGCGCATGGCGGGACTGGTGATCGTGCACGACGGCAAGGTGCGCCTGGAGCGCTACGGCCTGAGCTTCGACAGCGCCGGGCGCTGGACGAGCTTCTCGGTCGCCAAGTCGATCACCTCCGTCCTGGTGGGGGCCGCCATTCGCGACGGCCACATCCGCAGCATGGACGACAAGGTCAGCGACTACATCCCGCAGATGAAAGGCTCGGCCTACGACGACGTCAGCATCCGCCAGCTGCTGACCATGACCTCGGGCGTGCGCTGGAACGAGGACTATGCCGATCCGAATTCGGACGTGGCCCGCTTCAACAACCACCAGCCCGAGGAAGGGGTCGAGGCGCTGGTGAGCTACCTGCGCCGCCTGCCGCGCGAGGTGCCGGCCGGCACGCGCTGGAACTACAGCACCGGCGAGACCAACCTCGTCGGCATCCTGGTCAGCCAGGCGACGAAGCGGCCCCTGGCGGAGTACCTGTCGCAGAAGATCTGGATGCCGGCCGGCATGGAGCAGCAGGCCACCTGGGTGCTCAGCAAGACCGGCCAGGAGATCAGCGGCTGTTGCATCCAGGCTGCGACCCGGGACTTCGCCCGCTTTGGGGTCTTCATCCTGAACGGGGCGCGCGCCGGGGCACAGGGCATCGTGCCCGACGGCTGGCTGGCAGACGCCACCACCGAGCGCATCGGCATTGGCCAGCCCGGCCGCGGCTATGGCTACCAATGGTGGACCTACAGCGACGGCAGCTTCACCGCGCGCGGCATCTTCGGCCAGGGCATCTTCATCGACCCGAAGCGCCGGCTGGTGATCGCGTCCAACGCCAACTGGGGCGGCGGCGCGAGCGACCCGGTCGCCCAGGACGCGCGTGAGGCCTTCTACCGCGCGGTGCAGCAGGCCATCGATGCCGAGGCGGCTCCTGTCGCCGGCCAGAACCGGCACGCGACGCCCTGATTGGTCGGCCACGAACGGCGGCTACCGCTGCATTGCAGGCCAACTCGCTGCACGTCCACCGCGGCTTCCTCGGCAGCAGACTGCCGATCACTCATCGAACCCAACGAACACCACTGATTCGTCTACGGATTTTCTATGCGAAACCACCGCGTTCGCAGGGAAGGAATCGTCGGGCCAACCCATCGCAATGCAGGTCTGGATCACCTGGTCGTCCGGGATGCCCGCTTCAGCGCGTACCACCGGGGACTGCATGATGCCCTGGCTGTTGATGACGCAGCCGAGCCCGCGCGACCAGGCGGCATTGACGATGCAGTTGACCACGCCGCCACAGTCGAAGGGGGCAATGTCACTGCCTTGGATCGAGCGGTCATAGGTCACAACGATTGAGACCGGCGCGTCGAACTGGCGAAAGCCGCGCAGGACCCAGTCGAGTCGCTTTTCCTTGTTGTCGCGTTCGATGCCCATCGCGGCGAAGAGCTGCTTTGCAATCCCGATCTGCCGCTCGCGGTGCACGCCTTCATATCCCGGGCCCATGCGGAACTCGCGCGAATCCGGCACGCCGGCGAGGTTGCGTTCCACATTGCCTTTGCGAATCCGGTCCAGCACATCACCGGTGACAACATAGAAATTCCAGGGCTGGGTGTTGAGCGAGGTCGGTGCGCGCATCGCAAGCTCGAGCACTTCCCGGATCAGCGACTTGGGGACCGGCTTCTTCAGATATCCCCGAATGCTCCTGCGTCCCTGGACCACCTCGTCGAATTCCATCGTCGTCTTCCATATTGCTGTCGTCATCGTCAAGAAAAGAACCGCTGGACGGCATTATCCGCGCCTTCAAGCGGTGCCTCGCCGCCCCCTTGCGAGTCGTCGAGGTGACCGGCGCCGTGTTTCGCAACCAGGGCGGCGTGGACATCGAGGCGCAGTCCCGCGTGCTGCGCAAGGCCGGCACGTCGCTGCCAAACCTGCTGGCCGCCGCAGGGCCAGCGCGCGGCGTCTCCGGCAAGGAGGTCTGGGGCACCCTCACCGGCAGCACTCACTCTCGGCCTGCGTGCCCCTCGAAGCGGTATTCGGGGTGGACACTCGCCACCTGGATCACGCCTTCCAGACCGATGTCGGCCACGGTGTCCTCGACCACGCCGAGGAGGTCGTTGAAGTCCTCGAAGTCGGTGAACACGGATGACGATCATCGAAGACTGACCCACGCAACGGCGCTGCCCTGCTCGGGAGACGAGCAGCGGAAGCGGGAGTGATCAGCGTGGGTGTGGGCAACGCGCGGGCGGCGAATCCGCGGTTTGCGATGATCTGCTCGCACTATCCGTTCGAGCACTGCGGAACGCCGCGCTCAGAAGGCCGTGCTCGAGACCGCCACGGGCACGGGCTGTACCTTCCAGATCCGCTCGCAGTACTCCCCGATGGCGCGGTCGGAGGAGAAGAAGCCCATCCGTGCCACGTTGAGGATGGCGGCACGCGTCCACGCCCCGACGTCGCCGAAGGCCGCGTCGACCCGCTCCTGGCAGTCCAGGTAGGCCCGGAAATCGGCCAGCAACATGTACTCGTCGTGCTCGAGCAGCGAGCGCACGATGGGCTCGAAGAGCGTCCTGTCGCCGCGCGAGAAGGTGCCCTGCGAGACGAGGTCGATGGCCTCGCGCAGTTCGGCGTCGTGCTCGTAGAGATCGCATGGCCGGTAGCCCCGCGCGCGGCGCTCTGCGACCTCCGGCGTGGTCAGCCCGAACAGGAAGAAGTTCTGCGGCCCCACGTGCTCGCGGATCTCGACGTTGGCGCCGTCGAGCGTGCCGATCGTGAGCGCGCCGTTGACTGCGAACTTCATGTTCCCGGTGCCGCTCGCCTCCTTGCCCGCGGTGGAGATCTGCTCGGAGAGGTCGGCCGCCGGGTAGATGCGCTGCCCCGTCTTCACGCTGAAGTCGGGGACGAACACGACGCGCAGACGGTCGCGCGTGCGCGGGTCCCCGTTGACCACCTCGGCGACACCGTTGATCAGCCGGATGACGAGTTTGGCGAAGTGGTAGCCCGGTGCGGCCTTGCCGGCGAAGAGGATGGTGCGTGGCGTGCGGTCCTCCCCCTGCACGAGCCGTCGCCAAAGCGCGATGGCGTGCAGTACCGCGAGATGCTGCCGCTTGTACGCGTGGATGCGCTTGGCCTGCACGTCGAGCAGCGCGGCGGGGTCGAAGGCGGGCAGGCCGTTGGCCGCGCCCCAGGCGGCGAGCGTGCGCTTGTTGCCCAGCTTCACGCGCCGGAAGGCCTCGGCGAAGCCGCCATCGTGGGCCAGGGCTTCGAGCTGGCGCAGTTGCGCGAGGTCGCGCTGCCAACCCGGGCCGATGGCCTCGGTGAGGAGCTCGGCCAGTTCCGGGTTGGACTGCGCGAGAAAGCGGCGCGGCGTCACACCGTTCGTGACGTTGGTGAAGCGCTGCGGCCAGAGCTCGGCGAAATCGGCCAGCAGGGTCGTGCGCAGCAACTCGCTGTGCAGCGCGGCCACGCCGTTCACTGCGTGGCTGCCGACCGTGGCGAGGTGCGCCATCCGCACGCGCTTGTCGCCTTGCTCGTCGATGAGCGACATCCTGCCCACGCGTGCAGTGTCGCCGGGATAGTGACGGCGCACCTCGTCGAGGAACCGAGCATTGACCTCGTGGAGCAGTTCGAGGTGACGGGGAAGCAGGCGGCCGAAGAGCGGCAGGCCCCAGGTCTCCAGCGCCTCGGGCAGCAGCGTGTGGTTGGTGTACGAGCAGGTCGCGGTGACCAGTTCCCACGCCCGGTACCAGGGCACGAGGTGCACGTCCACCAGGAGCCGCATCAGCTCGAGCACGGCCAGGGCGGGGTGCGTGTCGTTGAGCTGCACCGCGAACTTGTGCGCGAACTGGGTGACGTCCTTCTCGCGCTGCAGGAACAGACGCAGCATGTCCTGCAGCGAGCAGGACACCAGCAGGTACTGCTGCTTCAGGCGCAGCTCCTTGCCCGCCTCGCCCTGGTCGTCCGGGTACAGGATTTTCGTGAGGTTCTCGGAGTCGATCTTCGCCTGCACGGCGCGCACGTAGTCGCCCGAGTTGAACGCGGCGAGGTCGAAGTCCTCGCTCGACTTCGCGCTCCACAGGCGCAGGAAGTTGCAGGTGCGCACGCCTGCGCCCGGCACCGGCGTGTCGTAAGGGACGCCGATCACCGTCTCGGCCGGGCTCCAGGACACGCGGTGGCGGCCCTGCTCGTCGGTCCAGGCCTGGGTGCTTCCGCCGAATCCGACCGCCAGCTCGATCTCCGGGCGGCCGACATCCCACGGGTAGCCGTAGCGCAGCCAGCGGTCGGTGCGCTCGTGCTGCCAGCCGTCGAGGATGGACTGGTCGAAGATGCCGAACTCGTAGCGCAGCCCGTAGCCGATGGCGGGAATCTGCAGCGTCGCCAGCGAGTCCATGAAGCAGGCCGCCAGCCGCCCGAGGCCGCCGTTGCCCAGACCCGGCTCCTCCTCGTGCTCCACGAGCTCGTCGAGGTCAAGGTCCAGCGCCCGCATCGCCTCCCGCGCCGGTTCGACGATGCCGAGGGCGAGCAGGTTGTTCATCAGCTGCGGGCCCAGCAGGTACTCGGCCGAGACGTAGCAGACCGTGCGGGTCGCCTCCGTGAAGTAGGCAGAGGCGCTGTCGATCCACCGCTCGAGCAGGCGGTCGCGCACCGTCCACGCGAGCGCAAGGTACAGGTCGTTGCGGGTCGCCACGGCGGGAAACTTCGCCTGCCGGACGAACAGGTTGTAGATGAAGTCCCGGCGCAGCGCCTCCGTGCTCGACTCCAGGTGGAGGGCCGAGGAGATCGCCGGGCGAACGCGCGGATTCGATATCGCCATGGCGCGCCCATCGTACGCCGAACGCAGGGGTTGTGCACGATCCCGCTTCCGGGCTTGCATCGCATCCGGCCGTGGCGTCGGCAAGCTCCGATCTTGCCGACGTCTTCGACAGCGACGCGCAGTTTGCGGCGTTCTGCTCGCACTGTCCGTTCGGGCCGCAGTTCCGCAACCCTGCCTCGGGCGGGGAGCCAGGGTCTGATCCGCGCCGCGCCGGCGACCTACCGGCCGCCGGTCGCCACGTGGGTCTGGAACGACTCGCGGATCTCGTCGATCGGCGCGTCGCGCAGGATCAGCACGAGCTTCGAGCCGCGCGCACCCTCGGGCCAGCGTTCCAGCCGCACCGCAGGATGGAACACGTGGTGCACGCCGTGCACCACCACCGGCAACGGCTCGTCGACCAGATCGAAGATGCCCTTGGCGCGCAACAGGTTCTCGCCGAACGCGGCACGCAGCTGCGCGAGCCATTCCTGCAGCAGCAGCCAGTCGATCGGGCGGTCCGCTTCCAGACTGAGTGCCTCGATGCCGTCACCGTGCCGGTTCGGGTCCGCGTGCCGCCCGCCGTCCGGCGCGAATGCGAACCAGCGGTCGGCGCGCCGCTCCAGCGGTTCGAGCCGCTGCGGCAGCACCTCGCCCGGATCGGCCTGCCCGCCAACGACCGCGACCACCGGCGCCGACGGGTTCAGTGCGCGCAGCCGCGGCATCAGCCGCTCCAGCGCACGCGGGTCGAGATCGGACTTGGTGACCAGAAGGCGATCGGCGAGCGCCACCTGCTTTCGCGCCTCCGGATGCTCGTCGAGCTGGCGCTGCGCGTGCAGGGCGTCGACCGTCGTCGCGACGCCCTCCAGCGTGCAGAAGTTCGACACCAGCGGATTGTTCAACGACATCTGCATGATGGGCGCCGGATCCGCGAGCCCCGTGGTCTCCACGACGAGCCTGCGGAACGCCGGAATCTCGCCGCGATCGCGTCTGGCCAGCAGCGAGCGCACAGCGGTCTCCAGGTCGGAGCGAAGCGTGCAGCACACGCACCCGCTCTTGAGCACCACCATCTCGCCGTCCACCGCGTCGACCAGCAGGTGATCGAGCCCAATCTCGCCGAACTCGTTGATGATCACCGCGGTGTCCCCGAGTTCCGGTTGCCGCAGCAGGTGGTTGAGCAGCGTGGTCTTGCCGCTGCCCAGGAAGCCGGTGAGCACGGTGACTGGCGTGCGCTGTGCGGAGCGATCGGGGTCGAAGAGGCTCATCGAGGTTTCCGGGTGGTGGTAGCTGCCCCGTTCGTCGAGACAGTTGCTGCGGCGCGCATTGATCGAGCCTCGCAAAGGCGATAGCCTCCTGTCAACAAGACTTCCAACCGAACCCCCCTTTTCCAGGAGGAACGTCGATGGACAAGCAAGAACCGGCACGTGGCAGCGAACCGCAGTCGACCGCCGCCGAGGGGACCCACACCGCGGCCGAGCTTCCCGGCGAACGGCGCGAGTTCTTCAAGACCGCGGCGGCGGCCGCCGGAGTCGTCGGCATCGCGGGCGCCCTGCACGGGAAGTTCGGCGGCGCACCGCTGGTGTCCAGCGCGCACGCGCAAGCCAGCGGCGAGAAGTGGTGGCCCTCGCGCTGGGGCCCCGATGACGAGGCCGGCGCGTCGAACCTGATCACCCCCGAAAAGGTGCTCGACGCCGCGAAGTGGATCCGCAACGGCAAGGTCTACCGGATCGGCCGCGTCTACGAGGCCGCGATGCCGTTCTTCGGCCCGCGCGGCTTCGCGCTGCGCATCCCGGGCGCCCCGACCGGCGGGCCGTTCGGCAAGAACAAGCTGATCTACAACGACGAGTTTCTCGCCACCGAGATCGGCCAGACCGGCACTCAGTTCGACGGACTCGGCCACATCGGCATCCAGCAAGGCAAGGACGGCGACAAGAACGAGATGCGCTACTACAACGGGTTCACGCAGCAGCAGGTGGGCGGGACCTATGGGCTGCAGAAACTCGGCGTCGAAAAGGTCAAGCCCTTCTTCACTCGGGGCCACCTGTTCGATGTCGAGGCGGTCAAGGGGCGCATGCTGGAAGCCGGCGAGGAGATCAAGCTCGCCGACCTGCGTGCGGCGCTGCAGAAGCAGGGCATGAAAGAGGCCGACATCAAGCCCGGCGACGCGGTGTTCTTCCAGACCGGCTGGAGCAAGCTCTGGATGAAGAACAACGACAAGTTCAACGGCGGCGAACCGGGAATCGGCATGGAGGTCGCGCGCTGGTGCATCGAGAAGCAGGTCTGCCTGACCGGCGCCGACACCTGGGCCACCGAAGTCGTCCCCAACCCGGACAAGGACCTCGCGTTCCCGGTGCACGGGGAACTGATCACCAAGAATGGCATCTTCAACCATGAGAACCTCTTCTTCGAGGAACTGATCAAGGACGGAAAGCACCAGTTCGTCTACGTCTACTCACCGCCTCCGATCAAGGGCGCGACCGGCGCCAACGGAGGCCCGATCGCGGTGACCTGAGCCAGACGCCGGGCTTGCATCCGGACCCGATCGCGACGAGCCCGGGCGGCGTCGCCTGGCCTGCGCGACAGTGCGGCGGTGCGGGCGCCGCCCACGTCGAGGCACGTCAGGCCGGCCTTGGCCCGGTTTCGGCCCTTGCGGCCCTTGGGGGGCGTTTGAACTCCCTATGCTGCCCAACCGCGTACATCGAGTCCACGGAGGAACGCGCGACGTCTGCACCATGATCACGCTCGCAATCACATGATGCGCAAGCACTCGGCCGCCGGACATCAGACGCTCGCGGCG
>Ga0209253_10002593_pt1 | contig 16020 bp, 12 predicted proteins | sample FrelakmetBRP12BR_FD_187145 | JGI IMG/M metagenome (GOLD analysis project Ga0209253, IMG submission 187145) | Freshwater lake sediment microbial communities from the University of Notre Dame, USA, for methane emissions studies - BRP12 BR (SPAdes)... | ecosystem: Environmental > Aquatic >...
TTATCCAGTGTCCCCGCTGCCCACCCCGGGCAGCGCTCTTGCCTGTAACTGCTCCCATTTGTTAATCGCCTATCGACCCGCTCAGCGCACTGGCGGCTGAGAAAACGGGGATAGTTCATTTCCAGTCTTAACTTACTTTCCTCCCCGGTTTATACCATCCCGGGACACGATTTCTATTCTTACCTGTAGCCGTTTTTCCCAGCTCGTCTCTTGCAATTCTCCCGTGCCTTGTAAACGGAGTTATCAATGTCCATTCGTTTCCCGGATGACTCCGTGGTTACCAGCGAACAATCGAAAGTGAGTATCACAGTACTGGATAGCGTGTAAGTGGTAGCCTTGCATAATCCAAGCTGGCGGCGACGTTTGAAAAGAGGAACTTGGCGCTATCTGGGATAGGGAAGATCCACGGTACGGAATTCAGGGCAATTAGTCTGCATGCCAGCGACAGCGTCGGCGATATCAAGCGGGGAGTTAAACGTCGCTTTGATTCAATAACCAGATGCGTCGACTCACGATGCTTGACGACAGGATGCCGGATGGAGTTTACTTCGATAACCTGCCTGATGCGTTACGCGCTACGTAGGCAGAAACTAAGAGATTCCACTTAAGGGATAATGAAAATTTCTGTCCAAATATATAGCGACACCTCTATCTGGGCTTGCTGTCATGACTGATATGACTGATTCAACCGCCGAATTACAGGAAAAACTGCGCTCACTGGCGATATCATATGCGGCGAAGTTGCCGGATAAGATCAGCCAGATTGAGCAGACGTGGGGGCGATTGCAGACCGAATGGAATGAAGAAACCTTGCAGACGCTGCAATGCATGGTGCATAGCTTGGCTGGTTCCGGCAAAACTTTTGGATTTGCAGATCTTAGCGTGATGGCACGCATGCTGGAGGAAAGCCTGAAAGGTATGGTGAGATCAAAGACACCAACCAACGAACCGCAATGTATCCAGATACAGAAGCAGATTGCGCAGTTGCGGCAGGCGGCGTCACATGCCAGCCCCATTCAGGGTGAAGTGCCAGCCCCCGCAATGACTGCGCAAACGGCAGCGGGATTCAGGGGGCTCAAACAAGTTTTTGTGGTGGATGACGATTGTGAAGTGTCGCATGATCTGGCGCTGCAGCTACGCCATTTTGGCTATGAGGTGCGTGTTTTTAACCGGCTGGACGAATTCCAGTTGGCTGTGAAACAAGTTCACGATGTGATCATCCTGATGGATGTTGAATTCCAGGAAGACAGGCTGGCGGGGATCAATGCAATGAAAAAAATCCAGCAGGAGCGGATGGCCCTCGCTCCGGTCATATTCATTTCCGCACACGATGATCTGATCTCACGGCTGGGTGCAGTGCGTGCCGGGAGCGTCGCTTACTTTACCAAACCGGTCAACCCGGGTGAGTTGATCGACCAGCTTGATGCGTTGACGTCATTGCAGCCACAACAGCCTTTTCGCGTATTGATTGTGGACGATAGCGCTACTATGCTCGCCTACCACTCCGCCGTGCTGGAACAGGCAGGCATGCTTGTCAGTACAATAGACAAGCCAATGGAGATCATGGGGACGCTACGGGAGTTCGATCCGGATCTGGTGTTGATGGATATGTATATGCCAGAATGCGACGGCATTGAGTTGGCAAAGGTGATTCGCCAGTTGGGTGGCTTCGTCGGCATTCCCATCGTTTACCTTTCTGCCGAGAAAGATTCCGATAAACAGTTTGAAGCCATAAGTTTTGGGGGCGATGATTTCCTGGTCAAACCGATTGAACCGCAACATCTGGTTTCTGCCATCGCAGCGCGCATCCAGCGCACTCGTTTACTGCGTTCGCTCATGGTACGTGACAGCCTTACTGGCCTGTTCAACCACACTTCTATCAAAGATCAACTTGACCGTGAAGTGGCGCGTGCGCACAGGCTGAAGTCACCATTGGCCTATGCCATGATCGATATTGATTTTTTTAAAAAGGTGAACGACAGCTATGGTCATCCGGCGGGTGATCGCGTGATTAAAAGTCTGGCACGGTTGCTGAAACAGCGACTGCGTGAAACCGACATCGTCGGACGCTATGGAGGCGAGGAATTCGCAGTGATCCTAACCGGCACCGATGGCCCCTCGGCGGTGAAGGTGCTGGATGGCATACGTGATGCTTTCTCACGGCTGATCCATTTGAGCGAAGACAAGGAGTTTTCTGTTAACCTGAGTTGTGGTGTTGCCGATGTCGCCCATTTCGGCGATGCGATCCAAATTGGCGATGCTGCCGACAAGGCGCTCTACCAGGCCAAACAGGCAGGCCGTAACCGAGTGGTGCTGGCACAGGCCAAGGGAGAGTGTCATGGTTGAGAGATCTGCAGTCACGATTCTGGCGCTGGATGACGAGCCCTTCATGCTCAAATTGCTGGCGCGCATGCTCGCCAATATGGGGTTCACCTCGGTTACGCTGTGCGATAACGGGGATGCTGCTCTTACCCAGATAGACAATGTCAGCGCCCGGCCAAATCTGATCCTTTTGGACCTCAATATGCCGGGAATGGACGGGATCGAATTTGTGCGTCACCTGGTCGAACGGAATTATAGCGGCAGCCTGATCCTGATCAGCGGTGAGGATGAGCGCATGCTGCAGACTGCCGAAAAACTGGTGCAGGCGCACAAAATCCAGGTACTCGGGCATCTGCACAAGCCGGTCAAACCCGAGGTGTTGTCCGCGCTGCTGGAAAAGTGGACGCCTCCCGCCCTAAGTAGCCTGCCGGCAGCGAAGAAAATCTACGGTGCGGACGAGTTGCGTGCAGCCCTCGCCAGCGGCCAGCTTGTCAATTACTACCAACCCAAGGTGGCGGTTGCCAGCGGTGAAGTTGTGGGGGTGGAGACCCTGGTGCGCTGGCATCATCCCGTGGATGGACTGGTATTCCCCGATCAGTTCATCAGCGTGGCGGAAGCGCATGGCTTGATCAATGATCTGACACGCACGGTGCTGACCGGCGCACTGGCCCAAGCAAAAGCATGGCGGCAAGCGGGACTGACATTGCGCGTGGCCGTCAACATCTCGATGGACAACCTGGCGTCCCTGGATTTTGTCGATTTCGTTGTCGAACTTACAACCAGGGAGGGTGTGCCGCCACAGGGGGTAGTGCTGGAAGTGACGGAAAGCCGTTTGATGCAGGACACGCGGGCTCCGCTCGAAATTCTGACGCGACTGCGCCTGAAACGCTTCCGCCTTTCAATCGACGATTTCGGCACAGGGCACTCTTCCCTGGCCCAGTTGCGCGACATCCCTTTCGATGAACTCAAGATTGATCAGGGTTTTGTGCACCGCGCCTGGAGTAACGAAACGCTGCGGGCGATGTATGATGCCAGTCTGGCTCTGGCGAGACAATTGGGGATGGAGGTTGTGGCCGAGGGAGTCGAGGACCGGAACGACTGGGACTTGCTGCAGCGTACCGGTTGCGATCTGGCGCAGGGGTCTTTCATCTCTGCGCCGATGCCGGCTGCGGATTTCCCTGGTTGGCTGGAAAACTGGCAGGAGCGGGTGCGCACCGAGTTTGCCAATCTCAATATTTTGCTGTGATGTATAAAACCAGACCCTAGACCAGCAACGCTGCCGCTACCCGCCGCCCTTCAGCCGTCAGGATGTTATAGGTGCGGCAGGCAGCACTGGTATCCATTACTTCAACACCAATTTTTGCGGCAATCAGCATTTTTGTAAGGGACGGGTGGGGAAAGCGCAAGGTGGTGCCAGTGCCCAGTAATACTATTTCGGGTCGTAATGAGAGCAAATACTCGAAATGCTCTACTGCCAGTTGCTCGAAAGTCTTTGCTGGCCAATCTTCGATGATGCGGTCAGGCAGGATGATCAGGCTGCGTTCATAGCGCATCTGATTGACCATTACATAGCCGGTGCCGTAGCCGGTGAACATATTCTGTTCGGAAAGTCTGGAAAGATGCAGCTTCAACTGAGGTCTCCATTTGCGGCAGGTTGGCGGGTCAGGTAACATTACATCTTTTTTGCGTCACGATAAAGCAGAAAACAATGGGCGGAATTAAAATTCCGCCCTATTTAGTTGCCTTGATTGGCAACTTTCGCAGCCCGGTGTTCTTATTTAAACCATGCAGCCGATACTAAAATCCAGCAAGCTGGCTAATGTCTGTTACGACATTCGCGGGCCTGTGCTCGACCGCGCCAGGCAAATGGAAGAGGACGGGCACTACATCATTAAGCTCAATATCGGCAACCCCGCATCGTTCGGTTTTGATGCGCCCGAGGAAATTCTGCAGGACGTGATTCATAACCTGTCGGATGCTTCCGGCTACTGTGACTCCAAAGGTTTGTTCGCCGCACGCAAGGCGATCATGCACTACAGCCAGGAAAAGCATATCCGCGACGTGCAGATGGAGGATATTTACATTGGCAACGGTGTTTCCGAGCTGATCGTCATGGCCATGCAGGCGTTGCTGGACAGCGGCGACGAAGTCCTGATTCCCGCGCCCGATTATCCTCTGTGGACGGCGGCAGTGGTGCTGGCAGGTGGTACGGCGCGGCATTATGTGTGCGACGAGCAATCCGGCTGGTTGCCCGACCTGGATGATATTCGTGCCAAAGTGACTGCGAACACCCGTGCCATCGTCATCATCAACCCGAATAACCCGACCGGTGCGCTCTATCCGGATGAGTTGTTGCGCGAGATCATCGAAATCGCCCGTCAGCACCAGCTCATCATTTATGCGGACGAAGTTTATGACAAGGTGTTGTACGATGGCGCTACGCACACTTCAATTGCTTCGCTGGCGGATGACGTGCTGTTTGTCACGCTCAACGGCCTGTCGAAGAATTACCGTGCCGCCGGATTCCGTTCCGGCTGGGCGATAGTCTCCGGCAGAAAACACCATGCCAGCGACTATATCGCTGGCCTCACCATGCTGGCTTCAATGCGCCTGTGTGCCAACGTGCCCGCACAATTCGGCATCCAGACTGCACTCGGCGGTTACCAGAGCATCAATGATCTGGTGTTGCCGACCGGACGGTTGATGCGCCAGCGTGATCTTGCCTGGAAGTTGCTCACCGACATTCCCGGCATTACCTGCTTCAAGCCGCAGGCGGCGATGTATCTGTTCCCACGGCTTGATCCAAGAATGTATCCGATCAAGGATGATCAGCAGTTTGTGCTGGATTTGCTGGTGGAAGAGAAAGTTCTGCTGGTGCAGGGCAGCGGCTTCAACTGGCCGCATCCGGACCACCTGCGTGTAGTATTTCTGCCGAATAGCGATGATCTTACCGAAGCCGTAGGCCGTATTGCCCATTTTCTTGAACAGTATCGCAAGCAGCACGGAACCTAGTGTCTAACTGATTCTCTTTTTGTGCCGAAAATATGAAACCCATCAACGTAGGTCTGTTAGGTATTGGCACTGTCGGCGGCGGCACGTTCGCGGTACTCAAGCGCAACCAGGAAGAAATCACTCGCCGCGCCGGGCGCGGCATCGTCATCACGATGGTGGCTGATCGCGAGGTGGAGAAGGCACGAAAAATTGTAGGTGAGGGCGTCATAGTCACCGCCGATGCGAACGAAATTGTCACTAATCCTGACATAGACATCGTGATCGAACTGATCGGCGGTTATACCGTCGCCAAGGAGTTGACTCTCAAAGCCATTGAAAACGGCAAGCATGTGGTTACCGCCAACAAAGCATTGCTGGCGTCGCACGGCACCGAAATATTTGCCGCTGCGCAGAAGAAAGGAGTGATGGTCGCTTTCGAGGCGGCGGTGGCGGGTGGTATTCCGATCATCAAGGCGCTGCGCGAGGGATTGACCGCCAACCGCATTGAGTGGATTGCGGGCATTATCAATGGCACCAGCAATTTCATCTTGTCGGAAATGCGCGACAAGGGATTGACCTTCGATACAGTGCTGAAACAGGCACAGAAGCTGGGTTATGCCGAGGCTGATCCCACCTTCGACATCGAAGGGATCGATGCTGCGCACAAGCTAACCATCATGGCGGCCATCGCTTTCGGCATTCCCATGCAATTCGACAAGGTCTATACCGAAGGCATTGCCAAATTGACTCGCGAGGATATTCGCTATGCGGAGGAACTGGGCTACCGCATCAAACTGCTGGGCATTGCCAAGCGCACTCCCAAGGGTATCGAGCTGCGTGTGCATCCTACGCTGATCCCTACGCGGCGACTGATCGCCAACGTCGAAGGTGTGATGAACGCGATTGTGGTGAAGGGCGATGCAGTGGGCGCTACGCTGTATTATGGTGCCGGAGCGGGTGCCGAACCCACCGCCAGTTCGATAGTCGCGGATCTGGTGGACGTGACGCGCATGCACACTGCCGATCCGAAACACCGTGTTCCTCACCTTGCTTTCCAGCCGGATTTGCTGTCGAACACCCCCATTCTGCCGATGGAAGAGGTGGAGACTTCCTATTATCTGCGGTTGCGAACGCTGGATAAACCGGGTGTGCTGGCTGATATCACGCGCATACTTGCCGACCTGGACATTTCGATCGATGCGATGGTGCAGAAAGAGCCCAACGAGGGTGAGGATCAGGTAAACATCATCATGCTCACTCATATGACGGTGGAAAAGAACATCAACGCTGCCATTGCCAAGATAGAAAAACTGCCGGTGATGACCGGCAAGGTGACGCGCATCCGATTGGAAGAGTTGAACAGTAAATAATTTCACAGAAGATGAGCGGATCGGGGAGAGTGCGAAAGAATCCGGATGCTGGAGCAAGATAAACTATTCCCTTGCCGGGTAGCTCATAGCAATCCGCCAGCCCATTGAAATTCATTCATATTCTGCGCATACCCCCATAGGGTATTAAAAAGAAAATTTTGCGGCAAAAAACATGCATTATATCTCTACCCGCGGCGGCATGCCGCCAAAGACCTTTTCCGAAATTCTTCTGAGCGGCCTGGCTTCTGATGGCGGGCTGGCAATGCCCCAGGCGTATCCGCATATCGGTCCCGCTGAACTGGAGAAATGGCGCGGACTGAGCTATCCGCAACTCGCATTTGAAATCCTTACACGTTTTGCCGACGATATTCCCACCGCCGATCTGCGCGATATCATCAAACGCACTTATACCGCCGGGATATTCCGCAGCAAGGAGATTACCCCGCTCAAGACCCTGGCGCCGAGGCTGCACATTCTGGGTCTGTCCAATGGACCGACACTGGCATTCAAGGACATTGCCATGCAGTTGCTCGGCAACCTGTTCGAGTACGCGCTGGCGAAAACCGGGGAAGAGCTGAACATCCTCGGCGCAACTTCCGGCGATACCGGCTCCAGCGCGGAATATGCCATGCGCGGCAAACGTGGTATCCGCGTATTCATGCTCTCGCCGCATGGAAAAATGAGCCTGTTCCAGACCGCGCAAATGTTTTCCCTGCAGGACCCGAACATACTCAACATTGCCATCCGCGGCGTGTTTGACGACTGCCAGGACATCGTCAAGGCGGTCAGCAACGACCACACTTTCAAACAAAAATACCACATTGGCACCGTCAATTCGATCAACTGGGCGCGCGTTGCGGCGCAGATCGTTTATTACTTCAAGGGCTATTTTGCCGCCACCCGTTCAAATAGCGAGCAGGTATCGTTTGCTGTGCCATCGGGAAATTTCGGTAATATCTGCGCCGGCCATGTGGCGCGCATGATGGGACTGCCGATCAGGCGGCTGATACTCGCTACCAATGAGAATGACGTATTGGATGAATTTTTCCGCAGCGGTTGCTACCGCCCGCGTACTACAGCCGAAACGCAGCATACCAGCAGTCCTTCGATGGACATTTCCAAGGCGTCGAATTTCGAGCGCTTCATGTTTGACCTGACCGGGCGTGATGCAGCCAAGGTAAAGGAATTGTGGCGAGCGGTGGACAAGGGCGCTTCTTTCAATCTTGCCGATACGCCGTTATGGGAGAAAGTGAAGGATTTCGGTGTTGTATCGGGAACCAGCAATCATGCGGCACGTATCGCCACCATCCGCAAGTTGCATCAGCAATACGGCGTGCTGGTGGATACGCACACCGCCGACGGCATAAAAGTGGGGCTGGAGCAGCGCGAAGCGGGCGTGCCGCTAATCTGCCTGGAAACCGCGTTGCCGGTCAAGTTTTCTGAGAGCATCATCGAAGCCATCGGCCAGGAACCGGAACGCCCGCCCGGCTACGAGAATCTGGAGAGCCTGCCGCAACGGTATGTGGTGATGGATGCCGATGCCGATGCGGTCAAGGCTTTCATTGCCGAACAGGTTTGATTTATGGAGCCTCTGAACGAATACTCCGTGGAGCGCGCTGCTTTCTGGCAGCAGCCAGGAAATCATCCAGTATAGGACTGGAATCGAGCAGTCCGGTGGTATTGGCATGAAATTCCGGATGCCACTGAAAACCGGTCACAGAGCATTCCCCACGCATGCGGATAGCTTCGATGATGCCGTCACTTGCGGATATTGCCTCGACCACTAGGTCTCTCCCCAGTTGCTTGATTGCCTGATGATGAATGCTGGACACCAGGTGCTCCAGTTTCCCCCCATAGAGCCGTGCCAATCTGGAGCCCGTTTCAATATGAATGGTATGGCGATGGCAATCATAGAGTAGCGGGTCTACATGCGCAATGGCATCGGGATGGTCGGTGGCAATATCCTGATGCAGACTTCCGCCCAGCGCCACGTTGATCAGTTGCAACCCGCGACAAAGACCCAGCACGGGTTTTCCCTGCACCACACACTCCCGGAACAAGGCAATTTCATACAGATCGCGCACCCGGTCGCCAGACCATTCGGGGCGTGACGGCGTTTCACCGTAAGAAATAGGACTGACGTCGGCACCGCCTTGCAGCACCAAGCCATCTATTTCTGCTACATAGTCGCTTACGCGTACGCTGGAACGCTCTATGCCGTCGGTTTCCAGGGAAGGCAGCATGAATACCATGGCATGGTGACGCATGATCCAGTGGGCGATAGTCTGTTCAAGATATTGTAGGGTCTTGTTGCGGAAACCCAGTTCTGCCGGGGGATGATGCAGAATCCGCGGCGATAGGCCAATGCGTAATGGGCGTGTTATCTTGCTTGGTGCGGGAGCCATTAGTCGTTCATCCACAATTTGGCTTGTTGCTGCACCACATCGCTGAGATTGTGTTCGTGTGCGTAAGTCTGGCGCAACCAGCTTGCGCCGTTGCCAGTGGCAAGTATCTGGCGGATCTGCGCCATTGCTTCCCCGGCCTGTAACTCTGTGGCGTGATCGGCAATGCGCAACAGCATATCCGCAATATCCTCCCGCAGGCTGCGCTGTTCATGGGTGCGCGGATCAATAAACACCCCTTCAAGGCCGAAACGGCAGGCCTGGAAACGATTGAAGGTATAGACCAGATAATCATCCTCCTGCGGTTCGCCGGGCCGTTCCTCCATGATATAACGCGCCATTGCCTGGATATAGCAGGCTATGGCGGCCGCAATTTCGACAGTAAGCGGGGTGTCGCATACCCGTACCTCGATGGTGCCAAACTCCGGTTTTGGACGGATATCCCAATAAAAATCCTTCATTGATTCGACTACGCCGGTGCCGGTCATTTTACTGAAGAATCGCTCGAAACCCTCCCAGCGCAAAACGAATGGTGCACGCCCGCTGAGCGGGAAGGAGAAAACGGAATTAAGGCGGGCCGAGGCAAATCCCGTGTCATGCCCCTGCACAAAGGGAGATGAGGCGGAAAGCGCGATGAAATGCGGGACATAGCGCGACAGCATGTGCAATAGATACAGCGCTTCATCCGGAGTGGGGCAGCCAATGTGGACATGCTGGCCGAATATGGTGAATTGTTTCGCCAGATAGCCGTACAGGTCGGACAGGTAATGAAAACGCGGCGCATCGAAAATCTTCTGCTCGCTCCAGTGCTGGAATGGATGGGTGCCACCGCCGGCCACTGCAATATTGAGAAAGCGGCCAGCATCGGCCACGGTGTTGCGCAGGGAGCGCAACTCCTCGACCAGTGAGGCGTATTCGTATTGCACCGAGGTATTGATTTCAATCATGCTGCGGGTCATTTCGGGTTTTATTTCCCCGTGGTGTGTCTGTCTTGCAATCCGGCGCAGCATGTCGGGTGCTGAGGAGATCAGGTCATAATCGTTGCAATCGAGCAATTGCAGCTCGAGTTCCACCCCGATGCTTAAAGGGCGGGACGCAGCAAAGGGCATCAAGCTCATGTTTCTTCCTCCAGAGTTTCTCCGGCTCCGCGCAGGGCCATCTGTACCAGTATGGGTCCGGCAAGCTCAAGTATCACGATGCAACTCATTAACACCAGTCCCAGTCCCGAAGAAAAAGCAGGAAAAGCAGCGGCTGTATCCAGCGTCAACAGCAGCGTGAGGCTGGACATGGGCACAAGCGCGATCCCCAGTGTCAGTGCCTGCTGCAGGCTGATGCCGCTAAACCTTGCCAGCACCAGCACCGACGACAGCTTGGCGAGGGTACGGACCAAGATCAGCAGCAGCACCAGCAGCATGCTGTCGCGCAGCCCGTCGAGGTTTGCCGCCAGGCCATTGGCAGTAAACATCAATACCACCAGGACCGCACCGGCAGAACCAAAATGCGGCAGGAAGGCGCGCGGGCGCTGGCGCTGATAGCGGACGATCAGACCAGCCGCCAGCAGTATCAGCATCGGGCTGAGTTTGAGCGTCGAAGCCACGATGGTCGCGATGGCGATCATGCCAAATAAAAGGAAAGAGAAAGTTTCTTCGTGCCGTCCCAGGTTACGGTGGATAGAATTGAAAGCGATACCGAATAGCCAGCCCAGCAGCGCCGATCCGCCGATGAGGTAGAGTGGTTGCAGCACCGTATGGATCAGACCGGTGCCAGCCTCGCCGTGCATGAATGCGACCGCCAGTTTGTGGCAGATAATGGCATAGATACAGTTGAGCGCAGTCATCAGCAGTAAGCGCTCGGTGACTTGTCCGCGAGCGTGGGATTCCGTCACTGTGCGCACCACAATGGCGGGCGAAGTGGCAATGGCGATGGTCGCTACCACGGCGGCGGTGACCTGCGCGATATCAAACCACAGCAACAGTCCAAACACCGCGGAAAAAGTCGCGGCAGCTTCCAGCAGACTGGTGCCAGCAATCCACGGATTGGCCTTGAGCCAGCGCAGATTCACCTTGCTGCCCAACTCGAACAACAGGATTCCTAGCGCCAGATCGACCAGCAGTCGCCATTCTGCAGCGGGCAGTTCCGGGATTAGATTCAGGCCGGCGGAGCCCAGCAGCAGGCCGATGCCGACATAACCGACGATGCGCGGCAGCCGCAGGTAGCGCACCAGCCCTTCACCCACCAGTACAGCAATCACCAGCGCAAGCGCGAGCCACAGGGCTGGACTGACCAACAGCGGCCAGGTTGGGAGGTAAGCGGACAAGGTCATCATGTCAGGAAGCGCATCGATAGATCGACTGCCTTTACATCCTTGGTGAGGCTGCCGACTGAAATCCGGTCTACCCCGGTTTGCGCGATCGCACGCACGTTCTCCAGCGTGATCCCACCCGATGCTTCCAGTACGGCGCGCCCGCTGGCCAGTTCTGTGGTCAAAGCGACTGCGCTGCGCAACTGGGTGAGTTCAAAGTTATCCAGCAGAACCATCTCTGCCCCGGCAGCAAGCGCCTGCTGCAACTGATCCAATGTTTCCACCTCAATCTGGATGAATACTTCCGGCCGAGCGATCTTCCTCGCTGCCTGCAAGGCTTGCGCGATGCCGCCTGCAGCGATGATGTGGTTTTCCTTGATGAGGATACCGTCATACAGGCCCAGACGATGGTTGACGCCGCCGCCACATTTGACTGCGTATTTCTGTGCCAGCCGCAGACCCGGCAGAGTCTTGCGGGTATCGACAATTGCCGCCCCGGTTCCGGTCACCGCTTCCACGTAGCGTCGGGTTTGCGTGGCGACGGCGGACAGCGTTTGCAGAAAATTCAATGCAGGGCGTTCCGCGCTGAGCAACGCGCGCGCATTGCCTATCACTTCACACAAACTTTGCCCCGCAGCGATTGCATCACCGTCCTGCACGAACCAGGATATTTGGGTTTGCGGCGCAATCTGCCGGAAGCAGGCTTCAAACCAACGGATACCGCACAAAGTTGCGTTTTCGCGACTGATGACGCTGGCGCCGGCGCTCTGCCCGGCAGGGAGCAAGAGCGCCGTAAGATCACCCGTACCCATATCCTCGGTCAGCGCCCGGCTGGCATTATTGTTGATTTCTGCTGTTAAATCCATGAAATCCCCATGAAATTCGCTTACCATGTTCACCGCGACAACAAGTTATTCTAACCGAATGCGATGACGGAGGCGGCATGCCTGACGTAATGAGTATAGTGTCCTATGGTTTTGGCACCCTGTTCGGTTTTATCCTGACCGGTTTCATCGTATTCTGGCTGATTCATGATCTGACCCAGACAAAGCACTCGATCCTGCGCAACTACCCGCTCATCGGGCATCTGCGGTATTTTCTGGAGAAACAGGGGGAATACTTCCGGCAGTACTTTTTTGCCAGTGACCGGGACGAGATGCCTTTCAACCGTGCTACTCGCACGTGGGTGTACAAGAACGCGAAAAATGAAGTGGGTATCGTCGGTTTCGGTTCCACCAACGATCTGCGCGAACCCGGTTCGATCATTTTCGTCAATGCCCCTTTCCCGGTACTGGAAGATGACCGGTTGCCGACACCATCGCTCATGATCGGTGAAGGATTTTGCCGGCAGCCATTTGACGTCAAATCCGTGGTCAACATCAGCGGCATGAGTTATGGCGCCCTTTCGGTTCCGGCGGTGCGCGCGCTGTCGCGTGGGGCGGCGCAGGTAGGGTGCTGGCTGGATACCGGGGAAGGCGGACTTTCGCCTTTTCACCTGGAAGGCGACTGTGACATCATCATGCAGATCGGCACCGCCAAGTATGGCATTCGCGATCACGAGGGCAATTTCTCCCCCGAGCGGGCGCGCGAGCTCGCCAAAGTGGTCAAGGCATTCGAAATAAAACTTTCACAGGGTGCAAAACCGGGCAAAGGCGGCATGCTGCCTGCTGTCAAGGTAACCGATGAAATTGCCGCCATCCGCGGTATTCGCGCGCATCAGGATGCCATCAGTCCCAACCGTCACCACGACATCGGCAATGTCGATGAATTGCTCGACAAAATTGGGTATATTCGAGACCTTACCGGGCGCCCGGTGGGGGTCAAGACCGCCATCGGCGGCTGGCGCTTCATCAATGAATTGTGCGATGCAATAAATCGCCGTGGCCGCGAATACGCGCCAGATTTTCTCGCCATCGACGGCGGCGAAGGCGGCAGCGGCGCCGCGCCCCAGGCTTTGTTCGACCACATGAGCCTGCCCATCGCCGAAGGGTTGCCGCGGGTGGTGGATGCGTTGCTGCAGGCGGACTTGAAACAGCGCATCCGCGTGGTCGCGGCGGGCAAGCTGGTAACCTCGGCAAAAGCGGCGTGGGCGCTGTGCGCGGGAGCGGATTTCATCAATACCGCGCGGGGTTTCATGTTCTCACTGGGCTGCATCCAGGCCATGCGCTGCCATACCAATACCTGTCCGACCGGCATTACCACCCACAACAAACGCCTGCAGCGTGGTCTGGTGGTGGAGGAAAAATACCTGCGCGTCGCCAATTACGCCAGAAACATGAACAAGGAAATCGACATGATCGCGCACTCCTGCGGTTTACGCCATGCGCGCGAACTGCGGCGCGAGCATGTGCGAATCGTCGAAACCGCCGGCAAAAGTGTGGCGCTCAATATCCTGTGTCCGTATCCTGAAGTGCAGCAGCGAACGGATATTACCTTGTAGTCCATTTTCAGTTATCCAACCAAAGGAGCAAAGCATCATGGCAAGAATCGTAAAACGGGAACGCAGCAGTCCTTATCCGGTCACAGTGGGCGCAGAAACAAAATATATCTGCGGCTGCGGGCTTTCCAGAAATCAACCGTTTTGCGACGGCACGCACAAGGTTGTCAAGGATGAGCCGGCAACCAAACTTTGCTGCTACGATGCCGAAAATATCCGTCATGTGATCGAAGATACTTTTCCCGCAATGCCGCTGCCGCCCGAATGAATTTGCATAACAGCTATCCAGCCTCATAGGATGCTGGGGACTTGTTACTGCCCAGCATATGGGCGGAAGCAGGAGCAGAGAATCAGGGAGCGCTGTTCGTCACAAGCGGATAGCAGTGCACCCTTGAAATTCTCCACTATTCCCCCATGTAGTCTGCAACTACATAGTGGAGGGTTCCATGCGTTTTGATAAATTAACTACCCGCTTCCAGCAGGCGCTGGCCGATGCACAGAGTATGGCGGTTGGTCAGGACAACTCTTACATTGAGCCGCAACACCTGCTGCTGGCTTTATTGCAGCAGGAAGATGGCGGCACGGCTTCATTGCTGCAGCGCTCTGGCGCCAATGTTGCACCGCTGCGTGATGCGCTGAAGAAAAGCACGCAGCGCCTGCCGAAAGTGGAGGGCACCGGCGGAGAAATCAGTGCCTCACGCGAACTTGGCAATCTGCTCAACCTGGCCGACAAGGAAGCACAAAAACGCGGCGACCAGTTCATCGCATCGGAACTGTTTCTGCTGGCAGCGCTGCAGGACAAGGGTGAAACCGGTACGCTACTGAAGCAGCATGGGGCCAATCGTGCAGCGCTAGAGCAGACCATCAATACAGTACGCGGCGGTGAGAATGTTGGCAGCGCCGAAGCCGAAAGCAGCCGCGAATCCCTGAAAAAATATACCCTTGATCTCACTGACCGTGCGCGCATGGGCAAGCTCGATCCGGTGATCGGACGTGATGATGAAATCCGCCGTACCATCCAGGTATTGCAGCGACGCACTAAAAATAATCCAGTTCTGATCGGCGAGCCCGGCGTGGGCAAGACCGCCATCGTCGAAGGTCTGGCGCAGCGGATCATCAACGGTGAGGTACCGGAAACCCTGAAAAACAAGCGCGTGCTGTCGCTCGACATGGCTGCGCTGCTGGCTGGGGCCAAATACCGTGGTGAATTCGAGGAACGCCTGAAATCGGTATTGAAGGAACTCGCGCAGGATGAAGGCAGCACCATCGTATTTATCGATGAGTTGCACACCATGGTCGGTGCGGGCAAGGCGGAAGGGGCGATGGATGCGGGCAATATGCTGAAGCCTGCACTGGCGCGAGGCGAGTTGCATTGCGTGGGTGCCACCACGTTGGATGAATATCGTAAATACGTCGAAAAGGACGCTGCGCTGGAACGCCGCTTTCAGAAAGTACTGGTGGACGAGCCCAGCGTGGAAGCCACCATTGCCATTCTGCGCGGGCTGCAGGAGAGATACGAGTTGCATCATGGTGTGGACATCACCGACCCGGCTATTGTCGCTGCCGCCGAACTGTCGCATCGCTACATTACCGACCGCTTCCTGCCGGACAAGGCGATCGACCTGATCGACGAGGCCGCAGCACGCGTCAAAATGGAGATCGATTCCAAGCCTGAGGTGATGGATAAACTGGATCGCCGCCTGATCCAGCTCAAGATCGAGCGCGAGGCGATGAAGAAGGAGAAGGATGAGGCCTCGCAAAAACGTCTTGCGCTGATCGAAGACGAGATCAAGAAACTGCAACGCGAATATGCCGATCTGGAAGAGATCTTGAAGGCGGAAAAAGGTGCGGCACAAGGCACGGCGCAACTCAAGGAAGAAATGGACAAGGTGCGCGCCGAGATCATCAAGCTGCAACGCGAAGGCAAACTGGAAAAAGTTGCCGAGCTGCAATATGGCAAGTTGCCGCAACTCGAAGCCAAACTGAAAGAAGCGGTGCATGTCGAGGAGAGTAAACCCAAGAATCGTTTGCTGCGCACCCAGGTCGGTGCGGAGGAAATCGCCGAAGTGGTGAGCCGCGCCACCGGCATCCCCGTTTCCAGGATGATGCAGGGCGAACGGGAAAAGCTTCTGCATATGGAGCAAAAACTGCACGAGCGCGTGGTCGGGCAAGACGAGGCGGTACGGCTAGTGTCGG
>Ga0209253_10002594_pt1 | contig 16011 bp, 15 predicted proteins | sample FrelakmetBRP12BR_FD_187145 | JGI IMG/M metagenome (GOLD analysis project Ga0209253, IMG submission 187145) | Freshwater lake sediment microbial communities from the University of Notre Dame, USA, for methane emissions studies - BRP12 BR (SPAdes)... | ecosystem: Environmental > Aquatic >...
CTTGCCAGAAATCTTTACTGCCCCCAGTATCACCTGTAAAGGCAAGGCTATTTGCACCACTATCAATTTGGTAGCCTACCGCTGGCACCACATGATTAGCTGGCATGGCTGTGATGTTTTTATAATTAATGCGCACTGCATGGCCAATAGTAATTTCGCTATAAATCAAAAATGGATTGGCTGCGTCTGGGATTTGGTTAAAGTCAGGCCAAATCAACCAGTTAAAAATATTCTGCTTTAAAATATTAATCACATCAAGCGTAGCATGAACCGTCACCGGTTTTGTGCGCAAGCCCATGACGGTATCCAGCAACAAAGGAATCGATGCGATATGATCCAGGTGCGAGTGCGTAACAAAAATATGGTCGATTTTCAGCAATGCTTCAAGCGTCAAATCACCCACGCCAGTGCCTGCGTCTATCAGCACATCATCGTCAATGAGTAGTGAAGTGGTGCGCTTATCGCCGCCGATTCCACCGCTACAACCTAATATTTTTATTTGCATGCTTTAAAGTTATTTGCTTTCATATGTAAATACGCCATCCCAGTTTGTACTGCGCGACGTTTTCTTAAACTGTTTAATTCTCTCTGTATACAAGATATAGAGCGGGTGTGAGAACATTTTTTCTAATGTTTTAAACTGCTTTCCTGCCAAACCCCAATCACCATTTCGATAACTTTTAATCGCCTCATGATACAGATTTAGCTCGTCCAATGTTTCCTTTGTCAGTTCTTTACCAAGCGGCTCAAAAATTGCTACCGGCCTATTTTTACCTTTTACGCGCACAATATCCAGCTCGCGATAAAACATATCTGGTATTTGTGCCTTTACAAATTCACTTACTATAATATTTACACCATAACTTTTTGTGAGCCCTTCAATACGCGAGCCTAAATTAACACTATCGCCCATCACAGTATATGCCATACGAAAGCTGGATCCCATATTGCCCACCACCATATTGCCCGTATTTAACCCAAAACCCATTCGAATGGCTGGCCAGCCTTTAGCTGCGAATTTTTCATTAATCTCCTTAATTGATGCGTTCATTTGCAGTGTCGCATTCAAAGCATGTTGCGCGTGGTTTTTATCTCTTAGAGGCGCACCCCAAAATGCCATAATCGCATCACCCATGTATTTATCTATGGTTCCTCGATGTTCATGAATAATTTTTGTCATAGGTGTCAAAAATTCATTCATCATTTGTGTCAGCTGTTTCGGATCCAAGCCCTCTGAAATGTTGGTAAAACCACGGATATCCGAGAACAAAACCGTCATCTCGCGACTTTCACCTTTTAGGTTGGTCACCTCTAAATTTTTCGCCATTTCATTCACCAATTCCGGTGGCACGTATTGCCCAAAAAGCCCCGTCAACTGGCGCTTGCCATGCGATTCTATAAAAAATCCATAACTCATATTCAGCAAATAAATTAAGCTTATCATTAGTAGTACTGAAGCAATTGGCAGCACTAAATTGGCATACTGCCAACCCGCAAAATTAATACCTAACACCGTCGTCAACACTGCAAAAGTTAACAGTGTTGCCTTTAACGGATTTAGCCTTGGTAAAGTAAATGCTAGCAATAAGCCTGCCAACAATAACAATGTAAATTCTATGCCCTTGGTAAAGGCCGGACGCTCTTTAATATTGTTATCTAAAATGCCTGAGATAATATTGGCGTGTACCTCAACTCCAGGAAAACTGCTTTGAACTGGCGCCGCACGCAAATCCATTAACCCGGGTGCCGTGGTGCCCACCAGTACAATTTTGTTCTTCAGCACTTCCGGAGGTATTTTATTGTTTAGCACATCACTGGCAGAAATATATTTGAAACTGCCTTGTGGGCCACGATAAGGAATAAGTGTTGCTACTTCTTCATCTACCGGTATACGCTTACCCGCCATTTCAAATGCCTCTAGCCCCACATAATTTTCATTCACCCCTACTTTAGCAAACTTGGCTTCCATCACCGGGTTTCCCAGATAAGTCCGTGCGACCGCAACCGTTAAAGAATCATAATAATTACCCTTATATTTAATTAGTGTAGCAATCTTGCGGGTGATACCGTCGGCATCTGGCTCAGGATTAAAATGCCCTGCAGATATTGCACTTTGCTGCAAAATATCCAAATTCGCGCCATAACCTGAGGCTTCGGTAAAAGCAATCGGCTGATTTTCAAAACTCTCCGCTGAAAAGGTTTCTGTAGGCAATTGGCCAACATGATTGGTATCGCCATTGATTTGAAAGTAATAGCCCAACACCACTTTGCGATTTTTTAAACTATTGGCGAAAATCAGGTCATAATCCAGCGAAGGCTTTACAATATCAAGCGCATCTGCAAAACCAGCGTCATCCTTTAAATATCGCTCCTGCATCCACTCTAAATTTTTTAAGCCAGAGCTTTCATCTTTCTCGGCAAATACCACGTCAAAACCAAGCGTATTAATCTCATAAGTCGCAAATAATTGATTTACCATTCTTGCCATCTTGTCGCGCGACCACGGCCAGCGGCCTTGTTCTATCAGGCTTTTCTCATCAATATCCACAATCACAATTCGATTGTCAATGGTGCTTGGCATAAGCAAATTCAAACGCATATCATAAGTGTAATTTTCTAACTTATGAATAAACTCCAGCGGCAACACATTGCTTGCGTGTAACAACATGAGCACAACCACGGCAAGACTCAGTGCAAAGCTGGTGCCGTGCTGCTTTATGAACGAGTAAAGCTTGTTTAAAAAGGATTTAGGCGAAAATAAGCGCATTAAACTATATATAATATTTTGAAAAATTACTTTAATTAATTGATTTTAATATTAATTTTAACAATTTCAGACATTAGCATAGCGCATAATTATCACAATGGATAGCGCGTTTTATCGATGTTTTGTTATATGATTTGATAAAGCCTTTAACTCAACACAAAATACATCAAAATCAGAAAAATCTTATGTACGATTCTCCTATTGAAATAAGTGCCAGCGCCACGCCAACCGCCAGTGTGATTTGGCTGCACGGCTTGGGTGCGGACGGTAACGATTTTGCGCCCGTGGCAAAAATGCTTAATTTACCTAAAGTACGCTTTATTTTGCCACATGCGGCATATAAAAAAGTTACAGCCAACAATGGTTACGAAATGCGTGCCTGGTATGATGTATTTGGCTTTACTCCAGACTCAGCTCAAGATGAAAAAGGCATTCTAGAATCACAGGCTTATATCGAATCACTGATCGCAAAAGAAAATCAACGCGGCATACCCAGCAATAGAATCGTATTGGCCGGCTTCTCACAAGGCGGCGCTATTGCCTTACAAACAGCCCTGCGCCACAAACAAGCATTGGCGGGCATTCTGGCACTATCGACTTATCTGCCATTGAAAACGAGTCTAGCCAAAGAAAAATCCAAAGCAAACCAAAATATTCCCATATTTATGGCGCATGGTACGTTTGATAATGTGATTAGTTTAAGTACCTGTCGCGTGTCTTTTGAAGTGCTGCAGGCGCAGCATTACACCATCCATTGGCACGAATATCCAATGGCGCATTCAGTCAATCAACAAGAAATCGATGATATTCGTACGTTTTTATTACAGGTTTTAAAAGATTAAAACACTCAACATTCATAAGTTTTGTTAAAATCACTCAAACTTATTAAGCTCTCAATTTCCTTAAACAGCATGCCAAATAAAAGTACCTCATCGCAACCCAGTTTTGAAAGCGCAATTGCCGAGCTGGAAACGCTTGTCAGCCAAATGGAGTCGGACAAGCTGCCACTTGAGCAATCGATTAATGCCTATAAACGCGGTGCTGAACTGTTGCAAATCTGCCAAAAATCTTTAGTTGATGCTGAACAGCAAGTGCGCATCTTGACCGAAGCCAATAAATTAGCCATATTTAGTGCAAACGATGAATAAACAAATGACTGCACCTATCAATGAACAAAACGCGGACTTTAATGCTTGGGCTAGTGACATGCAGATGCGCATGGAAAGCGTGCTGGAAGCACACATGCCACTGGCCACGGTTTCACCAATGCGCTTACATGAGGCCATGCGTTATTCCACACTGGGCGGCGGTAAACGTGTACGCGCCCTATTGGCTTATGCTGCAGGGGAGTTTTGCGGTGCCGAACTCGAAAAAGTGGATATTCCGGCGGCTGCGGTAGAAATTATTCATGCATTTTCTTTAGTACACGATGATTTGCCGTGTATGGATGACGATGACTTGCGCCGCGGCAAACCCACAACACACAAACAATATGGCGAAGCCATGGCTTTATTGGTAGGTGATGCGCTGCAAAGCTTAGCGTTTCAGTTGATTTCACAGGACAAACTACTCAAAAACGCCACACAAAAATTGCAAATGTTGCATATTTTAGCTTTGGCTAGTGGCTCGCGCGGCATGGCGGGTGGCCAAGCAATCGATATTGAAAGCATCGGCATTTCATTGACGCGTGCGGAATTAGAGCACATGCACATTCAAAAAACTGGCGCACTGATTCGCGCAGCATCCCTATTGGGCGCATATAGTGCTGATGCGCCTGATGAAGAAAAAATAAAAGCGGTCGATCACTTTGCAAAGGCCATTGGCTTGGCATTTCAGGTGGTGGACGATATTTTGGATGCCGAAGCCGACACGCAAACTTTGGGCAAAACCGCAGGTAAAGACAAGCTGAATAACAAATCTACCTACGTCACCATTTTAGGTTTATCCGCCGCAAAACAACTGGCAAGTGAGTTACATGCCAATGCCATGGCCGCGCTTTCGTTTTATGGTCGCGAGGCAGATTTATTACGACATCTGGCCAATTTTATTACGCAACGTAGTTTTTAAGTGGCGTCCAGCATGCTGTCGCTACTAAAGTCTATCAATTCGCCCGAAGATTTGCGTAAGCTTAATCGCGAAGAGCTAGTTGCACTGGCCAAAGAACTACGGACATTTCTGGTAGAAAGCGTCTCCAAAACGGGTGGTCATCTCGCCTCAAATCTAGGCGTAGTTGAACTCACTATTGCCTTGCATTACGCATTCAATACACCAGACGACAGACTGGTGTGGGATGTAGGTCACCAAACCTATCCACATAAGATTCTCACTGGTCGACGCGAAGCCATGGCAAACTTACGCAAGCCAACTGGTATTGCTGGTTTTCCACGCCGCGGCGAAAGCCCATATGATACCTTTGGAACTGGCCATTCGAGCACCTCTATCTCAGCCGCCCTAGGCATGGCTATTGCCGCCAAGCAGGCAGGTTCAGAGCGACACAACGTAGCGATTATTGGCGATGGCGCAATGACTGCCGGCATGGCATTTGAAGCGCTAAACAACGCAGGCAACATGGAAGCGAACTTGCTGGTGATATTGAACGACAATGACATGAGTATTTCCAATAATGTCGGTGCGCTGAATAATTATCTTGCCAGGTTACTTTCTGGACGCTTTTACGACAAGGTGCGCCGCAGCGGTAAAAAAGTGCTTGATATGGTGCCGCCCGTTAAAGAATTCGCCAGACGCGCAGAAGAACATGCCAAAGGCATGGTGTCTCCTGGCGGAACGTTATTTGAAGAATTCGGCTTCAACTATATCGGCCCGATAGATGGTCATGACATCAATACTTTAGTGGATACTTTGAGCAATATTCGCGAGCTACAAGGCATGCAATTTTTACATGTCGTGACGCAAAAAGGCAAAGGTTTTGAACCTGCTGAAGACGATCCGAATAAATACCATGGCGTAAGCAAATTCGACCCTTCGAATGGCGTTTCTCATATCACCACAACCGCTAAAACTTATACACAAGTATTCGGCGATTGGCTGGTAGATATGGCCAATGCAGACGAAAATCTGGTCGGCATTACACCTGCCATGTGCGATGGCTCTGGGCTGAATGATTTCGCCGCCAAATATCCAAACCGCTATTTTGATGTGGGTATTGCCGAGCAGCATGCGCTGACATTTGCCGCAGGTATTGCTTGTGATGGCTTAAAACCAGTCATCGCGATTTACAGCACATTTTTACAGCGTGCTTACGATCAGCTCATTCACGACATCGCCCTACAAAATTTAGACGTGTTATTCGCCATTGACCGCGCGGGTTTAGTCGGCGCTGATGGCCCAACGCACGCGGGGAGTTTCGATTTAAGCTACCTCCGCTGCATCCCAAATATCATCATCATGGCGCCGAGCAACGAAAACGAATGTCGCCAAATGCTCAGCACTGGCTATAAATACGATGGCGTAGCAGCTGTGCGGTATCCGCGAGGGGCCGGAACTGGAGCCGCAATTGATACAACACTAGAAACTTTGCCGATTGGTAAAGGTGAAATCGTACGCAACGTCACGGCTAAAAAAAGCAAAACCGAAAAAAATATTAAAAAGGTTGCAATTTTAGCATTTGGAAGCATGCTAACGCCTGCCCTAGAAGCCGCATCAGTACTTGATGCTAGCGTAGCCAATATGCGCTTTATAAAGCCGCTAGATACAGATTTATTAAGCAAACTCGCCAGCACACATGAATTGATTGTTACCGTAGAAGAAAACGCTCTCATGGGCGGCGCAGGTGCGGCCGTGCTGGAAGCCATGCAAACACTTAATTTATCCACTCCTACGCTTTGCCTGGGCTTGCCTGATACTTTTATAGAACACGGCGTGCATGAAACTATGCTGGCGGAATGCGGTCTAGATAATATTGGCATCATAAACGCCATTAAAGAAAAATTGGCTAATCTAAGCTAAACCCAAGTTAACCCTAAATTAAATTAGGCTTGGATTTATTGCTTTCAGCCCAATCTTAGGTGTCTGAAAGTAAATTTAAAAAAATTGTTTACTCATGCGCGCATGCGAGTAAACTTTAAAATTAACTTAAATCGCGCACACTACGGAAATCGCCCGAATTTATGAACCTACCTACTGAACATATAAATACGCTGCCAGGCATTGAAGATGTACAGAATACGCCTGATATCAGGCACTTAGATATCAATAAAGTCGGCATCAAATCAATCCGTCATCCCGTCATTGTCAAAGATAAAAGTGGCGGTGCGCAAAGTACTGTAGCGGTATTTGACATGTATGTGCATTTGCCGCACAACTTCAAAGGTACGCACATGTCCCGTTTTGTTGAGATTCTCAACATGAACGAACATGCAATTTCGATTGAATCATTTGAAACAATTCTACGAGAAATGGTGTTAAGACTTGAAGCAGATTCGGGTCACGTGGAAATGCGCTTTCCCTATTTTGTAAATAAAGCCGCACCTGTTTCCGGTGTAAAAAGCCTGTTGGATTACGATGTGACTTTTATCGGTGAAATTAAAAAAGGTAAATTCGATATCACGGTAAAAGTGCTCGTGCCAGTGACCAGCCTGTGTCCTTGCAGTAAAAAGATTTCAGATTACGGCGCGCACAATCAACGCAGTCACGTCACGGTGACGGCGCTCATCAACGATTTTATCTGGATTGAAGACATTATTTCATTGGTAGAAAAACAGGCATCATGTGAACTTTACGGCTTGCTAAAACGGCCTGACGAAAAATTTGTCACTGAGCGCGCCTACGATAACCCGAAATTCGTGGAAGACATGGTGCGTGACGTAGCGGCACAACTCAACGCCGAAAAACGCATCGACGCCTATGTAGTGGAATCGGAGAATTTCGAATCAATACATAACCATTCTGCTTATGCTTTGATTGAAAGAGATAAGCGAAAACACTAGTTTTTCAACAAAAAGGAGCTTGAAAATGTCTGTTGCAAAAGTGATTGAAATTATTTCTTCGAGCAAAAAAAGTTTTGAAGACGCCGTCGCACAAGGTGTAGCGAAAGCTGCCGATTCGCTACATGATATTACTGGTGCGTGGGTAAAAGAACAAAGCGTGAAAGTAACAAATGGGAAAGTGACGGAATTTCGCGTGAATCTGAAAGTGACCTTTGTGCTTAAAGATGCGCCAAAAGCAGTTAAAGCTAAAAAGAAATAATCTTAAGCCTATAAAGATGATGTAAAACATGCTCTGCAAGCCGCATGGATATTGGCTTGCAGAGCATGCTGTTTTCAATAATTAGCTTAATACCTTTTAGTCAGCGTTAATATCGAATTATCCCGCTTCATATCCAAACGGTTCAATGCCGACATGCCTAACAACACCACGGTCGGCGAACCGCCCTCATTCACCGTAGCCTCTACATTGTTCAGCGTAATCGTGCCTATTTTTAAAGTATTCAACCTCACCAAATAAGCATTTACTATGCCGTTGGCAGTCGACATGGCGATTCTTTCACCTTTTTCGTAATCAATTTTGGCAAACTTTGCATCGCTGCTATTTAAGGCAACCGTCGTCGCGCCAGTATCTACAAGGTATTTAAGCGATGTGCCGTTAATCGATAAGTTACCTAAAAAATGTCCTGCGGAATCTGCATACAACCTCACAGGATCGTTATTCGCAGGTCCTGCGCTTGCGGCGACTGAAGCTGCCTGCCCCATTATTAGCACCTGACGCTTACCTTCCACTAGAAATGTCGCAGCTCCACTATCAGCTGAAATGAGTTTTACGCCATCAGCAGTTTGACCAGCTGAAAGACTGCGCGGCGCACCGCCATTAATAATCACTACCGCCTTGTTGCTAAATAGACCCACCACATTCACGCGTGTATCCGCATGTGCTTGCATAGCAAATAAATTAAGCACTAAAACAACTAAGAATTTAATTTTTATCATTACATCCTCAACTAAACATACCCGCCCGCGCATGTGTTTTTACTAATTTCAAGCCTAATGCTATCACAATAAAACCCAATAACGGAAACACGGCCGCCAATAAAAAGGTAGTCTGACCACCTAAAAACTGCAAAGCATAACCGCCAGAAAGCCCGCCAATCGTTCCTCCCACGCCATAGGCCACGCTATTATAAATCGCTTGGCCTTTGGCTTGATGTCGACCATTGAAAAACTGCGTAATCACCTCGACCGAAGCGGCATGAAAGCTGCCAAAAGTGGCCGCATGCAAACTTTGTGCAATGAGCAAAAGCACAATATTATCTACTGCAACGCCTATCATGCTGAATCGGAGGACAGCCAGCGCCAAACTGGTGAGCAAAATATTTTTTAAACTAAAACGTTTCATAATTTTTGGCATCAGCATAAAAATCGCAATCTCGCAGATAACGCCGACTGACCATAAAAGTCCTATCATTCCTTTGCTGTAGCCATGCTCGGAAAGGTATATCGAGTAGAAATTATAAAGAACACCATGTGCCGTCACCATCAACGAACAGCCAATTAACAATGCGATCACCGCTGGCTGCTTGATAATTTGCCAAATAGAAAAATGGTCATGCGCATGCGGTGCGATGCTGGCCTCGGGTAGCCGGAAGGTAAGTGTAAACAAGGTGATTTGTACAGCGAGCAAAAACCACAACAAACTCTTAATGCCATAAGCGTCAATTAAAAAACCTAAAATCACAGCCGCGACAATAAACCCCAAAGAACCCCACATGCGGATGCGGCTGTAATGCCCATTGGTAGTGGCAAGATGCGCCAAAGTAAGCGATTCAGAAAGCGGCAAGGTGGAACTGGTAAACAAGCTGAGTGATGCCATGACAAAAAATAACCACCAGAAGCCATGAGCCCAAAACACAGCAACAAAACCCAATAAGCCTAAAAAAGCGGTCAATTTTATCCACTTAACTCGTTGCTTGGTATGGTCTGCCAGCCAACCCCAGAAATTCGGAGCAAAAATGCGACTGATTTGGAATAGCGACATGAGGATGCCAATATCCGCCGCCGAAAATTGTTCCGACTGCAGATACAAGCCCCAGTAAGGCACAAAAGCACCTACAAAAAAATAGTAAATGAAATAGAAGCGCGAAATCCGTCGATGGAGAGCTGAATGCATATCAAATAGAGTATAGCGAATTGGCAAATAAAAAAGTCGGCGATTGCCGACTTTTTGGGTAGAAACAACTTAAGCCACGATCATCGCGTAAAGCTGATCTTTCAATTGCGCACGCTTTTTCTTTTGTCCCTCAAAAACGACATCAGAAACTGGAACACCGCTATTTTCCAAATTCTCAACTTCTTTTGTAACCACATGATACTCATCAAACAACTTTGCAAAGTGGGCGTTATCTAATTTCAACGCGTGAATTTTTTCGCGATATTCCGGCAGTTCATGGACTAAATCATGATGATCAACACTCATAGTAATTCCTCATTAAATAAAAAATATAAACCGATATACGCTCTAGTTACAGAATAAATCGATCGTGGGTTTTAGTAAGTCATATTTCAATTATCAAACTGCATATGCAAATCCGCCATGACATAAATCAAGCAAGTCGAGTAATGTTAAATGATTTTTGGTGTTGCGCAGACCACGTCTGCGTTCTGTGCGCGATGGCGCAATGCGTGATCCATCAATACCAACGCCAACATCGCCTCGGCAATTGGTGTGGCACGCACACCTACGCACGGGTCGTGACGACCTGTGGTTTGCATGGTTACCGCATTACCGCTTTTATCGATCGAGCGGCGTTCTTGCGGAATGCTGGAGGTGGGTTTTAGCGCGACATTCACATGTATCGCTTGCCCAGTAGAAATGCCGCCTAAAATGCCACCCGCATGGTTCGTCACAAATCCTTGCGGTGTCATCTCATCTGAATGCTCACTGCCGCGCTGGCTAATGGCAGCAAAACCGGCACCAATTTCCACGCCCTTCACCGCGTTGATGCTCATCATGGCATGCGCGATATCAGCATCTAGCCTATCAAAAACAGGCTCACCCCAACCCACAGGCACACCTTCCGCTATCACGGTAATGCGAGCGCCTACAGAATCGCGCTCTGCGCGAATTGTGTCCAAATATGTCTCTAACTGCGGCAGCACTTTTGTATTGGGGGAGAAAAATGGATTGTCATTTACACAATCCCAAGTCTCAAAAGGAATTTCGATTTCGCCCAACTGGCTCATATAGCCTCGCACTTGTACGCCGAAACGCTCTTTTAACCATTTTTTGGCAATAGCACCGGCAGCTACGCGCACAGCAGTTTCCCTGGCACTGGAACGCCCACCGCCGCGGTAATCGCGTACGCCATATTTTTGCGCATAGGTATAATCGGCGTGACCCGGGCGGAACGTATCCATGATTTTGCTGTAATCATGGCTGCGCTGATCAGTGTTTCGAATCAACAAGCCAATCGGTGCGCCGGTAGTTTTTCCCTCAAACACGCCAGATAAAATCTCTACCGCATCAGCCTCTTGGCGCTGAGTCACGTGGCGTGAAGTGCCAGGCTTACGTCTATCCAAATCAAATTGCAAATCTTCTGCACACAAGCTCAAACCAGGTGGACAGCCATCTACAACACCGCCAATAGCAGCGCCATGCGATTCACCAAATGTGGTGAGGGTAAATAAAGTGCCTATGGTGTTTCCGGACATAATGTTTGCTTTTTGAGAAATTGTTATATTTTAACATATTCAATGTCTAAGACCTTGAATCCACTGCGAATACACCTGCTTAGCCACTTTATTCAGAAAAAAACAGTGCAAGGGCAACTCTTGCTGCATGTGGTTTGCTTGCTGAACGGCAGGACTATTGACCGACTTGACCAATTCACTACTGCCTTCTTCACGCCATTTTATTACCATTTCCGGAGTCATTTCAATGTGAGTTTGAAACGCCAAATGTTTGCCTATTCCCCAGGCCTGATTTTGGCAATGCGGGCTGGCAAGTAAATGAATAGCAGCCGCTGGCAAACTGAAAGTTTCGCCGTGCCAATGAAAAGCGTTAAAAGTTTCAATGCTACCGAACCAGTGCTTTGCCGCCTCATTGTTGCTCACAGTAACTTCACCCCAACCGATTTCTTTAACAGAACTCTTCGAAACGAGCGCGCCCAGCGCTTTGCTCATAAGTTGACCACCTAAACAATGTCCAAGTAGCGGAATATCGTTCTCGTGCGCTTGGCGAATAAGCGCAAGCAAGGGTGGGATCCAAGGCAAATCGTCGTTCACACTCATCGGCCCACCCATTAAAACCATACCGCTGTAAGCCAATATCGATGAGGGTACTGGCTCACCTTCATCTATCTTGATTAACTGCCAAGGAATATTTTTCTCATCTAGAAAATTGCCCAAATAGCCTGGCCCTTCGTGCGCGAGAAAACGAAAGATAAGAACAGGTTTCATACCGATTTATATGTTCCAATTTTAATATTATCAATATTGTAAGTGCCGATACTGTAGCGAATTAAGCGCAGTGTTGGAAAGCCTATTTTAGCTGTCATTCGCCGCACTTGGCGGTTTTTTCCCTCAGAAATTTTGATTTCAATCCAAGTAGTTGGAATCGCTTTGCGCTCGCGTATCGGCGGTGTTCTTGGCCATAAGTTGGCTGGCTCATTCATAATTTTAACTTGCGCTGGTTGCGTTACGAAGTCGCCCAAATCCACACCTTGTCGCAAAGGTGTTAAATCTGCATCTTCTAGCTCCCCTTCTACCTGCGCCCAATATGTTTTAATTTTTTCATATTTGGGGTGGCTTAATTTGTGCTGCAAAGCGCCATCATCGGTTAAAATAAGTAAGCCTTCAGAATCGGTATCCAAGCGCCCGGCAGCGTATACATTGGGAATGTCGATATAATCTTTTAACGTAGGATGCTTATCATGCGGACTAAACTGGCATACAACGTTAAATGGCTTGTTAAATAATATGATCATTTAGGAAAAAGTAATGATATCGAAAATTAATATCCCAGCTCGTGGTGAAAAAATTAGCGTCAATAAAGACAATACACTCAATGTACCCAATAATCCTATTATCCCATTTATCGAGGGCGATGGTATCGGCATCGATATTACGCCTCCTATGCAAAAAGTAGTGGATGCTGCGGTTAACAAGGCCTATGGAAGCAAACGTAAAATCTCCTGGATGGAAGTATACGCTGGTGAAAAAGCCGTTAAAACCTACGCAAAGGACAAAGAAGGCAAAGACACATGGCTTCCTGCCGAAACTATGCAGGCTGTACGCGATTATGTCATCTCTATTAAAGGACCTCTCACCACACCAGTAGGTGGTGGCATACGCTCACTGAATGTAACTTTGCGCCAAGAACTTGATTTATATGTATGTTTACGCCCTGTGCAATATTTTACGGGCGTACCTAGCCCAGTAAAGCATCCAGAAAAAATAGATATGGTGATTTTCCGCGAAAATACTGAAGATATTTATGCAGGTATTGAATGGGCTGCTGGCAGTGATGAAGCTGAAAAAGTCATTCAGTTTTTAAGCGATATGGGCGTGCGTAAAAAAATTCGTTTCCCTGAAAACTGTGCGATCGGCATTAAACCAGTATCGCCAGAAGGGAGTAAACGTCTCATTCGAAAGGCCATTCAATATGCCATTGATAATAATCGTAAATCGGTGACGATTACCCACAAAGGTAATATCATGAAATTTACCGAGGGCGGCTTTAGAGATTGGGGCTATGAAGTTGCAAAGCATGAATTTGGCGCAGTAGAGATTGACAACGGCCCATGGTGCAAGCTGCCAAATGGCATTGTCATTAAAGACTGTATCGCCGATGCATTCTTACAGGAAATTCTGCTGCATCCTCAAGAGTACGACGTCGTCGCTGCGCTCAACTTAAACGGCGATTACATGAGTGACGCACTTGCTGCGCAAGTAGGTGGCATTGGCATTGCTCCAGGCGCGAACATGAGTGACACGGTGGCTATGTTTGAGGCCACACACGGCACAGCGCCCAAAATTGCCGGCAAAAATTTGGCCAATCCAAGCTCCCTCATTCTTTCGGCCGAAATGATGCTGCGTCATATGGGCTGGCTGGAAGCAGCAGATTTAGTGCTGAAAGGCGTTGCCAAAGCGATTATATCCAAGCGAGTGACTGGTGATTTTTCTAGCCAAATGAATGATGCTATTCAAGTAGGCACTGCGGAATTTGGCGATGAAATAATTAAAAATATGTAAATTAGCTATATTGTTATTTGTTTGAAAATAAAAAAAAGGCTCGCAGTGCGAGCCTTTTTAGCTTTAGACTTTTAGCCAAATATTCTAATAGGACTTAAGCCTTTTGAATATTCGAAGCTTGTTTGCCTTTTGGGCCTTCAGTCACTTCGAAGCTCACGCGTTGACCTTCTTTAAGACTTTTATAACCAGCTTCTACGATCGCTGAAAAATGCGCGAATAAATCATCGCCGCCATCATCTGGAGTAATAAAACCAAAACCTTTTGAATCATTAAACCATTTTACGGTACCTAGTGCCATTTCTACATCCTTACATAACGAGGGGGGCGCCCCAAAAAGTTTGTCTCAAGAACTCAAGTCGCTTAAATACTATTTAAAACCTAAATTAAAGCTGGCTAAAAAATAACTCGAACTCAAACACCTACGCGCTTTATATGTTACAAATTGTAAAAAGTCAAGTGGGTTTGTGTTATGTTGCTTAATACACAAACAATTTTGTTGCATAAAGCTAGAATTTATTAAAAAGAGCTGCATTTTCTTTACAAAAAAAATGTTAACGTGCATTATTACATCAAACTAAAATATTGTTTAACTACAATAGTTTAACTACAATAGATAATTAACTAGATTAAAAGATAGAATAAGTGTGAGTGATTACTAATGGCTGCTAACGCAACATCAATAAAACTGAGTGGACTTGCCCGCATGTTGGTGCAAGAAAATTTGCTATCTGAAGCGGATGCAAATGCTATCCAAGCACAGGCAAACACAGTAAAAAGCCCATTTATTACGCAAGTCATTACTAGTAGAAAAGTCTCCGCTGAAAAAATAGCCGAGACCTCATCCAAATCTTTCGGTTTCCCTTATCTTAACCTGGACGCGTTCAATCCAGACTATTTGCCGCCTAAATCCATTGATTTAAAACTGATGCAAACCAATCGAGTCATTGCATTACGAAATCTAAATAATATTTTATTTGTTGCTATTTCAGATCCTACCAATCTGCATGCATTAGATAGTGTGCAATTCCAAATGGGCATGACATTGTCGCCCGTAGTTGTGGAAGACGACAAGCTAGGCAAATGGATAGACAAGATTGTAGAGTCAAAAGATACATCCATGGCTTCGCTTGATGTTGATGGGGACTTTGACCTCGACATGGGTTCTGGCGACGAAGCTACTGAGACTGAAAGCACCCAAGAAGTTGATGATGCGCCAGTTGTTAAGTTTTTAAATAAAATGTTGCTAGACGCCATTAACATGGGCGCATCCGACTTACACTTTGAACCTTATGAAAAATTTTACCGCATACGTTATCGCGTTGACGGCATTTTAAGAGAAATCGCACAGCCGCCGCTAGCCATTAAAGATAAACTAGCTTCGCGCATTAAGGTGATTTCTAATCTGGATATTTCTGAAAAACGCATTCCGCAAGATGGGCGCATGAAACTGGTGCTCTCTAAAACCCGCACCATTGATTTCCGCGTAAGCACATTACCATTGATTCATGGCGAAAAAATTGTAATGCGTATTTTGGATCCAACCAGCGCCACGCTAGGTATTGAAGCGTTGGGCTACGAGCCAGAACAAAAGGACGCTCTACTAAATGCTGTAAGCCGCCCATATGGCCTGGTGCTAGTTACCGGACCAACGGGTTCAGGCAAAACTGTTTCCCTCTATACCTGCCTTAACATTTTAAATAATCCAGGTGTAAATATCGCCACAGCTGAAGATCCATGCGAAATCCCACTGGCTGGCATCAATCAAGTTAACGTGAACGATAAACAAGGTCTCACGTTTGCAGCCGCACTAAAATCGTTCTTACGTCAAGACCCAGACATCATCATGATTGGTGAGATTCGCGACCTTGAGACCGCAGATATGGCTATTAAAGCTGCATCTACAGGCCATATGGTACTTTCTACCTTGCACACTAACGACGCACCTGCCACGCTAACCCGCTTAATGAATATGGGTGTTGCACCGTTCAATATCGCCTCAGCGGTATCGCTAATTACCGCACAACGCTTAGCTCGCAGGCTATG
>Ga0209253_10002595_pt1 | contig 16009 bp, 15 predicted proteins | sample FrelakmetBRP12BR_FD_187145 | JGI IMG/M metagenome (GOLD analysis project Ga0209253, IMG submission 187145) | Freshwater lake sediment microbial communities from the University of Notre Dame, USA, for methane emissions studies - BRP12 BR (SPAdes)... | ecosystem: Environmental > Aquatic >...
GCAATGTTACGACCACAGAGTTTTGTTACAGCTCGCCTGTCTATTCTGTGACCAGTACCGGTAAAGTCCAGAACGCCTACCGCATAACCAAAAGAGTTTTTGAGGATGACGGCACGTTTACTATCACCTCCGGGGCCCTTACGCTCAATTACTGGAAAGAACTTGTTCCCTGAAGCCTGCCATTACATTTTTCCCACAAATCAAACCAAATATATTTGAAATTTCTGGAGCGCATTTATGCGCGCCTGTCCTGAGCGCAGCCGAAGGGATGGTTTCGCGGCTAAAGCACTCCTACAACAAAACTCCATGTCTATGTAATAGTCTGAGAGCAAAATTCCCAGATTTATCTATGTAATAATCTATATATTCCCTTAAAGATTTTCATAAAAAGGTATTTTTTTCTTGACAAAATATAGTGGTCTATATATAGGCTTGTACAAGGTTTAATAACCATATAAAGGGTTTTTGTGGAAAATTTCAACAATTACATCACCATACGGGAAGCTGCAAAGATGCTCGGGGTATGTGAGGCGACACTCAGGCGCTGGGACAAGCTTGGTAAGCTCAAAGCAGCGCGGCATCCCATCAATGGCTATCGCCTTTATAAGGTCGATAGCCTGAAAACTTTGATACGCACAGTAACAAGTCATGGGTAACCCGCCTTCGCACAAGGCTACGGCGGGCAAGAAGGTAAAAGGCAATAGTAGATACAGATAGGCTGAGATTTATTGCATGGCTGCTAAACTGTTTTCATTTTCAAAAAAAGCTGCACACTCGATAGGGATCGAGCTCGGGAGCCATACCCTAAAGATGGTTGAGACCCGTGTGTCCGGTGGGAAAGTGCAGCTGTTACAGTATGGTATTGTTGAGATACCCCCCGCACTGCAAGGCAAAGCCTCACGGGATGCAGCCTCCATTGCTCCGTTAATTAAACAACTGCTGGCCCGCTGCAGCAGCTCCTCCGCAGATATTTATCTTTCCTTTTCCGGTCCCTCGGTCAACCTGCAGCGCATAAAACTGCCACCCATGCCTGACCAGGAGATGCTGGCGGCAATTCGCTGGCAGGGTAAAAAATATTTCCCCTTCCCCTTGGACGAGGCCCGGGTCGTCTATAAAAAAATTGCCGGTATCTCTGCAGAAACCCCTGACCTTGAGCTTATAACCGCAGCAGTGCTGAATAAATTCATGGACCAGGAGCTTTCTTTACTGGAGCAGGCAGGCTATTCAGCCGCGGGTATCGATGCGGTCCCCTTCTCGCTGCAGTACGCCTTTCAGCTCACCGGGGACAGGTATCGTGACAAGACCGTTGCCGTGCTTGATATCGGTGCCGAAGGGACAACCATTGCCATTCTCAAGGCAGGAGAGCTGCAATTTGCCCGGGAGATCGCAACCGGCGGCAATGATTTTACCCGGGCTCTTATGGAGCCGGTTGCTGTTGAAGGAAAGCAGTTTGCCTTAAGCGTTGAAGAGGCTGAAGCAATCAAAAAAAAGTACGGCATCCCCATGGGCGGCGGCCAGGAGGTAACCCCTGCAGGTCTTCCGCTCTCCAGAATTATGTTTATAATCCGTCCGGTGCTTGAGCGCCTCAGCACTGAAGCGCTCAGGTCATTTGATGTTTACAAAGCCCAGGGGCGTGAGAAGCGTGTCGATACGATTCTTCTCTGCGGCGGCGGTGCCGGTTTTAAAAATCTCGCAGCATTTCTCTCCAGTGGACTGGGCATCGACGTGTCAGTCATGGACCCGTTTGCAGCACTGCCTGTTCCCGGGCATCTGCAAAACGACACTGCGTTTCAGCAGCACAAGCCCCGCCTCTCAGTGGCGCTGGGTTTGTCGGCGGGCCGCTGCAGGGATATAAATTTTCTTCCGCCGCGCCCCGGTATGCTGGAAACGGCCCAGCTCCGCAACTGGCTTCCGCTGCTGCTTTTAATTATATTCTTCTCCTCCCTCGCGACAATGTATCTCTATTCATACCGCTCGGTTGCGGTTTCACGGGAAGAGCTGAACACTAAAAAATCCCAGTTCTCCTCGCTTAAGTCCTATATGGAAGAGATGCTTCGTCTTAATGAAAAAAAAGAAAATTTAAAACAGCGGCTCTCCCAGGTTCCTGACTTTTCTTTTGAGCAGCCGCAGTTCTCGGAAATCCTCAGTTCTCTCACGCGCATCCTGCCGGAGAACACGGTGCTGCAAAGCATTGCGCTGGAAACAGGCTCCCCATCAGTTTCCGCCGCAGCACCAGCTCCAGCTGATAAGGAATTAGTCATGAAGCTCAGGCTGGAGGGCGTTGTGTTTGGCGATGATTCCCAGGTGCTGACAACCGTGGTGCAGATAACCAGCGGGTTGGAAAACAGCGCCTACTTTAAGAAGGTAATGCTCGTCTCAACGGAAAAGGTTACTGATTTGGGGAAACCAGCTTCACGGTTTGTGTTTTCATGTCCGCTGGACGCTGGCACATTTTAAACCGGCGGGTTCAATAATGACGAAGCCGTAAAAAGGCAATTTCCCCTCCCCTGGTGGGAGGGGATTAAGGGGAGGGGGAGCAATAATATACTGTAATTACTTGTTTGTCCCCCTCACCCCAACCCTCTCCCGTAAAGGGAGAGGGAGGTTTTTCTACTTTTTACAAGAGCATCAATAATGAAAATTAAACTTTCACCGCGCGAAACAATCATCTCTTTCACTTCTTTGCTGGTGGTGCTCTACTTTTTGTTCGACTTTTTTCTCTACAGCCCGAAACTCAGCGAGCATGCCACCGTAACAACAGAGCTTGCGTCTCTTGACCAGAAACTGCAGGAGACCGCAGCGTTTTTAACGGGCGGCACGCAGGTCGCTTCCGATGTCAGCAGGCTGGAGAAAAAGCTTTCTTTTTATGAGGAGAAATTTTCAACCAGAGAAAGCTTTGTCCAGTTTCTGGAACAGCTCGCGCTGCAGTGTCAAAAGTTCAATATGGAAGTTATTTCCCTTAAGCCGCAGGAAGAACAAACACTGCCGGCAGCAGCCGGCCATACGCAATACCGGCAGGTTGTTATTGATATGCAATTGCGCAGCGATTTCCGGACCCTGGTGCTCTTTATACGTGCATTGGAAAGACTCCCTATTTTCACGATTGTTCATCAGCTTGAGATACGAAGAGATGAAAAAATGCCGGTGGTTACCTGCCACCTGGTATTAAAAACACTTATTTCTTGAAATAAAATCAGGTTTTCATGGAAACAGTACCATGACGCTGAAACAGGAAAATTCAATAATTCTTGGAATCTTCACCGCGCTGTTTGTGATACTGGTGAGCATCAGCATTTTCACCATCCCCCTGAGAAGCAAGGCCGGTTTTTCAGCTCCCCCGCAGATCGGCGCTCTGCAGGCACTGCCGGGCATGCTTGAAAAGAAAGGGGTGAATGCCCGCCCTCCGGGTTTTCAGTCCGGGGAGAAAGTAACGGTCAGTGGATGGGGCAGGGACCCGTTTGCCTCTTCGTGGCTGCAGCAGGAAAGTCAGGCCGCAAGAGCGGTTTCTTCTGATATGAGCGGGGAGGAACTCACGGTGACCCTGATTTTGATGAGCGAAACAAAAAAAATAGTCGCCATTAACCATAAGCTCTACCGGGAAGGCGACATGGTCAGGGACGAGAAAATAGTCAGCATTAAACGCGATGCGGTGGTCCTGGAAAAGAATGGGACGCGCCGCCTGCTGGTATTGCCGAAGAGCGTTGTTCAATTTTAAATAAAGAAGTTATTGTAGAGGAGAATAAAAAATGGGGAACCCACAAAGCACCCCGCGATTACCTGCACAAACATTATTGAATATATGGCAGCAGCGTACCGGGATTATTATTTTCTCAGTGCTCATGCTTTTTCTCTGCAGCTGCGCAACGCCCCCGAAAAAAGCGGAGAAACCTTCGACGCCGGGGCCCCAAGCAGAGACGCCAAAGCCTGATCTCAAGGAAATAGTGATGCCGCAGAAAGGGGCGACCCTGGTTTCTTCGCAGAAAACCTATACTCTGCAGATGCGGGATGCAGACATTCAGGACCTGCTGCTGGCCTTTTCCCGGGAGATTAATGCCAATATTGTCGTGGACCCGAAAATATCCGGCAGGGTTACCATTGACCTGAAAGGGGTTACCCTGGAACAGGTGCTTGATGTGGTCTGCGGTCAATTAAATCTTGAATATAAGCGCGAGGGAAATTTAATCAAGGTGTTCAAACCGTCCCTGGATACGCGCATTTTTTTTCTTGACTATATTACCACCGTGAGAAAAGGAAAAGGGCTCGCTTCCGGCGGCGTTGGCGGACGATCTTCATCAGGAACACAAGGTTCAAGTTCTGGAACCAGCGCTGGCTCCACCAGCGGCAGCGATCAAACAAGCGCGGGTTACAGCGAGGTGACCACTGCAGATGAGTCTGATCTGTGGAAAGAAATAGACAAGGGGCTCCAGAGCCTCAAATCACCGGATGGTGCGATTATAGTCCATAAGACATCCAATACCGTGCTGGTGAAAGACTACCCGGCACAGATAAGAAAGATTGCAGAATACCTGGAACTGGTGACCGGGTCGGTCCAGCGTCAGGTATTGATTGAGGCGCAAATTATTGAAGTGTATCTGCAAGACAGCTTTCAGGCAGGTATTGACTGGGGCTATATCCAGAGTTTGCCCCAGATGAGTAATCTATCCTGGGGTCTTGCAACCAATGGCGCAAGCCCCTGGCTGGGATACACCGGCTCAAGCAACACCAATCAGGGCGGGGGCTCCGGAACCGGCAGCCAAACTCAGTCGATTCCCGGCGCTTGGATGGTAAAGCCGTTCGGCGGGGTTTTCCGCATCGGCGGACCTGACCAGATTGTGGCGCTGAATGATATTATTGAAGCTCTTTCCACCCAGGGAGATGTGAATATTCTCTCCAGCCCGAAAATTTCAACCCTCAACAATCAGCCGGCAATCATCAAGGTTGCCCGTGAAGACCCCTATTTCCAGACCACGCGCCAGACAGTGTATGGTGAATCAAACACCACCACGGAGGTAAATTTTATAAGTATCGGAGTGGTTCTGGCGGTAACACCCCAGATAGGCTCGGACGGCACTATTACGCTCACCATTCATCCCAGTGTTACTGATAAGGTGGGAGAGGCAACATCCGTGCGGGGTGACAAGGTGCCGATTGTTGATGTGCGTGAGACAGACACGGTGGTGCGTGTCAATGACCGGCAGACCATTCTTTTTGCCGGCCTGATGCAGAACAAAGTGACGGAAGATGTAATCGCGGTGCCGCTGGTTAGTGAAATCCCCTGGCTCGGGTATCTGTTTAAGCATACCTCCCGCGAGGTGCGGAAAACAGAGCTGGTGATCATGCTCACCCCCAAGGTTGTTACCAGCGAGAATATGCGCGAGATAGCAGCTCCGGAGCAGCAGCGGCTTGAAAAATTGAAACAATCAACTTCTCAATAGCTATGTATTCGTTGAGCCGTTAAGGCAAAATAATGTGCAGCACTAAACCAGTAACTTTTTTAACTCCTTAACTCCGCAACTCTCAAACTCTTTAAGGGTGTCTGTTCATGTACATGCAATTTTATGGCCTCAGTGAACGGCCCTTTTCCAACGTCCCGGATACCACCTTTCTGTTCAAAAGCAGACAATATCTCGATGCCTATAATCAGCTTCTCTACGGGGTCCATGCAAAACAGGGCTTTATGGCACTGGTGGGGGATGTGGGAACGGGTAAAACAACGCTGTGCCGGTCTCTTCTCCACGCGCTCGAAGGGCAGATGGAAACAGCCCTTATTTTTAACCCGCCGGACACCTCCACCGCACTGCTCAAGACCATACTGCAGGATCTGGGTCAGCAGGCATCCGGTGTATCAAAAAAAGAACTGCTTGACAGCCTCAATACCTGTCTGCTGCAGAGCTCTGCCCGCGGCCGGGGGGTCGTTATTATCATCGATGAAGCCCAGAACCTTTCTTCTGAGGTTCTGGAAGAAATACGGCTGCTCTCAAACCTGGAAACCGAAAAAGAAAAGCTGCTGCAGATTATTCTCTCCGGCCAGCCGGAGCTGCTTAAAAAACTCTCAAAAACAACCCTGCGGCAGCTGTACCAGCGCATTGCGATATGGGCTTATTTGAAGCCCCTCACCAGAAAAGATGTCAGTCATTACATCTACCACCGTCTGGTGAAAGCCGGGGCCAATGGCAGCATAACCTTTACCCGCCGGTCCCTGGATAAGATCTCCCATTCTTCCGGCGGGCTCCCGCGCACCATTAACCTTATCTGCGATAAGGCGCTGCTGGCCGGGTATGTTGCGCAGAAAAAGAAAATTACCGGCAGGATGGTGCAGGAGGCTATAAAAAATTCTTCTGTAGAACGAGTGCCTGCCGTGTCAATGAGAGTCAATGCGGTCTATACGCTTACCCTTGGGATTATCATCAGCGCACTTTTTCTGGGAATGCTGGCACCTTTAAAACTGGATCTTCCGCAGAGATGGATAGGGCAATTCACCGGGGATGCCCGCGCCGGGGTTCATTATGCACGGGCAAAGCTGCCTGATGCACTGCTCGCCGCTGCCCCTCCGGCAGCTGCCCTAAAACCAGCTGCCGCAGCAGTCCCGGTGTTGGAAACGATTGTCAAGCAGGTGAGTGTTCCCCGCAGCGGCGCGTTTGACAGCGATGGGGTCATGCGCCAGGACCGGGTCAGTGAGTGTGCTCCGGAAGCACTTGCGACCCTGCTTGTGCTCTGGGATGTCCCGCGGGAAAAGCTGATCCAGGAGCTGCAAAAACGCAGCACATCTGCGTCATTCAGCTTTAGTGATGTGGCGCAGATCTTCGGCCTCGCGGTAACTACTCTTGACACAACGCTTGATCAGATCAAGCGGCTTGATTACCCCTGTATTATTCCGGTGAGTGATCCTGCGTATCGCTATGTGGTTCTTGCAGGCATTAATAATGATCAGGCCATCCTGCTTGATCCCCGGCACGGCAGAGTATCTCTTGCGCTTGAGAAGCTTCATGAACAATGGACAGGAAAAGCTTTTTATGTATGGCAAGAGTTTATGAGCCTGCCGTCGCGGCTGCAGCGCGGGGATGTGCACCAGCAGGTTATCCTGCTGAAAGAAACATTGAATGCAAACAACTTTTCCCTGCATGAGCCTTTTACTGATGTTTTTGACAGCCAGATGGAAAAAGCGGTCAAAGCACTTCAGACACAATACGGCCTCAAGGTAGACGGTATTATTGGCTGCAATACCAGAATGGTATTCTACCGCATGGTTTATGGTGATCAAGTGCCGCATCTTGAAATGTGAAGAAAATCGAGCGAGGAGCTACTTATGAGCCTCATTGAAAAGGCTCTCAGGCAGTTAGAAAAAGATAAGCAGACCGTCAGCTATGGCGCTCACCCCGGAATGCCGCCGCCCGTTGCCGCAGAAGAGGTCTATGAAAAAGCGGATGATGCTCCCGCAGAATTTTTTAATGAAGAACACGAGGAGCCACGCCCGGGGAAAAGGCGCCTTATAGCAGGCATGGTGGTTGTGCTCGGACTCGGAGCAGCAGCAGGATGGTATATGCAGCAGGGGGCGCTGAAAGCACCTTCACCTACAGCCCCGGCACCAAAGCTTAAAGCCGTGCCGGTCACGGTCGCTCCTGCCATTGGCAGCGTTCCGGCGGTAGAGATGGGTGTTGCTCAGCAAGCGCAAAAAGACGAAAATAGTGGCGGCGCCAGGAGCATAAACCAACAGCAGCCAATGGCCGCTGGTGTGCAGCCCGGGGTATTACTACCCCCGGCTTCTCCCGCTGTGCAGGAAGATGCCGACAGACTGACAAGCAAACGCATACCCCCTGCGCCTGCAAAGCCCCTGCCTCAAGATGCTCCGGCGATGCAGCAGCCAGCCGCCCGGACGGTACCGGCAGTGCCAACAGCAGGTGCCGCTCAGAAGCAAAGGAGCGCAGCAAAAACGCCGCGGCCTGACGTTACTGCACGCGCTGCAAATCTGCTTCAGAGTGACGCAGAAAACGCCGATTCATTAAATAATCAGGGGGTTCTGCTCCTTGAACAGGGAGCTGCCGCGCAGGCCCGGGACTATTTTGAAAAGGCGCTGAAGCTTGCACCTGACCATGAGAAGGCGCTTAATAACATGGGGCTGAGCCTGTATGCCCAGGGACGGACAGCGGAAGCGCTCAACTATTATGAGCGTGCCGTGAAGGTCAATCCGGGCAATATTGAGACGTGTGTTAATATGGGCATTGCTTTGCGCAGCAGGAGGGACTTTACCCAGGCAGCGGAGGTATTTCAAAAAGCACTTACGCTTAACCCGGCACATCCTGAGACCCTGTATAACTATGGCTTGCTGCTGAAGGACATGGGGCAGCAGGAGAAATCCCGCATCTGTTTCGAGCAGTTTTTAAAAACCGCTCCGCCGCATTTACAAGGTGTCGCAGATAGCGTGAGAATGTATCTGCAGGCTTCTACGGTAAAGAAACAGTAATACAAAGGATCTGTTTGTGGAAAAAAGAAAACTACTCGGGGAAATGCTCATTGATGAGGGGCTGATTACTGCTGAGCAGCTCAACAAGGCAATCGTGCAGCAGAAACAGTCCGGCCTGCGTCTTGGTCAGTTACTGATACGCATGGGGCTGGTCACGGAGGAGGGGATTATAGCCACCCTTGGTGATCAGGCAGGGATTCCCTATGTCAACCTGGATAATTACATCATTGACCCGAAAGTGATAAGCCTGATTCCCGAAAGCCTGGCCCGCTCCAGCCTCATCATCCCGCTGTTTAAAATCGGCTCGACTCTTACCATTGCCATGGCTGATCCCCTCAATGTCAAAGCAATAGATGAGGCACGCAGGACCGCCGGCTGTGAGGTGGATATGGCAGTGTCTTCCGAGGAGCAGATCAGACGGGCCATTGACAGCTATTTCGGCCTTTCATCATCTATTGAAGATATTGTCAAAGAGGCCCTTGAAGGTGACCTGAAGGTAACCGTGGAAGGGGCCGGGATGGAGGCGGGTTTAGAGGCGCCCATAATCCGCCTTGCTAACCTCATCATTTTTCAGGCAGTGCGTGACAATGCCAGTGATATTCATTTTGAGCCAGACGAGCACAAACTGGGGGTTCGCTACCGCATCGACGGCATACTGCATGAGACGGTCTCACCTCCCAAGCACCTGCAGGCGGCACTGATTTCCCGCGTCAAGATAATGGCAAACATGGATATTGCGGAAACGCGGGCACCGCAGGACGGCGGGTTTCAGATAAACGCTGATGGCCGGGCCATTGAGTTTCGCGTTTCAAGCTTTCCCACCATTTACGGGGAAAATATTGTGCTGCGCATTTTGGACCAGACAAAGAGCGTCCTGAGTCTTGAGGACCTGGGATTTTCGCCCGACATCCTTGAGCGGTATCAGAAACTCCTGGCCAGCCCCTACGGCATAATACTGGTGACCGGCCCGACGGGGAGCGGCAAGACCACGACACTCTATGCCGCGCTTAATTCCATAAACAGTATCGATAAAAATTTTATCACCATCGAAGACCCGGTTGAGTACCGGCTCCCGCATATCAGGCAGACGCAGGTCAATCCGAAAGCAGGAATAACATTTGCCAGCGGCATGCGCTCCATATTGCGTCAGGACCCCGATGTTATTATGGTGGGCGAAATGCGTGATGTGGAGACAGCGGAAATGGCCTTTGAGGCAGCGCTGACCGGGCACCTGGTGTTCAGTACCCTGCATACCAATGACGCGGCAGGAGCGCTTGCCCGGCTGCTGCACCTGGGAATCGAGCCGTTTCTCGTTGCTTCATCTACGATTGCGGTTCTGGCGCAGCGCCTGGTAAGGGCCATTTGTCCAAATTGCAGGGCGCCCTATACGCCATCGCCGAAGTTACTGCAGGGATTTAATCTGAAGGAAGACACGGCGCGGGAATTCTATCGAGGGAAAGGCTGCAAAGCGTGTCGCAACACCGGCTACCGGGGGCGCAGCGGGATTTACGAACTGATAGCCATTAATGAAGAGATACGGAAACTGATTCTTGAAAATGCGTCAACAACTGCTATCCGTGACGCTGCCCGGCGTTCCCAGAAGATGAAATCATTGCGGGAAGACGGGCTGTCAAAGGTTCTCAGGGGTCTTACCACCCTGGAAGAGGTGGATCGCATTACCTTTGAGGATTGATGCACGCATACTGCGGTCCTGCCCGGCCGTTCATAAAGCCTGTAACGCCTCTTCGGCAGATTCCCTCAGGTCACTGTCTGCAGTGGTCATAGCAATGATCCGCAGTTTGCTTTTAAGGCCCTCCTGTATATTGAGCGGCTCATCATGAGCCATATCCTTCAGAACAGCAATAGCCCGCGTGACAACCGTAAGGTCTTTATAGTCCAGCAGGATGAACAGCGTGCTCCAGTCATCCGGCAGATCATACTCGGCAAGGTATTTTTTAACCGCAGTATTGAATTTTTTTGTTCCCGCACACTTGTGTATTTCTTCATGGGCGACAGCATGCTCCTTGGAAGCCTTTTTTCCCTTGAAAAGGTTTTCTACTTCCTTGAGATACTGTTTCTGCGCCCACACTGCTTTTGCTGACTTTGGCCGGTATGCCGGCTGGTCCTGGGACAGATGCCTGCTGCGGTCTTTTTTCCGGTCACGGTCCCGCCAGCTCGGTCGCTCCCTCTCGTCATCATCTGCATGCATAGCGTACTCCTTATATGATTTTCATCTTCCCGAAAACTGCGGTTTTCGTTTTTCCAGAAACGCCTTCATCCCTTCCTTCTGATCATCAGTGCCAAACAAGCTGCAGAAAACTTCTGTCTCCTGCCTGCATCCCCCGGCCAGGCTTTGATCCAGGCCTTCATGGATGATTTTTTTTGCCATGGACAATGCCAGGGGACTTTGTTCGCTTAGTTTTTGTGCTAACAGCATGACAGCGTCCATGAGCTGCTCATGGGGGACTACCCGGTTGATGAGGCCGATCTCACAGGCTTTGCGCGCGTCGATAAGCTCACCGGTGAATATCAGCTCTTTTGTATGAGCAGCTCCTATGAGGCGGGCGGCCCGTTGTGTTGCTCCCCAGCCGGGGATTATCCCAAGGATTGTCTCCGGCAGCCCGAATTTAGCCAGTTCCGAAGCTATGCAGATATCACAGCTCAGCACCACTTCAGTACCGCCGCCCAGGGCGTAGCCGTTGACCGCGGCAATAACCGGTTTTTTCAGGGTCTGGATGGTATTCATGACCCGGTGTCCGAGTTCAGAATAGGCGCGCGCCTGCGCCGGGGTCTTGGTGCTCATTTCCGCAATGTCAGCACCGGCTACAAAAGCCTTCCCAATACCGGTAAGGATAATAACGCGCACCTGTGCATTTCCCTCTAATGCTGTTACCGCATCTCCCAGCTCAGTGACCGTTTCAGTATTCATGGCATTGAGCACTGCAGGGCGATTAAAGGTGACAGTAGCGATGGTGTCTTTAATCTCAACTAATAAGTTATGGTACTGCATTACCGGTTACTCCTGTTCCACGATGAGGCTCACTGCTTCGGCGCCACCCAGGCAGAGCGATGCCATTGCGCGCCGGGCATTGCGTTTTTTCATAGCGTAGAGCAGCGTCACCAGCACCCGGGCGCCGCTTGCCCCGATGGGGTGCCCTAAGGCGATGGCCCCGCCGTGCACATTCAGTTTTTCTTCGGGGATGCCCAGTTCCCTCATAACGGCAATGGTTGAGGCAGCAAAGGCCTCATTAACTTCATGGAGATCAATATCGCCGATTGTCAGCCGCGCTTTTTTCAAGACCCTGGGGATTGATGCTATCGGCGCGACCAGCACATCTTCCAATGGTACGCCTGCTGCTCCCTGAGCCCCAACCCGTGCCATGGGCTGGATGCCGAGTGACCGGGCTTTTTCCCGCTCCATGAGCACCATGGCGGCAGCGCCATCGCTTATCTTAGAAGCATTTCCAGCGGTCACTAAACCGTTTTTATCAAAAGCCGGTTTTAAGGCTGCCAGAATTTCCATGGTTGTTGCCCGGGGGCCTTCGTCGGTATCCACGACAGATTCACCACCCTTTATTTTGACCGTCAGCGGAATAATCTCTTCCTGAAACAGTCCGGTATTAATGCTTTCCATGGCTCTCTTGTTGGAGAGGAAGGCGAACCGGTCCATGTCGTCCCGGCTGACGGCAAATTTTTTGGCCACCAGTTCAGCTGTATAACCCATGTGATAATTATTAACGATATCAAGCAGCCCGTCGTGTACCATCCCGTCAATCAGGGGGCTGTTTCCCATCCGGTAACCAAAGCGGGCTTTTTCCAGATAATAGGGGGCATTGTTCATGCTCTCCATGCCGCCGGCCACAATCACTTCAGCATCGCCGCAGGCAATAGCCTGTGCTGCAAGCATTACGGCTTTGAGCCCTGAGCCGCAGACCTTATTGATCGTGAGGGCTCCTGCTGTCATGGGCAGGCAAGCGCGAATCATTGCCTGGCGGGCAGGATTCTGGCCCAAGCCGGAAGGCAGCACGTTGCCCATGATAACCTCATCAACGTCTGATGGATCAATACCGGCCCGCTTTACAGCTTCTTTTATTGCAATACTTCCCAGGTCTAACGCAGAAAGTTCTTTTAAGGCACCGTCAAAATTCCCAATCGGTGTTCGTACAGCACTAACAATAACAATATCTCTCATGGCAGCCTCATTAGCAAATCAATCAATTTCTGTGACTCTAAATCCTGTCCAGGGAAATATGTTTAGATTTATTTCCTGACACCTGACAGGATATAGTATGGGCACTAAGGTACCAAAATGATTTTGTGGTTACTGTTTAGGGGGGGCAGGATGAAGATATTTTTATATGACCAAGGTCGTGAAAAAAAATTAACATAGCTCATTTCCAGTGTCAAGAAATTATAATATATTACGTAACGCTCATTGCTTTATTAATGGGTATTGAGACGATGCCAAGCAAAATCCTAAAATAACTATAGAATTTTATTAATTGTTTTTATATAATCCTGGTTAACCTTATAACAGACAGTTTTATAATTATTTCTCCTGAATATAATAATAAAAGTTAAATCGAGACGTTGAAATAATAAAATTATTTATTAATAGTTTTTTAACTAAAGGAATGTTTTGTGCCTTTAATTATTACCTATAATTAACATAGAAGGGAAACAAATGATTAAAAACCAACGTGGTTTTAGTCTCACAGAATTGATGGTGGTGGTTGCTGTTATAGGTATCATGGGAATGATTGCAGTGCCAAACCTTGTAACCGCGCTCCCCGGTTACCGGCTTAAGAGTAGTGCCAAAGATTTATGCTCCAGTATGCGCAAAGCCCGCTCCCTTGCCGTCAAACAGAACCGCAGCGTGAGTATAGAATTCAATGCTGCTACTAAAACCTACTCTATAGATGGCGGCACCCCTGCGGAGTTGCCTGACGGTATCTCTTTTGGACATGGAAATGCAACGAAGCCGGCGGGAAGTGCAGCATCTTTACCATCTGACGGTATATCATTTGTTGATGATAAAGTGACTTTTACTACCCAGGGTTTTAGCGGTGGTAGTGGCTATGTTTACCTGCAGAATGCAAAAGGGCAGGCATATGCTATTAGGGCAACAACTTCCGGCAGTATAATGATGAGTCAATGGGCAGGCAATGACTGGAAATGAAATAGGCCCATACACAGTAACACGTGTCAGCACCCGACTATTTTATATTAAAAAGACAGACTAAAGCAACATGAGCAAGCTGCTTCCCTCACATTCATGCAGCAGGGGTTTTACCCTTCTCGAGTTAATGATAGCAATAGCTATTTTTGGGATTGCCTCTGCAGCCATCTACGCAACGTATCAGCACCAGCAGGACTCATACCTTATTCAGGAACAGGTTGCTGATATGCAGCAGAACCTGCGGGCAGGTATCTATTTTTTAACCCGCGGCATCAAAATGGCGGGATATGATCCAACGGAAAAGGCCGGGGCTGCCGCGCATAAAGCAAACTCAGTAAAAAAAGCCGAGTTTAAATTTGCAGTTGATGAGGATAGAGATGGCAAGATTATCAGTAAAGAAATAATCCGCTATGCTTTATCAAAGGATGCAAATAAGGACGGCCGTGCAGACACGTTCCCCTGCAATGTAGGACGGGAAGACGGTTCCGGCGGCTTACAACCGTTAGCTGAAAATGTTGAAGCGCTGGAGTTTTTTTACCATCTTGCGGATGGTACCACTGCAACGGACCCCGCAAATCCCGCAGATGTTCGATCAATTGATGTATCGCTGCTGGTGCGCACGCAATACCCGATAAAAGGGCATACTGATACGATCCGGTATCTCCCTGCCTCATACTCGAAAGATGAAACCGGTAAAGAAAATACGGTGTGGGGCCCGTTTAATGACGGATTCCGGCGCAAGCTGCTGATCACTAACATTCGATGCAGAAATCTGGGCTTGAAATGATGACAGCGCCATATGCGGAAAACCCAGGGTTACGTGCAGGAGTACTGCCATGAAACAGTTCAATGAATCAGGCTTTACCATTCTGGAGGTGATCGTTTCCATTGCAGTTCTGGCAATCGGGCTTTTGGGCGTTGCGGCAATGCAGACCAAGGCGATTCACAGCAATTATTTTGCCGGTGTGTTGACAGAGAAAACCTCGGTGGCAGAAGAGTGGATGGAATGGCTTATTAATTTCAGCAGGCAGAACTATAAAATCGGCGGTGATAACTATAACGGATACGAGCGGCTTGCAGCCCTTGATAAAAATCCCGCAGTTGGAAGTTTAACCCGCAAGACGCTGGTGTGTAATGATAGGGAAGCACTAAAGAATGATTTGCAGGCATGGGGACTTAGGCCGCCTAACGCTGAGCGTTTTGATGATTCCCAGCTGCCGAAACTGCCGGGAAAAAGCTACAGCGTGACCTGGTACATAGACGCAAATTCCCCACTGGAGAATACAACCACCATCAGAGTAGAGACCATGGAAGGCGGACGCGCGGTTTCGTTAATTTTTCTGGTTTCCCCCGCCATGTAACTATGAATAAAAAACAATGTAGTAAGAGGACCGCATCCATGAAGCATAACCATGCTCTGCTGTACGGTGAACAAGGCTTTATACTGGTGCTTACCATGTTTATGCTGTCCATATGCAGCATAATCGGTGTTGCCGCGATGCTGACCAGTACCACGGAGGTTGATATTGCAGGCAACGAACGGGCCCACAAGCAGACCGTTTACCAGGCAGAGGCGGGCTATGTGTTTGGTGCCGAGGCTATACGGAATAAAGAGGGATATGGCATTTGGGAAGACAATGAGATTATGGCAAGCCTGGGCGAAAACGAAACCATAACTATTAAAGATGGTAACGTGCTGTTAGAAAAAAGAGAGGATTATCCTGCCGGGTCCGGCGTCTGGAATAAGAATAAACAGCGTGACAGCGTTGAGAAGGCAGCTGACATAGAAATTCGAGTCAAAGACCGGTTCAACATTGATGTGGATGTGGATAAAATAGATGTAAAATATATTGCCGGAGGCGGCGTGGAGTTTGCCTCGGGAAGTGAGGGCATGGGAGTGAGCATGCATAAAATTATTTATAATATGGATTGCCTCGGAACCCTGCCAGCATGGGACGCTAAACAAAATACATTTTCGAGAAAGCTTCGCCTGGATGGAGGGGGAACAGACCCCGCGACCCCATTTTCAGAAGTTATTGTCGGCTACGGGTTTATACCGCGATGATGCACCATACCTGCATGACGGTAAATACCTGCACCAAGGAGCACGGGCTACCATGACAAAACACCTGTTGGCGTATCTACTGTGGGTTGGCTTCACTATCGTCTGTGTATGCTCGGAGGGTATTGGTGCTACTATTGCTCCCAGTCAACCATCCCCGATTTTCTTAAGCGGGGAAGTGCCGCCGCTGGTGATGCTGGTCATGGAACGGGATCACAAGCTCTATTATGAAGCATACAATGATGCCTCTGATCTTAACGGCGACGGCGTTCTGGATGTCGGGTATAACCCCGCCATTGACTACTAC
>Ga0209253_10002596_pt1 | contig 16008 bp, 13 predicted proteins | sample FrelakmetBRP12BR_FD_187145 | JGI IMG/M metagenome (GOLD analysis project Ga0209253, IMG submission 187145) | Freshwater lake sediment microbial communities from the University of Notre Dame, USA, for methane emissions studies - BRP12 BR (SPAdes)... | ecosystem: Environmental > Aquatic >...
CCAACTGCTTGGAATGATCCTCCATCGCCTTGAGACGGGTCTCCATCTCTTTATTGCTTTCCTCGAAAGCGCGATCCCGTTCCTCCAGAGTCTTGTTTTTCTCCTCAAGGGTCCTCGACCTTTCCTCAAGAATTTTTGTCCTGAAGGCGAGATCCTCCTTAAGACGATCCATCTCCTTGGAAGGTTTCTTCGCAAAATCCTTGTATTCCTCCACACCCGCGGTCAGCATTCGCATTTCGGATTCAAGATTTTCAATGCGAAGGAGAAGATCGGCCCGCAAGGTGCTGTCTTCTTTGCTCATGGCTTCCCTCTCTCGCTGGGATTCTTTCTGCAAGGAAGACAAATGGCTCTGGAGGGTTTCCATGTCTTTTTGAAGCCTGTTCAACTGGGAAGCATTCTGACGATTTTCCCGATCGAGGATCCGAACATCCTCCGTCGCCGCACAACTGAGAAGAAACACCGCGATCCAGAGGATCACCCCTGCCTTGGCCCCATGTGTTGTCTTCATAGCTCCCTCTGTCGATCGATCCTTCCCCCCGCCTAGATCCGGGTTCCCGCGGAAGAATCCCCCTCTTATTTCGATAGGATCACGAAGTGACACCCTCGGTTCTTCGCCCAGGCCCCTTCATCATGGCCAGGATCCAAAGGCCTCTCCTCTCCGTAACTGATCGTGGAGATACGATCGGCGGCAATTCCGAGAGAGAGGAGATACAGTCTGGCACTGTTCGCGCGCCTCTCTCCCAGGGCGAGGTTGTACTCCTGGGTTCCTCTTTCGTCACAATGGCCTTCGATTTGAATCTTCGCAGTTGAAGATTTCATCAGCAGTGTGGCATTCCCCTTCAGAATCTCTGCATCCTGGGGACGAATATCATACTTGTCAAAATCGAAGTGAATATCTTTCAGCAAACTGCTTTCGAGAACCTCCCCTTCGATGCCGGGGGTTTTCTTGGCAACCAGACTTTTCTCAAACTCTTTTTCCGCCTCGGCTTTCCGAGCGGCCTCTTCCTCGGCTTTCCGGGCGGCCTCCTCTTGGGCTTTCAGTTCCTGCTCCTGACGGGCTCGCTCGGCTTCTCTTGCAGCCGTCTCCTCCTTCGTGAGAGCTCCCTCGTCCATCGTAACCGTCTTCTTCGGACATCCTGAGAGAAGGAGCCCAAGGCAGAGGAAAAGAATCAAGATCGTAAGAGACTTTCGAAACATAATGACCTCCTTTTTATTTGTGGTTTCATGACCCATCCCTATTCGAAACGTCGAGACCAGGCTGGGCTTGATTCACCTCCCTTCGAGGGTGTCAAGGGTCGTTGATTGAACCCATTGGCGTTCATGATAAAAATCTTCGAACTGCCGGTCCGGGTGGAGCTGAAAGCGATGTAACGTCCGTCCGGAGACCAACAAGGGCTCTCGTTGTTGCCCGAATTGTTTGTCAGTTTTTGAAGCCCCGTCCCATCGGGTGCAAGCGTGAGAATTTCGAAGCGGCCTCCGCCCCTTCCGCAAAAAGCGATCCGGTCGCCCTTGGGAGACCACGAAGGATTGGTGTTGTAGTTTCCCTCGAAGGTGAGGCGACGGACGTTCGATCCATCGTTTGCCATGATGTAAATCTGAGGAGTGCCTGCCCGATCGGAAACAAACGCGATCGATTTGCCGTCGGGAGACCAAGACGGCGAGGCCTCATTACCGTGGCTGTTGGTAAGTTTCTTTGGATTCCCACCGTTCGTATCGATGAGAGCGATCTCCGATTTACCCCCCATCCCCATCATCAGGGCGATCTGTTTCCCATCTGGAGACCATGAGGGAGAAACATTCAAACCGGGATTGTAGGAAAAACGCTGAAGGTTCTTCCCCTCCAGATCGATGAGGTAGAGGTCTGGGTTACGCTTGAGATAGGAGGTGAACGCAATCTTTTTTCCATCAGGCGTCCAGACCGGCGAGAGATTGATCGACTGGTTCTGGGTCACCTGCTTGAGGCTGGCCCCATCGAAATCCGCGATGAAGATCTCCTTGCCTTCCCCCTGAAGCAGGGTATAGGCGAGTTTGGTCGTATGGACCCCTTTTTCTCCGGTCAGCTGAAACACGACTTCGTCGGAAATCCGATGGGCCATATGGCGAAGGGCCTGGACAGGACCCTCATACTGTTTCCCGATGAGGTGTTTTTGCTCTACCAGGTCAAAGAAATGGAATCGAACCTGGAGGGTGAGGGTTTGGGGTTCGAGGGACGCGTCTCCGACGAGAAGGATTTCTCCGCCCGAGGGCATCCATTCCTGAAGAACAACCCCTTCAGGGATTCCCTCTTTTTTCTGGAGAGCCGGAGGGAGTTGTTGATAATCGATCACCTTGAAAAAACCGGAGAGCGTGAGATTCCTGGCCACTACTTCGTAAATCTTTTCGGGGACAGAAGTGGGAGTTCGATCCGTTGCTTTCCACTTTGGCATGACAATCGGAATCTGCACAAGGGTGGGGGCATTGATGTCGAGATAAACCCTGGCCTCCGAAGGAGTCGTCACGCCCAAAATGAACAATAAAATGAAAGGGAGACAATATCTTCTCATTTTTCAATGTGGGAAAAATTCGCTCCGTGTAATCTATTACGTTTCACAATTCTTATACTATATGATCCCTCGATTCTGAATGCAAGTCCGAAGTTAATTTCTCTAATAATCTTAAGATCTTCAGGTCATGAACCTTATCATCATTCTGAGCGATGAACCTTCCCTGCGACTTCCGGAGTCATAAAAAAGGCTTGGAAATGTGAAAACCATTTCCAAGCCTTTTTTAAAACACGAATCTTGTTCTGGACCGTTAGTACATATCACCCATTCCACCGCCGCCCGGAGGCATGGGTGGATAAGGAGCTTTCTTCTCAGGTTTATCAGCTACGATGGCTTCCGTAGTGATCATCAGAGAGGCCACTGAAGAAGCATTCTGAAGGGCGAGCCGCACCACTTTGGTGGGGTCGATGATGCCTGCCTTGATCATATCGGTGTACTCGTCCTGGGAAGCATCGAAGCCAAAGGCCCCCTTCTCATTCCTAACCTTCCCGGTTACGACCGATCCCTCTTGCCCCGCATTGTTCGCGATCTGGCGGATCGGTTCTTCGAGGGCCCTTCGAATGATGTCAACCCCGATCTTCTTGTCCCCTTCCAACTTCAACTTATCCAGTGCAGGGAGACACCGGAGATAAGCCACGCCACCGCCAGGCACGATCCCTTCCTCCACAGCCGCTCGCGTTGCGTTCAAAGCGTCTTCCACGCGAGCCTTCTTCTCCTTCATTTCGGTCTCAGTGGCTGCGCCTACATTGATGACCGCAACCCCTCCAATGATCTTCGCTAGCCGCTCTTGTAGCTTCTCACGGTCATAGTCAGAAGTGGTCTCTTCGCTCTGAGCGCGGATCTGTTTCACCCTTGCCTCGATCGCGCTTTTGTCACCGGCACCGTCGACGATCGTTGTGTTATCCTTATCCACGGTGATCCGTTTGGCCCGGCCCAAATTGTTCAGTTTGATGTTCTCCAGTTTGATCCCCAGGTCTTCGGAAATCACTTCCCCTCCGGTCAAAATGGCGATGTCTTCTAGCATCGCCTTTCTTCGATCTCCAAATCCAGGGGCTTTCACGGCACAGCATTTGAGGGTGCCGCGGAGCTTGTTGACCACCAGCGTCGCAAGCGCCTCACCCTCCAGGTCCTCGGAAATCACCAAGAAGGGTTTCCCCATCTTCGCAATCTGTTCGAGAATGGGAAGCATATCTTTCATGCCAGAGATTTTCTTCTCATTGAGAAGAATGAAGGGATCTTCGAGGACCGTCACCATCTTCTCAGGGTCCGTGACAAAATACGGGGAGAGGTACCCGCGGTCAAACTGCATCCCCTCGACCACATCGAGGGTGGTCTCCATTCCCTTGGCTTCCTCAACCGTGATGACTCCCTCTTTACCTACCTTATTCATGGCCTCCGCAATGATGTTCCCGATGGTCTCGTCGTTATTTGCGGAGATCTTCCCGACCTGGGAGATCTCTTTCGGGTCCTTGGTCGGTTTGCTGAGCTTCTTCAACTCTTTGATGACTTCTTCAACGGCAAGGTCAATCCCGCGTTTGACATCCATCGGGTTGGCGCCCGCAGCGACGACCTTCGATCCCTCGCGATAGATCGCTTGGGCCAAGACCGTTGCCGTGGTCGTTCCGTCGCCAGCCGTGTCTGATGTTTTGCTGGCGACCTCCTTGACCATCTGCGCTCCCATATTCTCGAACTTGTCTTCCAAATCGATTTCTTTGGCCACCGTCACACCGTCTTTGGTAACGGTAGGGGATCCAAAGGACTTCTCCAAGATGACGTTTCTGCCCTTGGGACCTAGGGTCACTTTCACCGCGTCTGCTAGAATGTTCACTCCCCGTAAGATCGCGCTACGGGCTTCCTGACCAAACTTTATATCTTTTGCCATTGGTAACACCCTCCATTTCTTTATTTATATTTATTTAGATCGCTCTGGTTTCCCTTCGATGACACCCAAGATATCGTCTTCCCTCATAATCAGATGCTCTTCGCCTTCGATCTTGACCTCTGACCCTGAATACTTCCCAAAAAGAATTCTGTCTCCTGCTTTGACGTCCATGGGGATCAGCTTTCCCTCATCGGTCACTTTCCCTTTCCCAACCGCAATCACTTTTCCTTCCTGTGGTTTCTCTTTCGCAGTATCAGGAATGATGATTCCGCCTTTGGTTTTCTCCTCTTCCTCGAGTCGTTTGACAATCACTCTGTCCTGCAATGGTCTAATCTTCATGTGCTACATCTCCTTTCTTTTCTTCTCTTTTTTGCTACGCGAGACGCTATTTAGGTCGATAGAAAGCAAAACTGGCAAATCAGGATAACAAAACTGATATCCACATCACCTCCTCAATTGAGAAAAACAATTTAATATTAGCAAGTTGCGTTAGATGTTGCTGGGCAACACAAAAACGTTCAATACTTACTCTCTAGAAAACAATAATTAATCATCCCCAGGGTGATTGTCAAGGTAAGGACATTAGGAATAAAGGATTTTCGTCGTCCTCTGAGGGGTGCTGCGTCCGATACATCCAGGAGTAGCCTTTCTCCTTCTGGCAGAAAGGAAGACGGGTAGGAATCAATTGACAGGGCAACTTTTTTTTGGTTATAGTAAGCTCGGTTAGTCAAAAAAAGACGGACGCTAGGGGAGCCTATCCGGGCTGAGAGTCCCTACCTGAAGGGTAGGGAGACCCTCTGAACCTGCATGGGTAATGCCAGTGAAGGGAAGCGGGGAAAAAACACAAAGCCGTGGCCACCTCAGAGGGTCGCGGCTTTTTCATTTGACCTCATCCAAGAACTTTTCCACTTCTTTTTGTGAAGGAGGCTGATATGAGACGGGTATTGACGATTGCAGGATCAGATTCTGGAGGTGGCGCTGGAATCCAAGCAGACCTAAAGGCAATCACCTGTTTGGGAGGTTACGGGATGAGTGTCGTGACGGCCCTCACGGCGCAAAATACCACCGGAGTCCATGGAATCCATGAAGTCCCTCCTTCTTTTGTTGAGAAGCAGATCGACTCCGTTCTCTCCGACATTGGGGCGGATGCCGTCAAGACAGGGATGCTGGCCAATGGGGAGATCATTGAGGTCATCGCGAGGAAATTAAAGCAATATCGAATTCGGAAGATCGTGGTGGATCCGGTGATGGTGGCTAAGAGCGGGGACCTTCTTCTCCGAAGGGATGCGCAAGAGGCCCTGATCAAGAAGCTTCTTCCTCTTGCCACGGTCGTCACGCCCAATCTCCTCGAAGCCTCCGTTCTTACGGGCTTCCGGATCCATTCTATTGAAGGGATGAAAAAGGCGGCTCAACGGATCCACCAGTTGGGATCGAAGACGGTGGTCGTCAAAGGGGGCCACCTGAAGGGGATGGCAATCGACATTTTTTACGATGGCCGTCATTATCATGAACTGAGAAGTTCGAGGATTGAGACGAAGAATACCCATGGAACCGGATGCACCTTTGCCTCAGCGATTGCCACCCTATTGGCGGCGGGTGATCCTATTCCTGAAGCAGTGAAAAAGGCAAAGACGTTTATCACCCTGGCGATCCAGGCCGGCCTTCCTCTCGGGAGCGGTTCAGGTCCCACCAACCCATTTGCCTTCGTCCTGAGGGAGATGGAACGATATCGGGTGATCCAAGAACTGAGAAGGGCGATGGTGTTGCTCCGAGAGGAAAAGATTGGTTCCCTCATCCCGGAGGTTTCATCCAATCTAGGCTATGCGCTTCCCTACGCAGAGGGATCCGAGGATGTAGCGGCCTTCCCTGGGAGGATCGTCCGATTTGGGGAGTCTGTCGTGTCAGTCGGTGATCCGGAGTTCGGTGCCTCCCAGCATATCGCCAGCATCATCCTGACGGCGATGAAGTCCCATCCGGAGTACTGCTCGGCGATGAACATACGCTACTCAAAGGAAAACGTAACGCGACTGCGCGGCAAAGGGTTTTGGGTGGCTCATTTCGACCGAAGGCTCGAGCCAAAAAGAGTGAAAAAGGAAGAGGGGTCCTCATTGGAGTGGGGCGTAAGGGATGTGTTGGAAAGGGCGAGGAGGATCCCTGATTTTATCTATGATGAAGGGGATATAGGGAAGGAGCCTATGATCAGGGTTCTGGGAAGAAATCCTTTGGAAGTCGTCAGCAAAATTGTGAGGGGGGTCGGTCGAAGGTAGAACGGGGAGAAATCACATGCCTCCACGTTCCACTTTCTATGCTGCATCCTCTTTCGAAGGGAGTGACTTATGCCAGGGATAGAACCGATTTCAAAAGAGGAGAGGAATTTAAGGGGGATAGATTTCTTCCTTCTCTGGTCCGGAGCTGCCGTCTCCTTGGCCGAGATCTGGGCTGGAGGGTTGATAGTGCCTCTCGGTCTCGGTTTGGGGCTATGGAGTATTCTCCTTGGACACCTGATTGGAAATACTCCCCTTGCCCTGGGTGGCCTGGTGGGAAGCCGATGGGGGATCCCGGCGATGGTCTCGACCCGTCCTTCTTTCGGAATCAGGGGATCCTATTTCGCGGCTGCGCTCAATGTCGTTCAGCTCATCGGATGGACAGCGGTCATGTTGATCGTGTGTGGGGGCGCGGCGGATGCGATCTCAAAGCACTATGGGTTTTCGAACCCAACCCTCTGGGTCCTTCTCTCGGGAATCATCACCACCTTGTGGGCGATCGTGGGGCGCCGAATCTGGAAATGGCTCCAACGAATCTCGGTGGCCGTCCTGTTCATCCTCTGCCTTGCCATGACCTATGTCGTTTTTCAGGAATATGGATGGCGGATGCTCTCTGGGGTTGCTCGGGACAAGAATTTTCCCTTCATGGTAGGGATGGACCTAGTGATCGCCATGCCCATCTCTTGGCTCCCCTTGGTATCGGACTACTCCCGCTTTGCCACGGATTCAAAATCGAGTTTCTGGGGAACCTGGATCGGGTATTTCATCGTCTCCTCCTGGATGTATCTCTTGGGACTGGCTGCCTCCTTGGCAACGACGTCCCCGGATCCATCAGGGGTTGTAACGAATCTGATGCTGAACTACGGGTGGGCCATTCCCGCGCTGGTGATCGTTCTCTTTTCCACCTTCACCACCACTTTCTTAGATATCTACTCCACCGCGATTTCCGGTCTCAATATCTTTCCAAAACTGGGCGAGAAGAAAGGCGTGATCATCGGTGGCGTTTTGGGAACCGTCACGGCGCTTGTCTTCCCTGCGATTCTCGAGTATGAGCATTTCCTGCTCTTCATCGGAGCCATGTTCTGTCCCCTCTTTGGCATCGTCCTGGTCGATTATTTTCTTTTGAGAAAGGGGGCCCTGGTTGTGGACGACCTGTATCAAAAAGGAGGACGATACTGGTTCCGCCAGGGGGTGAATCCTGTGGCCCTCCTCGCCTGGAGTGTAGGGTTCATCATTTATATGGGCTTTTCTCCGATGCTCATGGAAAAGGTTGTGGGAGTGAAAGCAGCCTTCCCTTGGCCGATCGGGTCCTCATTACCCAGCATGGTCTTAGCCGGTTTGATCTACGGGTTGTTCGGCAAGCATCGGTAGGGCACCAAGGAATAAAAAGAGAAAGGAGGGGAGCGAATGAAGCGACAGGTCCCTTCCCCCTCTCTCTCCTCCGAGAGGAGAGATGACAATTTCCTGTGTGACTGCGACAGCAGATAGGAGAATGCCTTTTTAGTCCATTGACTGAAGAGTACCCAGCCTGTTTTTTTTCGTAATCCTCTTATCCGCCTACCCTATGAAGCATTTCTCTGAAGGATTGTCGAAAAGTGAGATTGTCCTCCACGATCAATGTCCGAAGCATGGTTTCCTCAAGGGTTTTGGAAGGGTATGATTTTATACTTTACTATTGGTGAGCACTATGGTAAATAGGGTGTGGACTGTATTTCAGGAGGAATAGGGCTGTATTTCTTGGGGTGGGGTCGTCAATAGAGGGATGGCTGACTCGATCAGGGGAAAGAAGGGAATTGTCATCGCTGAGGACGATACGATCCTCAGCGAGGGGCTGAGAGCCCTCCTCTCCTCGCACTCGGATCTCGAGATTGTCGCAGAGACTGAGGACGGACAAGCCGCCATCCGGGGGGTGGAAAAATTCAAACCTGACCTTGTCAGCGTTAAGACGGTCGAAAAGCATCGTTCCAATTTTATGAAGAAGCTTGACCTTCACAGCATTCAAGCCCTGACAACCCTCGCCCTAGAAAAGGGACTCGCTACAAGGGGTTAATCTGTTGTAGGCGTTAAGGGGTATCCGAACGCCGATCGATCCCGTCTTTGGAATTTTGGTTCTGACCCTTGACAAAACTTCAATTTCTAATAATATAGCTTCGGGACATGGTCGGATCGAGAAGGGGTTGAAATACGAAGCACTCTATGTTTTTTTAAAAAAGGGGGGGGTGATATGCCGATCTGACGGATAGGCGCCGAAATCAAAAACCTATTATCTCAGGGAAAGGAGGTACTTTGATGAAACGTTTGCTAGCTTTTCTAATTGCTTTTGTTTTGGTGATTGCCCTTGGGGCTCCGTTCGCCTTGGCACAGGAAGATCCCATCGGTGTTGTGACGATCAAACCCAATGAACCCGTCCACATCGCTTGTTGGATGGTGATCGCAGGACCAGATGCTTCGTTAGGTACGGATACCAAACGAGGCGTCGAAATCGCCATTGACGATAAAGGCGGTAAGATCCTCGGCCATCCCATCAAACTCTCTGCCCAGGACACAGGCTGTAATGCCGAGGGGGGGCAGGCGGCTGCTACCAAACTGGCCGCAGACCCTACCATCGTTGCGGCGATCGGCTCAAACTGCTCCAGTGAGGCTCGGCCGGGGGCTCCCATACTCTGGAAGGCCGGTATAGCCACTGTATCGCCCTCTAATACGGCCCCTTATCTAACAGACCCGAAACGTGGACCGGAATATGATGGTTATCTGCGCACATGCCATAACGATAAGGTTCAAGGAGCAGTGGCAGCAGAATTTGCCTGGAAGCAATTGAAGGTCAAAAAGGCTGCAACCATCCATGACGGAAGCATTTATGCGGAACAACTTCAGGCTGTCTTTGCTGAAACCTTTAAGAAACTGGGCGGAACCATTACCACTCAAGAGGCTGTTTCCCCAACGGATACAGATATGCGCCCGGTGTTAACGAAGATCGCCACAGGGACACCCGAGTTCATTTATTATCCCATTTTTATTGCTGCAGGAGGGCACATTACGCGCCAGGTGAAGGAAGTCAAGGGCTTGGAGAAGGTCTACCTGATGGGTGCTGATGGTATCTTCTCCCCAGATTTCTATAAAGCAGCAGGTGAGACAGCCATAGGGATGTATCACTCAAGCCCGGACTTCTCAGCCTTTGCCGGCGGTTACAAAGATTTCTTGGCGAAGCATCAGAAGAAATATGGTGAAAAACCTCTAGCCCCCTTCCATGCCATGGGGTACGATGGAGCCATGATGGTCTTTGCTGCCATAGAGAAAGTGGCCAAAAAGGCGCCAGACGGAACGCTCACGATTGGCCGCAAGGCTCTGCGGGATGCCCTTTATGCGACCAAGGGCATGAAGGGATTAACGGGGACGATCACGTGTGACCAGTACGGTGATTGTGCCGACCCGCATATCGCGGTCTACATAACCACGGCTGATAATATCAAGAAGTTGGAGATGCCGGACACACCTTACTGGAAGCCCTAATGGTTCAATCCAGAATAACCCCGGTTCCATGATTGCACCGGGGCGATGAAGAGATCCGGATGGACTCTGCACGGAATACGTGCAGGGTCCATCCACAATTTTGAGGCTCTATTAGGCCCATTTTCCCCCACTCTTGGACATTCGCTCTGAGGAGGTGGGAAAAGCGTTCTTTTGGCCGTTCTCACGGGACAGGAACCCATATGCTCAAACAATTGAGAGAAAGAATTACACCCACTGACATTGTGATGTGGGTCATCGGGGGTGCCATCCTTGCCCTGATTATCTGGGGATCTGTCGCTACCCTAATTGCAGGTCGATATTCCCGTTACCACTGGTTTGATTTCCTCGTCTTCGGTTTGGCCCAGGGGAGCGTCTACGCCCTTATTGCCATGGGTTACACCCTGGTCTATGGTGTCTTGCGGATGATCAATTTCGCCCATAGCGAAGTCTTTATGAGCGGTCCTTACACTGCGTACTATGTTGCTGCAGCTTTCTACCGGTCTGGATTTCTCGACAGTCACCCCATCCTCAGTCTGATGGTCGTTTTCCTAGTAGCCATGGCGACCTCAACGTTGATCGCCTTTCTTCTGGAACGGGTCGCTTATCGTCCCCTGAGGAACGCACCTCGTTTAATTCCTCTCATCACGGCGATTGGAGCTTCCTTCTTTCTTCAGTACACCTTTCGAGGGCTTTACGGTTCCGGATTCCAGGCTTATCCTGTAGTGAAGTTGCTGGAAGGGGAGATCGTTTTCGGTGAATTTCGAATTTTACGTATTCATTTGGTGGTGATTGTAGCTGCAGCATTGCTATTGATTGCTCTGTATTCCTTTATTCAGCGTACGCGGGTTGGGAAGGCGATCCGGGCAGTCTCCGAAGACAAGGAGGCTTCTTACCTGATGGGAATCGACGTCGACAGGATGATTGTCACCACCTTTGTGATTGGAGGCATGTCTGCTGGAGCCGCCGGTGTCCTCTATGCCCTCATGTTCAAACAGGTTCACTTCTTTATGGGTTTTATCCCAGGGATCAAGGCCTTTACCGCTGCCGTCTTGGGAGGAATCGGTAATATCCCGGGTGCAATGCTCGGCGGAATCTTCCTCGGTCTCTTCGAAACACTGGGTCCCAGTCTTTTTCTGGACGGGTTAGGTATCAGGGCACCTTACCAACTGAAGGATGCTATTGCCTTTACCATGCTGGTACTCATACTCATCTTTAGACCGACCGGTATTCTAGGTGAGCGCCTGGCAGTAAAGAAGGCCTAGTGGGGTTCTTATGAGTCGAAGCGTTCCACCAGTTTAAATTATGAGCTGGAAGTAGAGAGATGAAACAGAGCATAAAAATTGGATTGATTGGTGGCCTTGTAGCAGTTCTCTTGGCTCTCATCGGGATGGTCGAGGCGTTTAGCCAACGCGATATCATCAGCGGTATCATCTCCATGGGCCACACGCTCTTGCTTTTGGTGGCTGTGTTTATGGGCTATCTTGCGGCAAAACGGACCGTTGGATCTCGTCCGCTGCGGATCCTTGCTAATAGCCTCCTCTGTGGTTTAGTGGTGGGGGCTCTTCTGGCTTGTCTGGTTCTTTTGGGACATGTCGTCAATTTACGTACAGTGTTCGTGAACGCCATGCCCCCCCTCTATCAATTGCTCACCTTCAATCAAGAGTTAGGAACCGGCATCCTCATCCTTTTAGGTGCTGGAGTCCTGAGTGGCGTCTTTGCAGGCATGCTCTATCTGGTGCCTGGACTCGCCCGACGCATTTTGATCATCTCGTTGAGCAGCATTGTGGGTGTGGGTGTCCTTCAGGACATGTTGCGTCCCACGTTCTCCCTGTGGGGGCCTCTCGCCATTATTAATGAGTGGCTCTATACGGCCAATGGCCTCACTCTTTCTGGCGCCTTTGGGTTGTTCATCCTGATTGCCGCGGGCTCCTATTTCTGGGCTCGAAGAGGAAATGCGATTCGAACCGACCTTCAGCGTATGCCAGCAACACGTCAGCGGGTGCTCAAAGCTGGAGTGTTTATCATTCTCATTGTCGTCTTGCTTGCACTGCCCCGGGTCCTCGGACTTTTCCTGAGTGAAGTCATCACCATCGTTGGGCTTTATGTCCTGTTAGGTTTAGGGCTCAATATCGTCGTAGGATATGCTGGCCTCTTGGACCTGGGTTACGTGGCTTTTTTCGCCATCGGTGCCTACACGATGGCCATCCTGACATCACCAGAACTTGGGTTTTTCAGCTTATCCTTCTGGGAAGCTTTGCCCTTTTCAATCATCATGGGAGTCCTGTCCGGGGTGATCCTCGGGATTCCTGTCCTCAAAATGCGTGGTGATTATCTGGCCATCGTCACCTTGGGTTTCGGCGAGATCATCCGTATTCTTGTGCTCTCGGATTTTTTGAGACCATGGCTCGGTGGAGCCCAAGGCATTGCCAAGATCCCAAAAGCCCACCTCGGCAACTTCGAATTCTCTGGTCCTCAGCAGATTTACTATCTGATCCTTGCAGGCTGCTTGCTGGTAGGCTTGATCTCTTATAAATTAAGAGATTCCCGCCTGGGGCGGGCCTGGATGGCTGTGCGCGAGGATGAGGATGTGGCCCAAGCCATGGGGATCAATCTCGTTGCTACCAAGCTGCTGGCCTTTGCGACCGGGGCTGGGTTCTCGGCTCTGAGCGGCGCCATCTTTGCCAGCAAGCTTGCCTCCGTCTATCCCCACAGTTTCAATGTGATGATTTCCATTAATATCGTTTGCGTGATTATCGTGGGTGGAATGGGAAGCATTCCGGGCGTGATTGTCGGATCCATTGCCCTCGTTGGTTTGCCTGAGTTGTTGAGGGAGTTTGCTGAGTATCGGCTCTTCGTGTATGGTACGGCCTTGGTGGCCATGATGCTGCTCCGACCTGAAGGACTGTTGCCGGAGGCAGTCCGTCGCAGAGAATTGCATGAGGAGGAAATTCCCAAAACGGGATCAGACCTCGTTGAAGAGTCTGGCTCCATTAAGTAGCGGGCAGGGTAAGGTCCATGGCTATTCTGAAGACGCAGAAAGTGACGAAACGCTTCGGTGGGCTGGTTGCCGTGGGGGATTTGGACATTGACATCAGGGAGCACAGCATCCACAGTATCATCGGCCCCAATGGAGCTGGAAAGACGACCTTTTTCAACTGTGTCACCGGCTTTTATCGGCCTGAGCTCGGAGAGATTCTTTTCAACGATCACTCGCTCGTCGGCCTGTTGCCTGACCGGATCGTCCGTCTCGGAATTGCTCGTACTTATCAGAATATCCGCCTCTTTCCGAACCTGACGGCCATGGAGAATGTCCTCGTGGGTCTCCATGTCCATCTGAAAGCAGGGTACTTCGGCATTGTTGTAGGAACACCTGCGACCCGAAAAGAAGAGAAGGAGGCAGCCGAAGAGGCGCGTCGCCTCCTCAGGTTCGTCAATCTGACCGGCAAGGGTGATTTCTTAGCGAAGAATCTTCCCTACGGTGACCAGAGACGCCTGGAAATTGCCCGTGCGTTGGCGTCCCGTCCCAAACTGCTGCTCCTTGATGAACCTACAGCCGGCATGAACCCCCGTGAGACCCAGGACATGATGGATTTTATTCAACACCTCCGTGATGAACTGGGGATTACCATTCTCCTGATTGAACATCAGATGAGGGTGGTGATGGGAATATCCGAGACCGTGACCGTGTTAGACTATGGGGTAAAAATCGCTGAGGGAACCCCGGAAGAGATTCAGAGGAACCCGAAGGTCATCGAGGCCTACCTGGGACGAGGCAGTGCAACCGAAGTGAGTCGCGACGTTAGCTAGAAGGAGCGCGGGACAACCAGCCGTGGCCATGCTAGAAATCGAAAATGTACATGCTTACTACGGAAATATTCACGCCCTGAGGGGTATCTCGCTCAACATTGATAAGGGCGAGATCGTCACATTGATTGGAGCCAACGGGGCGGGCAAGAGCACAACACTCAAGACCATCAGCGGCCTGTTGAAACCTAGGCAGGGGCGAATTGAACTTGAAGGAGAAGATTTGGCGGGTTACCGTCCCCACGAAATTGTGGCGAAGGGTGTCGTGCAGGTTCCAGAAGGGAGACGTGTTTTCGGCAGGTTGACAGTGACGGAGAACCTCGAAATGGGTGCCTTTGCACTCAATGATCCCCGTCAGATCCAGAGCAATCTTGAAAAGGTCCTCAAGCTCTTTCCGAGATTGGAAGAGCGTCGTAAACAAATCGCCGGAACGCTGAGCGGTGGAGAGCAACAGATGCTGGCCACGGGTCGGGCCCTCATGGCCAGTCCCCGCGTCTTGTTGTTGGATGAGCCCTCCATGGGATTAGCCCCCGTGTTGGTTGATAGCATCTTTGATACGATCCGGCAACTGCACGCCACAGGGACAACGATTCTCCTGGTGGAGCAAAATGCCAGGATGGCCCTACAAGTCGCCAGCCGAGGCTATGTCATCCAAACAGGGGTCGTTGTACTGAACGATACGGCAGAGAACTTGCGCCGAAACGAGATGGTGCGTAAAGCTTACTTAGGCGAGTCGTAGCCGAGGCGATGATTAGCAAGATCTTGGGACCATGCCAATCAGTTTTTTCTTCAAAGGATTCATCATTGGCTTTTCCATAGCTGCCCCCGTTGGACCCATCGGAGTGCTTTGTATTCGACGGACCCTCGCCGAGGGTCGCGCCTCAGGTCTTATCTCGGGTCTTGGTGCGGCCACGGCTGATGCCCTCTACGGATGTATCGCTGGATTCGGGTTGACCTTCCTTTCCAACCTCTTGATCCAACACCAGGTATGGATTCGCGTGATCGGCGGTCTTTTTCTCTGCACCCTCGGCCTCAGGACCTTTGCCGCCGGCCCTGCCAAAGAATCGGCCTCTGTCAAAGGAGGCGGCCTCGCAGGATCCTATGGCTCGACGTTCTTCCTGACGCTCACCAATCCCATGACCATTCTCTCCTTCGCAGCGATCTTTGCCGGATTAGGTTTAGGAAGCATCGGTGGAGACTATCTCTCGTCAGGTGTCTTGGTGCTGGGCGTGTTTACAGGCTCAGCCCTATGGTGGCTGATTCTGAGCGGATTGGTTGGGATGTTTGGGAAAATGCTCAGCCCTAAGGGAATGCGCTGGGTGAATAGAATCTCAGGGATGATCATTCTTGGATTCGGCCTGCTGGCACTGCTAACCTTGGCGTGATGATTGTGTCGGCGATGCTCCTTTGGAACGGCGAGCAATGAGACCCTAACATGGAACTCCCAAAGAGTGCCGACGTCGTTGTAGTTGGAGGCGGGGTGATGGGTGCAAGTACCGCCTATCACCTGGCCCGAAAGGGTTCCAGGAACGTTGTTCTCCTGGAACGGAACTCCCTCTTTGGGCAAGAGGCCACTGGAAAGTGCGCAGGGGGGATTCGTTATCAATTTGCCACAGAGATCAACATCCGCCTGTCCCTTCTGAGCCTCCCCATGCTCGATCGTTTCGAAGAGGAACTAGGTCAGGCCATTGACCTGCGCACCTGCGGCTACCTCTTCCTTCTCACCAGGGAGGAGGATGTGAAGGCGTTTCAGGCCAATGTGGCGCTTCAGCATCGCCTGGGGGTGATGACCGAATGGCTGACGGCGAACGAGGTTCGACGTCGTCTTCCTTTGATGCGACTGGATGACCTCCTGGCTGCCACCTGGTACCCCCGTGATGGCCTGACCGATCCCAACGGGGTGGTCCAAGGCTACGTCGCTGGAGCACGACGGCTGGGAGCGAAGTTCCTGAGCGACGTGGAAGTCATCGGTATCCAGATGGACAAGGGACAAGTCCGCAGTGTA
>Ga0209253_10002597_pt1 | contig 16006 bp, 13 predicted proteins | sample FrelakmetBRP12BR_FD_187145 | JGI IMG/M metagenome (GOLD analysis project Ga0209253, IMG submission 187145) | Freshwater lake sediment microbial communities from the University of Notre Dame, USA, for methane emissions studies - BRP12 BR (SPAdes)... | ecosystem: Environmental > Aquatic >...
CGACTGCTGGATCCGCCTCGAGCCGCTGCCGCGGGGGAAGGGATTCGAGTACGTGGACGGGATCGTGGGCGGCGTCATCCCGCGCCAGTACATCCCCGCAGTCGAGAAGGGAATCGTGGAGCGGATGACGAAGGGCGTCATCGCCGGGTTCCCGGTGGTGGACGTGCGCGCCACCGTGTTCGACGGATCGTTCCACAACGTCGACTCGTCGGAGATGGCGTTCAAGATCGCCGGCTCCCTCGCCTTCAAGAAGGCGGCCCTGGCCGCCAAGCCGGTCCTCCTCGAGCCGATCACCGAAATGGAGGTGGTGGTTCCGGAGGAGAACATGGGCGACATCATCGGCGACCTGAACGGCCGGCGGGGCCGGGTGCTCGGGGTGGACGCGCTCGGAAAGAGCCAGATCGTGAAGTGCCAGGTGCCGCTGGCGGAGGTGCTGCGCTACTCCTCCGACCTCCGGTCCATCACGTCGGGGCGCGGGCAGTTCACGATGAAGATCTCCCACTACGAGGAGATCCCCGCCGCCATCGCGGACAAGGTGATCGCCGAGTCGAAGAAGGAGATGGGGGAAGAGGAAGAGGAGTGACGCGTTCCGGGCACGAGGCGGCCGGCCCCGCCCTGACGGAAGACCGGCCGATCGGGGAGGAGGAGCGGCAGTCCCTCCAGGCGTACATCGCCACCCTCACGGTCCCCCGGAAGGTCGAGCTGGCGGCGACCGGGAACCGGGAAGTCCGGCAGATGCTTTCCCGGGACGGGAGCAACATGGTGGCGAGGGCGGTGTTCCAGAGTCCCAAGCTCTCGGAGGAGGACATCCTGTCGTACGCGGCTTCCTCCCTGACGAGCGAGGAGATCCTCCGGGCGATCGCCGAGAGCCGGCAGTGGGTCACGAACCGGCAGGTGGTGACGGCGCTGGTGCAGAACCCCCGCACCCCGCCGCCCGCGGCCATCCGGTTCCTGAAGACGTTCCAGACGAGCGAGTTGCGGGTCCTGACGCACAACCGCGGGGTTCCCGCCCTCGTACGCCAGGAGGCCAGGCGCATTCTGGCCAACAGACACTAGCGCATCGGGAGACGCCATGGCCCTGTTCAATTACGCAACCCGCGAGCTGAGCGCCAAGATCGTGTACTACGGGCCGGGCCTGTCCGGGAAGACCACGAACATCGAGATGGTGCACAAGATCCTGCGCCCGGAGCAGAAGGGGCGGCTGATCTCCCTCCCGACGGAGACCGACCGGACGCTCTTCTTCGACTTCCTCCCGATCGACCTGGGCCAGATCAAGGGGTTCAAGGTCCGCTTCCACCTCTACACCGTTCCCGGGCAGGTGTTCTACAACGCCACCCGGAGGCTTGTGCTGCAGGGGGTCGACGGGGTCGTGTTCGTCGCCGACTCGCAGCGGGAAATGATGAACAGCAACATGGAGAGCCTGAAGAACCTGATGGACAACCTCTCCTCCTACGGGAAGAAGCTCGAGGAGCTGCCCTTCGTCCTCCAGTACAACAAGCGGGACCTGAAGTCCGTCGCGTCCGTGGAGGAGCTGGACAAGGCCCTCAACTCCCTCCACGTCCCGACCTACGAGGCGGTGGCTCCCGCCGGGAAAGGCGTGACGGACACGCTGGTGGCCATCTCCCGCCTGGTCTTCTCGAATCTCCGGAAGACCCTGCTCATGCCCGGGGAAATGGCTGCCCACGACGACATCGGCGATCTCGCCGACGCGACGATCCAGCGGACCTTCGCGACCCCGGAGGGGGAGCCGCTGGAGGAGATCTCGGAGGTCGAGGAGATCCGGGATGCCGATGCGCCCGCCGCCTCGGAGGGCGGGAACGGCGGACAGGCGCCCGCGCCCGGGATCGAGATGGAGCACACCTCGTTCCGCGGCGCGGAGGCGGCCCGCCCCGCCCCCGCCGGGATCGACGAACTGGAAGAGATCGAGGTGGAGCTCCCGGAGCCGGTCCCCGCCGCGTCCCCGGCGGCCGCCGGGACGCCCGGCGTGTCGGTGGAGGCGGAAGGGGGAGGGCTCACCTTCCTGAAGTTCGAATCCCCGTTCGTCGCCCCCGAGGGCCATGCCGTTCTGACGGCCCTGTTCCTCGACGGGGCCGGGAACCCCGTGCGCATGCGGGTCCGCATCTCGATGGAGGAGGACCGTTCCTAGGATGCCCGCGGAATTCGCGAAGAGGGCGGGGGAGATCCTCCGCTCCGGGAGCCCGATCGAGGAGCGGCTGCGGGAGTTCTCCACGACCGTCTCCGATTTCCTGAGCGGGGCCACGGTGTCCGTCCTCCTCCTCGACCGGGACACCGAGGACTTCTACCTCCGCACCACCACGCTCCGCATGACCCCCGCGGTGCCGGAGATCCACTTCGCGTCGGAGGGGACCCTCGAGGAACTCGCCCTGGCGGAGCGGCGCCCCGTCGTTCTCACGGAGAGGGACCGCCCGGCCGGAAGCCGCCGGCGGGGCACGACGCTGCTCTTCCCCCTGGTCTCCTCCGGGGAGCCCAACGGCGTGCTGGCCGTCAACGCGGTGTCGGAGGCGGAGATCCCGGACGCCCGGCTCGACGCGCTCTCCGAAGCCGCCACGTGGCTCTCGGAGGCCCTCGGGTCGTCCCTCCGGGAGGAGTCCGCCGCCCTCCGGATGACGAAGATCGCCGCCATCAACGAGGCGGGGGTGAACATCATCTCCACCCTCGACCTGTCCCGCCTGCTCAAGCTCGTCGCCACGTCGGCGTGCCTCATCATGGAGGCGGAGACGTGCGTCATCCGGCTCCTCGACCCCGAGACCGGAAAGTACGCGATCCGGGAATATTACGGGATGAAGACCGAAGGGGAGCAGAAGGAGCTCTTCCTCATGGACAAGAAGGCCGTCACGGCCGTCCTCCAGGGGGAGGCCTCCGCGCTCGTCCGGGACGTCGCCCAGGAGCCCGGGTGGAAGGAGTACGCCGGCGTGGCGCGCACGCTGCTGTGCGTCCCGCTGCGGGGCGAGGGGGAAATCCTGGGGACGGTGACGATCTTCGACAAGTTCCCCCACAAGACCTTCTTCCCGTCCTCCTTCACCACGGACGACCTCGCGACGTTCGAGAAGTTCCTCCGGTACTCGGAGAAGGCGGTGTCCAACGCGATCGCCTACGAGCGGAACGAGCGGCTGCGGAACCAGGACGAGGCGACCGGCCTTCCCACCCTGAAATATTTCCAGGAGCGGCTCCTCCACGAGATCGCCCGCGCGAAGCGCTTCCAGCGCCGCCTGGTCCTCATGATCTGCGAGGTGCATGTGCGGATCCCCGACGAGGGGGCCCGCGCGCACCGGGGCGACTGGGTGATGAAGCGGGTGGCCAAGGCGATCCGGTCCTCCCTGCGGGAGTACGACATCGTGGCCCGGATCAGCGAGGGGAAGTTCGGGATGATCCTGCCGGAGGCGGAGGACGGGAAAGTCAGCGCCATCCCGCGCATCAAGAAGGCGATCGGCGCCGAGGTGGAGGAGATCCGGAAGCGGACGCGGGACGCGCGCATCGACGTGCGGTTCGGCCACGCCGCCTTCCCGGAGGACGGGGACGACCACGAGAAGCTGATCTTCAAGTCCAACATCCTCAAGGTATGACGGACCCGGCGCGCGCGAAGGTGGTGGCCGTCAGCGTGAGCGGGCGGAAAGGGGAGCGGAAGACGCCGGTCCCTTCGGCGACCCTCGTCCCGGACCACGGCGTGGAACGGGACGCCCACGCGGGCCCCGGACACCGGCAGGTGAGTCTCCTGGCGACGGAGAGCATCGCCAAGATGAAGGCGAAGGGCCTCGCCGTGGGGCCGGGGGACTTCGCCGAGAACGTCACGGTGGAGGGGATCGACCTGACCGCCCTGAAGGTGGGGGACCGCCTGCGGCTGGGGGAGGCCCTCGTGGAGATCTCCCAGATCGGGAAGGAGTGCCACGACCGGTGCGCCATCTACTTCCAGGCGGGGGATTGCGTGATGCCCCGCGAGGGCGTCTTCGCGCGGGTGATCCGCGGCGGCAAGGTGGCCCCGGGCGACCCGGTCGCGAGAGCAGGCGGGTGACCGGGAGAGACCCGTGGGGGGCCCGCTGATCCGCGCCGCCGTCGTCACCGTTTCCGATCGTTCCTTCCGCGGGGAGCGGCCGGACGCGTCGGGCCCCGCCGTGGAGGGGATGCTCCGCTCCCTTCCCGCGGAAGTCGTGCAGCGGGTCGTCGTCCCGGACGAGATCCCGTTCATCCGGCGCGCCCTCCTTCATTTCTGCGACGCTTCCGGGCTCGATCTCGTCGTGACGACCGGAGGGACGGGGGTCGATCCCCGGGACGTCACTCCCGAGGCGACGCGGGAGATCCTGGACCGGGAAGTCCCGGGGATGGCGGAGGCGATGCGAACGGACAGCCAGACGCGGATTCCCACCGCGATGCTTTCCCGGGCGCTGGTCGGCATTCGCGGAAAGACGCTGGTCGTCAACCTGCCGGGGAGCCCCGCGGGCGCGCGGGAGAACCTGGCGGTCCTGCTCCCCGTTTTACCCCACGCGATCGGGAAGATCCGGGGGGACGGCGGGGACTGCTCCCCCGGGCCTTGATCCGTCCCTCCTTCCTACTTGCGCTTTGCGGGCTCTTCCTGGCGGCGATCCTCGGGATGGTGGCGCTGCTTTTCGGGAAGGACTGGCTGCGTTCCCGCCGGGAAAGGGCGGTGGCGGAGCGGCTCCTGCGGCACGCGGACATCGTCCAGCGGCTCCGGAGCGGGCCGGATACGGAGCACCGGGAAGCGCTTGCGGCCCTCCGGAAGATTCCGGGGGCGGAATTCCGGGAAGCCGTCCTGGAGGCGGCCGGCGAGGGCGCCCAGGAGGCGGAGGCGCGCCGGCTCGCCAAGGCGTTCGACGACCTGGGTATCACCGACCGCCACATCGACGCGCTGCGGAACGACCCTTCCTGGGAGAGGCGGGCAATGTCCGCCGAACGGCTCGGCCGGATCGGCTCCGCCCGCGCGGTGTTCCCCCTGCTGGTGACGGTGCGGAACGCCAAGGACGAGGACGAGGACGTCCGGGGGGCGGCCCTGCGGGCTCTCGGGAGGATCCGGGACCCCGCGGCCATCCCGGAGCTGATCGGGGCGCTCGGCATGCCGGAGGCGGCGCTCCCCCAGCGGATCGCGGAGATCCTCGTGCGGTTCGGCGACGCCGCGGTCGAGCCCCTGTGCGCCGAGGTCCGGAACCCCGACAGCGAGACGCGCAGGATGTGGGCCGCCGAGATCCTTGGCTGGCTCGGGAACCGGGAGGCGGCGATCCCGCTGATCGACGCCCTCGGGGACGTGAACCCGGAAGTGCGGGCGAAGGCGGCCGGGGCCCTGGGAAAGCTCCTGGAGGCGCGGGCGATCGATCAGCTCCTGGAGATGCTTCTCTCCGACCCCATCCCGTTCGTGCGCACGAGGGTCGCGCAGGCCCTCGGCGCGATCGGCCACCCGAGGGTCGTGGACCACCTCGTCCAGGTTCTCAAGGACCCCGAGTGGTGGGTGCGCATCCGGGCGATCGAGGCGCTGGAGCAGATCGGGAAGGAGGCGGCCGGGACTCTCCTCGCGGCCATCGAGGACGAGGACGCCGAGGTTCGCCGCCGCGCCGCGACAGCCCTCGAGAGGATGGGGTACGTGCGCGACTCCGTGGAGACCCTGGAGCGGGAGGGATTCCGGCCGGATCTCGTGAGGATCCTCCAGCTGGTGGGAAAGGCGGGGGTCACGGAAGGGATCTTCGGGCGCCTCCTGTCCGCGAAGCCCCCCGCGGACAAGCTCCTGGTGCGGATCGCGGGGGACATCGGGGACCCGGCGGCGGTCCCCGTCCTGCTTCCTCTCCTGGAAAGCTGCGGCGACCCCTCGATGCGCTCCCGGATCGTCGAGGCCCTCGGCAAGCTTCGGGCCCGTCCGGCGGTTCCGGGGCTGCTCCGCTGCCTCAAGGATCCGGACTCCTGGGTCCGGCGGGCCGCGGTGGAAGCCCTTTCCGCGATGGTGCCCGATGAGCATTCCGATGAGCTGCTCGCGCTCCTCCGGGACCCCGCCCCCGAGACCCGGATCGCCGTCTGCCGCGTCGCGGCGAAGCTTTCCGCCGTCGTCGTGGGCTCGGACGTCGAGCGGCTCCTCACGGATCCTGCCCCGGAGGTGCGCGCGGAGGCGCTTCGCGCCGTGGCGCAGCTCCCGCTTCGGGGCCCCGAGCCGCGCGTCGCTTCCCTCCTTTCGGACCCATCGGCCGCGGTCCGGCTCGAGGCGGCGCGCGCGCTGGAGCGCATGGGCGGCGAGGCGTCCGTGCCTTCCCTGATGCGCTCCGCCGCCGGCGCCGGCGAAGAGGCGCGCGAGGCGATCGTCGAAGCGCTGTGCCACGGCTTCCGGGGACGGTTCCCCGACCTGCCCGCGTTGGCGGGGGACCCCCCTGCGCGGGAACAGGTGGCGGTCCTCCTGGAGATGGCCTCCCGGATGGGAGGCGACGGCAGCCGCGGGTTCGTCGACCGGCACGTCGCCGATCCGGACCCTTTCCTGCGGCGGACCGCGGTCTACGCGCTCCGGGGTTTCCCGTGCGGCGAGGTGCGGGACGCGGTGGCCCGCGCGGTGGAGGACCCGGACGAGGCGGTCCGGGACGCCGCCGTCCTCGTCGCCGCATCCGCCGGGGAAGGGGCCTTGACCCGGGAGGCCGCGCGCTGCGCGGAGGACCCGAACGGGACGGTCCGGTTTCACGTGGCGCTCGCCCTCGGGTTGTCGGGTCGCCCCGAATTCCTGGAAACCCTGCAGCGGTTGACCGGGGATCCTTCGCTGCCCGTGCGTGCCGCCGCGGTGCTGGGCCTTTGCCTTTCCGGCGACCGGGGGATCCGCGGCGAGCTCGGCGGATTCGCTGCCGACGAAGCGCTCTTCTCCACCGCCCGGGAGACGTTCCTCCCTTCCTCCCGGGACCCGCTCGTGCGCCTCGCCGTCTCGGAGGCCATGCGCCGCGGCACCCCGGAGGCCCGCCTGTTCCTCGGGGGGAGCCGGTTCGCACTGGAGAAGGAGATGGGACAGCGGGCGAGGGAAGCGCTGACGGCCGAGGAACGGCTGCAGGCCCTCGCGGTCTGCGAGGCGGTCGCGACCGGGCAGTCGTACACCACCGCGATCGCGATCCTGCGGAACGACCCATCCCCGGAGGTGCGAATCCGGGCACTCGACCTCCTGGTCAAGGCTCGCCGCGACGCGGAGGCCGGGAAAGTGGTCGGGACGCTCCTCGCGGACCCGCACCCACGGGTCCGCCTGAAGGCCGCCCGACTGCTCGGGGCGATGGAGTTCCCCGGGGTCCTCGAGACGCTGCTTCACGCCATGGACACGACGGACCGGGAGTTCCGGGAGGAGGTCACCACCGCCCTGTCTGTCCATCTCCTCCGGGACCCGGAGCGCGGGGAGGCGCTCCTGGGGGAGATTCCCGTCGGCAAGACGAGAAAGCTCGGCGTGGTGTGGCTGCTGGGGAAGACTCGCCGGGAAGGCTCGATGAAGTCGCTCATCCGGTACCTCGAGGACGAGAACGGCGACGTGCGGGCCGCGGCGGTCGGCGCCCTCGCCAAGTATCGCGCGGGGCTCGTCGTCCGGCACATCCGGAAATCCCTGTCCGACCCGAACCCCCGGGTCCGGGCGGCGGCCGTGAACGCGCTCTCCGCGGTCCGGACGGAGGAGGGCGAGGCGTCGATGGCCGGGATGCTTTCCGATCCGGATTCCTTCGTCCGGCAGCGGGCGGCCATGTCGCTCATCCGGATGGGTGCCCCGGTCGCGGCGGCCCGGATCCGCAACGTGGCGGACGAGCCGAACGAGCTGCGTCCCGTGTGGCTGGCGGGGGGCGTGCTCCGGGGGGAGCTGTTTTCGGCGGACGTCGCGGGGGACCCGGAAGCCGCCCGGTTTCTCCGGGAGCTCCTCCCGGAATCCCAGGCGGTCGCGGCGACGCGCGAATCCCCCGATCCCGCGCAGCGAAGGACGGGATTCCGCGTGCTCCAGGTCCTCTCCCCGGAACTCGCCCGGGACGCCGCCGGATTTCTTGCTCGGGACCCGGACCAGGGGCTGCGGGAAGAGGCGAACGGCTGGCTTGCACGGAAAGGGGCCTGACGTGGGGGTGTTCGCCCAGGCGTCGGAGCTCTTCGGCGGGATCGTCCTCGCCTATTGCCTGGCCCACAACACGCTCCAGTTCGCCTTCGTGGTCCTGGCCTTCGGGGAGGTGCGCAGGCAGCTCCGCGGGAAGGCGTACGAGGACCTCGACATCGTGCACGACTCGCCCTTCACGCCGCCCCTGACCGTGATCGTCCCCGCCTACAACGAGGAGAAGAGCATCGTGGAATCCCTCTCCTCCATCCTGCGGCTCCGATTCCCCCGGGTCGAGATCGTGGTGGTGAACGACGGGTCGTCGGACCGCACGCTCGACCGGATCATCGAACGGTTCGGCTTCGAGCGGATCGAGATCACCTACGAGAACCGGATCACCACGGCGCCCGTCCGGGGGTACTACGAGAGGATGGGGAACCTGCCGGCCGGCGTGGTGCGCTGGGTGGTGGTGGACAAGGAGAACGGCGGCAAGGCGGATGCCCTGAACGCCGGGATCAACGCCTCCACCTGCCCGTTCTTCGTCTCCATGGACGCGGACTCCCTCATCGACGCGGACGCCCTTCTCCAGGCGTTCCGCCTTATGCTGGCGGACGAAGGCGTGGCCGCCGTCGGCGGGCAGGTAGCCCTGGCCAACGGGTGCGAGATCCGGGACGGGCGTGTCGAGCGGATGGGCCTCCCGCGGTCGCACCTCGCGCGGTTCCAGGTCGTCGAATACATCCGGTCCTTCTCCCTGGGGCGGACGGCGCTCGGGCGCCTGGAGTCGATCCTGATCATCTCCGGCGTGTTCGGGATCTTCCGGAAGGAGACCGTGCTCCGCGTCGGCGGGTACCTGACCCGGTTTCTCACCGGGAGGATCGCCCGGGAGTACGCGGGGGAGGGAAGGTCCACGGTGTGCGAGGACATGGAGATCGTCGTGCGGATCCAGCGGTACATCCGGGAGAAGGGGCTCCGGCAGCGGGTGGCGTTCACTCCCTACCCGCTCTGCTGGACCGAGGCGCCCGAGACCGCCCGGAGCCTCTCGAAGCAGCGGAACCGGTGGACCCGGGGACTGATGGAAACGCTCTCCTACCACCGGGCCCTGCTGTTCAGCCGGAGGCACGGGAGGATCGGGTGGTTCGCGTACCCGTTTTTCCTCCTCTTCGAGCTCCTCGGCGCTCCCCTCGAGCTGACGGGGTACCTCGCGATTCCCGGCTTCTGGCTGGCGGGGATGCTGAGCCTTCCGTTCCTCGGGATGTTCTTCCTCTCCTCCGTGGGCTACGGGACGCTGGTTTCCGTCGCCGCCATCGTCGCCGGGGCGTGGTCGGAGCGCACCGGGAAAGCCGGGTCCGGCCACGTCTCCCTCCTCCGCTATCGCGGGAAGGACGTTGCGATCCTCCTGCTGTACGCGCTGCTGGAGAATTTCGGGTACCGGCAACGGACCCTCTGGTGGAGGGCCCGGGGGATCTGGGATTCCCTGTTCTCGGATAAAGGATGGGAGAAGTTCGAGCGAAAAGGATTCGGGGGGCAACCGCTCCCGAAGGAGGCGGCGCGCACATGATCCGCACACCCGGGTTGCGAAGGCTTCTGGTGCTGTTCCTCGCGTTCGCGGTCTCCTGCATCGAAGCCGTCCCGTCGACGGCGGGGGACGTGGAGGTCGGGAACGAACGGACCCGCGCGGGAGACTACGCCGGAGCCGCGGCGGCGTACCGCGCGGCGCTGGCGGCGTCCCCGGGGGATCGCGACGCCCGGTACGGGCTCGCGCGCGCACTGGCCTTTTCCGGCGATCACGCCGGGGGGGAGAAGGAGTACCGGGCGATCCTCGCGTCGGATCCGAACGACACGGAGGCCCGCCTGGGGCTGGTGGACGTCCTGGCATGGCAGAAAAAGCATCGGGAGGCGGAGGAGGCGCTGGCGCCGCTGGCGACCGCCCGTCCCGACGACCTCGACGTCCTGCTCCGGCAGGGGAGGATCGCCCTCTGGTCCGGCGACCTCCCGCGGGCGAGGGAGCGGTTCGGACGCGCCCTCTCCGTATCCCCGGGGAATGCCGACGCGGCCCGCGGGATGGCGGACGCGGAGGCGGCCGATGCCCGCGACCTGCGCCACGAGCTCGAGGCGGGCCTTTCCCTGTTGCGGATCAGCAACGCGAACCCCGGGACGCAGGCGTGGATCGCCTACCGGCACCGGGTGCTCCCCCCGTACGAGCTGATGGGCAGGGCCGACTACCTGCACCGGTACGGAAGGGACGAGGGGCGGGGCACCCTGGGGGCGATCCGGAAGTGGGACGGCGGGGGGAGCGTTCGCCTCGAAGGCGCAATGTCGCCCGGCGCGGACGTGTTCTCCCGCGTATCGGTGGAGGGGGAGGCGGGATGGCCCCTCGTCGAGCGGGTCGCGGGGTATTTCGGGGGCAAATACTCCTCCTATTCGACGGCGGATTCCTGGAACGCGACGGCGGCACTGGAATGCTACGTTCTGCCCAAGAGCGACCCGGTCCTGGTCCGGTATGTCGTGAGCCACACCCGCTTCGACGGGGGGAAGGAGAGCACCGACGGGACGTGGCTCGTCAAGGTCACCCATTTCTTCAGCGGCGACAACCGGATCTGGGCGTACTACTCCCACGGGGCGGAGGGGTACGCAACCTCGACGATCGACCAGGTCGTCAGCGTGTCGAGCGACACCTACGGCGCCGGAGGGAGGTATTTCCCGCGGCCCGGGTGGGGGATCGAGGGGAACCTGGACTGGCAGGAACGGCAGGACGGCGTGCGGTACATCACCTTCACGGCGGTGGGATACCGCCGGTTCTGACGTCTAGGGGGACACTCTTGGTGTAAACCGGGGATTCAGGGATGGAGTGTCCCCCGCCATGTTTAGAGATCTTCGGGCGCCCCGTCGACCAGCCCGCGGGCCGACCCGGGAAGCCCCTCGTTCATCGAGCCGGTCCGATACCCCTTGAGGTCCACGGAGACGTACAGGAATCCGTTCTCCCGGAACCGGGCGTGGATCGCGTCGGCGACCTCGGGGCCGAAGAGGCGGGGGATCTCGTCGGAACCCACCTCGATCCGGGCCACCGCGTCGTGGACCCGCACGCGGAACTGCCGGAATCCGAATTCCCGAAGCAACTCCTCGCAAGCCTCAACCCGCCGCAACTTCTCCTCGTCGATCCGGGCGCCGTACGGGAACCGGGACGACAGGCAGGCGAAGGAGCCCCGATCCGCCGTGGGGAGGCCGAATGTCCGGCTGAGACGCCGGATCGCGTCCTTGGTCAGCCCCCCGGAAAGGAGGGGACTGCGGACGCCGAGCTCCCTCGCGGCGCGGCGCCCGGGGCGGAAATCGCTCGCGTCGTCGGCGTTGGAGCCGTCGCACACCGCAGCGTACCCTTCCTCCCGGGCGATCCCCAGGAGGATCCCGAAGAGCTCCCTCTTGCAGTGGTAGCACCTGTCGGGGGGGTTGTCCGAGAACCCGGGGATCTCGAGCTCATTGGACGGGACGAGGCGGTGAGGGACGCCCCACTCCCGGGCCAGGCGCTCGGCCTCCTCGCGCTCGGACCGCGGGTAGGTCGGGGAGGTGGCGGTGACGGCGAGGACCCGCTCCCCCAGCGCCTCCTTCGCCGCGTGGAGAAGGAACGCGCTGTCGACCCCGCCGCTGAAGGCGACGATCGCGGAGCGCATGCCGCGGAGGTCGGCGAGAAGCGCCTCGTACCGCCGCAGGTCGTCCGGGGTCGCCCCGCCCCCGCGGTCAACAGAGGAGTCCACGCTCCACCTCCTGGAAGTCGGCGTTCCGCGGGACGGTCACCCGCCGCTCGCCGTCGGTCGTCACCTCCCGCACGACGTAGGGCCCCTGCGCCACCGCCTTGCTGTATCGTGTCAGGATCCGGGCGAGCAGGTCCATGCGTTCCGCCTCCCCCCCGCCGAACAGCGCCACGGAGGGGCCCGGGTGGCTGTCGGAAACGTACACCGTAGCCACCCCGCGGCAGAGGTCTTCCAGCCGCCGGTTCTCCGCCTCGCTCTTCGCGACGATCGCCCGGATCCCCCGGACGCGGAAGTGGCGGCCCGCCTTGAGGAGGTGGACGTCGCCCATCCCGAACGACGGCTCGTTCGCAAGGAGGTCGCGCACCTTCACCGAGAACCCCCGGTCGGTGAGGAGGCACCCGCCCGCTGGGCACGGGTAGTCCCCGATCCCGAACGAATCGGCCAGGAGGATCTGCTCCTTCCGGGAGCGCCCCGTGATCGCGAGGAGGCGTTCCCGGTCCACCCACCCCTCCCGCTCCGGCACCGTGGGAGGAAGATGCCGCGCGGAGAGGGGGCGAAGGACAAGGCCGGAGCACCCGCTGTGCCGCTCGATGCTGCGCAACGCGTCGTCCCGCTGCGACATGGGGCGCTGGCCCAGCACTTCTCCGGTGACGAGGAAGGAGGCGCCGATCTCCTCCATGAACGCCCGGGCCTTGCGCAGGGTGAAGATCCGGCAGTCGATGCACGGGTTCATCGCCGAGCCGCGGCCGTGCCGGGGGTGCTTGACGATCTCGAGGTACTCCTCCCCCTTCGACACGGTCCGGATCGGGATCCCCATCCGCGACGCCACGACCTGGGCCTGCGAGCGGCACCCGCCGTTCCCCGCTCCCGGGCGGGAGCACGTGCAGAACGGGGAGGTGAAGTGGATCGCGTGCAGCGCGATTCCCTGCTCCTGGAGGAGCCGGGCGGCGAGAGTGCTGTCGAGCCCTCCCGAGAGGAGCACGACCGCCTTCCGCGGATCAAGCGCGGGGGCGGGGTTCATGCGGGGCACCGGTCCTCGCGCTGGTATTCCGCGGGCGACAGCGGTTCCGAGATCCTCGGGCGCTCCCCGCAGGCGGGGCACGCGGGGTCGCGCCGCACCGCGACGCAGGACACCTCGTTCGCCAGCGTGTCGACGGTGAGGAGCCTGCCCGGGGGGGTGGGAGCGATCCCCGCCAGGATCTTGATCGCCTCCATCGCCTGCCACGCGCCCACGACCCCCGCCGCCGCCCCGACGATCCCCGATTCCGAGCAGGTCGGCGAGTCTTTCCTCGGCGGGATCTCGGGGATCAGGCAGCGCAGGCACGGCCCCTCGCCGGGAACGACCGTGAGCATCTGTCCGCCGAACCGGAGGACCCCGGCGTGCACCAGCGGCCGCCCGGTGACCACCGCGGCGTCGCTGCACAGGAACTTCGTCGGGAAATTGTCGCTCCCGTCCACGACGGCGTCGTACTTCCGGAACAGCGCGACGGCGTTCTCCGCGGTGAGGAGCTCGTCGTACGCCTCCACCTCGAGGTCCGGGCGGAACGCCTTGAGGGTATCCGCGGCCGACTCCGCCTTCCGCTTCCCCACGGACCCGGAAGGGTGGATCACCTGCCGGTTCAGGTTGGTGATGTCCACCCGGTCCCCGTCGATCACCCCGATCCGGCCGACCCCCGCGGCGGCGAGGTAGAGGAGGGCGGGGGAGCCGAGCCCTCCCGCTCCCACCACGAGGATCGACGAGCGGAAGAGGCGGTCCTGCCCCCGTTCCCCGATCTCCTCCACCAGGAGGTTCCGGCTGTACCGGAGCGCGTTTTCCCCTGACCAAACCATCGAAATATTATACCGTATAAAAACAGGCGCTCAGGCTGCCGCGGCCTGCCTAAGGGGGACATTCCTGCAGTGGGGGACACTCCTCCCCTTCCCCGGGGTTGAACCAGGATTTTCCCCCCCGGGAAGGAGGGTGCCCCGCCAGTACGTTCATCAGGAGGGCACCTTGCCGATCGATGTGGGGCCGATCCGGGCCGCCGAGTTTCCCGTCACCGGGAGCTATCTGTACTTCAACCACGCCGGCGTGTCTCCGATCCCGACGTGCGCCGCCGCGGCGGGGATCCGCATGCTGGAGAGGACCCGAGACGAGGGGGCCTTCCACCTCCGGAAGTGGGAGGAGCTGGCGACGGAGACGCGGGGGCGATTCGCCCGGCTCGTCGGCGCCTCCCCGGAGGAGGTAGCCTTCGTGAAGAACACGTCCGAAGGGCTCTCCTTCGTGGCCGCGGGCTTCCCCTGGAGGGATGGGGACAACCTCGTCACGTCGAACGTCGAGTACCCGTCCAACGTGTATCCCTGGATGCGGCTCCGGAGCCGGAGCGTGGAGATGCGCATGGTCCCCGCGCGCGACGGCAGGGTGCGCAAGGAGGACCTGTTCGCCGCCTGCGACGGGAAGACCCGCCTGATCGCTCTCTCCTCCGTGGAGTTCGCCAACGGCTACCGGAACGACCTCCCGGGCATCGGGGAATATTGCCAGCGGCACGGGATCTTCTTCTGCGTGGACGGGATCCAGTCCCTCGGCGTGCTGCCCATCGACGTGAAATCGTTCGGGGTGGACGCCCTCTCGGCCGACGGGCACAAGTGGCTCCTCGCCCCGGAAGGGATCGGGGCGTTCTACATCTCCCGGGACGTCATGGAGATGGTCGAGCCGGTGATCCTCGGCTGGCACTCCGTGAAGGAGCGGTTCGACTTCGAGAACTACGATTTCCGGCTTTCCCCGGACGCCCGCCGATACGAGCCGGGGAGCATGAACACCGTCGGGATCGCCGCCTTCAACGCCTCGCTGGAACTCCTCCACTCCGTGGGGGTGGACCGGATCTGGGAGCGCGTCCGGAGGCTCACGGAGAGGGTCTTCGAGAAGGCCAGGGAGGAGGGATACGAGATCGTCTCCCCGGACCACCCCGAGGAGCGGTCGGGGATCGTCACCTTCCGCGTCCCCGGCGTGGACAACGCGGCGCTCTGGAAGGCGCTCCTGGCGAGGAAGGCGGTCTGCTCCCACCGCGCGGGAGGGATCCGCGTGTCGCCCCACTTCTACAACACTCCCGAGGAGATCGACCGCCTCTTCGTCCTGCTCCGCGAGGAGCGCGTCTAGGGGGACACTCTTCCACGGGGGGACATTCCTGGTTCAACCCCGGGCGAAGGGAAGGAGTGTCACCCCCCGCAGGGGAAGAGTGTCCCCCGCCAGTTTCAGTGAGGGGACTTGCTCTCCTCGATGGCGATGAGGGCGGCGCCGAGGGCGCCGGCCAACTGAGGCTCCTGCGGGACGAGGAAGCGCAGGCGGAACCGGTCCTCCAGCGCCTTCCGGGCGGCGGGGTTCTTCGCCACGCCGCCCGTCAGGACGGCGGGGGGAGCGATCCCGATCCGCTCCGCGAGGGCGGCGATCCGCTCGGAGATGGCGAGGTGGACGCCCCAGGCGATGTCGTCCGGCGCCGCGCCCGATGCGATCAGGGAGATCACCTCCGACTCCGCGAAGACCGTGCACGTCGAGCTGACCGGCAGCGAGCGGGAGGAGAGGAGGGACCGCTCCCCCATCCGCTCCAGGTCCATCTCCAGCGTCCGCGCCATCACCTCCAGGAAGCGCCCCGTCCCCGCCGCGCACTTGTCGTTCATCGCGAAGTCGGCCACCCGTCCGTCGTGGGAGAGGCGGATGACCTTGCTGTCCTGGCCGCCGATGTCCAGGACCGTGAGTGCGCCGGGGAAGAGGTGCCGGGCCCCGCGGGCGTGACAGGTGATCTCCGTGACCCGCAGGTCGGCGGATTCGACCCGGTCCCGGCCGTACCCGGTCGCCACGGTGCAGACGATGTCTTCCGGCGTCGCCCCCGCGGCTGCGAGGGCGGCGTCCAGGGCTTCCCGGGCCGCCTTCCTCGTTGAGGCGCCGGTGGCCGTGATGGCCGACCCGAGGACGACGCGCTCCGCGTCGAGGAGGACGACGTCCGTGGAGAGGGACCCGATGTCGATTCCCGCGTAGAGCATCGGGCGGCCGGTCACAGGGTCTCCAGCCGGTACGATCGCGTCCCGAGTCCGAGTTCCTCCGCGCAGGCGAGCTGCGCGGTCCAGTCCACGGAGGGGTGGGTCTCCCGGAACGGGTCCTTCCCGGCGGCCCGGATCACGAGATCGGCGCACGCCTGGTCGAGCGCGACCGGGTCGGGCGAGGCGAGGATCCCCACGTCGGGGGCGA
>Ga0209253_10002598_pt1 | contig 15999 bp, 11 predicted proteins | sample FrelakmetBRP12BR_FD_187145 | JGI IMG/M metagenome (GOLD analysis project Ga0209253, IMG submission 187145) | Freshwater lake sediment microbial communities from the University of Notre Dame, USA, for methane emissions studies - BRP12 BR (SPAdes)... | ecosystem: Environmental > Aquatic >...
AACGGCCGCGGCAGGCGCGAGAAAACCTCTTCCTGCAGCGCTTTCCAGCGCTGGTAATTCTTCTGCGCCACCTGGGTCACGGTCTCGAGCGGATCGATGCCCACCACGTTCTTGAAGCGGTCGCGCAGTTCGCGCTGCTCCTTCGCGAAGAGCTGGATGCTCTCGTCGAGGTAGCGCCCGACGAAATCCTGCAGCCCGCTGCCGTAACTGCGGATCACGTGCGACAGGAAGTCGCGGCTCATCAGCGACTCGCCGCCGCCTTCCTGTTCGGCAATCACCTGCAGCAGGATGCTGCGCGTGATGTCCTGCTGCGACTTGCGGTCGAGCACGACGAAGTCGATGCGCTCGACGACCAGCCGGCGTATGTCTGCCAGCGTGACGTAACGGCTCTCGACCGTGTCGTACAGCCGGCGGTTCGGATACTTGCGGATGACGCGCGGGCCCTTGCCGCTGCCACCACCGGCGGCATCGCCGCCTTTCGACTTTCTTGTTCTGGTTTTCGTAGCCGCAGTCGTCGCCATCGTGCTGTGTCCTCGGCCGGCAGTGCCGGTGCTAGCAAGCCAAATGCGGAGCCGCGCGCGCCGCGCAACCCGCAAACCCCTCCACGCGCCAGTTCGCGCGTGCCCAGTCCCAGATCTCGCGCAATGGTGCGCGTGTCAACTCCGCCGGCGGCGATTGCCCGAGAAAATCGAGCACCGCGACCAGTTGCCCGGCCATCCCACCCTGACCCGCGATGGCCGGTGCCGCTGCCGACTTGGAGAGCTTAAGGCCTCGGTCGTCCACGGCAAGGGGCAAATGCAGGTATCGCACCGGCGGCAGGCCGAGCGCTCGCTGCAGCAGTACCTGCCGGGCCGTGCTCGACAGCAGGTCGCAGCCGCGCACTACGTCTGTGATGCCCTGTGCCGCGTCGTCCACGACGACCGCCAGCTGGTAGGCATAGAGGCCGTCCCGACGTTGCAGCACGAAGTCGCCTGTGGTGGCTGCGACGTCGATGGATTGCGGGCCCAGGCTGCGATCGTCGAAGGCGATCGCGCCGGCCGGAACACGCAGTCGCAGGGTCTGGCCGGGGCCATGAGGCGCGTCGATGGCCAGGCATTCCGCGGGATGAAACAGCTCCTCGCCGGTGCCGGCAGGGCGAGACTCATTCTCAGGCAGGCGGGCGAGGGCAGAGCGGGTACAGGTGCATGCGCGCAGGCAATGCAAGCGGGTGAGGCATGCGATGGCTTCGGCGTAGAAGTCAGACCGGGAACTCTGCTGCAGGACCGGTCCGTCCCACTCCATGCCATAGGCCTCGAGTTCAGCCAGGATCTTTCCGGCGGCGCCCGGACGGGTCCGCGGTGGGTCGAGATCTTCGATCCGCACGAGCCACTGGCCGGCATGGGTGCGCGCGTCGAGATAGCTGCCGACCGCGGCCACCAGGGAGCCAAAATGCAAGGGACCGCTGGGCGACGGAGCGAAGCGCCCGCGGTAGGGACTCATGCGCTCACGCGCAGAGAGCCCGGAAGGCCCGGAAGGCCCGGAAGGCCCGGAAGGATCAGCGGTAGAAGTCGTCCCGGTCGCCAAACTGCTTTTCGCGGCGTTCGCGGCGTTCCTGCGCCTCGACGCTGAGCGTCGCCACCGGGCGGGCTTCGAGGCGCTTAACGCCGATCGGCTCGCCGGTCTCGAGGCAGTAGCCATAGCTGCCATCCTCGATGCGTTTGAGCGCTTCGTCGATCTTGCGGATCAGCTTGCGCTCGCGGTCGCGCGTGCGCAATTCGAGGCTGAATTCGGACTCCTGCGTGGCGCGGTCGTTGGGGTCGGGGAAGTTGGCAGCTTCGTCCTTCATGTGGAGCACGGTGCGATCGACTTCCTGCATCAAGTCCTGCTTCCAGCTGGCGAGGATGGTGCGGAAGTGCTCGAGCTGCTCCTTGCTCATGTACTCCTCGCCCTTGCTGATCTGGTAGGGCTGGACGTTGCGCGGGCCGGAAAGCAGGCTTGGGTTCATTTCGAGATCAGCATCCTCGGCGCGCTTGGCGCCGGCGACCGGCTCCGGCGCACGCGCCGGCTTGGTCTTCGCGGGGGTGGGCTTTGGCACTGGTTTGGCAGCGGCGGTAACGGTCTTGCGTGGCACGGCCTTTTCCTTGGCAGTTACGGGCTTGGAAGCCGCTTTCGCGGCGGGCTTGGCCACCGGCCTGGCAGTCTTTGCAGAAACAGTCTTCTGGGCCTTCGACGGCTTGGCAGACGGCTTCTTGACGGGCATCGACGAACTCCCCACTCCGGTTGGAGGCGCGCGATTATACAGGCCGAACCGCGGTCGTCCACCCCGAAAAAAACAGGCTGCCCGGGCCGCTGACCCGACTGGACCGGGCGACCGGAAATGCTGTGAGGCGAGTCCGATTCTTTTAGAATTCTTGTTTCGTTGCGCCTCGCAATTTTCCCGGGTGAATGATGCGTCTGACCAAGATCAAGCTGGCCGGTTTCAAGTCGTTCGTGGACCCGACTTCGGTCGGTTTCCCGACGAACCTGGTCGGTGTGGTCGGCCCGAACGGTTGCGGCAAGTCGAACATCATCGACGCCGTGCGCTGGGTCATGGGCGAGATCTCGGCGAAGCACCTGCGTGGCGATTCGATGGCCGACGTCATCTTCAACGGCTCCGGCACGCGCAAGCCCGTGGGCACGGCATCGGTCGAACTCGTCTTCGACAACAGCGACGGCAAGCTCGGCGGCGAGTACGCCAGCTATTCCGAAGTCTCCCTGAAGCGCGTCGTTGCGCGCGACGGCCAGTCGTCGTATTTCCTGAACGGCGTGCGCTGCCGTCGCAAGGACATCACGCAACTGTTCCTCGGCACCGGCCTCGGTTCGCGCAGCTATGCCATCATCGAACAGAACATGATCTCGCGCGTGATCGAAGCGAAAGCCGACGACATGCGCGCCTTCCTCGAGGAAGCGGCGGGCATATCGCGCTACAAGGAGCGCCGCAAGGAGACGGAAAGCCGCATCGCGCAGACGCGCGAAAACCTGGCGCGTCTTTCCGACCTGCGCGACGAAGTCGAAAAGCAGCTGCGTCACCTGCAACGCCAGGCTGCCACCGCGCGCCGTTACCAGGCGTTGAAGCAGGAAGAACGGCAGACACACGCCGAACTGCTGGCGCTCAAGCTGCGCGAAGTCGAGAGCGAAGCGAGCGCGCGCCAGGCGATCCTGAGCGAGCGTGACCTCGCGCTGCAGGCTGCCCTGGCAGAGCAGCGGTCGATCGAAGCCGCCATCGAGCGCGCGCGGCAGGAGCACGACGCGCAGTCGACGGTGCTGTCCGAAGTGCAGGGGCGGTACTACCAGGTCGGCGCCGACATCTCGCGCACCGAACAGGCGATCGACCACGCACGTGAAATCCGCGCGCGCCAGAGACAGGAACTCGACCAGATCGCGCAGGGCATCCAGGACGCGGACCTGCACCGCGTGCGCGATCGCCAGCTTGCTGCCGAACTCCATGCGGCGCTGGCCGAAATGGGTCCGGGCCTCGAGCAGGCACGCGCCACCGAGCAGGCCACCGCAGCCGAACTCGCAGCGGCCGAAGCCGCGATGTCCGGCTGGCAGGAAAACTGGGAAGGCTTCAACCAGTCGCTGCGGCAGGCCTCATCGGCCGCAGGTGCCGAACGTGCCCGCCTCGAGGTGATGGAGAACCAGCTGCGCGGCCTGCTCAACCAGCGGGACCGCGCCACCCAGGAACATGGCACGTTGTCGGCAGCCGACGTCGCCGCCACGCTCGCGGCCCTGGAAGGCCAGGAAACCGAAGCGCGCGCGCAGCACGAGGCTGCACGCCAGCAGATGGACGAGCTCGTCGCCACGCTGCAGGCCGAACGCGGCCGCGAGCGCGAACTCGCCCAGGCCGCGCAAGCCGCGCGCCGCGAAACGCAGGAAGTCGAAGGCCGCATCGTCTCGCTCGAGGCGTTGCAGCGTGCCGCGCTGGGGCAAGGGCAGGGCAAGGTCGTCGACTGGCTCAAGTCGCGCGGCCTCGAGCGCAGTCCGCGTCTGGCGCAGCAGCTCTCGGTCGACAAGGGCTGGGATCGCGCGGTGGAAACCGTGCTTGGCGGCTACCTCGAGGCGGTCTGCGTCGATTCACTGGACGACGTGGCCGGCACGCTCGAGAGTCTCACGGCCGGCACCGTCACGTTCTTTGCCGGGGCCCAGGGCCCGGCCTCCGCCGGTCACTCCGAGCGAACGCTGCGTTCGCGCGTACGCGGTCCTGCGGGTCTCGACGCACTGTTCGAAGGCATCGTCGCCACCGATACCCTGCACGATGCGCTGCGCCTGCGGCCCGAACTGCGCGCGGGCCAGTCGGTCATCACGCGCGACGGCATCTGGATCGGCCCGGACTGGCTGCGCGTCAGCCGCGACAAGGATGCCCACGAGGGCGTCATCGAACGCGAAGAGCGCCTGCGAGCCGAACGTTCCGCGCTCGATGCACACCAGGCGAAGCACCGCACCGCCGAGTCCGACCTCGAAGCGCTGCGCAGCCGCGTGCGCGACCTCGAGGATCGCCTGGCGAGCCATCAGGCAGTGGTGTCGCGCAGTGGGTCGAGTCACATGAGCCTGCGCTCGCAGATCGACAGCCTGCGCGCCCGTGCCGATCAGCGCAGCCAGCGCATGCAGCAGCTCGCGTTCGAGATGACGGAAGTCGAGGGTGCGCTGGAAGCCGCCAACGCCGGCAGCCGTGCGGCGCGTGGTCGCCTCGAGGAGGCCGTCAATGCGATGGGCGAGCTCGAAGAGCGTCGCATCACGCTCGAAGCCGAGCGCGAAGTCCTGCGTGGCCGCCTGATCGAGACCCGCGAGACGGCGCAGGCTGCGCGAACTGCGGCCAGTGAGGCCGCAATCCGCGTCGAATCGCGCCGCACCAGCCATCAGTCGCTGCTGGCGGGTCTCGCGCGCCTCGATGCGCAGGTCGGCCAGTTTGAAGCGCGCCGGCAGGATCTCGATGCACAGCTCGCCAGCGGCGAAGAAAGCGAGGGCCGGCTCAAGGCTACGCTCGAGGAGGCGCTGCAGCGCCGCGTCGCGGTCGAGACCGAGTTCTCCGCCGCACGCCACGCGATGGAAGAGGTCGATGCGAACCTGCGCGGGCTGGATGAACGTCGGCTAGCGGCCGAAGCCGCGGTCGAGGCAGCGCGCTCCGCCCTCGAGAACGTTCGCTTCTCGGTGCAGGAACTCAAGCTGCGCCGCGAGACCTACATGGAGCAGTTCACGCAGACTCGCCTCGAATTGCAGGCCGTCGTCGCCGCCCTGGTCGAGGACGCCAGCGTTCCGGTGTGGGAACAGCGCCTGGCCGAGACCAGCGACAAGATCGAGCGGCTCGGTGCGGTGAACCTCGCGGCAATCGACGAGTTCGCCGAACAGACCGAGCGCAAGGAATACCTCGATCGCCAGTTCGCCGACCTGAACGACGCGCTCAACACGCTCGAGGATGCGATCCGCAAGATCGACCGTGAGACGAAGTCGCGCTTCCAGGACACCTTCGACCGCGTGAACGCCGGCCTGAGCCAGAAGTTTCCGCGCCTGTTCGGCGGCGGCCAGGCCTATCTCGAACTCGTCGGCGACGACGTGCTCGAGGCCGGTGTCGCGATCATGGCGCGTCCGCCAGGCAAGCGAAACAGCTCGATCAGCATGCTGTCCGGCGGTGAGAAGGCGCTCACGGCCGTGGCGCTCGTGTTCTCGATCTTCGAGCTCAATCCCGCGCCGTTCTGCCTGCTCGACGAAGTCGACGCGCCGCTCGACGAAAACAACGTCGGCCGGTTCTGCGACATCGTCCGCGAGATGTCCGACCAGGTGCAGTTCATTTTCGTCACGCACAACAAGACGACGATGGAGCTGGCCAACCAGTTGCTGGGCGTCACCATGAACGAGCCCGGCTGCTCGCGCCTCGTCGCCGTCGACGTCGACGAAGCCGTGCGCATGGCAGCAATGTGAGTCACGCCAGGAAGCCTGCGAATCGATGAACGAACTGCGCTGGATCCTGCTCGTCGCCGGGGCGTTGCTGATCGCCGGCTTGTACCTGTGGGGTACCCGGACCCGCTGGCAGGGGCGGGACGAGCCGGAGGCCTCGCGGCGTCCCGCCGTCTTCACCGGCGGCGCCAAGGGCTTCGAAACCGAAGTGCCAGTTCCGCCGGGCGATCGCGATGTTGATATCCGCGATGTCGATATCGATGCCGAGCTGGTGGAATCCGAGTTCCGCGTCGAATCCCGTGCGGAGCGCCGCATCGAGCCTGGCTTCGACCAGGATGAAGTCGACGCGTTCGATGCGCCGGAACCACGACGCGTTGATTTCGACGACGAGAACGACTTCGAATCTCCTGCGATCGGGCGGCGCGAGCCCACCCTGTCCTCGACTCGAACCGATTCCGTCCCGACCCTGCGACCGGAAGCGCCGACGCGCGTCGAGCCCACGCTGAGTGCGCACCCGGCCGCAGCGGCCGAGCCGCCGCAGGCCGTGCCCAGCTCCGCACCGGCGCCGGCACCAAAACGCCCGCAGAAGATACTCGCGATCCGCGTGACGGCTGCGGCGCCCGCGCGCTTCGACGGCGCGCAGTTGCTGGCGGCGCTGCGCGCCGAAGGACTGGGATTCGGTCGCTACGAGATCTTCCATTGCCTGCACGAGGACGGCCGGCCGATCTACAGCGTCGCCAGCCTGCGCGAGCCGGGCACGTTCGACATCGCGGCGATGCCGACTACGTATTACCCTGGCGTTGCCATGTTTGCGGTGCTACCCGGCCCGGTACCGGCCGCCGAAGCCTTCGACGAAATGATCTTTGCGGCCCGCGCCCTGGCCACGCACCTGAACGGTTCGCTGACTGACGAGCGCGGAGCACCGCTCACGACGCTGCGCGTGGGCAAGCTGCGCGAGGAAGCGCTCGAATTCGAGCGCGGCGCCGGTTCGGCCTGAGGCCTGGTCATGGCGACGTCCCGCGACGTGGCGAGACGGGCCCGCGAACTGCGCGAGCTGATCGAGGAGCACAACTACCGCTACTACGTGCTCGACGATCCGGCAATCCCGGACGCGCAGTTCGACGCGTTGCTGCGTGAACTGCAGCAGATCGAGTCCGCGCATCCCGAACTGGCCGATGCCGATTCGCCCACGCAAAGAGTGGGCGGACAGGCCTCGCGTGAGTTCCGCGAAGTCGTGCACGCGGTACCCATGCTCTCGCTCGACAACGCCTTCAGTGAACAGGACATCGTCGACTTTGACCGCCGCGCGCGTGAGCGCCTCGACGTCGAGCGCGTCGGCTACTCGGCCGAGCCGAAGATCGACGGCCTCGCGATCACGCTGCGCTACGAACAGGGCCGGCTGGTGCAGGCGGCGACGCGCGGCGACGGCTCGCGCGGCGAGGACGTCACCGTCAACGTGCGTGCCATCCGTTCGGTACCGCTGCAGCTGCGCGGCGGCAAACCGCCGCCGGTGCTCGAAGCACGCGGCGAGGTCTACATGACCCGCAAGTCGTTCGAGGCGCTGAACCTGCGCCAGGCCGGGCGCGGCGACAAGACGTTCGCCAATCCGCGCAATGCCGCGGCCGGCAGTCTGCGGCAGCTCGATCCGTCGATCACGGCTGAGCGCTCGCTCGACCTGTTCTTCTACGGCGTTGGCGCGATCGAAGGCTGGGCGGCGCCGCAGCGTCACAGCGAAATACTCGCCGCCTTGCGCGAGTTCGGCCTGCGTACCTGCCCGGAAACTGCCGTGGTCGACGGCGTCGACGGGTGCCTCGAGTACTATGACCGGATCGGCAAGCGCCGCAACGCGCTCGCGTACGACATCGACGGCGTCGTCTACAAGGTCGATCGCCTCGACTGGCAGCGCGACCTCGGGTTCGTGGCCCGCGCGCCCCGTTGGGCCGTCGCGCACAAGTTTCCGGCGCAGGAAGCAACGACCACGGTGAACGACGTGCAGTTCTACGTCGGGCGTACCGGTGCGCTCACGCCTGTCGCTCACGTCGCGCCCGTGTTCGTGGGCGGCGTGACGGTCAGCAACATCACCTTGCACAACATGGACGACGTCGCGCGCAAGGACGTGCGCATCGGCGATACCGTGATCGTGCGCCGGGCCGGGGACGTCATTCCCGAGATCGTGCGCGTCGTTCCGGCGCAGCGTCCAGCCAATGCGCGCGTCGTCAAATTGCCGGCGCGGTGTCCTGTCTGCAACTCCCACGTCGACCGCACCGAAGGCGAGGCTGTCGCACGCTGCTCCGGGGGGCTCGTCTGTGCCGCGCAGCGTCTTGGCGCGATCCGTCATTTCGCGTCTCGTCGAGCGATGGACGTGGACGGTCTTGGCGAACGCCTGGTCGAGCAGCTGATCGACAGCGGACGCGTCACCACGCCGGCCGACCTCTACACCCTGACGGCGACAGAGGTTGCCGAGCTGGACCGCATGGGTCCAAAGTCGGCGGCTAACCTGGTGGCCGCGCTCGAGCGCAGCAAGCAGACGACGCTGCCGCGATTCCTGTATGCGCTCGGCATCCGCGACGTGGGTGAGTCGACGGCGCTCGCACTCGCCGGGCATTTCGGCGACCTCGACCCGTTGCAGGTCGCGACCGTCGAGGAGATTCAGCAGGTGCCTGACGTCGGTCCCGTGGTCGCGGCGCACGTGCGTGAATTCTTCGACGAGGAGAGCAATCGACTCGTGATCCAGAACCTGCGCACGGCGGGTGTGCGCTGGCCGACCATTGAACGCGCGGCGGCTGCCACCAGAGGTCCACTGGCCGGCGAGGTCGTCGTGATCACCGGCACGCTCGCGACGATGTCGCGTGAAGAGGCCAGGGAAGCCGCGCGCGCGGCAGGCGCGGCTGTCACCGATTCGGTGTCGAAGAAGACCACGCTGCTGGTCGTGGGCGCGGAGGCCGGCTCGAAGCTCAAGAAGGCAAGGGACCTCGATGTCCGCATCGTCGACGAAGCCGAATTCCGGCAGCTGCTCGCTCGCAGCGGGCCGGCGCAATGACGCCGGGCGCAGGCTGACGTGATGCTGCGTTACGCCCTCGGGCGCCTGCTCGGCATCGTTCCGACCCTGCTGGTCATCGTGACGGCGGCATTCTTCGTGATGCGGCTGGCGCCGGGTGGACCATTCGACGAGGAGCAGACGATGCCGCCCGAAATCGAGGCGAACCTGCAGGCGGCCTATGGTCTCGATCAGCCGGTCCCGGTGCAGTATGGTCGCTACCTGCAAGGGCTGGCGCACGGCGATCTCGGTCCGTCGTTCAAGTACAAGGATTACCGCGTCTCGGAACTGATCGTGCGTGGCCTGCCGGTCACGCTGACGATCGGGTCGCTCGCGCTGGTGCTCGCGCTCGCACTGGGCGTGCCGCTGGGGATGGCTGCGGCATTGCGTCACGGCACGGCGCTGGATCACACCGTCATGACCGTTGCGCTCGCAGGCATTGCCATTCCGGGATTCGTGCTCGCACCCGTGCTGGCGCTGTTTTTCGGCGTCAAGCTCGGCTGGCTGCCGGTCGCGGGCTGGGAGCCGGGCAGCATCCGCCACATGATCCTGCCCGTCGTCACGCTCGCGCTGCCATTCGTCGCCTACATCGCAAGGCTCACGCGTGGCAGCCTGCTCGAAGTGCTGCAGGCGCCCTACCTGCGCGCCGCGCGCGCCAAGGGGCTCGCTCGCAGCGCGCTGCTGCGTCGCCACGCGCTGAAGCCGATGCTGCTGCCGGTCGTGAGTTTCCTGGGGCCTGCCGCCGCCGCGCTCCTGACTGGCTCTCTCGTGGTCGAACAGGTGTTCGGTCTGCCGGGCGTGGGCCGGTATTTCGTGCAGGGCGCCATCAACCGCGACTACACGCTCGTGATGGGGATGGTGATTTTCTACGCGACACTGATCCTGCTGCTCAACCTCGCCGTCGATCTGGTGTACGGCTGGCTCGACCCGAGAATCCGGCATGGTTGAGGCGGTCTTTGCCGAGGCGCGCCGACAGAGCCTGTGGGGCGATGCCTGGCAGCGCCTGCAGCGCAGCCGCGCAGCGATCGTGGCGGCGTCGCTGCTGTTGCTCGTGTGCGCGCTGGCCCTCGTCGGCCCGTGGCTCAGTGCCTACACGGTCGAGCAGGTCGACTGGTCGCAGGCGACGCTCGCTACCCCGCCTTCCTTGTCGAACGGCCACTGGTTCGGCACCGACGCCAACGGCCGCGACTTGTTCGTGCGAGTCTGGATCGGCACGCGCATGTCGCTGCTGGTTGCAGTGCTCGCGACGATCGTCAGCGTCGTCATCGGCGTCGCATGGGGCGCTGCGGCGGGTTACCTGGGCGGTCGCGTCGACGGCTGGATGATGCGGTTCGTCGACGTGCTCTACGCGCTGCCGTACATGTTCTTCGTGATCATCCTGACCGTCGTGTTCGGCCGCAGTCTCGTCCTGATCTTCCTCGCGATCGGAGCCGTGGGCTGGCTCACGATGGCGCGCATCGTGCGCGGCCAGGCGCTCGCATTGCGCCAGCGCGAGTTCGTCGAAGCCGCCATTGCACTCGGCCTGTCGCCCGCCACGATCATCGCCCGGCACATCGTGCCGAACCTGCTGGGCACGGTGATCGTGTACGCGACGCTGACGGTGCCGCAGGTGATCCTGTTCGAGAGTTTCCTCAGCTTCCTCGGCCTCGGCGTGCAGGAACCGCTCACCAGCCTGGGCCGGCTCGTGGCAGAGGGCGCGCTCGAAATGGAGTCGTCGCCGTGGCTGCTGCTGGTGCCTTCGGCCGTGCTCGCCATCGTGCTGCTGTGCCTGAATTTCCTGGGCGACGGGCTGCGCGACGCGCTTGATCCGAGGCAACGCCGATGACCGCCGAACCAGTGCTGCAGGTGCGCAATCTCGGTGTGAATTTCTCCACGTCGCAGGGCGAGGTGGCGGCCGTGTCCGGCGTATCGTTCGAGGTCCACGCCGGTGAGTGCCTCGCCGTCGTCGGTGAGTCTGGATCCGGCAAGACCCAGGTGCTCATGGCGTGCCTCGGCTTGCTCGCGTCCAATGGCATGGCAAGCGGCTCGGCGCTGTTTACCGGCCAGGAATTGATCGGCGCGGACGAACGCGCGCTCAACAGGGTGCGCGGTACCGGCATTGGATTGCTGTCGCAGGACCCGCTGAGTTCGCTCACGCCGCACTTGCGCATCGAGACGTTGTTGACGGAGGGCCTGGTCGATCGCGGCCTTGCCACCCGCGTCAAAGCCCGGGAGCGTGCGCTGCAGGCGCTGGCTGACGTCGACATCCCGGAACCTGAGGCGCGGTTGCGCCAGTACCCGCACGAGCTTTCGGGCGGGATGCGCCAGCGCGTCGCGCTTGCGGCTGCTCTCATGTGCGCTCCAGCGTTGCTGTTCGCCGACGAGCCGACCACCGCGCTCGACGTCAGCGTGCAGGCGCGCGTTCTCGAACTGCTGGCGGGAGTGCGTGACCGGGGCGTGGGTGTGCTGATCATCACCCACGATCTCGGCGTGGTGGCGGGCCTCGCCGATCGGGTCGCCGTCATGTATGCGGGCCGGATCGTGGAGACGGCAACGACGGATGAGCTGTTTGCTGCGCCGGAGCATCCGTACACGGCGGCTTTGCTGGCAGCCGTGCCGCGGCTGCACGGCGGCGCTCAGGCGCGACTCGTCGGGATCCCAGGCGACCCGCCACAGCCCTCCGCACGTCCGCCGGGGTGCGCATTTGCCCCGCGATGCGAGCGTGCGGTGGATGCCTGCAGCGAGTCGCGCCCCGAGCTGACGCAGCGCGCCGGCCGCAGCCAGGTCAGTGCCGTGCCGGGCGATTCGAGCGCTTCGATTGCGGCGCGCGGTGCGCCGATCACCTCGGTCGCCTGCCATCGGCCGTTGCACGCACCGGCGGCGGTCGCATGAGCTCGGCATTGCCTCTGCTGCAGGTGGAGCGGGCCAGCGTGCGCTACACGTTGCGGGGCGCCCCACTGCTCGCGCCGGCACCTACGCTCGACGCATTGTCCGACGTGTCGATCGCGATTCGCGAAGGTGGCCGGCTCGGCGTCGTCGGTGAGTCCGGGTCGGGCAAGTCGACGCTTGCGCGCGTCGTGCTCGGGCTCGTGCGCGCGCGAGCAGGGCGAGTGGCGTGGGAAGGCCGCACCGTCGATTACGATGACGCGACGGCAATGCGTTCCCTGCGGCGCGAGATGCAGGTGGTCTTCCAGGACCCGTTCGGCAGCCTCGATCCACGCATGACGGCGGGGCAGGCCGTCGGCGAGGCATTGCAGGCGCTGGCCGGTCCAGTGGCTTCCGTCGCAGCGCAGGACCGCATCCGTGCGGCATTGTCGGAAGTCGGGCTCGCGTCGGCGTTTGCCAACCGCTACCCCCACGAAATGAGCGGTGGCCAGTGCCAGCGCGTCGCGATCGCACGTGCGATCGTTGCCCGGCCGCGTCTGCTCGTCTGCGACGAGGCCGTGAGCGCGCTCGACGTGTCGGTGCAGGCGCAAATTGTCAACCTGCTGCACGAACTGAGCGAGCGATACCGGATGTCGCTGCTGTTCATCAGCCACAATCTCGCCGTGGTGCGGCACCTGTGCGACGACGTCGCCGTGTTGTGCCAGGGACGGCTGGTGGAGCAGGGGAGTCGCGATGCCATCTTCGGCGACCCGCAGGCGCAGTACACGCGCGACTTGCTGGCTGCGGTGCCGGAGCCGGACCCTGTCTTGCAGCGGGCACGCCTCGCCGCTGCGCTGAATGCGAGCAGGTCGAGCCGATAGTCGCAGGCGTCGCATCCGGTGGCTTTTCTGGCCCGCGGAAAGGCAGATACGCGGGCCAGAAAAGCCACCGGATGCGACGCTCGATCGGCGGCGCCTGAGCGCGTTCTCGCCGGGGCGAGAAGCGCGCACGGCGCAAGTGACGTCGACGGACTCGACCAGGCACGGCGACCAGGACAACCGTCGCGGTGGCCTGCGGGTGAATTTCACCACTCGCAGACCGTCGGATCCGGTACCGAACTCGCACTTGCGCACGGTTGAACACGCTTGCGCCGTGCGATGTTTTCGGGCTTGCCCGAAAACAAGCCCAGGCGCCGGCTATCAGGCGGCCGATCCGGTACCTTTCCCCGAGCGCGTGTCTGCCTTTCCAAGCTCGGGGAAAGGTCCGAGGTCCCGTAGGGGATTCCCGCGGTTGGAATCTGTCCAACCCTGTGGTTATCTGCGAACTTGATCGCTGCGTCGTGACGGCGCCGCGACAGGAAATCGCATGAACATGGAACTTGGCCTGCTGGTGCTGACAGCCGTTTCGATCGGCTTCGTCCACACTGTTCTCGGGCCCGACCACTACCTGCCCTTCGTCGCAATGTCGGCGGCGCGCAACTGGACGCGCCGCAAGACCATGCTCGTAACCGCGTTCTGCGGCGTCGGCCACGTGCTCGGTTCCATCGTCATCGGCTTCGTCGGTATCGCGATCGGCGCGTCGCTGCACCGCCTGCAGTGGCTCGAGGGCGTGCGCGGCGACCTTGCGGCCTGGGCGTTGATCGCCTTCGGCCTCGTCTACATGGCCTGGGGATTCAAGCAGGCGTGGCGCAGTCGCAAGCACTCCCACGAACACATTCACTCCGACGGCACGCGCCACCGGCACGCGCATGGCCATCACACGCAGGACGAGCACGCGCACGTTCACATCCAGCTCGACACCGACAACGTTCGCAGCATCACGCCGTGGGCGCTGTTCGTGATCTTCATCCTGGGCCCCTGCGAGGCGTTGATCCCGCTGCTGATGTACCCGGCGTCGCAGCACAGCTGGTGGGTGCTCATCATGGTCGTCCTGGCATTCGCGGCGGCGACGATCGCGACGATGGTGGCGATCGTCTACCTGGCCACGCGCGGCCTCGAGAAGTTGCCGCTGGCCTCGGCCGAGCGCTATGTCCACGCGCTCGCCGGCGCTGCCCTCAGCCTGTGTGGAGTGGGCATCGTCCTCGGCCTTTGACTGGTGCGATAATGCGCTGACGAACCGTTCGTCCAGTCAGCTACCAGGCATCGCGATCATGTCCACCCGTTCCGTCCGGCCGAGTCCCGGCCTCGCCAACGTCCGCTACGAGATTCGCGGCAAGCTAGCCCGGCGCGCCCAGGAAATGGAGCGCATGGGTTACGACATCGTCTCGCTGAACATCGGCAATCCGGGGGCCTTCGGCTTCCGCACGCCGGAGACCATGCGGCTCGCGATGATCGAGAACCTGCGCGCGGCTGAAGGCTACTGCCACCAGAAGGGCATCTTCCCGGCACGCGAGGCCGTGGTGATGCAGCAGCAGGAACGGGGCATCCGCGGCGTCACGGCCGAGGACGTCTTCATCGGCAACGGTGTCAGCGAGCTGATCGACCTCACGCTGCGGGCGCTGCTCGCGGCGGACGAGGAGGTGCTGGTCCCGAGTCCCGACTACCCGCTCTGGACCGCGGCGGTCAACCTGAACCGCGGGCGAGCCGTTCACTATCCCTGCCGCCCCGAGCGCGGCTTCGTGCCGGACCCGGAGGAGATCGAATCTTTGATCACGAAGCGCACTCGCGCCATCGTCGTGATCAACCCGAACAATCCCACCGGCGCGGTTTACTCCCGGGAAGTGCTCGAGGCCATCGCGCGCATCGCAGAGAAGCACCACCTGGTGATATTCGCGGACGAAATCTACGACCAGATGACGTATGACGGCGCCGAGTTCGTGCCGATGGCGACGCTGGTGCATCACACGCTCTGCTGCACCATGAGCGGCCTGTCGAAGGTCTATCGTGCCTGCGGTTATCGCGTGGGTTGGGCCGTGTTCTCCGGCGACATCGAAAACGCGCGGGACTATCTCTCGGCGCTGGAACTCCTGTCGTCGCTGCGGCTCTGTAGCAACGTGGCCGGCCAGTGGGCCGTGCAGACGGCGCTTGGCGGCTACCAGAGCATCAAGGAACTGGTCCGCCCGGGTGGGCGCCTGTACGAGTCCCGCAAGGCCATCGTCGACGCCGTGGCGCGCAGCAGGTACCTGACGCTCACTCCGCCGCGTGGCGCCCTTTATGCGTTCGTGGGCGTCGACACGCAGCGCCTGCCGGGTTTCGACGACCGGCGGTTCGCCATGGACCTGCTCGAGCACAAGCACGTGCTGGTCGCGCCAGGCACCAGCTTCAACGTGGCGTACAACACGCATTTCCGCGTCACGAACCTGCCGGAGCCCGAGGTGCTGTCCGACGTGTTTGGCCGGATGGAAGAGCTGCTCGACAACTACGCGGCCGGAGACGAACCGATTTCGCGACCGACGCCGTTGCGGGCGGTCGAAGCCTGACCTTGAACAGGTCATAAGCTTTATCCGGTAAGTAACAGAGATATAAGGAAAAATTTATCGTCTCTTCCGACGAGCTGCTGCCGGGCACGACCTATGTCGTGCCCACCCGTCGCCTTGCCCATTTTCTGTGCGCCCGCCATGACGCGGACTGCCTGGCGCGTAACCAGCGCGTCTGGGAGACGCCGGATGTAGTCACGTGGCCTGAGCTGCTGCGTCGCCAGTTCGATCTTGACCGGGCGGCGGGTCGGACGGCAGCCCGCTGGCTCGAACCGGGTCACGGACTGATTGCCTGGGAGCAGATCGTCCGCCGCGACGCGGAGCTGCAGCCGGTCCTGTTGCCGTCCGGACTTGGTGCCCAGGCTCAACGTTCCTGGGAACTGCTGCATGCCTACCGCATTCCATTGCGGGTCCTGGTCGAGGACACCAGCCCGGAGGTTCGGTCGTTCGCCCGCTGGGCGGTTGAATTCGGCCGGTGGCTGGAGCGGGGTGGCTGGCTCGACCCCGCCCAGGCTTCGCTGACGGTCGGTCCGCCCGCCGGCAACAGGCTTGTCGAGTTTGTCGGCTTCGACCGCTGGACGCCGGCGCAGGAAGCCTTCATCGCGCGGATCTCAAGTCAAGGCGCGCATCTCGCCGTGCGTCCGGCGGTGCCCGAGGACAGCTTGCGCGACGCTCAAGTCGTCGAATGCGACGACTTCGACGACGAACTCGAAACCGCTGCACGCTGGGCTGCGCAACGCTTGCAGGATCGGCCGGACGAGCGGCTGGCATTGATCGTGCCGGAACTCGCCCG
>Ga0209253_10002599_pt1 | contig 15998 bp, 16 predicted proteins | sample FrelakmetBRP12BR_FD_187145 | JGI IMG/M metagenome (GOLD analysis project Ga0209253, IMG submission 187145) | Freshwater lake sediment microbial communities from the University of Notre Dame, USA, for methane emissions studies - BRP12 BR (SPAdes)... | ecosystem: Environmental > Aquatic >...
TTGATCCACAAGCCTCTGCTAAAGCTCGAACCAGAGAAGCAACATCATGCTTTATCTCACGCTCAATCTCCTTAACACGACTCAACTTGACATATTTCAAAGAAGCCATTGCACCGATTCTTTCAGCATCTTTCCGCGGGATGGCACCGACTTCAGCATGGGCCCACGCCAGAGCAGCTTCCACATCTAGCAGCTTCTGAACACGGTTCTCCTCCTCGAAAATTCTCCTCATTTCAGGAGTCCCATATCGACCCGTGTCTATCGGCAAAACAGGCAATTTCCATTAGCCTCCAAACTAGATAAGACCGGTTAAAGATTAATGTTTTACCAGACATCATATGCCACATCAGGAAAGTCTGCTGCAATGGGCGCAATAATAGCCGTTATACACAAGAAACACGAAGATGCAACAGAAACCGTGCTGGCTTCGCTCAAAACACCAACGATCAGAAAAGTCGAAGCCTACGGAATCGCCTCATCAGTCACAATACAAATAGAAAAAAACTTGAAGCCGCTTCAAACCCGAAGACTAAACGCGCCAATAGTCATCGGATACGCCTTCCAAAAAATCACAGAACAAGACGCACCGCAACCTCTGAACTTGACTGGCTCGACAGCGGTCTTCGATGGAAGAACCTTTCCAACCCAACAGAATTCCAGGGACGTCGACGTCTTCGCAAAGAAACTGGAAGGAAATAAAGAGGAAAGAGCCAAGGCATTTGTAGCAGAAGTCGAAGGCGACTATGCCTTTGCCATCGCCAACTCAGACAGACTCATCGCAGCCAGAGACCCACTAGGAGTACGCCCGCTCTACTACGGCGAGAACAAAACCCTTTTCGTTTTGGCTTCCGAAAAAAAAGCATTATGGAACATCGGAATCAAAGATGCCCATTCTTTCCCCCCAGGTCACACGGCCCTTGTGAATGAACAACACGTGAAATTCACCATGGCAAAGAGGTTGGCTTGTTCCAAGCCACAAGAAACAACAATGAACACTGCTGCCGAAAAACTCCAACCGCTAATAGAAAGAGCAGTTGAAAAAAGACTCGAGGGACTAAACGAAGCAGCCGTGGCTTTCTCAGGCGGCTTGGACAGCAGCATCATCGCATTCTTGTCCGAAAAATCACAAGCAAACGTAGAACTGATACATGTGAGTCTAAAAGACCAAACTGAAACTGAACAAGCCAAAACTGTTGCAGATGAACTGCGACTCCCAATCCATGTGCATATATATACTGAAGACGATGTGGCTAAGACCCTCCCGTTGGTTCTGTACATCATCGAAGAAGCTGACCCCGTCAAAGCAAGCATTGGTATTCCGATCTATTGGACGACGGAACAAGCGGCGAAAATCAAACTCAACGTAATGTTAGCTGGTCAGGGAAGCGACGAACTTTTCGCAGGCTACAAGCGTTATGTTGACGATTACGTGAAAGAAGGAGCTGGAAAATCCCAAGAGGCAATATGCAAAGACATTCTCACATTGCACGAAAACAATTTTGAACGCGATTCCAAAATCTGCAAGTTCCATGGAATAGAAATGAGGCTTCCATTTGCAGCGTACGAAATTGCCGATTTCGCATTGAAACTGCCTGTTGAACTGAAGATCCAGCCATCAACCGATACACTGAGAAAACTAGTCCTCAGAAAGGTAGCTCACAACCTTGGACTCTCAAAAGCGATAGTTGAAAGGCCGAAGAAGGCAGTGCAATACGCTACGGGAGTGAGTAGTGCTCTAAGGAAACTTGCAAAACGAAAACATCTGACATTGGAAGAATACACCCGAAATGCATTTCAAAACACTCCGAAAAGATGACATGATGACCAGAACTGCAGTAGTTTTCTCACCTGAATACTACAAACATGAAACAGGCAGGAACCACCCGGAAACTGCAAAGCGCTTACGTGCAATCCTCAACGAGCTGACACAGGGACAACTTTCGAAAAGTAAGAACTGGAGATTTGTTGAACCGTATGAAGCAGCAATTGAAGAAGTCCGACTTGTTCACGACATAAAATACATTAACTATGTCAGAGCCCTGTGCAGGTCAGGAGGAGGTCTCCTAGACTCAGGCGACACCGTGGTCTCCTCTGATAGCTACAAGACTGCTTTATATGCCGTCGGTGGAGCACTTACCGCCGTGAATTTAGTCATGAAACATGAATTCACGAATTCATTTGCACTCGTCAGGCCGCCTGGGCATCATGCAACAAAGTTTTATGGACTCGGTTTCTGCATCTTCAACAACGTCGCTGTAGCAGCCAGACACCTGCTTCAGGGCTTCAAACTAAAACGAGTATTAGTCCTCGACATCGATTCACATCATGGTAATGGAACCCAAGAAGTCTTCTATAAGACTGACAAGGTTCTGTACATAAGTCTGCACGAAAATCCGCGCGACTTTCCAGGAACCGGATTCGTCAAGGAAGTCGGTGAAGACAAAGGCAAAGGATACACTGTAAATATCCCACTGCCATTCAAAACAGCGGACGATGTGTATCTGAAAGCGTGGAAAGAAATAGTTGAGCCCATAAGTCGCCAATACAAACCGCAGTTCGTCCTAGTCTCCGCTGGTCTAGACTGCCACTATGCCGATCCAATTGGGCGCCTATCATTATCAACGCTATGTTACGACAAGATTTTTCATTCAATTGTGAAAATCGCATCCGAAACATGCAACGAAAGGCTCGGAATGATCCTAGAAGGCGGATACAACCTGGAACATATTGGAAAGATCGCAGCTGCCGCAATCGCCAAAATGAGTGGAAGCAAGCACCAAATCAATGCTGAATTTCAAACAAAGAAGAATAATGCAAGAAGCAGGGGCGAAATGCTGGTAAGAAATGTGAAAAGAGCTCAGAAAACATATTGGAGCTTGGAGTGAATATCTTCAGAAAACCAATCCTGAGCTGATCACTCGATTACCTGAATGGCGCCCTCTGAGCATTGAACTTCGCATGCCCTGCAGACGAGACATTCCTCAACTTTAACTGGAACTGACTTTCCATCTTTGATTTCGTAGACGGCCACTGGACAAGTGTCAACACATGTTCCACATCCGGTGCATTTTGCATTATCGACTACGATCTTCACCATCTTGGAAACCTTCCAATTTTAGAATTTCAAGAGGAGTTGAGCAGTAGAATAAAAGGATTTAGGTGCACTTACCGAATTTCTTCACGTAGTCTGAGGAGGATTCCATCTATTGTTGTCTCAGTTTTCCCTCTTCTGCGTTCGTAATCACCAAGAAGCTTCCTATACCCTTCCAGTGAAAGCTCGCCGCGGCTGTGGCGTGCTTCAATGCTTCTCAGGTTCGTCTCAACCTCGTTAAGTTCGATCTCCGCGACCTCAAGCTCACGCATCATACTGGCATAGTGGCCTCCCGATGCACGCATCTTTTCCATATACTCTGTCAGAGTTCGCGATAGTGTGTCAATCCGAGTTTCCAAAGTCTTGCGTTGAATCTTGTATCGCTGTCTCGGTATTCTTCCTTTACGCACTTTTTCCTCGAGAGAGTCCATTTCGGCGATTATCTTCATCTTTTCCTCATATGATTCCACAAAGGATTTCAGGTAATCTGGACGTACTCGCATGCCAATAGTCGGAATTGCAGCTGCACCCGGGCCTTTCGGCCTTGTTATGACTATTGCAGCAATGCATCCAATGATAGATAGTGTTATGGCCCATATAGTTGGACGAAAAGCTGACCAGAGAGAATCATAAGCGTAGACTACAACAAAGTCGAAGCCATCCAGCTGGGTGACACTCTGTTTGACTGTGGTCACTCTTTCTTGAAAGACATCCTTTATGATGCTGTAAGAAACCCTCGTCAAGGCGCCTTCAATTGTCTGTAGGTCTGCACCTTCAGGTAGCACAAGTGACGCACTTGTAGAATTCACGTAGTAGTCGATATCTTTATACATATTCATACTAAACGCGTAATTTCTGTCTTTTTCTCTTTGACTGATATATGCTTCGCTCGGCAGATGGTAATTGACAGTAAACCTCGTAGATTCATTGAAGATCAGCGGTTGTGCGGTTGCACTCGTAAGATTGATGTCATAGCGAGTTCCATTCAAAATCAACAGAACAGGCTTTTCCATTGTTCGACCGAACTGATCTTGGGCGCTGACGTCGGAAGCGTTAGGTGGTAGAAGAACCTCAAGAGAATTCATCGTGCTGTTTGCTTCGTTGGTTATGTAGTAAGTGTCAAATGCGGTGATCTCTCCCAACTCGTTTATGTCTATTTCACGAGTCAATTGGTCTACGTCAAAAACCTGCATTTCCTCAGCAGCCAGTTGGAATGTGAGGCTAGACATGTTGAAAGTCAGTGGGGAAATGTTGTTCTCCGTGTAAGTTGTATTGCTGATTGTGCCTTTGACATACTGGGCTCTTTTGGGGAGCACTATTGAACCGTTACAGCTCTTGACCGTCTCTGTCAGACTGGGGAATGTTGGAAACGTTATAGTGTAGATACTTGCATTCTCATTGTCTTGAGACACGAGACGATTGGAAAAGAGAATTTGAATGCCAAGTGTTTGTGGCATTTCTGACGGAAAGTCTATCTGCAACCCGTAGAAGCCGCTACGGTTTTCCACCGGCGCGTTAACAGTGACATTGAATGCGCTGGACGGTGCATCTGCATCGAAGGCAAGGTAACGAACAATGTAAGAACCAAACTTGTATGGAAACCCATAAAGGAAACTGTCGGGTCCCTGCCCAGCGATCTTTATCGTATCATTCAAGAGAATGTAACCATTATACATCACACTTATCGCGTGGTCAATGTGTTCTATAGTGTATCCTCCCGCTGCCTTCGCTGATTTCAAATTAGCAGAAGACGCGACTGAGATGATCATAACTGCTATGATTGTCATGAATACGAGTGCTGTTTTCTTCAAGCAGTCATCCTCCGCAACATTCCTAAGGTCTTAAGCTCCCTATGTATTGATAAGCCCATTTATTTACTTTTGGAGACCAGACTGCCTCGGCAACCTATATACTTACGCTCGGGTTTCAAAAGGAATGGTGATGGCAATATTAGTCATCAATGATCTCCATGTCTCAGATAGTAGTCTTGTTCCTTCTTGGACCCGAAACTTCGCACTCCTTTCTCCTTGAGCTGTTTCCGCAGACTCCTTGCATATTGCTTGTCTATTTCACCTCTCTTCTCCATGTAGGCAACGATTTCTTCGGCCTGTCCAAGCGTGTCACATCTTCTCAAGAAATCAATCACGTCAGGAACATAATTGACAAAACGTCCCTCGGACACACGGCTCTCGGCGGCATCGTTGTCTGTACGCACGGAATTGACTGGAAGCTTGTCCTTATTAGAGTCCATTTCCTTTACGAGGTTCGGAAACATTCTTTTGAATGATTCTTTGTCCAGTCCCACGTCCATAACCTTGCATCGTCAAAGCTGAGTTTCAACCTAAATATGGAAGATGGAGATATTTAAACGTCTTTTCAAATGCACGCAAAAGTTCCAACGATCTTGAGACCTAGAGTCATGGAACAAACCGTCTATGAGGATTGTCTTTCAGCAGTTTTTAAGTTCTTCCAAGTGCAGACCTTTTGTTTCCTCGCCGTAGATTTCGCATTTTTCTTTGAGACAGGCTTCTTCAGGACTGTGAACGATCACTTCTACTTTTTCCTTGGTTGGTGATTCGACATGTATGTGGACATATTCTTTCTTTTCTCCATGTTTTACCACAGTTGCTGATTCCATGCGTTCAATATTCAGATTTGTTCGTTGATTGGTTTTTGCGATTTCTTTGGGCTCTTCATGATGAACGATTATGTCGAGGTCGCTGCTATGGTGTATAGTTCCACGCCACATGCTACCAACGAGTATTGGATCATATTTCCTGAGAAGTTTCGTGATCCGAAAGGCTTCTTTGCCATGCAGATCAGGCGCTCTGTTCTCGCAGGTCCTTCATTTTCTTATGCAATTTTGTCGAGTTCAATTGCAACCTCAAGGTTGGTCGGCATGTAATGAAGACCAAAGGTCTTTGCAGCCTTGATTTTTGCCTGCTTGTATTCTTTCTTAACTTCAGAATAGATGAGGATGGCAGCTTCTCTTGTCACTTTTTCTCTTGTGCCTTTGGTCCTAGTTATCACAAATATCACATCAGAAACGGTGAGGTTCACGTTAAGGGCGCACGAAATTACCGCTTCAGGATTTTTTCATAGAGTCCCAGCGTTTTCTCAGCTATCTTGTCCCATGTAAATTCGCTGAGGACCCTTTGTCTGCCGTTTCTTCCCAACCATTTCCTTTTTTCAGGATTCTCTAAGACGCTGTTTATGCCCCATGCAATGTCAGATGGGTTATTTGGATCAATATGATAACCGCACTGCTCCTCTCCACAGCAAATGACTATCTCTCGCATCCCGCTTATGCCTGCAGCGCCCACTACGACAGGGCGCTCCATTGCCATTGCTTCAAGGACCACTATCCCAAAGGGCTCGTAGAAGCTTGGAAACACTGCAACGTCGCACGCGGCATAATGAAGTATGCGTTCTTCCTCAGGAATAAACTCGAAACGGAACTTCACAAAATCGCTCATTTTCGTGGCTTTGACGAGGTTCGTCAGGTATTCTTGCAGGTCCCCTAGACCTACGATCACGAGTTTGGCCTTGGGATTTTTTTGCAGTATGTGAGGCAAAGCCATGATCAGCTTATCGACGCCTTTGACGCCGACAAGTCTGCCGATGAACAGAATCATATGCTCGTCGTCTTTGATTCCATAAGCAGCCCTTACCTTCTTGATTTGCTCAGAAGACACTGCGGCCGGATCATACTTCTCTGGATCCACTCCGTTGTACGCGACTTGTATCTTCTCTTTCGGAAAACCGAGACCCACAAGTTCATCTTTCATCGCATAAGAGACTGTTACGATCAGGTCGGCTGCTTTGGCAGCGTGAAGCTCGATGTTGCTCACAACAGTGGAACCGTTCCCAAGGGTTCTGCCTTTCTCCGTTGAGTGAACATGAAACGCGAAAGGCAAATTGGTTTCCTTTTTGACGATCATGCCGCCTATGGCCGAAAGCCAGTCATGGGCAACAACAAGGTCGTATTTTATTTCCTCTTTCCTTATGAGTTCATTAACAAGTTTGGAAGCGCTCAGATAATTGTAAACCAGGATTTTTGAGAAAAGTTGTATTCCTCTTCCCCACTTCTTTATGTCTTCTGCGACCACGTCGGGCAATGAGTCAGAAATGTCGATGTGCAAAGGACGATGTATCTCAATACCCCGCCATATCTCACGTGTTGGCAAGCTTCCTGCGTCATCGTTCATTGTGAAAACTGTGACGTCATTGTCCATCAGAACATATTTGCGTGTGATTTCAGCCGCATACGTTCCTAAGCCCCCCACGATTTTTGGGGGATACTCATAAACAAGTACCGCTAATTTCATTGGTTTTCACCGTTGCCCCTTTTTTCTAGCAGTCCCATACTGTTATCAAACATTGGCTTATTTACCTTGCTAACTCGGCGTCCACTTACCCGACGATGTGCGCACAGTTGCTCAAGCTACTGCGCCAAGACTGTTCAACGCCTGAGAATCATGAAAAACCTATTAGGTACATGCGATACATGTAACTAGAGTGCAACGATATGAGTATATCACCCGTTAAACGCTTAATTCTTGAAACAATGTGGGTGCTTGATAAACCGGCAAGGCCAGCTGAAATAGCCAAGGACACAGGAGTCACATTTAAACAGGCGTGGATGCACCTGCTGGGGCTTACTAAGATTGGCTATATAGGATCGCCAGAGAAAGGGTTCTACATCATAACAGATGCGGGCAAAAAGACACTGGGTATTCCAGCGGTGGACAAGCTGAAGGCCACAGAGATCTTGGAATATTTGCCGATGGACAAGTCTTTCCATTTTTATGCGGATATAGGGAAACCTCTGAGTGTTTTTGCGACAAGTCTCGGAGACTTTTGTGACAAGATCCAGAAAATCGAGGCAGGCTCAATAGAGTTTCACTTCCACCGAGGTGATTTTGAGGCTTGGTTCACCTGTCTAGGTGACACTGAGTTAGCGAGGAAAACATTGCTGGTTAGAGAACAAAAGATGACGGGAGAAGGACTTCGGAACAAATTCGGTGAAATCGTTAAAAAGCGGTTTGAGGAACTGGCGAAGATAAGAAGCACTTAGGCAGATTTTGCTGCTCTCAAATCTGAAACGTTCTAGTGGTTTATCGGGCAATAAGCTTGTCCGAGACTTGTGAGGTTAGTTCTAGGAGAACTTCACAAGAAAACTGCAGGGAAACAATCAAATAACACAAGGGGCAGCAGTGAAAGGGAGGAAATTTACATGGGCGACCTGAGAGTTGTCTCTTTCAAGATTCCGGAAGAAGTATACAAGGAAATGTTATTGAGAGTTCCAGACGGCGATCGTAGCGACTTCATCAGAGATGCAATAATGGAAAAACTGACGAAGACTCCAAAGGCGGACAGGATTCTCGGATTAGAAGAGCGCGTAAATAAGATGGATAAGGAACTGTCGGAAATAAGAAAATACCTTGCAGATCTAGAACTGTTGACATATGATCGTGGAAAAGCGAACCCCCATTCCTTCGCAATAGATGAGATTGACCACAAGATTGTTGACTTTCTAATGCATTATAAGGGTGCAACCACGCCGGAATTGGCAAATTACCTCAAATCCAACAGGTGGCTTGTTTTGAACAGACTCCGGAGAATACAGAAGCAGTCTAGAAAGCAGCTTGGAAAATGCGTCATAGAATACTATGCGGGAGAGAGAGCTGGAAAGAAGAAGGCGTGGTGGATTAACGAAGAACTCATCGAAACGTGATCTGGCAGGACAAGGATTAATTTCTTTAATGCTTTACTGTATTCTGCGGGCCCGTAGCCCAGTCTGGATTAAGGCGTCGAATCTATAGAACAGATGCGTAAGCCTCCGGGCATGAACTTGGAAGAAAGCCGGAGAACAGGGGTTCAAATCCCCTCGGGCCCGCCAGATGATCAGCAGTTTCTAATCTTGTTTGACAATTCTTCCCCAATGGTGTTTTCGTCTATCTTGAATGTCGCGGGTTCGTCCTTCTTGAGAATGGCGCACAGCGCTCTTGAATCAAGCTGCTTCACGAGTCTAGACAGTTCCTTCTTCGCGGATCCAAGATGTATCTGTAACATTGCTTTGTCCTGGTAAACACGTTTTGCAAGAGGGCAGATTTCCTCCTTTTTGATGAACCATTCGATTTTTCCAGCCTTACCGTTAATGTCGAATGTAATCGGTCCAGCTACACATGTTTCTGGTTTTACGCTGTGGACTAGACATTTTCTGGTTTTTCTATCATGAAAGACACAGTATCCATCTTTGTCCAGTCTCGGAAAAACGTATTCCGTTTTCACAAAAGGGTCCTTGACTTGGACGCCATTTCGTGTCAAAAAGCTCTCTATGATTTCTCTGCGCTTGTCCGTTATGGGCGGTGTCGTTTCACGGCAGCAACTCCAGTTGGTTTTGCACTTACTACACGTGTCAAAGAAGTTCCCTTGCCGCCTAGATTGGTTTCCTGCTGGCATTTGCGTCTCCTTTCTAGAAATAGGGTTTATTGTCAATAAGACTTTTTGCAAGTTTCAGATAAACGTCGACTATTGCTTCTCTGAGTTCGGTTTTTTGGCTCTTCGCTTTCACTTTCTTCCGTATGATTTCGGATAAACTGCCATCTGCCAGCCTTTTTTGAACTATTGGCAAATACTTGTTCTCTTCTTCTGTCGCATTTTTGACCGCGGTTCGCATGTACGACATTAGTACTCTGCGGACCGTTTGTCCAAGGGGGTTCCTGACCTGCGCTTCGAGACCTTCTGAAACAGCCACGTTGAAATCACCAGTTAAGACGTCGTGAGACAGGAGTTCGGTATCTCGGTTCATCAAACCCCTGAGTAGAGCTCTAATGAAGCAGCTCAATGCTACGTCGGATTTGATGCATTCTTGTTCATCCATTATTCGAATCTCGAGAGCTTTCCGATCAAAACGGAAAATTGTTCCTCTGGAATTGACCCAGTCTTTGCCGAGCAACAACCGTTCAGCGCCCCGTGCAGCCAGTTCTTTTGAGTACCTATCGATGACTTGTTCCCTATACGCCTTGAACGAAACTGCGTATTCTGGTACGATATCTCCCGTGAGCGATGGTACCTCCATCTGATTCTCCGTGTAGAAGCGGAGCCTGTTGTCAACATCTTCTCCAAATTTGCCTTCATAAAGTGGCGAAGACGCTGAGACGGCCGGTAAATAGGGACAGATGTTTGCGATCAGGTTGTGTAATAGAACGCCGGCTTTCTCGTTTGAGTATGGGAGGTTCAGTTGGTAGCTTTGGATGTTAAGCCATCCATGTCTCTTAAGGTTGAAGATTTTACTATAGGCTTCATAGATCTGTCGGTGACGGTGCGGCCAGATCCCTGTTTCGTCAAGTCTGAGTAAGGGATGCATTCCTGTTCCCAGAAGATGAGCTTCGTACTTGCGGCTTACAAATTCATGAAGCGTCTGCACCGCCTCTTGCATTTTTTCTTCGAATTCAACTGGAGACGCAAAGGGCTCATTGGGTTTGATTTCCATTACGTGTAATTGCAGTTCTTTGCCGAAGCTGAAATGGGGCATCTGCACAGAGTTTACGACGCGACCGTGAAAGTCTTTGAGCACTCTGTCAACAATCGGCAGGACCTTCAGGTCTTCACTAACCAGTGAGAATTCATGTTCAGGGCCGAGCACTTCAAGGGTTCGGTACGTTTCGGTTCCTCTCTGATACTCTAGTCGTTGTCAAAGAAGTGGATATAAACATGCACGTGTTTTCGAAAGCCGCTATCGGCATCCTCTGTTGATGCGGCCTCCTAGTGTTCTCAACGCCGAAAAAGGGTTGGTTGCATGCAGCTGTTTAGAAAAATAAGATTCACTCAAAACTGTACAGTTAATTTTAAATATTGCAGAGGCAATAGCGAACCTTTCAGTTACCTGGTGTCACATGGGTGCTGGTCGTCTCTAACATCGACCTAACAACAGATTTGCCGAAGATGAAACCCTCCGCATTCCTCAAGTCATCCGTAAAAGGTTTTACTCTCAATCTTGACACTGACTATCGCTACTTGAAAACGGGGTATTACGTGTCGGTTCACGCGGAGGTTTTGGGAAATCAGGTCATACCTTCAACGGAAAGTATAATTGACGCCAGCAGAACACCGATTTTGTTGCTTAAAGCATCAAAAGCAGGTATTCCAACTCTGCCTTATTTGATGACGGGTTCTGTGAAGCAGATTACGACTCAATTCGCTTTTCCTGTCGTGGTTTTTGCGGTCAATCCGTTTTCTTATGAAGGTTATAGAATTGCGTCAAACAGAAGTTCACTGTATAGAGCTGTGAAGAGTCTGAGTATGAACTACAAGTTTGCAGTTTGTGTGCAACCGCTTAGAGGGGAGATGCTGTCTTTCAAATCGATCTTTGGAAAATGTGATTATGCTGGAGAAGTCGCACGCATATCAGAAAGGGTTTATGAGACTTTCGAGATTCCGATGTGTAAATTGCATGTACAGACTTGTGAGTTGAAGGCCTACTTGTGTGGGCTTCAGCCTTTGCGAGCTGAAGAGGTTTTTGCCACTGATTTGGAGATAGTTTCGACAGAGATTTTCCGGTTGTCGAAGAAGGGTGAACACCTAGTTGGCTAGGATAGCCTGTTTTGTTGAGAAGTATAATTTTTCTGATCCGAAAGAGGCACGGGCTCTAGAGAATTTTAGGCGTGTCGCGAATGCGAGAGGGCACGTGTTTGATTTCATGTTTAGGGAAGCGATCTCTGAGATACCGAAGTACGATGCAGTTTTCATCAGGGCCACTACTGATCCGCTTTTTACGGCTTATGTGGTTTCAAAGACAGCTTGGGAGCTGGGTCTCAAGGTCATTGATGATCCTGAGTCAATTCAGATCTGTGGAAACAAAATCCATCTGTATGACCTCTTTAACAAGCATGACGTTCCACACATTCCGACTGTCTTCTTGAACAAGGATGAGATGCACCACAAACGGTTTTTGGAGATTTTTGAAGATCTCGGAAAGCCTGTGGTTGTGAAGGCGCCGTATACAAGTTTCTCAAGGTACGTGGAGAAGGTGGCATGTGAAACTAGTTTTCGCGATGTTGCGAAAAGATACTTCAGGAAATCGGATGTTCTTGCAGTTCAGAGTTTCATGCCTACGGCCTTCGATTGGCGGGTTGGTGTTCTGAACCGTCAGGTTTTGTACGTCTGCAAGTATATGATGCCGAAGGGCAGATGGAAGCATGGCTGTAAACGCAGGGGAAAGCCGACTTTTGTTTGGGGAAGGACATTTTCGTTGAATAGAGAGAATGCGCCCTTGGGTCTGAAGAATGTTGCTTTGAGGGCGTGTGACGTGATTGGGCACGGGCTGTACGGGGTGGACATTAAGGAAGTCAATGGACGGTACGTGGTGGTTGAAGTTAATGATAATCCGAGTATTTATTCGGGTTATGAGGATTATAGGAACAAGGATTTGTACGGTAAGATCATAGATTACCTGGCCGATTGAGCTTAGTCCTCGAAGTTTTCTTCTGGTCCACGCGATTGTTTTATTAAAAACCTGAACTACTTGCCTATTGAAGTGATTTGATGGTGCATGTTGCAGTTGCTGGGACAGGCCGTGTTGGTGGCCAGGTGGCTTTTAGTTTGATCTTTGAGAGGTATGTATCGACATTGTCGCTTGTCGATACGGCGCCGAAGGTTGCTGAGATGACCAAGGAGGAATTGCATCACGCTATTGCCAATCATGGTTTTGACTTGGAGATCAACGCTTACGAGAGAAGCAGGGATGTGGAGGATGCAGATCTGATCGTGGTTACTGCTGGTTTTCCTCGTACGCCTGAGATGAGTAGGAGGGATCTTGCGGCCAAGAATGCGTCTGCTGTTCGGGAGATCGTGGAGAACACTGTGGACAACAATCCGAATGCGTGGTATTTTGTTGTGACCAATCCTGTTGATGCTATGGCTACTTTGGCTAATAGGGCAGCAGAGGGCAAGAGGCACATAATTGGGACGGGGACGAACCTTGAGACTTCTAGGTTCAGAACCATTGTGAGTCGTGAGTTGAAGGTCCCGATCGCTGTGGTTGAGGCGTATGCTGGCGGGGAGCATGGGGAGGCTGCTGTGCTTTTGTGGAGTATGGTGAGGATTAATGGGTTGCCGTTGGAAGAGTACTTGGGTAAGACTGGGAAGACGCTTGACAGGGGTTTGTGTGAGAATTATGTGAAGGAAGTTAGTCGTCAGGTTATCACGTTTCTGGGTGGGACGAGGTATGGGCCTGCGGGATCGTTTATTGAGATTATTCGCGGGCTTCTTTTGAACACGGGCAGAGTGATGAGTTATGGTAGGTTGATGAAATTTGAGACTACTCCTGAGCCTGTGTTTGTTACTGTGCCTGCGAGGATTGCCAAGTCTCTTGGGCCGGACATGTGGGATCTGTTGGCCAAGTCGGAGCAGCAGGCTATCAAGGAAGCGGCGGCGGCGATTTATGGAACTTATCTTGAGGCGATTGGGAGCAAGCGCTGATGTTGAAGGACGCGGTTGAAGATTACTGTTTTTCCGACACGATGAGCGTGGATGCGCTGGTTGCTCAGATGGAAAAGGCGTGGGGTTTCACAGCTGGGAAGTTGGCGGTTGGTCTGAAGATTTTGGAGAAGATGGTTGCGGACAAGAAGTGTGTGAAGTTTGTTTCTTTCACGGGCAATCTTGTGGCTACGGGTACGAGGGGTGTTTTGAAAGAGCTTGTGAAGAGGCGTCTTGTGGATGTTGTGGTTACGACATGTGGGACGGTTGATCATGATGTTGCGAGGTGTTGGAAGGATTACTATAGGGGTTCTTTTTTAATGAGTGATGCTCGGCTTCGCGGTGAAGGGGTTAATCGTTTGGGGAATGTTTTGGTTCCGAATGAGAGTTACGGTGTGGTTATTGAGAAGAAGATGCGTGGTTTGTTGGAGAGTTTGTGGAAGGAGGGGGTCAGGGAGGTTTCGGCGAGTGAGTTGTGTCGGGAAATTGGCAGGCGGATTTGTAATGAGAGTTCTATTCTTTTTTGGGCTGCGAAGAATGATGTTCCTGTGTTTGTGCCCGGTTTGACTGATGGAGCGGTGGGTTATCAGATTTGGCTTTTTTCGCAGGATCATGATTTCAGGTTGAACCTTTTGAAGGATTCTGGGTTGTTGAATGAGATTGTGTTTAATGCCGATAGAAGTGGTGCGTTGCTTGTTGGCGGTGGGATTTCGAAGCATCATACGTTGTGGTGGAATCAGTTTAAGGATGGTTTGGATTATGCTGTTTATGTGAGTACGGCTGATGAGTGGGATGGGAGTTTGTCGGGTGCGAGGCCGCGGGAGGCTGTTTCGTGGGGTAAAATCAGTGAGCGGGCGAAGAAGGTGATGGTTGAGGGTGATGCGTCTTTGATTTTGCCGTTGATGATTAGCGCTTTGGTGATGAGGTTGGGGAAAGTTAGGAGACGGCGCTGAATATCCAGGACATGTCTGGGGCTTTTCTTTTTATTTTTACTTTCTCGCAGAGTGCGTGTGCTATTAGTGGCAGTGCGATTGTGGCGTCGCAGTAGACTACGGCTCTTTTTCCGGTTTGGTCTATTTTGCCCCAGCTTATGGCTTCTTCGAGGGTGCATCCTGAGAGGCCGCCCCATTGTGGAGAGTCTGTTGTGATTTGGATGGCGTATTTGTGTGGGTAGTAGTATTCTTTTATGCCTTTGCGGAGGTGTCCTTTTCTTCCTGGTACGCCTTCGTCTTTTGTTTTCGGTGAGACTGATATGGCTATGAGTTGGGTGAAGTCTTTGGGGACGCCGCCGCCTATGTAGATGACGCCTATGTCTTTGGCTTTTTCGCCTATGCCTACGAATTGGTCGAATTCTTTTACTGAGTCAAGTGTGATTGGGTGTCCTTGGTTTTTGGCCATGAGGAATGCTTCGCCGTAGGCGCTGTCGGCGATTGCGGGTGAGAATATGGGGACTTTGTTTTCTGCTGCGGTTGCGACTATGCTTTTTACGCCTTTTTTGTTGAGGTATTTGCCGAATTCGTAGAGAAGCTCTGCGGAGGTGTAGGGGAAGTTTTTCTTTAGTTTCATGATGCCGTTGGTCATGAGTGTTTCCATTTCGCGGTAGTCTGTTTCTTTTCCGTAGACGTCGTAGTAGCGGTTTACGTCTGCTTCTAGGAGTTCTTGGTCGTTGGTTTGGGGTGTTCCTTGCCAGTAGGTGTAGCCCATGGCTTCGACTATGTCTTCTGATATGTTGGCGCCTGTGGATACTAGGACGTCGATGTAGCGGTTTTCGATTAGCCAGTTGATTATTTTCCATTGTCCGGCTGTGCTCATTGAGCCTGCGAAGCCCATGACGATGGTCAGGTTTTTTTCTTTGAGCATGGCTTCGTAGACGTCGACGGCTTCGCCGAGTTTTCGGCCTTGGTAGGCGGTTTTGCCCATTTCGGCCAGGAGTTGGGAGATGCTTTTGTTTTTGACGTTTATGGCTTCGACTTTTGTGTTGAAGTAGGATTTTTTCATGTTAGTGCCCTTTGATGAGAATAGGTGAGTGGTATAAGAAATTTGTCTTTTGCTCACACGCTATGTTTGTTTCGGGTTGTCGGTTGAGCTGGCGGATGAGGGGTCACTACATTGCCATGGTTATCATCCGTAGTCAGTTGTGTGCGAAGGACTGTTCAACATGGATATTCGCTGAAAAATAGCCCAATAGCACCCTCCCCCTCCCCCCTAGGTTTCAGCCATACACAGTATCGTGGATGAGCCTCAATGAAGGCATGGAAGAAGGGCTTGCAGTGCTGTACACACAGTTTCTATGTTGATTCCGAGTTGACGTTTTGTCTTGAGTTTTTGAGGCTAACGTGCTTTTTCGGTAATATTCTGATGTCTAGTGCTGTTTGGTACCAGTTTGGTCCGGTTGCTCTTACGATTCGTGCGTTGGGTATTTGAA
>Ga0209253_10002600_pt1 | contig 15997 bp, 11 predicted proteins | sample FrelakmetBRP12BR_FD_187145 | JGI IMG/M metagenome (GOLD analysis project Ga0209253, IMG submission 187145) | Freshwater lake sediment microbial communities from the University of Notre Dame, USA, for methane emissions studies - BRP12 BR (SPAdes)... | ecosystem: Environmental > Aquatic >...
AGGTATCGATCAAGCTCCAAACTTAAGGGTGTCACCAGATGAAGATCACTTAGTGTTCCTTCTCGAATGTGATAATCAGTGTTGATTTGTTCTGGATCTAATGAAAATTTCGAAACATTCATGGCTCCATCGATCATATATCTCCCGAAACCTAACCACGCAATCGTTTCTTGAACGATTGTATCGGTCTGATAGACACTAATCATATGGAATCGGTATCCTCTATCTATCCATGTACTTGCGATTTCCTTATAAAGATTATAGTAAATCTCGGAATGATCGACTTCTGCGTAATGTGCCCATTCTGGAATATAGATTGCATTAATTCTATCCTGATAAGATAAGATTTGTCTTCCACAAAAATATCCAATAACCTTATTATCTTGGAGAGTGACTACACCCGGGTAATGCTCAATCATATCTTGCAGAAAGGTTTTCATTCGATCGGTATTTTTAAGATCTTCCGGCAAAAAGGGTGATTTTTGGTATTGTTTGGAGTAACTCTTGACTGCAAGATTAGCTACTGAATCTAAATATTCATGAGAAAATCGAACGATTTTGGCTCTTGTACGTACCGAAGACATATAGATAAAAAAATGAGAATCCAACAATTTAAAGCTACAGAATTAGGAAAGGAGAAAATCGTTTTGTATATGTTTTAGCGTTAGATCGTCGTTTTTCAAAAACCGAAGATGTGTATTAAGAAATGCGAGCAATCACCGAATATATTACTTTCAGTCGTTCTCACAAAAGGATGCGAATCATATTAATAATAGTTTCTTAAATAATGCTACAAGAAGTATTTTTTTAGAAGTGAATAGAATGAAACGCTATGCAAGTTTGGATTTTTTGCGTGGATTAGCAATTTTTTTAATGATTTTTCTTCATTCCATTGCAGACATATTGGATATAGATGGATTATTGGGAAAAATTAATGACATACCACTTATGAATGTGGTTGCACTTGTTGTTCTACCGTTCCTTGGTGGATTGGCTGGGATGTTTCTATTAGTTTCTGCAATTTCAAATATGGTATCAATGAACAAGCAACTTATGAAAGGCATGTCGGTCGGTCTTTTAGGATTAAGGCAATTTCTGGGTGGATTTGTATTATATCTATTCGCAATGCTTTCAGAAGCAGTCCTAAATAATTACAGTGCTCTGGGTGAAATATTTAGAAATTTAGATGGGGTAATATCGTGGAATTGGGATACAGTATTTAGTCGATGGGGAAATTTCGAAACTATTCATACAATAGCATGGTGTGTGATGATTAATGGAGTAATCCATGCACTGATCTCAATAAAAGGATTATGGAAAAAACCGAGAATCCAAATGCTTGTCTACCTAATTTTGGCTATTGGCGTTGTAATTACTACAAAATTTGTGTGGGTAGGAGTTACACAAATTGTTCCAGGCTTTCCCAGCGGTACATCTCCAAGTGGCTATTCTCTCTACATGCCTCATTGGTTTAAATCAACTCCACTCGAAATACTGCAAGGGATCTTTTTTGGTGCTCTTGCAGCCCCAATGGAACCAATTTTTCCCTATTTGGCAATTAGTTTTATCGGAAGCATTATTGGTATCGCCATTACTCAGCCGAAAAAAGCGTTATTCAAGGGTTTTTCTTCTACGGTTTTGATCACAGCATTTTGTATGTTCCTTGTTGGTGCGATTGGGGTTGTAATGACGATAATTGGATTGATTAACACCGAAGGATTTGGATATGCCACACATATATATCAATTAATTTCATGGCATCGTCATTGGGCTCCTGATATCTATCCACAATTATCTTGGTTTGCATATCTCTGGCAATTCCTTTCAGTGAATGGTTTCAGTTTAATGGTCGTGTATATGTTCATTTATATAGTAGATTTCAGAAAGAAAGGCCAGAAATTTGCGAGTGGAACGAAATTCATTCGCAGATTCGGAACAATAGCACTTACCAATTATAATTTTCAAAATATCTATTTATTTGTAAATTTTATGATACCTCAAATAATTTTTGGATTAGGACCATATGGAAAAACTGAATGGGGAGGGACTTTTCTTCAAATCGGATTAACCTTATTTTTCTACCATTTAGTTATGGTATTATGGGAAAAAGTAAACTATCGTGGTTCTCTTGAATGGGCTTTAGGAATGATTGGATATTATTTAGTTCCGGGACGGAAATCTGAAAAACATAAAGAATTAAAATGGTATCAAAAAGGAGATATTTTAGTGCAAGAAAATTTCTATGATGCAGAATGGATTAATGTAACAGAATATTCTGAAGAAGAATACCATAGAAATGGGAGGGATTCCAGACTGGTGTTGATTCTAGCTATTTGTTGTTTAGCATTTCCTATATTTATTCCCGTTACATGTGGATTGTTCTTTGTCATCAGAAAAATCATGAAAAAAGAAGGGAAAAATCGACAAAACAAGATTGCACTGATACTTTGTATTATTGGAATAGTAATCACGATTATATTTTTCACTATTGTAAATATCTTTCCTCTATCATGGTTTGGAATATATCTATAGGTTCGATTTCTTTATTCTTCTTTTTCTATTGGAAAAAGGGTATCAATTAACGCCAAACTTCTTTGTTCACATTTCTTTATGTGTTGAAATTGTCTTAAAAAATTGAATATATCGTCTTCCGTTACTTGTGTTCCACCCAAGTGATGGGAAATATATCCTCCTTCTAGAATTACCATCATTTCTCGCACAAACCATCCGGGATTTTTCGATTTTTCTTTACGGATAAATGCTCGAAAGGTGTTTTCTTCTCCTGTTGAAAATAATTTTCCATTCACAGGAATCGTCTCAACTATTCCATCTGTATATTCTATTTTGTAAAATTGAGTGGTTTTGTTTATATTAGGGTAAGATAATTTTGCTTGTTCTCCAATCACTTCAAAATAATATCCACGCGTTGCCCCTACTGGATAAAGATCCCGATTTCCCCAGTAAGCTTCAATCCTGGCAGTAATATCTCCTTTGTCGGGATTATTAAATTTACATTCCACAATTGCTTTATCATCGATTTGCACTCGATAATCTTTTTGACCGAACTGTTTTCGGATTTTCTTTACAGTAGCGATGTCAATTTCTTTGACGGATTCGAAAGTATAATCCAATCCAAACCAATTTCGGAACACGGAGTAAACATGAGGACCGAGATCTAAAAGTGCCCCCCCTCCGCTGATTTTAGGGTCCCAAAACTGTTTCTTATTATGAACATAACTTAACACTGCATTTCCTAAACACCCTCTAAATGATCGAATCGCCCCTAATTTTCCTGAATTGATAATTTGCTTTCCAAAATCAATTCCATTATCATACATTCTTTGTGTATACATATACAAAGGAACGTTTTTTATGATAGAATACACGTTCTCAAGTTCAACTAATGTTCTAGCGGCAGGTTTTTCCAGCATTATAGATTTACCACGTATAGCTGCCATTTTGGCATACATCATATGGGTATTTGGGGAGGTGGCAATATCCACTGCATCTATAACCGTAAAGAATTCCTCTAAATTCGTATATATTGCTGATTTTAGAGCAGTAAGTAAGTACTCTCTTATATCAGGATCCTTTGTTTTCTTCAGTAATTGTTTGACTTTATAATGGTATCCTTTCATAGTATTTTCTGCAGATTTTCGGGTTCTGCTATAAAATGCTGTGATAATGCCTTCCGGTGTTTTTAGAATCGCAGGAATATGAGATAATCTCATAATCCACCCACATCCTATCACACCAATCCGAAACATTTTCAATTAAGGTCAATCCAATTTGTACAATTAGATCTAGGATTCTATCTCAAATAATTTAAATAATTCATGTTCAATACTCCCTCATGGAAGTGCAATTTTTAGGAACAAGCGGTAGGGGGATAACAAAAACACGCAATTTACCATCTTTTCTCGTGGACAAATCGCTATTATTCGACTGCGGGGAGGGATGCTTGAAATCTCTACGAATTCTCGAAATTGATCTACATAGCATCACCAATATTTTTATAACTCATTTCCATGCAGATCATGTTTTGGGACTCATCTCCATCATCTATTCAATGGCGTTTTATGAGCAAATCGGTAAAATTCCTCCAATTTACATCCCGGAAGGCATGAAATCAAACCTGTATTCCATTTTAGATAATACATATACCAGCCCAATATTGGAGAAATTTCATTACGAATTGGAAATTCATGAATTGATTGCAAACCATGATGATATACTTAAAATTGCAGCCAAAAATAAAGAATACGAGATTGATTGGATAAAAACTGCTCATAATCCACTTTGTTATGCATATAAAATTAACGATACGGTTGTATATTCAGGAGATACATACCCTATTGAAGAGATGATAGAATTTGCTAAAAACGTGAAAATTCTCATCCATGAAGCATCTTTATCAGATGACATCTTCGAAATAGCGAAAATGACTAATCACACCACACCAGAGGCTGCCGCAAACATTGCAAAAAAAAGCAAAGTTAATATTTTGTATTTATGCCACGTACCAGATTTAACAAGTAAGGAAGAAATTGATTTCCTGAAAAATGCAGTTTTAGTGTTTCCAAATATAAGAATTGCCAAGGACCTTGATCACATTTCAGGATTATAATGCTATGTCTCCATTTTCAAGTGGAATTGATCACGTCTTTCGAGAACTCTTCAATACAAGACCCGCAATTGATTTTTTAATCAATGATCTCTATCCCAAGGGATATATAAAATAATGATCAAAAAATCAGATTATTCTTGGTTTTCAGCCCGTTTTTTAGCTTCTACGCTGATAAAATCCATGAATTCCGCATATCGATTATAATTCAAATCAACCGAATCATTTTCAATAATCCCATGTTTAGTTAGAAAATATCTCGCTGCTTGTTTCCATTCATCATCTGAAAAAGTTTCAAATTCACCTGGATGGCTCTCCTTCACACTTGAAACAAAAGCAAACACAATATCATCGGATGATGGTTGCGATCTTTGACCAAAACCATTTAATAGCAACCCTTCTTTACTCCATTCTGCTCCACAATTGGCACACTGCATTTTTTTGGCGTAGACTGTTTGCATTCCATCGCTATATAAGATTTTAGTTCTATCGGTCATTTCATGAATAGCATGTCCTACGGTATCACATTTTGGGCATCGGTATATTCGTTCGTCATCAGACATGGTTACATCTCCCTATGCTTTTATCGCTATCATTCTATTTAAAATCTTCATTTCTGTTTAGGAAACTGACCGAATATATACTTGTGGTTATAAGGAAAACTTCTATTTTTTCCCATGAAATTCATGTATAAACTTAAAGAATGCGTCCTTGTAGGTTAGCGGATTAATTAGCCGAGGTAAATTTCTAGATAATGGCTCAGAAATGCGGATAACTAGTAAATTCGGTCCTTTATCCGATAAAAACGTCTTTAATTGGGATTCTAATTGATTGTAAGTATCAACCAAACCAGTCCAATTATATTTTGTAGCTTCTGCAAGCTTAAGGAAATCTACGGCAACCGAATTAGCCGGATTGGTACCCGTCGACGCATAACATGCATTATCTATCACAATATGATAGAAATTTTCTGGTTGATAGGCACCAATAGTTGTTAAATTTCCCATTTGCATTAATACTGCCCCATCACCGTCTAGAACAACCACTCGATGCTTGTATCTCAACGAAATTCCAAAGGCGATGGCAGATGCGCATCCTAAAGAACCCAAATTGTAGATTACTCTCCCATTGGTTTCAGGATTCATACCCTTTGCTTTCATAACCGAAGCTAACCTGCGAGAAATACGACCTGTATTCGAAACTATCACATCTTTATCATCAATAAGGTCTAAAACCGCGCCTATCGCATCTTCTCCAACTAGTTCAGACTCCCATCCTCCCGACACTTTTCCTCTTGGGTAATACTCCTGAAAATAATTTCTTTTGATAATTAATGCGAACGGAGCTTGTTTGGAATCCATGTACAATTTTGCCCTTTCTATTATTTTATCACAAGCTTTTTCATTATCGGGAAGAATTTCATGAGGAATTTCTAGATCATCTAATAATTTTTCCATGATTCTCCCAATTTTTATGTGTTGAGGATCATCCACATAGCCGGGTTCTCCCCTCCATCCAATTATCAGGAGAACAGGGATGGAATATACTTGCGGATCAGTAAGAGAAGTCAACGGGTTAACAGTTTTTCCCAATCCGGAATTCTGCATGTATACGATCCCTGTTCTCTTGGACGCTAAATGATATCCAGCACATATCGCAACAGCTTCACATTCATTAGATGCTCGAACATGAGTAATCCCTTCATCTCCATTGTTGAGGTAATTTATCATATAAGTTAGATTTGTGTCTGGTACTCCCGTGAAAAACACAAACTCATGCTTTTTAAGCAGCTCCATGAAAACTGGAACATCCATAGGGGGGAGCAATTATTCCATTATTTAATATTTATCTCAATCTCATTCTTGAAAAGGTGAAGATGACTCCTTCTTTCTCTTATAAGTTAATGATTTTGAAATGCGTTGCTGTACGAGATATTTAATGCTATCATACAATTCATCTTGCCTTTTCGCCATTGATAGATGTTCTAAAACCAGAAAATCCAACTTCCTACGATCATTTTTCTGAAATTCATCCGCAACTTCCAAAAATTCTCGATTCGCAATGGAATTTGCACATAATTGCATTTCTTTTCTCATTGACTCGGGAATTAGAAGGGGATTTAGAACAAGGATGTTTTCGATATCAAAACTTGCTGTGTCGAGTGCTCCCATCCCAAAACTTCGTCTTCCATTTAATTCAATTAATAGATATGTGAGGGATGAAAGAAGGGAAGCTATAATGAGATAAATGAATCCCTCGAATTCAGGTTTTAGATTAATATTATAAAAAGTATTATTTGCCAAGATGGTGTTGTTGGATTGAGAAAAATATACTTTAAATTTAGAACTAAAGATTTTTTGGATAAAAACCTGTGCTCCCTTATTGCTTTGTGGAACAGTTAAGGTGAAGTACTTTTTTTTCCCCTGTAAGGTGGGGATATTTTGAGCTCCAATCAGCACTTTTCCTTTGTTTTTTCCTTTGGTTTGTTCGATCTCAATGGATTCTCCATATTTGATGTACTGTTTTGCATGTTTCGGAGTGTATTCTTGTTTATCTTCCGGGATCGCTAGGATATAATGGGTAAAATTGTCTTGCATTAAGAATGGTTTCATTTGACGCTTGGGACTAATCAGAAATGGTCTTAAGCATTCACGTTCAATCTGGAATTCATGACTATACCCATTTTTTACTGTAATCAAATCATCTTTCTCGGATATTTTTTCTAAAATGAAGAATCTATTTAATCCGGTAGTGATTCCTCTGGTTATTGTGGCGATTTTGCCTAAATTAAAAAGTTTGATTCCGATATGCTTCTTAATATCGAAATACATTCTTGGGGCTAGGAGATATTCATTCCCCCAACGAATACCCGAAATAAGATCTTTTTGTGATACGGATCTAAATCGCAAAAACGGAGAATTAGGTTCAGAACTCTCTTGTATGTGCATATTAATCCCGTTTTTTTCATTCTCATACATCTCGAAGAGGGCATCTATAATTTTATTGCGGTCTATCGAAGTGGTCAATCTTGCAAAATGAATCATCTTCTGGTCCTGAGCTGAACTTAAGGTATTGGATAAACTGGTGATGATTGTGTTAATTTCGGCCTCTGAAAATGCTCGAACGTCAAAATCTACAATTGAACAGATTTCAGTATGTTTTAAAATCCATTCTTGGAAGTTGAATCCAAAACCGATGTTTAACCAACTATTAGATGTAAGAAAACTCACAATCCCATTCTGTTTTGATAGTTTGAATGCAAGATAAAAGAAGTATATATACAGGTCAGAGCGCTTATCTATCTGACATTTTGTATCTGATACTTTCTGTAATATTTCTTCTTTGTAAGTTTTGCCCAATACACCTAAATTTTTTAGATTCGTAATTCCTAAAGCACGTATATTCTCTTGACGAACATATGGGGGATTTCCCAGTATAATATCATATTGGTCTTCTGGTTTGTAATCTCTGAGTAAACTATCATCGCAGATAAAATTAGTTTGAATGGCATCAAGATCCATTGGTTCCTCATGGTGTTGGATCAACCAAAGTCGAATTAAGAAGTAAAGTTTGAAAATTATCCTAGGATTCACATCGATTCCAAATACATTATCCTGAAAAATTTCTGCACGAGTCCGCTTTTTGAAGGACGGGTTAAAAATCGATTGCATCTGAAACAACATTTCTGTGATTTCAAAGCAAAATAAGCCCGTCCCGCAGGCGGGATCTAGAATACGGATCTTGTTAATAAGAGTATAGAGGGATTTCATGTCTTCTTCATGCATTATCTTTATAGATGAGGAATTGACTTGTGTTAAAATCTCAAGAATCGTTTTAGCATCAAGTTTTGTGTTATTTCGCAAGTATAGCATAATAGATTGGATAGTGAGGAGATGCACAACCTCCGAGGGAGTAAAAACGATACCAGAATCCGGCGTTTCATTTCGTACTATTCGCTCTCCCAGTAAATGAAAAATGTTCGGAGTTATTGCATTTGGATCACTATGATTTGCGTTCAGAGAAAATAAGAAATTCTCCATATGGATTTGAAGTCTAGCTGTATAAATATCAAACATTTGCACAAAATTATCGCTACAATCCACTAAATCCCGAATGAAAAATTGACTCTTGCTGCTAAAACAATTCGCAATTAGCATATCTGCAGCATAAAAGGAGAAAATTTCCGTGTATTTCTTATTATTTGGTATTCCATACTCCAAATTCAGCAGTTTCATTCGGGGTTTAGGAACATCTCTAATAAACTCTTCATACTTTTGTTGTATTTCTTCATAAACAGCGAAAAATTCTTCCCACAAACCCGACTGCATTCTCTTTTCCAACTGATTTTAATCAATAAAATTGATTTTCAAGGGATTTCGTGCACACTTCCGCCGATATTGGTATTTCGGATATCCTATCGCAATACTTGCTAAAACTTTATGATTTCGGGGAATTTTTGATAGTTTCTTGATTTTTGGGAAAAGATTAGAAACAATCGAATGAAATCCTAACCAGCAAGTTCCCAATCCCAACGATTCAGCTGTGAGGATGACGTTATAGGATGCAATTCCCGCATCAGCGATTCGTAAGAAATTTTCCAATGACTTTTTCGCATGAATAATAAATAAGATGCGTGGATATCTTAGAAATGGATCCTCTGCATGGTCGGTTTTGGATTTCTCCCAGAGTTTAATCATCCTTCGAATGTTTCCCTTGGTCTTATTTGGAAGGAATGGGAGGAAAAGTTCAGCGATTTTGAATCGTCTACCGATTTTCTCACTTATGCTGAAAATATGTTCCCGGTCTCTCAGTACAGTATATTCCAACTCCTGGGCATTATGTCCCGTTAAGCTGTATTTTAAATTTGTAAAGATTTGCTGAAGAATGTCATCCGGGACGTCTTCATCTTTAAATCTACGGATACTCCGGCGTTTACTCATTAAGTTACTCAATTCATTGAAAGTTGGAATGTTGGGATCTAATAGTTCCGCATCTTTAAATCCGATATCTTTATATTTGATTGCAGATGTGGGACACGCTGAGATACAATGACCACATATGGAACAAACATGAGGATATTTTTCATAGGGATACCCTTCTTTATCAAAACTGTATACAAAGGCAGGACAGATCCGTTCGCACGTTTTACATTTTATACATTTTTCCTTGTCAATGATGAGATTTTCTTCCATAATATGTGATAGATTCAATTCCATTTATAATTCAATAAATCAAAGAAATCAGATCAACCGTAATAAAAAAAAGTAAAACATTGTTTTTTTGATCATCGAGATATCTATATCAAGATCCAAACATAAGTGAATAAATAAGGCAAAAGGAAAAAACTAAAGTGTTGCATTAACACTTATCGCATTGTTTATTAGCGAAAAAGTTCGAATTGCAATTTATTCCATCATTAAATATTGGCAAAATTCTTGAAGTATTATGGAAATTTTATAATTAAAGTGAAAAGATCTAGACATATTTAAATGTTTGTTGACATTTTGGTGATTATGTATAAATTTGCTAATACAATGAAAAAATTAAACAGAATGGTTTTATTATTAACAATTTTCGGCTTTGTGTTGTTTTTTCAAGATAGTTGGGTAGTAAATCCTTCGAAAATGCAAAATTCAGTGTCAAAAATACATACGAGTGAACCTACGGACATATTTCCGTTTTGTATCACTTCTAGCTATTTTGGAGGAGCAGATGATGAGAAGGGTATAGAGTATAATTTTTATGATATAGCTGGGATTGCAGTAGATTCGCAAAACAACTATATTGTATTAGGAAAGACGAAATCGGATGATTTCCCAACTTTGAATGCAATTCAACCCGAACGAAAAGGAGATTTTGATGTCACCATTTCAAAATTCTCCTATGAGGGAGAGCTAATCTTTTCGACTTACTTTGGCGGAAGTGGGACAGATAACGGAAATGGTTTAGTAATTGATTCCGAGGATAATATTGTTATTGGAGGGATAACAAATTCAATTGATTTTCCGTTAATGAACCCCTATCAAGCAACACGCTTTAGTGGGGGAGAACGTAATAATGATCTCTTTTATGCGAAATTAAGTTCGGATGGTCAAACTCTTCTCTATTCTACATATTTCGGTGGAACTGGAGGAGATTTTCTTTATACCATAGCCATCGATTCCAATGATCGAGTAGCTCTTACCGGCACTACGTCATCTACAGATTTACCCGTAAAAAATGCCTTTCAAGCGACTAGTGGTGGTGGATATGATCCGTATGTGGTTGTATTTGAACTCGATGGTCAATCTTTGTCATATTGTACGTATCTCGGGGGATCCTTGGACGAACAAGCTTGGGGATTAGATTTTGATTCCCAAAATAATCTCATTTTGGGAGGTTATATGAATGAATATCCTTCAGTGGGTGACGTTTTCCAAAAAAATTGCAATGGATTAATGGATAATTATCTTGCAAAATTCGATCCTGATGGGGATATTCTCTTCCTAACCTTTTTCGGAGGAACTGAGACGGAATATTTACGAAAATTGGCTATTGATTCTCAAGATAATATCTATTTTACCGGCCAAACCTATTCCGATGATTACCCCCTCAAAAATGCATTTCAACGGAAAATAAAGAGTATTTCTGATACTTTCCTATCCAAAATTTCCTCTGATGGAACCCAAGTTTTATTCTCCACCTATTTTGGGGGCGAATCTACTGAATTCTCTTTATCAATCTTCTTTACATTGGATGATGATCCTGTAATTACCGGATCCACCACATCCCCTGATTTTCCAACAACGATTCTGCATGATGGGTTTTATGATCCTTCGGATAGTGAGGATGCTTTTGTTGCAGTTTTTTCCTCTGTATCAGGTGATTTGAAGTATAGCACAAAAATAGGCGGAAGTTTATTGGATCGAGGCATAGATGTCTCAATTTCTCAGAATAATACAATAATATTAATGGGATATACTTATTCTGACGATTTTCCTGTGAAAAATGCCTATTTGGATTCCTTCCAAGGTGTAACTGATATGTTTATTACTCATCTATATATTGAAGAATCAACCCCAAAAGTGCCTGGATACTCGAGTTTTATAACAATCTCAATTGTATCTTTGATCATATTAAGCTTTTTTATCAAGAAAAAATGCCGTTTTTAGGCTGAAATTTATATATCAATAATAATTTTTTTCTTATCTTTTTTTTGGACAACACGGGATGGGATTTAATTTGGAATAGTATGGAATGAATGTTATCTTTCAATAAAAAAATAAGATTAAGTGTTATACTTGTTTTTCTTGTGCTCCTTTTTTTGCACCTGCAGATAGCAACAAACCTCCATAAGTTATTAATCCTACTCCTGCAGAAACTCCCAAAAAAATGATAGAGGGAATTAGAATTCCTAATATAACAAGTCCAATTCCAATGGCGATTTGCCCCAATCCCGCTGTTAAACTCAGAATCTTAAATTTTTTTGAAATAGGAACGTCTATATGAATAACCCGACCTGTTGATCCGTCAATATATGCTTCATACTTCCGTCCTGGACTCCCATCGACCTGAAATTCTATTTGCCACACTGGAAACTGAATATAAAATATGTCCCGTTCTTCAATTTTATCATTTCTTTCCGTAATTGTGTGAACTTCCTTTCGCATCTCTGCCATTTGTCGATTTAATACTGCAAGACGCAATGTACGTTTCGCATCATCCACCGAATAAGTGGAATCAATCATTTTACCCCCCAGTGCTTTGACATGAGTTATATCGAAATATTCCTTGCTTGTAGTGGGAACTATGTAATCCTGTAAATATTTCGGAATAGTTTGAAGAGCAAATAGGGGAATTTGATACTCTCGTAATATATGTCCACTCTCTTCCCGTTGCTGATATGATACACCTTCATACCATCCCGCTCGATCATAAGCGGGCTGGTGGAAATTCGGCCAATCATCTAATCCTCTATAATCACTAGATACCGTAAACTCTCCCACCCACATCGGATAAAACTTCAGTTCGCGTTTAGTAATAGTAGAATTTTCTTCGAATTGCGGATCTGTTCCTGGAACCTTTTTGATCCAATCTTCCATGATGGATATCGCTTCACTGCTTGCATAATTGCATCGGACTATGTAATGATCTTGGAAAATAACAGAATTCTTGATTTCTTCTACGGTTATTTCTCCTGTGGAACTTTGTCCTACCCATAAGGATACTTGAATGGCAGTTCCGCAAAATTCGCATGTATGAATAGGTGCTTCAGGAATTTCCAAATTCGCTGCACAATTCGGACAAATGATTTGCACCATGTTATCGCCCTCCTTGTGGGTTATTTTTAAACATAAGCCGTCGTGTTTTCCGTATATCCTTGACACTTGATTTTTCTAACTGCATTTTGAATGCCATCCGAATCGGTATTGAGGTTAGTCCCATTCCTACAACCGCTACAATAATCATAACAATTCCCCATATTTCGGTCTCCTCCACCGGTAAAAAATTGAATCCGAAATTCCCAAGAACCGCACCTGCTAGAAGTATTGCCAAAGCCATCGCATAATTTATAATTCTTTTCTTTCGGGAAATAGGAATCTCTCCTTTTACCACTTTTCCGGAATCTCCGGCTACAGAGACTTTATAGACTTGCTCATTAAAGTTGTATCTGATCACCCAAAGGGGAGCATGCACATACAAAGATTCATGTATTGTAATTTCGGAATCGCATCGTACCAATCGAACAAGTCCAGATCCGGCTTGAACTCGGTTCTCATTTTCTACTGCTCCATATGTTTCCATCTGAGCCTCATGAGCATTCAATTCCGCATTGATAAACTCGCAATTATCTTTTTTTATAACTTCATAATCAAAATCCACAAGAGTATCCAGAAATAGAGTTTGAACAAATTCATAAAATCCGTAAAATACACCGTGCTTCCGCGCTATCACACTATGACGACCGGATCGGTTAAAAAAGTTCTCCACGGGACGCCATACAGTAACTTGGTATGCTTCCTGATAGGTTTCGGTTCGTGTTTTTCCGTCTGCATCCCGGATTTGTCTGGTACGTGTTCGATACCGAGTAACACTACCCTGTTGAACACCATAATATGTGGTGTGGGAATCAAACGGAACCATCCAGAACGGCAGATATATTGCTTTAACTTCTTCAATTTGCACCAAACGCATATCTACTCTATTAGAACGCAAAAATTCTTCCACATTTAACCGTATTTCTTTTTGCGATTTAGTGGGAATCATTTTGTGTCCGGGTATTTTGTTGAATTCAACGTTGTAAGCCTCCCCGCAATATTCACACTGAATCACGACATCTTCGGGCGAGATTTTAATAACTGCTCCGCAATTTTTACATTCTTTCGTTAATTTGCTTTCAGACAGGATAGATCACCAATTAAGAGTAAAAAAAAACAAAAAAAAATTTTCTTAAATCTAAACTTTTGTTCCGCATTTCTCACAGAATCTTTGTCCCGGATCGAGTGAATCACCACATTTATAACATTTCAGCTCTCCAACGGGGTTACCACATTTTTTACAGAATTTCGCATTTTTCGGTAAAACTTCTCCACAAGATTTGCATATGTTTGAATCGACGGGATGACCACATACTTCACAAAATTTCTGTCCTTCATCTAATGGGTCACCACAATTCGCACATTTTCCCCCTTCTCCTGTTGACTTTGGCACTTCAGGTATTTTCAGTTCTTTTCCGCAATTACTACAGAATTTAATTTCTTTTTTGTTTTGCGAACCACAATGTGGGCAGGTTTGGAACTCACCTCCTGCTACTGCAATTCCCTCAGTATTCATCCCACCTGTCATGACAAAAGCTGTTCCAGCACCTCCCGTAGATTTCCCAATTTCCTTAGCCACTTCCTTCTTTGTTTCGGAAGCAAGTACAGCTCCAGCTCCAACACCTCCAGTTTGAATGTAGAAGAGCCTGTCTCGATATTTTTCTTCTGTATCAATTTTTACGAACTTTACATTATCCAATTCCAATCCGATCTTCTTGAAGGCTTCCTGTAAATCTGATACAACTTCCTTAGATGCTTCCTTAAGTTTCCCATAGACTTGCCTAAGTGTGTGTTGGGATAATAGAGTAATTACATTTTCATTGAAATAACCGCGAATATAATTATTAACCTCATCTGTCGTGAAGACATTATTATTTCCGCATATTTCCGTCACAAACAACTGAGGATCGACTACTTTAAACCAGTACTGTCCGTGATACATAAGCGGTGCTAGTTCTTGCGTTTGGGCTCTACCTCCAAATTTACCATCAAACTTGCTTTTACTAATGAAGATTACTTCGGCTTGGAAAATATCTCCCGTGAAGAGCTTGATAATTTTTCCTAACAGGGGTAGATCCATAGTTTTAAACATTTTTCGTCCGGGTGGCAATAAATCCAAGGCTTTACCGTTTTTATAGAATATAGCCCATTGATTTTCTGCCACAATACAAAAACTCCCCCAGCGAAGCCTATCGTCAGGAAATCTATACACAATATCGCCGGGTTTGGCGTTTTCCCATTCTACTACTTGAGCTCCTAATGCCATACTCTCACCTATTTTGATTCTTGTTGACTTTTAAATAATTAATATAAAAACTCCTAATAGTTTGGGAATAAATAGGCAAGATACTCCTAAATTAATTGAGTTAAAAATCGACAAAATTTAATTTCAAAACCAATTTACTTTTTTTTCCCATTTTTTATTAAATAATCGACAGAAAACGACAATGTGGGTATCACTATGATTCTGATAATCCAAACGGTATGGTTATATCCACTCCTAAAATTCTACATCGATTTCATTAGTGGAAAAATCAAATGCAAACTGTTAGTTTTAAGGTAATCTAATCCTAAGCACCATAATTGGGAAAATCTGGAAATTGAATCCACACTCCATACCATCACTTAAGCTACTTTCTGATTTTCGCTTTTTGTTTTTTAGTCAATTTTAGAAAAAGAAAACATATGCAATGTTTGAGATAAGTATGGTTAAGTTGAAACAAAATAAAAAAGAAAAAAAATTACTAATATCATTTGTAAAAACTTTCACGGTGTGCTTGAAGAGCAATAGGACACTTAATGCTGATTTAGAAAAGAAAAAGAAAAAAAGTCTCCTCTTTTTACTTCCTTTTTTTTCGTACAAGATAATCTATTGTGAAAGAAATGGCAGGAGTAACTACAATTAATAGGATCCAGGCTAAGTAGTAGAATGTTCTATCCATGTTCCAGATGGGAGATGTAAGTGGTACCATTATGTGAAGATTGTTCGTTTTGATGATATCGACGCCCAAACACCATAATTGGCTAAATCTTGACACCGAATCGATAGTCCAAGCCATAATCTGAATTCCTGCTT
>Ga0209253_10002601_pt1 | contig 15995 bp, 14 predicted proteins | sample FrelakmetBRP12BR_FD_187145 | JGI IMG/M metagenome (GOLD analysis project Ga0209253, IMG submission 187145) | Freshwater lake sediment microbial communities from the University of Notre Dame, USA, for methane emissions studies - BRP12 BR (SPAdes)... | ecosystem: Environmental > Aquatic >...
CTGGCATACCACGCTTCATCCAGCTTGAGCGGGGGGATTGGTCCAGGACCCTGGCTTTTCTTTGCGGGTGTTAATCCCAAAAACATCGAAAAAACTATAGCGCTTATTCGCAAGGAGATTGCACGCTTTGTCAGCGAGCCTGTCACCGGTGAGGAATTGGCAGACACCCAATCCAACTATATCGGCAGGCTACCCCTTTCGCTCGAATCCAACGCAGGTGTCGCTTCTGCCTTGTTGAATCTTGAGCGCTACCAATTGGGGCTAGATTATTACCTGTCCTATCCAGATTTGATCAAAGCGGTAACCCCAGCTGAAATCCTGGAGACTGCCCAGCGTTACCTGAACCCCGACCGCTTGGCAATTGCTACTGCCGGGACATTCGAGGCTTCCAACTAACCAGATAGGACCAGCATGCCCACCAGCCTGCGCACGGGTGTTGACTTAATAGAAATTGAGCGTTTTTCTTCAGCCTGCCAACGTTTCGACCAACGTTTTTTAAATCGGATTTTTACCCCGACCGAGCTGGCAGAAAACCGCAAAAACATGCCTTCACTGGCAGCCCGTTTCGCCGCTAAGGAAGCGGTGGCCAAAGCTTTTGGCACCGGTATTGGGATTATCTCATGGCAGGATATTGAAATCCTCCGGGGAGCATCTGGGGAGCCCATTTTACAGCTTTACGGTAAGGCGCAGAAATTAGCAGTTGAGCAAAAAATCGCTGGCTGGTCACTAAGCCTGAGCCACACACACAGCCATGCCATTGCCATGGTTGTGGCAATGGTCGAATAAATCTAGTATTTTTATAATTACTAAGAATATCTTAGGTCTACCCTTCGGAAATCCATTAGGATTACTCTACACTTAAATCAACACGAAAGGATTAATGGATGGAACCCATAACAGCTTCCTTCGGAGAGTTTTCCGAGTTTCTGCCATTTATCATCCCGCTGGTGCTTCTACAGCTCACCTTGATGATTGTGGCTCTGGTAGATTTAATCCGCCGCGAAAAGACCCATGGTCCCAAATGGATTTGGACACTGGTGATTATATTGGGTGAGATCATCGGACCGGTCATCTATTTGATATTCGGCCGCAAGGATTAGCCTAATGACCGCAGTCCGCATAGAAGAGCTTCGGAAGGTTTTTGGGACATTCCAGGCATTAGATGGTTTGAGTTTGGAAGTCGAACCGGGTAAAGTATTTGGTTTCCTTGGACCGAATGGGGCGGGCAAGACCACCACCATCCGAATCCTGACCGGGCTGGCACATGCCACCAGTGGGCGTGCCTGGGTGCTTGGCAAAGAGGTGAGTGCCAATGGGCTGGAGATTGCCCGCCAAATTGGTTATTTACCCGAAGAGCCGGCATTTTACCCGTGGATGACCCCACGCGAATACCTGGATTATATAGGGCGGGTATTTGGCATGAACGCTACAGAACGTTCTGCCAGGACAAAAGAGCTGCTGGCTTTGGCAGGATTGGAAGAGGCTGACAAGAGGCGGATTGGTGGTTTCTCACGCGGCATGCGCCAACGGCTGGCACTGTCACAGGCGTTACTGAACCATCCCGAAATTCTGTTCCTGGATGAGCCTGCCAGCGCTCTGGACCCCATGGGACGAAAGGAAGTGCTGGATTTTATCGAGCAGTTACGCGGCCAGTGCACGGTATTCATGTCCACACATATCCTGGCGGATGTGGAGCGTGTTTGCGACATGGTCGGGATCATCAACCGTGGAAAGCTGGTGATCGCTGATTCGCGGGAGTCACTGGAGTCTCGATATGCCATCCCTGCATTCGAGGTGGAAGTTGACCCTCAATCAGAATCAGGGCTTATCCCGTGGAGTGATGCACTACGCCAGGAAGGCTGGGTGAAATCGGTGCTGCTTGAAGGATTTGTAACACGCGTGGTAGTCAGCGATGTGGAGCTGGCAAAGAAGGAGTTAGTTGCATCCATTACAAAGGCAGGATTGGTGATGACCCGCTATGAAGTGGTCCAACCTTCCCTGGAAGATGTCTTCCTGCAGCTGGTGAACCAGGAGGGTGGGATATCATGAGCCTTTTTACCGCCTTCCGAAAAGAATGGATGGAGCTCATCCGCACCTATCGCTTCCTGATAGTGGCTGTTGTGCTGGTCTTTTTTGGATTGACCTCACCACTGCTGGCAAAGTTTACCCCCGAGATCATCACCTTCATCCCGGGAGGTGATGCTATCTCGTTACTGATCCCAACTCCAACGGTATTGGACGCGGTAACCCAATATGTTAAGAATATGACCCAATTTGGCATCATCCTGGCGATTTTACTGACGATGGGTGCCATTGCCCAGGAGAAAGACAAGGGCACTGCCGCCATGATCTTGGTCAAGCCCATGCCACGCGGAGCATTTTTGAGCGCCAAATTTGGTGCTTTGGCATCCATGTTTGCCGCCTGTTTGATTGCTGCCGGAATAGGTTGCTATTATTACACCTCACTATTATTCGAGAGCATGGATATCCTGTATTGGCTGGGGTTGAATGCATTGATGTTTTTGTACCTGATGGTCTATATCGCGATTACACTATTCTGCAGCACCCTGACCAAATCTCAGGCTGCTGCGGGTGGTATGGCACTCGGCTTAATGGCTATTCTCGGGATATTGGGTGTCATCCCGAACCTGGGGAAATACCTGCCGGGCGAACTGATCGGGTGGGGCTCCCGCCTGATGCAGGGTGATACGAGCGCTTCCTGGGCCGCATTTGGGGTCAGCGCAGGCTTGATCGCGATTTCCTTACTGGCAGCCTGGATAGTATTCAGGAAACAAGAGTTGTAAATCAATTTTAGTATCCACGAAGCAAAGTCGGCATAAAAGCGGATTTTGCTTTTTATGGAGATCATTTATATTCTCATATTCCCCTTGCTAAATACGATGACATGGCGGATAATACCCACCCGAACGGGTTGTCTTTATTCTCTCGTAATCTGACAACTGAATATTGAAACCAGGTAATACTACTTTCCTTGCCAAAGGAGGATGTATGTCCCCAAAACTTCGTCGCTTGTTATTTTCCATATTAAGCGTCATCGTGGTCTTGGCGCTTGTCATGCTGGCGGTTGGATTGTACCTTCCGCGAGCCTCATTTCCCCGCACATCCGGGGAGGTAAAGCTGGATGGATTGGATTCTGCTGTTGATATTTACCGGGATGACTACGGAATCCCTCACATCTACGCCCAGACCTCGCACGACCTGTTCTTCGCGCAAGGATACGTACATGCACAGGACCGTTTCTGGCAAATGGACTTCTGGCGCCATATCGGCTCGGCCAGGGTCTCGGAGATGTTCGGTGAGTCGCAGCTGGATACGGACATCTTCCTGCGCACGTTGGGCTGGGCGCGCATCGTCCAGGAAGAGCTGGATACGATATCCCCGGATGAGTTAGCTTTGCTACAAGCCTACGCAGATGGGGTGAATGCCTACCTGGCAGGCCACAAAGGGGCGGCACTCAGCCTGGAGTACGCCGTCCTCAAGCTGCTCACCCCAGGTTACACACCTGAAGCATGGGAACCGCTTAACACACTCACCTGGGCGAAAGTCATGGCTTGGAACCTGGGCGAAGGCCAGGTGTATATCGAGACCGTACATGCCAGCTTACTGAAGACGCTCACCCCAGAACAGATTGCAGATCTCTTCCCTTCCTACCCATCAGACCATCCAGTGATTGTGCCGGAATTTTCAATTAACGAAACTCCCACTGGCTCGACAGTGCTGTCGCAGAGTATTCAAACCCTGGCCGATTTACACCCGGCTTTCGAGAGCATTCTGGCCAGCCTATCAACTGTGGGATCGGTTTTGGGCCCATCGGGTAGGGGGATCGGTTCCAATAATTGGGTCCTTGCAGGCAGCCGAACATCAACCGGGCAAGCATTCCTGGCAAATGACATGCACCTTGGTGAGATGATACCCTCCATCTGGTATGAGATTGGCCTGCACTGCACTCCTAAAGGTTCTGGTTGTCCCTATGAGGTCACGGGCTATTCTTTTGCCGGTGCACCTGGAGTGATCGTCGGGCATACCGATCGCATTGCCTGGGGCTTTACCAACGTTGATCCCGATGTATTGGACCTTTATATCGAAAAGATCAATCCTGATAACCCCAATCAGTACGAGGTTAATGGTCAATGGGTGGACATGACCCTCGTTCAGGAGACAATTCAGGTTGCCGGTGCGGATCCTGTAGAGCTAACCGTACGCTACACCCGGCATGGCCCGGTGATCTGGGATGACCCTGATTCACAGCAGACCACCCAGGAAACATGGGGCGTTGATCTGCCTGCCGACTTTGCCATATCCATGCGCTGGACTGCCCTTGAACCTGGCAGTATCTTTACAGCTGTGTTCGGTTATGACCGTGCTCAAAATTGGGATGAATTCCGCCAGGCAGCCGCTCATTTTTTCGTTCCATCGCAGAACATGGTATTTGCTGATATCGAAGGCAACATTGGTTACCAAACACCCGGCAATATCCCCATTCGCAAGCCCGGACACGTTGGCGTATACCCCGTTCCAGGTTGGACGGATGACTACGAATGGCAGGGCACTATTGATTTCGACCAGCTACCCACTTCTTACAACCCTCCCCAGGGATACATCACCAGCGCCAATAACGCGGTAGTGGGTGTGGACTATCCTTACACCATCACAACATTATGGGACAGTGGCTTTCGCGCTGCCCGCATCGTAGAGATGATCGAAAATGCACCTGGCCCGATTGATGCTGCATATATCCAAAAGATGCATGGTGATAACTATAATGCATCGGCAGCCTATTTGTTACCGCTGCTGTCGCAGCTCAACTTGCAAGATGAGCATCTAATTGAGGTACGTGATATGCTCACAGGCTGGGATTATCAAAATCACATGGACCTGGCTGCACCAGCGATCTATAATGTATTCTGGCGAGCGACCCTGAGGCGCACTTTCCACGACGAGCTGCCCGAAGATTACAGGCCTGACGGTGGAGATATCTGGTTCGAGGTGATGCGCCGTCTTGTGCAGTCTGCAGACAGTGCCTGGTGGGATGATATCAACACTCCGGCGGTTGAGAGGCGTGATGATATTCTGACGTTGGCATTTTCTGATGCCGTGGCTGAAGTTGAGCAGCTCCTGGGCAAGGATGCTTCACGCTGGTCCTGGGGTGACTTACACACCGTCACCTTCCACAACCAATCCCTTGGTACTTCTGGGGTTGCCCCCATTGAAGCCATTTTCAACCGTGGACCCTATCCCACATCGGGTGGCAATTCTATTGTTAATGCCACATCCTGGGATGCAGCTGAAACCGATCCAGTGAAAGCTTACCAGGTAACCTGGTTACCCTCGGAGCGCATGATCGTTGACTTTAGCAATCTTGCCGCATCCGTATCGCTGAATACCACGGGAGAGTCGGGCCATGCCTTCCACCCGAATTATGACGACCAGATCGATTTATGGCGTACGATCCAATACCACCCCATGCTCTGGGACCGGGCGCAGGTGGAGAGTGCATCCAAGGATCACCTGGTTCTGACACCGTAATGCTTCACGCTGAGAGGTGGAGTGTTAACTAACGATGCCAGCCTTGGTTGGTGGTTAATTCTTCTGGATGTCAAGGCAAAGTATAAATGTCCCTGTCAATGCAAAGTAGAAATGTCCCTTGACGCCTGGCACTCATAGTGCTATACTTTTTACGACGCAGTGCGTCATAAAAATAGTAAAATAAATCCAAACCACATTATTCAATAAACCGGAGGAATAATATGCCCACCAAACCGAAAGAAGAAGTTGTAGAAGAACCGAAAGATAAAAGCCAGCATCAGATGACAGAATTGTTACGGCGAATGTTCCTGGCAACCATTGGCGCTGCGGTGATAGCACAGGAAGAGATCGAAACATTGGTAAACAAGCTGGTTGAGCGTGGCGAGATTGCTGAAAAAGACGGCAAAAAGCTCATCAACGAGATGATGGATAAGCGAAAAACCAAAACAGCTGATGTCACTGGTGAAATCAACAAGAATGTCGAGAATGTGCTTACCCGCATGAGCATCCCTACCAAAGCCGATGTCGAAGCGCTTGGTCAGAAAATCAACGCCCTCTCCAAGAAAGTCGACGAGCTAAAGAAACCCTAAGCAAAGTACTACTCGCTCAGGTAAAGCGGTTATCAATCGTTATTACAATATTTAATGATTCGAATATTTATGAAGCTGGCGGATATTCCCGCCAGCTTTTTGCATTACACTCCACGCAAGCAAAGGAATTACGAGTCTGGGGCGATAATATATGCTGCCGAGTGCCCTAGCAGACGAGTTCAATCAGAACGGTCCCTCTTCATAAACTAGCTGAGCGAATTTCGCTCTATTTGCACTGTACGATTGACATCCTAAGGCACCCTGGTTCCTTCATTCGATGATGGATATATGCCAATTATCTGTTGGAGCAACCATAACCGACGTGAACCGCTCAAGTTTAAACCGGTTCACGTTATCAGTTATGACAGCCAATCTCTTCTGTGTGTGGCGTCCGGAAACAGTATTAAGGTTCAACTCTCCATTTACCATCCACTACATCATGTCGGGTAGTGCATTTATCATCAACCGGCGTTAATATCAACATATTTCCGTCAATGATCCAGGTATAGATACCTACTATACCCAGGCATGCCGAATAGTCACCCATGATGGAAAATTGGTTACCGACCACATTGTAGATTCCATTTTCCTCTGCTAACTCGCTTTTGCTTTTGTAACTGCCATCAGAATTAATCTCCCATGTCCAATCCCCTTTAAATAGGGTACCGACGGGAAAGGACGGCGCGGTGGTTATCGTTGGCGCTGGGTTAAGCGTTGATTGTGTCGCGTTGGTACCACACCCAACGGTTATCATTATGATTGCAATAACGATCAAAACTATTTTTTCAATTTGTCTATTCATTGAAATTTCTCCTCTAATATTTGGAAATTTGCATTTGTTTTATGATGTCGTTACTAAAGGTTGCTGCCTCTTCAATTTTTATGATCCTTGCGTTTTGTTTTCTACTACTCTTGGTCGGTTTGATCCGTTCGCCAATCATCTTGCCCGGTTTCTCCTATATCTTTCAGAAAGGTTATGAGATTATCCATACTGGCAAAGCCATGGTGCTCACCCGTGTGGATGTTTTCGAGATATATTCTCCACGACCATTCATTGTTCTGCTTTTTCAGCCACAGACGTAGTAGATATGCAAGATATTGCTTCGTCATTTAATATTTCTCAGGATCATGATATATATGCTGTTGTCCAGATAACGAAATTGAAGGTCCAACGTATACTATTGTTCTAGATCAGCAGAATGAGACAATATGGTGTCCTTCGTAGATAGAATTTCCTTCATGTACCTCCTCTCTTCTCAACGGGTGGGCTGGATTGCAATATCCTTAATCTATACAACTAGTGTGGTGACTCCGTTAGGAAAACGTGGTGAATCATGGGCACTCAGTAAATTTGGGTATAATTCAGTCTAATGGCTCACCTTTCAATTTCTCTACTCGGTCATCCGCTAATAAAGCTGGAGGGGGAATCCGTGGCCGGATTTGGGTCTGACAAAGTTCGAGCCATGCTGGCGTTTTTAACCATTGAAGCAAATCAATCCCATTCTCGACACAAGCTGGCTGGATTATTGTGGCCTAATTTTTCTGAACACTCCGCTCTCAACAATGTGCGCTTCGCGCTCTCCAACCTCCGTAAAGTGATTGGTGACCGAGAAGCCCAACCACCTTTCCTGCTCATCACCCATGACACCCTCCAATTCAACTGGGAAAGTGATTACGACTTCGATGTACAAACTTTCGTTGAAGGCATAGAGTCCGGCAGCATAGAACGATTGAAGCAATCGGTTGCGCTCTATCGCGGCGAATTTCTGGACGGCTTTGCTATCGACGATAGTGCCGCCTTTGAGGAATGGGTCGTGGTAGAACGTGAGCAGTTGCAGAGGAAAATGCTGCTGGCGCTCCGTCACCTCGCTGACCAATATGAAAGAATGGGTGAGTACGAGCAGGCTCAGCTGTATGCCTGGCGTTTGGTGGAGTTAGAGCCCTGGCAAGAGGAAGGCCACCAACAATTGATGCGATTGCTTGCACTTAACGGCCAACGCAGTGTGGCATTAGTGCAATATGAGACTTGTGTGCGTCTCTTAGCTGATGAACTTGGTGTGGCTCCTTCCGTTGATACCACTACCCTTTATCAAAATATCCGCGATGGATCGATTGGAGTTCAACCAACGCGCCTGCCACTCCCCGCCTTCCTTGATTCGCAATCTCCATCCATCGAGTTTGAGCAGCCTGTCTTTGTGGCGCGTGAAGCTGAGCTTGCACGTCTCGATCAATTTCTAAACCAATCGCTTATCAATCACGGGCAGGTAGTTTTTGTTACCGGAGAACCTGGGAGTGGTAAGACCATGCTCGTGCAGGAGTTCACACACCATGCTCTGGCTACCTATCCGGATCTGATCGTAGTCAGCGGTAACTGCAATGCTTATACGGGTTTTGGCGACCCTTACCTGCCATTCCTGGAGATATTACAAATGCTCACTGGCGATGTTGAGGCGAGATGGGTTGGAGGCGCAATCTCGCGCAGGCAAGCCCAACGCCTATGGGCAATATTGCCAGAGGGCGTGCAGGCGCTCGTAGATGATGGTCTGGAATTGATAGACCGTTTTGTGCCTGGAAGTGCTTTGCTAGCACGTGCGCAGTCTGGGGCGCCTCAACAGGTGACCCGGCTGAATGAGTTGCTGAAACGCAAGGCGACAGGCGCTGGTGGAGCCAATATTCAACAGACTGACTTATTCGAGCAATATACCAAAGTGTTACAGGCGCTGTCTTGTAAACATCCGCTGTTGCTCGTGATAGACGATCTACAGTGGGCAGATGAAGGTTCCATCAATCTTCTCTTCCATATCGGACGGCAGTTGATAGGACACAGGATTTTGATGGTGGGAGCGTATCGCCCCGACGATGTGGCACTGGGGCGTCGTGGCGAAAGACATCCCCTTGAGCCTATCGTTAATGAACTTCAGCGCCAGTATGGCGATGTGCAAGTGGATTTAGCGCAGGTCGAGGGTCGCAACTTTGTTGATGCTTTCATTGATACCGAACCAAACCAATTAGGGCTGGAGTTCCACCAAGCGCTTTACCGACACACAAACGGGCATCCCCTATTTGTTGTTGAGTTAATGCGCGGCTTGCAAGAACGCGGCGATTTGGTAAAGGATGAAAGGGGGCAATGGATTGTCGGAAAAAAGTTGGATTGGGAGATTCTACCCCCACGCGTCGAAGCGGTGATCGCAGAATGCATTGGACGATTACCCGTTCCATGGCAAATGACACTGTTCATCGCTAGCATAGAGGGCGAAGTCTTTACTGCACAAGCTGTATCACGTGTCCAGGCGATGGATGATCAGGAAGTCATTCGGCAATTAAGCGGACCTTTAAGTAAACTGCACCATCTAGTGACTGCAGCAGGTGTCCAGCGATGGGGTGAACAACAATTCTCGACCTACCGCTTCCGGCATTTTCTTTTTCAAAAATATCTTTACAACCGATTGGATGAAGTGGAACGGGTACATTTACACGAGTCGATGGGTAACGCATTAGAGACGCTGTATGAAGAGCAATCGCCTAAAATTGCACTACAACTGGCTCGGCACTTTGAAATCTCTCAATTAATCGCGCGGGCAATAAAATACCTACAGCTGGCCGGAGACCAGGCTATGAGACTCTATGCCAACGCCGAGGCCATTAGCCATTTTCGACACGCTCTAGATTTGCTGGAAACATTACCCAATTCTCCAGACCTAAGTCTTCTCGAATTACGGCTACGTACAGCGCTTGGTGTGCCCCTGCTGGCCACCCTCGGTTTTGGTGATTCAGAAGTGGAGCAGAATTTTGGACGTGCGCGGATGTTGACAAAGCAAGTTGAAACTACATCTGAATTATTTCAAGTACTATCTGGATTGAAGAATTACTACGACTTGCGGTTATCTCTTCATACCGCGCTTGAGTTAGCAAAAGATATGCTGAGCCTCGCTGATCGGCTAAATGACCCGATGCTTCAGCAATTTGCCTACCATCAAATGAGCACCACGTCGTTGTATCAGGGTCGGTTAAAATCCTTTTTTAAATACAGACGGAGAGCAAGTGAGCTGTATGATCAGGAATTATTTCGGACCATCATCTTCCAACTGGGTTTTGACCCCGAGTCAGCGGGGCTCTCCCATGCCGGTTGGGCATACTGGTTTCTAGGCTATCCTGAACAAGCCAAACAGAAAAGCCGTAAAGCCCTGGCATGGGCTGAAGAATTAGGGCATCCTTTTATGATCGCCTTTGCTAAGTTTTTTGCCGCACAGTTGCATTGTTATCTGCGCGATGTGGCGATGACGCGTAAACTTGCCGAGGAGACGATCCGTCTTTCGAATGATCTGGGAATGGTATTCTGGTTGGTGGCGGGGGATTCTTTGATAGGGTGGGCCTTGGCAAAGGAGGGAAGAATTGAGGAGGCTATACCTCAACAGCAACAGTCTTTGGCTACCTTGAGTATGATTGGCGCTGAGTTAGGACGCATCCAACATGTTCCATTATTGGTTGAGACATATTCCAGATTAGATAGGGTAGAAGAAGGGCTGTTGTTGGTGCAAGAGGCACTGAATAAAGCACGCACGGCTGATTACCTCATTGTGGAGCCAGACCTACTCCGTTGTAAAGGGGAACTGCTCCTATTGAATAGCAACACTCAAGCCGAAGCTGAAATCTGTTTTCTGCAGTCTATTGAGTCAGCTCGCTCTATTGAGGCAAAATCATGGGAACTGAGGGCTACCTTGAGTCTGTGCCGGTTGTGGCAGCAACAGGGCAAATCTGAGCCAGCCCAGAAATTATTATCGACCATATATAACTGGTTCACGGAAGGGTATGACACACTGGATTTGATAGAAGCACGCCAGCTACTTAATGAATTAATCAGCCAGTAGCCAAACAAGGCATTGTTCAGAAAAAGCGAGGGTTGCCTAAATTAATTGGGGAATCCCACATAAAAGGAATTACCGGTCATCTGTTTATATGTTTATATCTCAGTACAAAATCCCTTTGGTGGGGATATTTTAATTAGTGACGCGCATAGGGAATATTTAGGGCGAGTATCGAACTATCTCTTACTTAGGGAAGGCTTATTGCTTGGAAAACAGGTAATTAATGGTGGAGGAGAGAAATTAGAACTTCGTTCCCTCGTAGGAGTGAACACTGTATACCCAAGATGGAAAGATTGGATGATTTCTGGCAGAGGGAGAGGGATTCAAATGGACACCCTTCACTTGCCACGCTCTCTTCGTTTGCTAGGCTGCCCCCTCACGATGTTCGGTGCGATGGTCGCGAAGAGCGCTCCTCAATGCCCAGGACAGATTTGAAAATGTGAGTACTGGCGGAGGGAGAGGGATTCGAACCCACGATGGATTTCTCCATACCTGTTTTCAAGACAGGCGCCTTAAGCCACTCGGCCATCCCTCCATGATCGGAGAACCCCCTCAAGCGCACGGAATTCTACCATATCCATGGTGAGGATGCAACATTTCGAGAATTGAGGCCTTGCTTCCATCGTCGCAGGGTTATTATTTTCACTCAATGCTCAATCCCAATGGTTTCCCTGATCCATAATAGAGCATGAACTCATGCTATACTTGGCAAATGTCGCGCTTTGCAAAGTCAACCCTAATTGTGGCGATATTCTTTGGGTTGGAAAAGGTGCTGGGGTTTGCCCGCCAGATTCTCATTGCGCGGCAGTTCGGGCTCTCACCCGCATTGGATGCCTTCAACGCCGCTAACAACCTCCCAGATCTGCTCTTCGCCCTCATTTCTGGTGGTGCATTAGGCATTGCTTTCATCCCAGTATTAAGCGAAACCCTGCAGAAGCAAGACCGCCAGGCAGCATGGGACTTATTCTCCCGCATCGCCAACTTGATGTTCCTGGTCACGGGTGGCATAGCGCTGATTTTGTTTATATTAGCCGGTCCACTTGTGAACAGGGTGATCACACCGGGGTTCTCTCCCGTACAGCAACAGCTCGTAACGGATATCATGCGGCTGGACCTGATCGCCACCATGATCTTCTCGATCAGTGGGCTGGTAATTGCCGGCTTGCAGGCAAATCAGCACTTCCTCCTACCCGCCATGGCGCCCAGTATGTATGACCTGGGGATGCTGTTTGGCGTGCTCATTCTTGCGCCTGAGACCGGTTATCAAATTGGTCCAATCACCTTGCCTGCCTTTGGATTAGGGGTATATGGATTGGTTTACGGAAGTATCATCGGGGCGGTGATGTTCCTGTTGATCCAGGTGCCTGGTTTGGTTATCTATAAATTTCACTGGACACCTGCCATTAACCTGCAACACCCTGGAGTCCGTAAAGTCTTGGCTTTGATGGGGCCGCGTGTCTTGACCGTCTTTTTTATCCAATTGGTTTTCATCGCCACAGATAGCATTGCCTCCTGGCTGGTGCCTGGGGCGGTATCTGCATTGGTATATGGATGGTTGTTCATGCAAGTTCCTGAAACACTGGTGGGTACCGCCATGGGGGTCGTGCTCCTGCCTACCATCTCTGAGCAAATTGCCCGTGAGCAGCTGGATACCTTTCGCCAATCCCTGAACCGTGCATGCCGCATTATCCTGGCTCTCACCATACCTGCAGCAGTTCTGGTGATGGTTGGGATACGCCCCCTGGTGAGCATCCTTGGCTTTGATACGGCTGGTACGGAACTTGTCGTGTGGGTGACGCGCGGTTTCCTGATTGGATTGATGGGTCATGCCTTGATTGAGATCGCCTCGCGTTCGTTTTACGCCCAACAAAATGCCTTGATCCCATTGGGGGCTTCCTTTCTAGCAACCGTGACCTTTGTCGTTTTAGCGATCAGCCTTGGTTTTACCATCGGTGCCGCAGGGATCGCCCTTGCGAACGGATTGGCTTTTTCTGGCGAAGCATTGCTGTTATGGTATTTGCTCAATCGCCGTTTTGCGGGTGTGGCGGATGTAGGCTCCACGCTTGTGCGGGTGGTTCCAGTTGCCTTGTTGGCTGGGCTGGTGGCGTATGGAATCTTACAACTGTCGCTGCCGGTTTCTGGATTAATATTGGGGGCTGTCGCACTTGGGGTTGGTGGATTAGTGGTAATACCATTCATTTTACCTGAATTGAGATTATTGATAAGAATGTAGGAGAATACAGCTTGCTTAAAATAGGTCATCATTTTCTGGTTGTAATAGCGATTTTATCGATCATTCTGGCTGGTTCAGCAGCCCCAGCTTCTGCTGCCCCATGGCAAAGTAAAGTAGATTCCTGGATCTTGCAGACTGCCTCTGAAGGTGAAACAGAATTCCTGGTCTATTTAAACGCTCAGGCTGACCTGAGCGGTGCACGTACTTTAACGACGAAACTTCAAAAAGGATGGTATGTTTACCAGGCGCTAACCTCTGTGGCTGAGCGTGCCCAAAAGCCAGTCATTACCGAGCTGGAAAAGTTAGGAGTGGATTACCGCACCTATTGGATCGCTGATATGGTTTGGGTGCGGGGCAACAAGGAAATTGTCCAATTACTGGCGCAACGATCTGATGTGGCACACCTGTATGCCAATCCACACGTGGCTCTGGATGCACCTGTTGAAGAGTTCAGCTCGAACGCTCAAACTCAAGTGGTCGAATGGAACATTAGCAAGGTTAAAGCACCTGAAGTATGGGTGCTGGGTTATACCGGGAAGGGTGTGGTTATTGGTGGACAGGATACAGGATATGAATGGGATCATCCTGCCTTAAAAAATCAATACCGCGGTTGGGATGGCGCAGCTGTGGAGCATGATTATAACTGGTTCGATGCCACCGTCAGCCAATCATTAGTGCCGATAGACCCTTATGGGCATGGTACGCATACCATGGGCACCATGGTGGGGAATGATGGTGGTGATAACCAGATTGGTATGGCACCAGGCGCGAGCTGGATCGGCTGCAGGAACATGGATGCAAGCGGTTATGGCACCCCGGAGACATATATTGGTTGCTACCAGTGGTTCCTTGCACCAACCCGTGTGGATGGCAGCGCAGCTCGCCCCGACCTGGCACCGGATGTGATCAATAACTCGTGGAGCTGCCCACCGGGCGAGGGCTGCACAGATCCTGATGTACTCATCGAAGCGGTACAGAGCGTTATCGCGGCTGGAATTGTGACTGCTCATTCCGCCGGGAATTCTGGCAGTTCGTGTGGAACAATCCAGAATCCCGCCGCTATTTATGCTGAATCCTTCACCGTCGGTGGGACCAATTCCAGTGATTCTTTAGCTAATTTTAGCAGCCGTGGACCTGTCACCGTGGATGGCAGCAACCGTACCAAGCCGAATATATCTGCCCCGGGTGTAGAGGTACGCTCGTGTATCCCAGGTGGTGGCTATGCCTCGATGAGTGGCACCAGCATGGCTTCTCCGCACGTTGCCGGGTTGGTAGCATTGCTTATCTCAGCCCAGCCGGCACTGCGCGGGCAGGTGGATCAGATCGAGTCGCTCATTGAACAAACCGCACTGCACATTCCATCAACCGAGTGTTCAAGCAGTGGTGTTCCAAATAACCTTTATGGTTGGGGGCGGATTGATGCACTAGCTGCAGTCGGGTCTGTTGACCAGTTGGAATTGGAGAAAAACGCCTCGGCCACTATGGTCAGCACCGGTGATCTTGTCACCTATACGTTAACAATTACTCATACTTCTGGTATCACCGCAACTACAAATATAGTACTCACTGATACCATCCCGGTTGGGTCAACGTTTATCTCCGCCACTTCATCATATACCCAAACCGGGGATAGCATTCATTGGGACTTTCCGAGCTTGGATCCGTTGGCTATGGTTAGTGTGCAGTTGGTGGTAAGGGTAAACCTCGATTCGACTGGGACTCTCACGAATCAAGACTATGAGGTCCAGAGTGATCAGGTAGCCCTGGTTCGCGGAGAGCCAATAAACACCCTGGTTGGGAGATTTTACTTCCTTCCACTGGCGGTTAAAAGCCCATAACCTCTCCCGGGTGGGTGGGCTATTGAGCTAGCGGTAGTTTTCGTAAATAGAGAGCACCCTATCTGCATAAGAATAGTCCACGTCCATCGGCCCATAAGCTTTCAATGCTTCGCGCGTGCTGCCCAGGTTGGAGACCAATCCTGCCAGCATCTGGCTGCCGTATTCAACATTGAATTCGGGCTGCAGCAGCTCATCAATCGTTGGGCGGCTGGCAAAGCATGGGCCATTGATGCATTCAAAGGATGCTGCAATGCCATCGCGCGGCATCACTTGCATTAATCCCACTGCACCGCTCCTTGAATAGGCGGCCTCGTCTCCGCCGCTCTCCATCAGGATAACTGCTGCAATCAGGTCAGGGGGTAGTTCAGCCTGGGTCGCCTGTTCGGTGATGAGCTCACACCAGTGCAGGATACCGTACGGATAGCTCAAACTCACCCGGCAATGATCTGTTTGGGCTGTGCTTTCATTGGTTTGAGATGAAGCGGCTGCGTATGCCACCTCGTCTGAAGATGAGAACTCGATCTGCCCGGCCAGGAACCAGCCCAGCAAAGCTAATGCAGTGGATCCCATGAAAGTGCCTCGAATCACCAGCGATGGTCCGTTTCTCATATGCCCTCCGATGCGTGGTATCAATATCCCCATAATAGCACATATGTTCTAATTAAGCAAGGTAATTACTCGTCATTCATTCTTGTTTTGAATTTTTCTTAAGTTATGCCCAGAAATGAGAAAAATATATACCCCACATATCAATTCAGTCTTCCCTGCTAATACACAGGGAAATGTTGACAGGATTTCCAAATGAACCATTTTGCTTTTTGGTCATTGCGGTCATCCCCGCTGATTTTCGGGGAAGGAGCGAATTGTGCGACCCTTGCCCCGAGCGGAATGAGGGTGAGCAATCTTCCACAGATCTTGCGGG
>Ga0209253_10002602_pt1 | contig 15990 bp, 12 predicted proteins | sample FrelakmetBRP12BR_FD_187145 | JGI IMG/M metagenome (GOLD analysis project Ga0209253, IMG submission 187145) | Freshwater lake sediment microbial communities from the University of Notre Dame, USA, for methane emissions studies - BRP12 BR (SPAdes)... | ecosystem: Environmental > Aquatic >...
CCCACCGGTGGCGGGGCGCAGACCGGGGACTGGTACGTCGCGCCCGAGCCCGGCGCCTCGCCGCTGGGGGCGGCCCTCGCCGGGGTCCCGGCGGAAAGCCTGCCGCCGCTTTCGGCGCTGCGCACGGCGCCGGTCGACTCGGCGGCATGGTCGGCCGTCCCCGCGCGCGCCGGCCGGCGCGGCCCCGCGCAGCCGGTGCTCTTGGGCGGCACGCGGGAGGGGCGCCGCTGGATTACGGTGCGCGGCTCGGGCCTGTGGCGCTGGGCGTCACGCGGCGGTGTGGCGGCCGAAGGGTATCGTGCGCTGGTGCTCGGAGCCGCCGACTGGCTGCTGGAGCGCCGCACCGCGGAGGAGGGGGATGTGCTCGCGGCGCGGGATTCGCTGGCGCGCGCGGGCGTGGAGTTCCTGCCGCGGGCGCCGACGCTCGCGGCGCAGGAGGGCACGGCGGCGGGTGCCACCAGAGAGCGGGTGCCGTTGCAGCAGCGGCCGCTGGTCTACGGGGCGATCCTCGTGGCCCTCTGTGTGGAGTGGATCGCGCGAAGGAGGAGGGGGATGAGGTGATGGAGGGGATGGGAAGCCCGTGACGGGGGAGAGCGCGGGCGGTCAGAGGCTCGGTCTGTGGTCGCGCATCAAGCGGCTCGCGCTCACGGACGTGGCCGTGCTGGTGCGGGGCGTCGGCCGCGCCGAGCTCGACGAGTTCGAGCGCGTCCTCATCGAGGCGGACCTCGGCGTGGCGGCGTCGCTGGATCTCGTGGCCGAGGTCGAGGACCGGGTGCGCCGCGGCGCGCTCAAGACGGCCGACGATGTGCGCGCCGCGCTCGAGGAGAGGCTGACCGCCATCCTCGCGGCTGGCGCGCCGGCGGAGCCCGGACTCCTTGCGCGGAGCGAGTCGGGGCCGACGGTCATTCTGCTCGTCGGCGTGAACGGGGTGGGGAAGACCACGGCGGTCGCCAAGCTCGCGCGTCGCGTGATGCGGGAGGGTCGCTCCGTCCTACTGGCGGCGTCCGACACCTACCGAGCCGGCGCGACGGAGCAGCTCGAACGCTGGGCGGAGCGGCTCGCGGTCCCGTGCGTGAAGGGAACGGCAGGAGGCGACCCCGCAGCCGTGGCGTTCGACGCGGTGGACGCGGCGCGCACCCGCGGCCTCGACACGGTGCTGGTCGACACCGCGGGCCGGCTCCACACGCAGGACGACCTGATGAAAGAGCTGCAGAAGGTCGCGCGTGTGGTCGCCAAGAAGTCCGCGGGTGCGCCGCACGAGACGCTGCTGGTGCTCGACGGATCGAGCGGGCAGAACATCGTTCAGCAGGGGAGGATCTTCAGCGCCGCGCTGTCGCTCACCGGCGTGATGGTGACGAAGCTCGACGGGACGGCCCGCGGCGGCGCGGTCGTGGCGCTGCGCCGGGACGTGGGCCTGCCGGTGCGGTTCCTCGGTGTGGGAGAGACGGCTGACGATCTCGAGGTGTTCGATGCGCGGGCGTACGCGCGGCGACTGCTGGCGGACTAGGCCGTCCCGGCGCGCGCGGCGCCGCGTCGCAGGGACGGCGTTCCCTGAGTGGCGCTGCCCGGCGCTGCGTCGCGGGGCCGGCGATGCCTAGCCTCCGCCTCGACACGCCCGTCCAGTTCCTGAAGGGGGTCGGCGAGCGGCGCGCCGAGTTGCTCGGCCGGCTCGACATCCACACCGTCCGCGATCTCCTGTACCACATCCCGTTCCGCTACCTCGATGCCACGACCGTCACGCCCATCGCGCGGGTGCGCTCCAGCGCGGCGGGGACCGAGGTCACCGTCGTCGGACGGGTCATCTCGACGGGTGTGATCCCGACGCGGCGCGGCCTGCGCGTCTTCCAGGCCGTCGTCCGCGACGAGACGGGGCTGCTCGAGTGCGGCTGGCCCGGCCGCCCGTTCCTCGAGCGCCAGATCACGAAGGGGTCGCTCCTCCTCGTCAGCGGCCCGGTGAAGCACTTCCACGGCAAGCAGCTCCAGCCGCGCGAGTGGGTCATCCTCGGCGGTGAGGAGGACGAGGCGCCTGACAGGGGGAAGGTCCTGCCGGTGTACCGCGCCACCGAGGGGCTCACCGTGCGGCAGATCCGCCGGCTCCTCGAGGATCACCTCGACCGGCTCCTGCCGCTTGTCGAGGAGACGTTTCCGGCCGCGTGGCGGCAGGCGGCGGGTGTCATCCCGCTGGCGCAGGCGCTGGAACTGGCGCACCGACCGCCGACCGTCGGGCCGGCCGAGGAGGGCCGGCGGCGGCTCGCGTTCGATGAGTTGATGCTGCTCCAGCTGGTGCTGGCGCGGGCCCGCCGGCTGGCCAAGCGCTCGCGGGCAGGCATCCGCTTCGAGGTGAAGCGCGAGTTCACCACGCAGCTCCGCGAGCACTTGCCGTTCACTCTCACCTCGGCGCAGAAGCGATGCATCAAGGAGATAGTGGAGGACCAGACGGCGCCGGAGCGGATGCACCGGCTGCTGCAGGGCGACGTGGGCTCGGGCAAGACGGTGGTGGCCCTCTTCGCGATGCTGCTGGCGGCGGAGAACGACTACCAGGCGGCGTTGATGGCGCCGACGGAGATCCTTGCCGAGCAGCACTTCGCCACCCTGTCGCGGCTGCTCGAGCCGATCGGGATGCGGCCGGAGCTGCTCGTCGGCCGGATGAGCGCCGCGGAGAAGACGGCCGTGCGCGAGCGTCTGGCGAGCGGCGCGGCGCGCCTGGTGGTCGGCACGCACGCGCTCATCCAGGGCGAGGTGGTCTTCCGCCGTCTCGGCCTCGCGGTGATCGACGAGCAGCACCGGTTCGGCGTGGAGCAGCGCGCGGCGCTGGTGGAGAAGAACGCGCGCGAGGGACCGGACGTCCTGCTCCTCTCGGCGACCCCGATCCCGCGCACGTTGGCGCTGGCGCTGTTCGGCGACCTGGATGTCTCGCGGCTCGACGAGATCCCGCCCGGACGCGGCGCCGTCACGACCGCGATCGCGAGCGAGCGTACGCGCACCAAGATGTACGGGTTCGTGCGCGAGCAGGTCGCGGCGGGGCACCAGGCGTACATCATCTATCCGGTCATCGATGAAAGCGAGAAGGTCGACCTCCGCGCCGCCACCAAGATGGCGGAGCACCTCGCGAAGGAGATCTATCCCGACCTAGCCGTCGGCCTGGTGCACGGGCGTCTCCCCGCCGACGAGCGCGACGACGTGATGCGACGGTTCCGAGCGAACGAAGTGAGGATACTTGTCTCGACGACGGTCATCGAGGTCGGTATCGACGTGCCGAACGCCACAGTGATGGTGATCGAGCACCCGGAGCGCTTCGGCCTCGCGCAATTGCACCAGCTCCGCGGCCGCGTGGGGCGCGGCGCGTCCGAGAGCCATTGCATCCTGATGCCGGGCGAGGGCGGCAACCGCGAGCGGCTGAAGCGGTTCGCCGCGACGCAGGACGGCTTCCGCATCGCCGAGCTGGACCTCGAGGAGCGCGGGCACGGGGAGCTGGTGGGGGCGCGCCAGGCGGGGCAGGTGGCCCTGCGCTTCGCCGACCTCACGCGCGACACTGACCTGCTCGAGACGGCGCACCGCCTGGCGCGAGAGGCCATCCGGACCGATCCGTCGCTGAGCGCGCCGGCGCTGCAACCGGTCGTGGTGGAGATCGGGCGGCGGTTCGAGCGGGGCTTGGAGCTGTTCCGGGCGATCCCGGGATAGAGAAACGCGCGCTACCTCGGCACGATCCTCCTCGCCACGTACCAGCCGATGATGGCACCCGCCGCCGAGCCGAGCAGCATCCCGTAGAGGCCCAGCAGCTGCTGGCCGAGGGCACCCAGGATCGTCGCCGCGACGAACGTGACGAGCAGCTTGAGCATCAGACCTCCGGCGCCGGCATCCCCATCGCCGCCCACTCCTCCTTCGCCGGCCCGTAGACGCCCGGGACCTTGAGTCCCGCCTGGCGCATCAGCACCGTCATCTGGCCGCGGTGGTGGGTCTGGTGCGCGACGAGGATAGCCAGCGTGAGGGCACGCTTCCACTTCTCCCCGTACATCTCGTCTTCCACGAGCAGCGAGGCGTCGGTCCACTTCGCCTTCATCTCGGCCTGGAGGGAAGCGGCCGCAGCATCGTAGCCCTTTCGGATGGCGTCCGCGGCGGTGGGTACCGGCGCATCGGTGGCGGGCCCGGCGATGGCGAGTCCCGTCCGCGACATCATCTCGTGCAGGGACGTCGTGATGTGCCACGCGATGCGGCCGAGGGTGCGGTGGTCGTTCGCGACGGCCTGCCGCAGCGACGCATCCGTCAGCTCGGCGAGGAGCTTGCGGGTGCCGCCGGACTCCTGCTTCCACATCATCTCGAACTCGGCGATGCTGGTGATCACAGCTCCTCCGGCTCATCGTTGCGAGTGTCTGCAAGGAATGTCGAAAGGTGCAGGGCACGGAGGTGCCGCGCCACCCTTCGCGCCAGGCGAGCCGCCGGGGTAGTTTGGAGGAGCCGTCAGCCGTCAGCCGTCAGAGGGGCGCGCGCTGACGGCAGAGGGCCGACGGCCCACAGGAGGTTCGTGATGGGGGAGCGAGTCGTGCGTGTCGCGGCCGTTCAGGCGGCGCCGGTGTTCCTGGACCTGGACGGCAGCCTCGTCAAGCTCGAGGAGTGGACGCGCCGCGCGGCCGGCGAGGGCGCGACGATCATCGCGTTCCCGGAGACGTGGCTTCCGGGCTACCCCGCGTGGATCGACTCGTCCCCCGACGCAGCCATCTGGGGGCACGCCGGCGCGAGGGCTCTGCACGCGCGGCTGATGGAGAACGCGGTCGTGGTGCCGAGCGCCGCGACGACGCGCATCGGCGCGCTGGCGAAGGAACTCGGCGTCACTCTCGTAGTCGGGGTCCAGGAGCGCGCCGGCCGCACGCTGTTCAACGCACTGCTCATCTTCGGGCCCGACGGTGCGCTGCTCAATCACCACCGCAAGCTGATGCCGACATACACCGAGCGGCTCGTCTGGGGGCAAGGCGACGGCCACGGGCTGCGGGCGGTGGACGTCGGCGGCGTCCGCATCGGCGGGCTCATCTGCTGGGAACACTGGATGCCGCTCGCCCGCCAGGCGATGCACGACGCCGGCGAGGACATCCACGTCGCCGCGTGGCCCGGTGTGCACGAGATGCACCAGGTCGCCTCGCGCCACTACGCCTTCGAGGGCCGCTGTTTCGTCATCGCGGCGGGCAGCATCCTGCGCGTGGACCAGATGCCCGCCGAGCTGCCGCCACAGGAGAAGTACCTCAAGGACCCGAAGGGGCTGATGATCCCGGGGATGAGCGCCGTCATCGCGCCGAACGGCCGCTACCTCGCCGGACCGGTCTCCGACATCGAGACGGTCGTCACGGCGGATTGCGACCTGGGTGAGATCGCGAGAGAGGCGCAGACGCTGGACGTCAGCGGGCACTATTCGCGCCCCGACGTGCTGGAGCTGCGGGTGAAGGAGTCGCCGCCGAGAAGGCAGGTGACGTGATGGGTCGCTGCCGGCCGACGGCCGATAGGAGTGCGCAGATGAGATTCCACTTCGCGGTGGCCGGTTTCGCAGCGCTACTTCCTCTTGCCACCTGCCGGACGGAGCAGCGAGTCATGCCCACAGTCGCCGAGCAGCCTTTCGGGCGCCTTCCTGACAGCACGGAAGTGCGTCTCTTCACGCTCGACAACGGGCGCGGGATGCGCGCCACGATCACGAACTACGGCGGCATCGTCACCAGCCTGCTCGTGCCCGACCCGGGCGGCGAGACGGCGGACGTCGTCCTCGGCTACGACTCGCTCGAGGGCTACCTCCGCGGCTCGCCCTACTTCGGGGCCATCGTCGGTCGCTACGCGAACCGCATCGCCAAGGCGCGGTTCACCCTCGACGGCCGGACTTACACCCTCGCCGCCAATAACGACGGCAACTCGTTGCACGGCGGCCTCAGGGGCTTCGACAAGGTGGTCTGGCACGCGGCGCCGTTCTCCGACTCCACCGAGGCCGGCGTGCGGCTCTCCTACGTGAGCGCCGACGGCGAGGAGGGCTACCCCGGCCGCCTGGACGTGGAGGTGACATACGCGCTGACCGACGCCCATACGCTGCGGGTCGACTACCGCGCCCGGGCCGACAAGCCGACGGTGATGAATCTCAGCCACCACGGCTACTTCAACCTCGCGGGCCACGCCTCCGGCGACATCCTCGGCCACGAGATCGAGATCCTCGCGGACCGCTTCACCCCGGTGGATTCGCTGCTCATGCCGACTGGAGAACTCCGCGGCGTGAGCGGCACCCCGATGGACTTCCGCACCCCGACCGCAATCGGGGCGCGCATCGCCCAGGACGACCAGCAGCTTCGCTTCGGCAAGGGCTACGACCACAATTGGGTGCTGAACGGTGAGACTGGAACGCTGCGCCTCGTGGCGCGCGTGCGGGAGCCGCGGAGCCGCCGGGTGATGGAGGTGTACACGACGGAGCCGGGAATCCAGTTCTACTCCGGCAACTTCCTCGACGGGACGAACGTGGGCAAAGGCGGCGTGCCGTACCGCCACCGCGCCGGGTTCTGCCTCGAGACGCAGCACTTCCCGGACTCGCCGAACCACCCGGACTTCCCGTCCACGGTGCTGAGGCCGGGCCAGGAGATGCGCTCCACGACCATCTACCGCTTCTCTGCGCGATGAGGTCGACGCGCCGCCGCGCCGTCGGCCTCGCGACGGCCCTTGCCGCGTTCCTTGCCGGCTGCGCGCGCGCTCCGGAGTGGCACCCCGCGCGGGCCCCGCTGATGACGCGTTGGGCCGCGGAGGTCTCGCCGGCCAACGCGCGGCCCGAGTACCCGCGGCCGATGATGGCGCGCGAGGAGTGGCTCAATCTCAACGGCCTCTGGGACTACGCCGTCACGCCGCGCGGCCAGCGGCCCGAGCGGTACGACGGCCGCGTCCTCGTGCCGTACCCGGTCGAGTCGGCGCTGTCGGGGGTGTTCGACACGGTCGGGCCCGGCAGGACGCTCTGGTACCGCCGCGTCGTCCGCGTGCCGCAGCAGTGGATCGGGCGGAGAGTCCTCCTCCACTTCGAGGCGGTGGATTGGGAGACGCACGTCTGGGTGAACGGCCACCACATCGGCAGCCACCAGGGCGGCTACGACCCGTTCACCTTCGACATCACGACCGGCCTGGGCGGCCGCGGCGGACAGGAGATCCTCGTCTCCGTCTGGGACCCCACCGACAGCGGCGCGCAGGCACGCGGCAAGCAGGTGCGGAAGCCCGGCGGGATCTTCTACACTTCGGTGACGGGCATCTGGCAGACGGTGTGGCTGGAGCCGGCGGGCGCGTCCGCGATCCGCGACTACACCGTCGTGACTGACATCGACTCCGGCCGGGTCGAGCTCACCGTGGCTGTCGACGGCGCGCAACCGGGCGATCGCGTGGTGGCCGCCGTGCGCGCGCCGAGCGGCCGCGCTCCGGCCGGCGCGGCGACGGCGGTCCGGCCCGCCACCGCCGTGGATGGCACGGCCGGTGCCGTGGGCCCGGAGGTGGCGCGCGCCTCCGAGGCGCCTGGCAGCCCGATAGTGCTCCGCATCCATCGGCCGCACCTCTGGTCGCCCGACGATCCCTACCTCTACGACCTCGAGCTGCGGCTGGTGCGCGGCGGAGATTCTTCCGCGCAGGTCCTCGACCGCATCCAGGGCTACTTCGGGATGCGGAAGATCTCGGTCGGGCCCGACGAGCGCGGGGTGACACGCCTCCTCCTCAACAACCGCTTCGTCTTCCAGAGCGGCCCGCTCGACCAGGGCTACTGGCCGGACGGGCTCTACACCGCGCCGACCGAGTCGGCGATGGTCTACGACCTGCGCGTGCTCAAGGCGATGGGCTACAACATGCTCCGCAAGCACGTGAAGGTGGAGCCGCGGACGTTCTACACGTGGTGCGACCGCCTCGGCCTCCTCGTCTGGCAGGACATGCCGAGCGCGTCGATCCCGCTAGTGCGGCCTGATGGCGACCGCGCCACGGACACCGGCGCCACGCGCCAGTTCGAGACGGAATTGACGCGGATGATCCACACGCACCGGAACCACCCCAGCATCGTCATGTGGGTGCCGTTCAACGAAGGCTGGGGCCAGTACGACACGGAGCGCATCGTCCGGCTGGTGCGCGCGAGGGATCCGACGCGGCTGGTGGATGCCGCGAGCGGTTGGCACGAGCGCAACGCCGGCGACGTCGTGGACCGCCACAACTATCCGCCGCCCGTGCCTCCTCGACCCGAAGCGCGCCGCGCGGCGGTCCAGGGGGAATTCGGCGGGCTTGGCCTGGTGGTCCGTGGGCACACGTGGAAGGAGGGCGGCTGGGGCTACGACCTCTTCGGCAGCCGCGAGGCGCTGGTCCAGCGCTTCGAGGACTTCTACCAGATCCTGCGCCGCGCCGACCGCGAACAGGGGCTGAGCGCGGCGGTCTACACCCAGACGAGCGACGTGGAGACCGAGAACAACGGGCTGATGACGTACGACCGCGCCGAAATGAAGATCGCACCGGTGAGCGTGCTGCTCGCGGGCCGCGGCTACTTCGCGCCGCGTGTGGAGCGGTCGGCACCGATCTTCATCGACAGCGTGGTCGTGTCGCTCACGTCGACCACGCCGGGGGCCGTGATCCGCTACACGATCGACGGCACGCCGCCGCGCCGGTCCTCGCCGGTGTACGAGCGCCCGTTCGCCCTCCGCCAGACGGCGACGGTGATGGCGCGCTCGTACTGGCGCGACGGCGCGTGGAGCCGCGTGAGCAGTTTCGGCTTCGCGCAGGTGGAACCGAGGGAGGCCGCCGACGTGGGGGACGCGCGGCCGGGGTTGGTGGTGGACTACTTCGAGCAGGACGGCAGCTGGCACCGGTTGCCGGCCTTCGACTCGCTCACGCCGGCGTGGACGGGGACGACGAGGGCGATCAGTTTGGCGCCAGCGCGACGCTCCGAGAACTACGGCCTCCGGTTCCGCGGATTCATCCGCGTGCCCACCACGGGCGTCTATGGATTCCACCTCTCGTCGGATGACGGCAGCCGTCTGCTCGTGGACGGTCGGCCCGTCGTGGACAACGACGGCATCCACGGGATGGCTGAGAGGTCGGGTTGGGTCGCGCTCCAGGCGGGGATGCACGACCTCGACGTGTTGTTCTTCCAAGGCTGCTGCGGGGTCGGACTGCAGCTCGAGGCGGATGTCCCGGGGAAGGGGCGGCGAGCGCTGCCGCCGGGCTGGCTGTTCCATCGAGAGACCCATCGCGCCCGCCCGCCGGAGGGGGCAATGGCGCTGTTGTCTCTTGACTGGCATTGACTTACCTTAATTCCTATGCAATCACTCGACATTGTTGGACACGCGGCTCCGCGCGCAGCTGGACGCTACGACGAGCAAGTGGTGGCGCCGATGCGGCAGGAGCTGGTCACGCTCGGCTTCATCGAGACACGTACGGCCGACGAGGTGGACGTCCACGTCAAGGCCTCGGGAACGGCACTGCTGGTGGTGAACTCCGTCTGCGGCTGTGCCGCGGGCGGTGCCCGGCCGGGCGTCGCGCTCGCGCTCCAGCGGGCGAAGGTGAAGCCCGACCGGCTGCTGACGGCGTTCGCAGGGAACGATGTGGAAGCGACGGCGCGCTCACGCACGTACTTCATGGGCTACGGCTCGTCGTCGCCGCAGATGGGCTTGCTGAAGGACGGCATGCTCGTCTTCATGCTGGAGCGGAAGGACATCGAGGGGCGGGATGCGCCGGAGATTGCCGCGGATCTGGTGGCTGCGTTCGAGAAGTACTGCGGCGGGGCGGGATAGGGGTCAGGGGCCAGGAGTCAGGACTCAGCCAAGTGCGCCCCCATCACGCATCACCTGTCACTTCCAGCTGAGCCGCACGCCCACCCGCGTTCCGAACGACCCAGCCGCGATGTAGGGTGAGAACGGAATGTTCTCCGGCCCCTTCTTCCGCTTCAGCTCCATCACGAACAACACCGCACTTCCAGCGAGCGCAGCCTGGCCGCCGAGCAGCCAGAGGCGCGCGGAGCGATCTCCCCGCACGACGCGCTGGTAGAGCGCTTCTGCGGCGGCGTTCGCGTAGCGCCCGTCCGGCCCGATGTTGCAGGGCCCGTGGTCGCGACAGAGTGTGAGAACGTCGCGGTAGTACGCGTCGGCGCGGTGATGCGTCACGGCGCCGAGGGCGGTGAAGCCGGCGGCGAGGCCGAGGGCGGCGAACTTGCCGTACCTGATGGCGGCAGGGGTGCCTCCGGGCGGGGGAGTTGGTGCTTGAGCTTGGGTACTGCCTTGAAGTGCCAAGTGCGCGGTGACCAGCAGCGCGCAGACGCGCAGGCGTGCTCTCATCGGAACGCCACCACCTCGCCGCGTGCTGACACGGCGATGAAGAAATGCCCGTCCACCACGACGGGTTGCTCGAGCGGCACCTGCAGCCGCACGGACCAGCGTCGTTGGCCCGTCGCAGGGTCGATGAGCGTCAGCTCGCCGTTCACTCCCGCCACGAACACGCCGGACGCCGTCGGCGCCGGCCCGGCCCGCGCGATGATGCCCGTCTCGACGTGGGTCGCGCTGGTCGGGTCGTCGAGGGGTACACGCCAGAGCCTGCCGCGCCCCGTGAGCGCGTACGCGGTGCGCTGCCGCACGGCGACACAGCCCACGACCACACTCCCGAGATCCACGCGCCACAGCGGCGCAAGCGAATCGAGCCCGAGGGCGATCAGCTCGCCGGCCGACGTGCCGACGAGCACCAGGGAGTCCGCCAGCGCCGGGGCCCCGAGCACGCTGCCGCGCAGTGCCCGGCGGACGCGCACGGCGCCCGTGCCGCGCGCGAGGAGGAAGATAGAGTCGCTGGTCGTGGCGACCACGATGCCGGCCGGAATGGGCAGGGGCGCCGCACGCACGGCGCCGGGGAGTTGTGCGCGCCAGCGCCGCGCGCCGGTGGCAGTGCCGAGAGCGGCCACGAGGCCTGTGGTCGTGGCGGCGTACAGGGTGCTGTCGTCCATCGCGAGCGGCGCGGCGACATCGCCGACGCCGGCGGACCAGACGCCGCCGCCCGTCGCGAGATGCAGCGCGTACACCCTGCCGCGGTCCTCCTGGGTCGCGACGTATATCCGGTCACCGTCCACGAGCGGCCCCGCGCCCGGCGGGTTCGCGAGGCGGTGCCGCCAGATCACGTCGCCCGTGGGGCGGTCGAGGAGCGCCACCTGCCGGTCCACCTGCGCCACCACGACCAGGTCCTCGGTGAGGGCCGGTGCTCCGGCGACACCGCGGCCGACGTCGGTGCGCCACACGGGCTGCGGGTCGATGTTGACCGAATCGAGCGCTGCGGGCGCCCGCTGCTCGGAGCCCAGATAGGTGCGCCAGGCGCGCTCCTGAGTGGCGGGGCCGATGCGCTGGACGCTCGCGCACGCGTTGACGGCCACCAGTGCCGCGGCTAGTATGCCGAGCACCGTATGCCTGCGACCCGACGCATCTCCGACCTGCCCGCGCATCTCGACACGCCCATCGCCGTGAACGGCTGGGTGACGACCACGCGCTCCTCGGGCAGGATCGGCTTCGTCGTGATCCGCGACGGGTCCGGCTACCTGCAGGGCGTGTTCGGCAAGAAGGAGGTCGCGCCCGAGGTGTGGGCGCGCTTCGAGACGCTCACGCAGGAGACCTGCGTGCGACTCGAGGGCACGGTGCGGGCCGACGCGCGCTCGCCTGGCGGCGTCGAGCTGTCCGTCACGGACCTCGCCGTCCTGGGCCCCAGCGTCGACTTCCCGATCACCCCGAAGGAGCACGGCACCGCCTTCCTGATGGAGCACCGCCACCTCTGGCTCCGCAGCCGGCGCCAGGTGGCGCTGATGAAGGTCCGTCACGAGATCGTCCAGGCGATCCGCGACTTCTTCCACGAGCGCGGCTTCTACCTGGTCGATACCCCCATCCTCAGCGGGGCCATCGGCGAGTCGGCCGGGACCCTGTTCGAGACCGAGTACTTCGACCTCGGCAAGGCCTACCTCGCACAGACCGGCCAGCTGTACGTCGAGTCCGCCTGCGCCGCGCTCGGCAAAGTGTACTGCTTCGGGCCCACGTTCCGCGCGGAGAAGTCGAAGACCCGGCGGCATCTCACGGAGTTCTGGATGGTCGAGCCCGAGGTCGCCTTCAACGACTCCGACGCCAACATGCGCCTGCAGGAGGAGTTCGTCTCCTACATCGTGGCGCGAGTGCTCGAGCGGCGCAAGGCGGAGATGGCGGAGCTGGAGCGCGACACCAAGCCGCTCGAGAGCGTGGCACCGCCGTTCCATCGTGTCAGCTACACCGACGCGGTCACGAAGCTCCAGGACCTCGGCTCCGACATCGTCTGGGGCAAGGACCTCGGCGCCGAGGACGAGGCGAAGCTCACCGAGGGGCTCGACCGTCCGCTCTTCGTGATGAATTACCCCAAGGAGGCGAAGGCCTTCTACATGAAGGAGAACCCCGCCGACCCGCGCACCGTGCTGTGCGACGACTGCCTGGCGCCGGGCATCGGGGAGATCATCGGCGGGAGCCAGCGCGAGGACGACCACGACCGGCTGCTCTCGCGCATCCGCGAGCAGGGACTCCCGGAGGAGGCGTACGGCTGGTACCTCGACCTCCGGAAGTACGGCACCTTCGTCCACTCGGGCTTCGGGCTCGGCGTGGAGCGCACGGTGCAGTGGATCACCGGCAGTCCGCACATCAGGGAGACGATCGCCTATCCGAGGATGATGTACCGGCTATACCCCTGAGGCCTTCACCTCGTCCCACAATCCGTCCAGCACCGCCAGCCCCGCCGTCTCCACCGCGATCCCGCGCTCGGCGGCGAGCTTCTCGACCGCCCGGAACCGCATCACAAACTTGTTCGTCGCCGTCTCGAGCGCCGCGGTGGGGTGCACGCCCGCCTTCCGCGCCACGTTGACGGCGGCGAAGAGCACGTCGCCGATCTCCTCCTGCGGGTGGACGCGCGCCTCGTGCACTTCCTCTTCCAGCTTGTCGAGCGGGCCCTTGAGGTCGTTCCAGTCAAAGCCCACCGCGGCGGCGCGCTCCTGGTAGCGGAAGGCCTTCTCGAGGTCGGTGAGCGTCGGGGGCAGATGGCCGAGCACGCCGGATTCGAGGCCCTTGGCGCGGGCGTGCTCGGCCCGCTCCGCGATCTTCTGCCGCTCCCACCCGTCCGCCTCGCCGTCGCTGTAAAGGTGCGGGTGCCGGCGCTTCATCTTCGCGATCAGCGCCCGCGTCACGTCCGAAAGAGTGAACGCCCCGCGCTCCGCCGCCAGGTCCACCTGGAAGATGAAATGGAGGAGCAGGTCCCCCAGCTCCGAGGCGATGCGCGCCTCGTCCCCCTCGGCCAGGGCCTCCTCCAGCTCGGCGACCTCCTCGCGGAGGTAGGGTCGCAGACTCTCGGGAGTCTGGGCCCGGTCCCAAGCACAGCGACGGCGCAGGTCCTGCACCAGGGCGTATACCTCGCCGAACGTCGATTCCGCTTCCATTCAGCCTTCCCCGGACACGCCGAAGGTGAGGAGTCCAAGAAACACCATCGTGCTCCGCCGCACCAGCCTCGCACGCTTCGGCAGCCGGGTTGGCGTCCGGTGCGGCCCGATGGTGACAGCGTGCCGCGAGGCTGAGCGGAGGGCCGCTTCCGTCTGTGCCGGACGCCGCTTACCCCTCATCACGTCATCGCGTACGTTGGTAGAGAGGGCCTCGAGAGCGTGGATGGTGCCGGTGCTCTCCGCTCGCCGTGCGCCGGCTGAGGCTCGCCGAGAGCGCTCGCGCCGTCGGTACAGGCCCTCTCCGAACTGGAGGTGCAACCCATGCGTCACTCCACCTGGGGCCGGGGGCGAGCGGTTTGTGCCGGAGCCGCGCTGGTGCTGGGCATCGTGTGCCTTGGCCCGGTTCCGCGGGCGTACGGACAACAGGTCGCCGCATCCTACGACAGCGTGTTCGAGGGGCTGCGCCGGCTGGCCCCGCGCGCCGATCGCGTCGCCGCGGTGCGGGACCTCGTGGTGCGGCGTGACGTGGCGCAGTTCAGGCTCGCGGAGGGGAGGCTCTACCTCCTGACGGGCGTCGCCGGGCGCACCGTCGGTGCGGCGTTCGTGGGCACCGGCAGCTTCGCGTTCACGCCCCCGACTGCCGTGGAGCGCGCCCAGCTTCCGCGGGTGCTCGGTGACTCGTCGCTCGACGCGCCGATCACCGCCGTCGTCTTCCTGTTCGCCGACTCCACGCTCGCCGAGCTGGAACGGCGCGTCCGGTTCGAGGCCGGCACCCTCGATGGTCCGGTCGCCGATCGCGTGAGCAGTGCGCTCGACTTCCTGATCGAGAACCGGGAGCGGCGCGCGGATCCCACGCTGATGTCGGCGCTCCTCAACGGCGCTTCCAACGGGTGGTTCGCGGCCTACGTGAAGCGCGAGCGTGGGGAGGACGTGATGGTGCGGCTCGACCCCTCCGAGGCGGAAGAGGTCCAGCTGTTGCGCCGGGGGCGCCTCCAGGACCAGCGGGTGGAGACAGTGTGCCAGTTCCAGCGCGCGGCGGACATCCGGGACAGCGTGGCCGCAGGTAGCGAGCTGCCGGACCCGCTCCGCGTCGAGGAGTACGGGATCGACTCGCGCATCGGAGGCAACTACGAGTTCTCGGCGCGCGTCACAGCCCGCCTCGCCGCGCGGCGCGACGCCGGCCCTTGGCTGGCTTTCGGCCTCTTCAGGGAGCTCGACGTGGATTCGGTGATGGGCGAGGACGGGGCGCCGTTGTCCTTCTTCCGGGCCGACAAGAGCCAGGAGCTGTGGGTTCGCGCGGCCGCGCCGATCGCCGCCGGGAGCGCGCGCACCATCCGCTTCGTCTACCACGGGAAGCTGATCGAGGTCGGCGGGGTGATGAACCTGGCCGGCTCCCCGTCCCGGCAGCCGCGCGGTCTCGACAACTGGGCGTTCATCCGATCCACGTGGAACTGGTACCCGCGCTACGGCTCGGCGGAGCCCGCGCGGATGGACCTGACCTACCGCACGCCGCGCGAGCTGCGGTTCGCGAGCATCGGCCGGTTGGTGGACTCGCGCACCGAAGGGGACACGCGGGTCACGCAATGGGAGACGGAGCGGCCCACGGACGTGGCCTCCTTCAACATCGGCGAGCTGGAGACGTTCGACGTCACCGACGCGCGGATCCCTCCCGTCACGGTCTTGTACAACAGAGAGGCCCACGCGAGCATCCGCCAGCTGGTGCCGAGCGCCTTCCCGGTGGAGCAGCAAGTGGGTCGCGACGTCGTGAACAGCCTCGCATTCTTTTCCGAGCGGTTCGGCCCTCCGCTCTTCCAGCACTACTACGCCACGGAGATCCCGTACGCGCACGGCGAGGCGTTCCCCGGCCTGATCCACCTGTCGATCGGGACGTTCCTCGGCGTGTCGGACCGGGGCGAGAACGAGAGCTTCCGCGCGCACGAGATCGCGCACCAGTGGTGGGGCGTCGGCGTCGAGCCGGCGACGTACCGCGACCGGTGGCTGTCGGAGGGCTTCGCGGAGTTCTCGGGGCTCTGGTACATGCAGATGGCGCTCCTCAACAACGACAACTACTTCCGGCGGCTGCGAGAGTCGCGGCAGGAGATCCGCCGCGAGCGTGAGCGCAGCGCGCCGATCGCGCTGGGGCCGAGGGCGGCCGAGAGCGCCACGGGGCAGTACGACCTAGTGGTCTACCGGAAGGGCGCGTGGGTCCTGCACATGCTCCGCAACATGATGCTCGACATGCGGACCATGAGCGACGACCGGTTCACCGCCATGATGCGGGACTTCTACACCACGTATCGGGGCCGGAGGGCCACGACGGAGGACTTCCAGCGGGTGGTCGAGCGGCACATCAACGCGCCGATGGACTGGTTCTTCCGGCAGTGGGTGTACGGCACGGCGGTGCCGACGTACGTCCTGTCGTGGCGGGCCGAGCCGACGGCCGACGGCCGGCACCTGGTGCGGATCCGCATCCGGCAGGAGGATGTCCCGGCGGACTTCGAGATGGACGTCCCGCTGCTGGCCGAGCTGGCGGACTCGAGCCAGGCGTTCAT